>Ga0123337_10000286_pt1 | contig 93588 bp, 115 predicted proteins | sample frozenSSSSmetaG_FD_89792 | JGI IMG/M metagenome (GOLD analysis project Ga0123337, IMG submission 89792) | Glacier valley bacterial and archeal communities from Borup Fiord, Nunavut, Canada, to study Microbial Dark Matter (Phase II) -... | ecosystem: Environmental > Aquatic > Freshwater > Ice >...
CGCTTGTGCGCTTAAGGCCTACACTGTATATATAGATCTTTCCTTTCCTCTCTCTTTCCTCTTTTCCTTCTTTTCTCTTTAGATTGAATCTAGCACTTTAGATCCGCATGACCTGCTCTACGTGACCGTGACACTACTCTAATTAAGGGAAAACAGCCTGTTCTAGACCACCTTCTACAGCCTATTCCTAATCCTAAAGGTAGAGGCTTAGGCAGAGGCTTAGGCTTAGGTGGAGGTGGAGGTGGAGGCAGAGGCGATTTAGGAAAGCGTGAGGAGTTAGGAGATGAGAGTAGTGATAGTGTTATATTCTTCCTCTAGTTATAATTCAATTATGTACATTTCCTACTAAATCTAATGCAAAGGTACAAGTTATCATTTCATATTGCGTAGTTGTGATAATGGGATTTAAGAGCGGACAACTCGCTTCTAGGGGACTTGCTTCCTCTAACTGGTCGCTTCGCTCCTAGTTGGATCTGACGATTAGATGTAAGTTTGATATGGGTGTGATTCTCGAATTGACTAGGATCTAAAATGAGAAATATTGCAGTTATGCTTAAGACAACCTAAATGCCTAAGAGTCTCATCTAACCGTCCTAAGTCTAACTAGTCCAACACACGGGCATTTCGAGTGCGGTAATGGGACTTGCAAAAGATTAAAGAATCGGATCGAAGTCTCGGCTATATTCTTCATCAGTGGATATAGCCGGGCAAAGCTTTAACATGTCCTAATAACCTGGCACGGAAAAGAACCAGATTTCTTCGTAAATAAATCGGCTAACAGTACAATTACCAGAGGGTACAATATTCCCCGCGCTATCAATATCAATTGTGGTTGCTGCTGGAGATGTAGGCGGAGGGCTTCGGGCAATGCTGTGTCTCAATCTCCGCATGCCACTCCCGAGTTCCCCACAACATACCCACATGGGCTTCGCACCCACCTTCGTTAATCCTCTCTGAAATTCATCTCATTGTTTTGTAATAACATGAACGCTAACTCAAGCTGCTTTACGTGAAGTGTTAAAAACGGCAGAAGATTAGTAATGAAGTTACTCGAGTTACTTCACTTGAACTGGCAAAAATTGGTTGATGATTAGCATGAAGTTGGTGTAATCCATTTTCAGTGAATATCCTATATGTCCAAAGTCATGAAAGCAATGTAAAAGAAGCTATAATGACCACACGAAATATGTGTGATTGTGAAATATGGCGAGAAGCTAGGCAATAAGCTTCAAATCAATCACTGCATGAGCTTGGCCTGCTTCGCGGAAATGATCAAGGGGGAATAATTTTGCATTTTGAGTAGCAGCGTAGTACTAAACATCCATTTACCGGGATTTCATCTCTGCCACGTCACAATGCCCACCCACAAACGCCCTTATCTCATGCATGTATTCCCGATTTGATCTCTGTATGGCAGTGGAAAGCTCTGGAAGCTAAACAGTGCCACAACTTAAACATTGTCTGAAATGTCGCCTCTCTTCAGGATTGCAGCGCTTGCAGCTTAGGTAGAGGATATCCACCTATGCTTGTAAAGAAGCTGCCTGCGTTCGCCATCAGTTGCGCAACATCATCACCTAGCCACTGGCCTAGAAGGGCACCCCACGTAGCTTCCATCTCCCGGATAATGGGACCGCAAGTCTATTTGATTCTCATTAGCTTAGCATAGTATTTAAAAAGTGTGCACGTACCAAATAGCAGGCGCCTCTCCTATCAGGGTCCTCAGAAATAGTTGCGATTACTTGTGCAACCTGCTGTGTCGTATTACTCGGAAGTCCACTGTCGACCCATCGCTGTGCGAAGCCACCAGCCATACCAGTCACCGTGACGAATGGAGCTACAGCGTTAACTCTGACATTGTGCTTTCTTGCCTCGAGCTGAGATGCCCGGAGTAATCCAGTTATACCATGCTTAGAGGATATATATGCCGCAACACCAGTGCCACCAACGTATCCAGAAGTGGAAATGACTAAGACAATGGAGCCTCGCGAGCCGTCTGGGCGCCTTTCGTTGTCCTTCATGTGGTGCAAACCGAGTCTCAAGGCTGAATCATGTAAATGACAGGAAGCAATAAAGAGAAGAATAACGGGACTTACTACTCAGTGTACCTTTCAGGTTGATATCAATGACCTTCGAGGCCTCTGTAGCTTCTAGAAGATCCCCATTCGCGTCAACCGTCTCGACGTCTAGCGCTGCATGACTTTCCATCACTCCCGCATTCGCAACGACAGTGTCTACGCTCCCGAATGTTTTGATGGCGGTCTTGAATAGTTCCTTCATCTCGTTCCAGACAAGAGTGTTAGCCGGGACGAAAATGACACGGGATGGATCAGGCAGCGTAGCTATCATTGCTTCTGCAGTCGGACGCGAGCGCTCGAGATCTGCCATCACCACATTTGCTCCATGTTGTTGGAAAAGTCGTCCGATCTCCAGGCCTATTCCTCCGGCTGCTCCAGTCACCACGACCGTTTTGGATTTGATATTGCTGAGCAATGCGGGATCAAGTTGAATGGAGGCCATCTGTGAATTTGATAGATACAGAGAGTACACGGGCAAAGAAGCACGACAAAGTAAATGAAATCCACTTCTCCAAACAAAATTGGATTCAGCTTCTTTAGTAACCAAGCTATAGTAAGGGAAAGTGGCAGGGTATCGAGAAGGGGAGAAACGAGGGAAACGAAATGCATACAGACGTTGCCGCACTTGGCAACCGGGATACTAGTTGTACTGTATTTTGGTACCACCATACCCGCTCCCCGCAATGTACACCCTCTACCCCACAGTAAGGTAGGTGAGTTCTATGCCAGTCGGACGTGACGATGGAATGTGTCAGCCATATAACCGAACTATCCGACCCGAAGCATGTACATACCAGGTTTGGGTGTATTTACCCGTATTTCGGATGCCCTGCAACCTCCAGAGTAACGACCCGAATACCCAGTGTCAGAACACCAGATTGCAACAGCTTGTAATTGGGTATGGATCTGCAAAGCTGACGTGGCATCCTTGTAGAAAGGAGTATGTGTTGAACACAGTATCGATGGACTGTGTGCACGGAAGCAAAAGTGTGATGAAGCATGTAGAATAGAGACTAGCTAAACTATGAATCTATCTACTATTTATATGTTCTCTTGCCTGAATAGGCATCAGTTGGCTATTGGACTGAAGGCAGGTGAATACTCTTCTGCAGTCTCTGGATGTGAGACATGCATAAGGTGAGAACGCCTAAATATCCTCGCAACAGTATCGGGTAGTAGCGAAAAGAATGCGTCTCGGTGGGAGAAATGCTTTCCAGTTAGGATAAGAGGGGCGCGGGATGTTTCCTCCAGATCGTGAGTAGCAAAACGATTATTGATCTTATCGATTATGGATGCGACTCTTTAAATGACCTGTCTTAGGACTATTGTAATTGAGGCTTGGATTTTTAGATCATTGATTAACTAGATTTTCAGGCAGAAAACACTGTTTAAATGACACATTTATCTCAGCGTAATATCAATAGTACTAAATACCCACCATATGCAATGATTGTGCACTTCCAGAAGAGGCGAGATTTCTCTGGTTACCGTCCTGTAGCATATCCTAGAGGGACACACTTCTTCCAACTAATAAGCCCAGACTCGCTGTACCCCGCTTGCATCTGGTTTGCCATTCTTGTTCATCCTGCCATAGTGAAACCTCAACCCCACCATGATAACGCTGGTCACGAAGCTAGCAGTACAGCACACGATGTTGCCTGTAGGAAAACCGTGAGCTGCTTCCTTCGCTGGCCAGATCCAGACTGAAATAATCGATGCGATGCCTACTGTTCCATTGTTGATGGCTGCAGCAAGACCCATAGTTCTTTGGCTCGGGACGTTGCACGTAACCCAGCCTATCATTGGGGAAGCGCTGGGGAAACATCCGCAGGCAATGATGATAAGACATCCATAGCGTTTGAGGTAGGCGTCAGCGGGTAATAAAGTACAGGCAAGGAATCCAACACCGCTCAAGAGGGTGGCGCCCGCAACATGAAGGCCGCGCGCATTGAAGCGGTCCGCAGAATATGCGAGGCCAAGGGAAAATACGTATCCAACAACCCAAGGAGGAACTGTCATAAGTTGAGCTGTGATAGATGTATATCCGAGGCGTGCGACAATGGTGGGGGTGAAGTATGCGAGGGAGTTGAGGGCGATAGTGTTAGCCAACTGGACAACTTTTAGCACTTAAATCGTTGATTGTAATGATGGCTTCGACTTACGTATGCGAAGTAATGAGCAACCATGCGGGGAGTGAAGCATGTCTCAAGAACTTCTCGTCGACTTGCACGCTCTCTGGTGAATCCACTGGCTTGTGCCTCAAGCTGGGTTGTGATACAGTTCTTCTCTTCATCATTGAGCCATCTCGCTAAACCGGGCCAGTCTGGCATGAACACTAGGACGAGTGGCACACAAAGAAAGGTGAGGATGCCTTCGATAATAAAAAGCCAACGGAATCCTTCGAGACCACCTACACCATTCATGAACCCAACGCCATATCCAATAGTGCCTCCGAAGGCTCCAGCGAGAGATGCAGATGCGAGAACGAAAGCAATGCGAAGGGATCGTTGTTCTTGGGTATACCAAAAGGTGATTAGGTACACAATAGCTAGAAGAAAATATGTTAGCGACGTGTCTGTATGTAATTTTTGAGCTGTGCTTACCAGGAAAGAAGCCAGCCTCAAAAACCCCGATCAAGAAACGCAGCACAATGACTGTATGAAGATTTTTGACCCATGCAAAGCCAAGAGTGAGAATTCCCCAGGACAACATAAGAAAGCCGAGCCAGCGCGAAGGGCGGACATATCGCTTCATAATCCAATTGGCCGGGATGTCGAACAATGTATAGGCGACACCAAAGATCGTCAGAACCAGAGAGTAATCTGCGGAGCTCATGCGTGTTTTTTGAAGAAACGAGTCGCCGGTTTCTTGGTTGAGGATCTTTCCATTTCCAATGTTTGTTCTATCAAGATAGTTGAGCAGGTATATAAAAGCGCAAAGTGGCACCAAGCGCATATCGACTTTCCGAGTGAGACGTTTCTTGTATTTCGCGTCGTATTCAACGGTGACCGCCTTGACATCGAGGTTGGTAGTCAATTCGGATGACTCCATGTGCACAACATTTTCCTCATCGTTTTTAATCATAGTGAATAGACGATGCGGCGTCGAGATTCTCGACAAGCTGTTCGAGTTGATTGAAGTAAATCTTGTGAAGAGGTACTCTACGGTATTTACTGGCAGAGAGTCTATATCTGTGACTAAGAAAGTAGCAGATGCAGTTGCGAACTTATAGGTTAATATATGTAAAGTTATGGCTATCGCAGACAAGCTTTGTTCCCCACGCTTGATAGACGGAAACGGCCCACTTGGTGGCTGTCAGGTTAAGTTTGCTACTCGTCTAGAGCAAAATGAATATGGGGTAAAATCCTGGAGATCCTGGGGAAACTTCGATCCGCCTGTGCAGCCCAGGTTCCGCTCATCATATGTGGTATGTAGCCGAGCCGCATTGCCTCACATTAATTATTGGAGTTGATGATACACCTGGCTTAGTTAACAAAATTAGTTTCCCACTAGGGCCCTTGATCTGCACTCCGAAGATAGTACAAGTCGATGCGTTCTTGCGGGGTGCCGCTCAGACGAAGTTGCCGAAGGATTCGTGTCGGCGTCAAATAACCGGAGCTAGTGTGACTTGCCCAATTCCCACCTTGAATTGAAGTCTTAAAGCATTAAACCGTCACACTTCCAGGAAGTAGTGATTTTTGAGATTTCTGCTTCGCATCAATTGATACACGCTTAAGCTTCGCAAAACCACGAACGAAAATACGACACACTACTAAATTATTCGCTGTATCTGATTGGAAGTTCTTTCGGGAACAGTATCACCTGTTAAGATAATGGCAGCAGCCTTCGACTATGGCTTTACGCTTCCTGATGGAACGAAAGTTATGCATGGCAAAGGCGTCATGGTGAAGGATGCTTATCCTCCAGAGCTGAATATTCCAGGCCAATTACAGATTTACAGCCCCGGCCACAAAGCTGATTCCACAACGCCAACGTTTTGTGGCCCGCACGGCGTTTTCGAGTTCGACGTTAACCTCAGAATGCCTCGACATGTCCATATGTCTCCCAAAGCATCTGGCGACGGCAACCGGTACATTGTGGAGAAGATCCTGGTCCTGAACGGCGTTGCACTCGCAGAACTCAGTGGACAAATATATGTTGTTCCGCCCAACACGATGGTCCTCATTGGTCCTGGTGTACCTCACACATGGACGGCCTGCCCGCCTGGCCTGGACTTGCAGGCAATCGGAGTCTCCACGGACGAGAAGATTGTCTCTGAGGGAAAGTTCACGGCGGTCTTCGAATATGAGGAGCCAACGGCATTCTTCCCGACTGCACAAACCAACGTACTACGGGAGGAGAGCGATTACGAGAAGTGTGATGACCTTCAAGGGATCAAGATTCCAGCATTTACGCTTGAGCAGCTAAAGAAAGATGCGCGGTTCATTTGGGGCAGAGGAGCATGGAAGCTCAATGATAGGCAGTGAAAACTGTTCGTGGCGCTGGATATATCTTTCCGAGCTCTCTTTAGATGGTCAGCTTTCACAGATTGTCGTCCAGATGACGGCTGAGACGAAGAATGCAAAGCTGTATATGAAGCTACCCACCAATATGCACAATATACACAAAGTTGAGGAGTTGCGGCCATGTCTGGTGCAATATTGGTGATTATAACTACTTCATGACCACCAATGTTTCCTTTGCATTGTGAACTGCTACGCTATCTATCATATATCCTTGATCGTTGCCACTGCGTCTTAAATGCAGCTTATTCCAGAACACAGTAGGTATTTCACATCATAATTCGGCGTTAGGCCCATCCAGAGAACCACACAGCGTTATCTCTACACTGAACTACAGCATTGTGAGTGCACCAGACTTGGAGATCACATCCACGTTGTGGCGAGAATTGTGATGAGTGCACGCCATATTGTTAGTGTTTAGTGATAATCACCAGTCATGCTAGCTTGCGACATACCGCATGGTACAACCCACGGGCCAAAAGTAAATGCTCCATGATTTGCTGTTATCACTTATTACGAAGGGGCATTTACTTTTGGTAGGCTCTTCCCGCATGCCCTATCGCAACGCCATCGTGTTCGCCAAGGCTGGGGAGGCATTCTAGTTGTTGGTGAGTGATAGGATACCCAACTGTTACGGATCCTTGGTGGTGTGCAAGAGAGCATGGTCTGTAGGCTGGAAACTGGGTATTATGAGTCATGGAAATGGATAAAAGCGCGTATAACCAACAATCCACCATTCGTTCCTTGTCGTTCTATGCCTGCAGCTCTGGGTTGATCTCGATGAGGATTCCCGCAAGCAGTTAAACATCCAGCCTTTCCGTTCTTTCGTCCTCTAATTAATCGTCGGACCCAAAACTGAGCTCCGCTTAGGGTCGGAGGAAGCGAGTTGCGTAGGCAGAACCAAGTTGCGTAAACTCACTAAAATGTAAGAACATGAACTTTATAAGTAGTATAAAAAAGATATCACTTTACACATAATTTACTATGTTAAGGTACTAAATATAATTAAACTTTAAAAATACAAATTGAAATCTAGTTCCCAATCTCTTTCAGGTTCCTGTCCGTCGCTCTCGCTCTCCCTCTTGCTTCCCTCTCGCTCTTGCTCTCAGTTTCGGGGTTAGGAATTGGATCCTAAAGCTCCTCTAGGATCGGAGCCCTAGCTTTTGTCAGGGCAGCTACCCTTTTCTTCTAGTCCCTCTTAGCTCTACAGGCTGTAACTCTAGCTTAATATAGGCTCTAGGCAGCTGCTTTCTGTAGCTTTTTAGCTGCCTAGGCTACTTTGGCAGCTGCTTTCTTAGCTGCTAATTAAGCCTTTTAGTTAATTTTGTCCTAGGCTTCTTCTACTAACAAATGACCCCCTTTTTAAACAGTGCGCCTACTAGTAGCCTACTTTTTCACTGTTTAGTCTCTCTGGTCTGGATTAGCTAACAATTCGTCTAGGGCGTCACGAATACAGGCCTCTTAGGCGGCCGTTTTAATCAAAGGCATTTGGGTCAAAATGGTGGTATATTCATCTATCTACTCTATGGGATTGATGTTCGTCGTTAAAAATGCTTGGATCGCTGGTCAACGCTCGTATTGGTGGGCCCCACCCACCGTAGGTGGGTGCGGATTCTGTTGCACGGATATAGGTCAAAGCCGATCGAGGGGAGACCGAAGCTGGTCGCACATGGAATGCGGAGAAACGAGAAATCGTGGAGAGGAACAGCATAACGGACTTACCAAAAGAGCACGGCAGTAAACCCTAATCGCCAAGTAGTTTTGACCTAAATTGTGTTTCGTAACACGCACCCAGAAATTGATCCGCTTCTGCTTCTCGTAACTAGGTACTTACAAAAAGCGACGACAACTAAGACACCTCAGCATGATCTTACGTCATACCCCTCCTCGCCATTCCCTTGGAGAAATCCAGAATTCAGCCAGCTGTGTAGCTTAAACCCTTTGAAATGTCAAAGATGCAACTGATGTTGCATATTTAGCGTTTCTAGCCTTTGTAGAGGAGTACTTAGCATGACTGATCAGTTCATCGTCATCTCGTAAGAGACATCAGAAGTGGAGGTGATGCGAGGTACATCCGTGCGACCCTGGGAAAAGCCACATGAACACATCAATGACGTCGCAGTCTTATGTAATTCTCAAACCCGCAATATGGGATTGGATATTTCAAGAGTTTGACGTAATGTGGGTTGCGGAATGTGGACATTCTCACGGCACAAAATTTTAGACATGCTTATAGAAATTACGAGGTGATTCTAGAAAGGTACAGCCGAGTCTCGTTGTCATGAACTTTGCTAGAAAAGGTACCAGAGTGATATTTGTGGAGTGGACGGAACTAGGGGTTCTACGTAGAAATTCCTAGAATTGGTATAAAAGTGAGCTTGAAGAACTCGCCATTCCCCGCATTCGATGATGCTAGAATGCAATAGCAAGGGCATTTTTGATGAATTTGTGGTTGATATGCGCTCCCTCAAGAGCATTGACATCGTTTTCACGTCAGGAGATATGAAAAATACACCCTTAGGGAATGAACGATCGAGATCACAACAGCAATGGTAGTTTACTTTATTAGGCTGTTTCCATTTCGCCATTCATAGCAAATCCAAATTCGAAAATATGAATGATAACTTACATAACCAAGCTTTGCTGAATTGCTAAGAATAGGCGTAATTACTTTATAGAGCTCGGTAATTTCTGCGCAGTCCCCATGAAAGATTGTTGTTTACTGAAGACGAGGTTGTTACTAATAGAGGGAATATAATGTTAGGGCAGGAGGAATAACTAATCAGGAGGTGAGAAAGGCAACACAGCGCTGTGTCTCGTATATAATATTCATTAGAATATCTAAGCCATGCGACTAACTATCGCAAACTCTAATAAGGCGGCGCCCGCATCACACTTTCTCAAAGATACTAATCATTTCCAAATAAGGACCGGCTTGATAACCTTTGTCTCTTTCATGTCCTGGAACGCTTTCTGGAAGTCCTTGATATCATAGAAGCTTATCAGCTTCTCAATCGGAAAGTTGCCCTTTGCGTGTTGTTCAATCAAGAATGGAATAAACTATCATTCGTCAGCATATAACAATCAACCATTAGTATAAAAGAATCTCACCGTTTTAGGATCGGCGTCCCCCTCTGTACACCCCACATATTCCCTTCCTAGAATAAGGTGGTTGAACACATCCACGGCAGCCTTTGAACCTGGTTTCGGCGCTCCGACGGTGGCCGCCCTGCCCCTGGTTCCCAAGCTCTCAATCATAGTCTCAACAACCTTGGGCACTCCAGTTCCATCCATGGCAAACTGCACGCCGTTTGGTGGGCAAATCTTACGGATCTGCTCTACCACATCGGAATCCGAGCCGTCGATAATATGGGTTGCTCCAATCTCCTTGGCTATCGCACGCCGATCCGCGCGCAAATCTATAGCAATAATAGTGCTGCAGCCGACGATCTTGCCCGCCATGATACCAGCCATGCCCACGGGGCCGACGCCAAAGACCGCAAGCGTAGACCCCGGCGTTGCGTGCAGTGTGTTGATGACACATCCAGCACCAGTCTGCAAACCGCATCCTAGGGCAGCAAAAAGGGGCAGCGGCGTCTCGGGAGGGACTTTGACCATTGACGTTTCAGAAACTACTGCGTGGCGCATGAACGAGCTCTGCCCGAAGAAATTGGCAAAGACGTTCTCGCCTTGTAAGCTCTGGATGGTGTGGGTGCCGTCGAGACGCTGCCCGGAGAAGTTGAGGGGCATGAAGGATGTGCAATATGCCATGTGGCCAGCTTTGCATTGTGTGCATGTGCCGCAGTAATTGAATGAGAGGAGCACCTTGTCTCCCCTTTGGATATGCTTTATAGCGGCTCCTACTTCAACAACGATACCAGCGCCTGTGAACTCCATCTGTTAGCTTCTGAACATGAGTTTGCATGATTGAAATTTGTGTTTTTGGTAGAAACATGCCTTCGTGACCGAAGATATTGGGGAGCGCTGCTGGAAGGGTTCCGTCTATGCAAGATCTGTTCGCTGGTTAGACCGATCGATTAATCCAAGATATCTAAGAGGGAGGCAGTTACAAGTCGGTATGGCAAACTCCAGTTGCTTCAATCTCAACCACAGCCTCATTTGGCTGAAGTGCACCCAGAACTACGTTCTCGAGTACCAACGGCTTGTTGATCTCATGGCACACCAGAGCTGTTGTCGTGATTGTCGACATGGTGTGATGGTCTGTATATATGGCCTTCGAGGCTATGTTTGAGTCGAAATTAAGTAAGTGAAGATTAAGTTGTGTAGGATGTTGACGTTGGTTGAGCAATATGAAGAGCTATTTAACAATCTGCCCTCACATTTTTAACAGCTGGTGGTGGGGTAATTCAGGGACCGGAGACAATGCAAGACCCACCTCATTCCAAGCATAGTAGAGCTAAGCATGCCGTAGTGCCATTCCTTTTATCTGATGAGGCAGGCTTCCCCCGGACTAATTATGACGGCAAATCATTCGGTAGAAGGAAGGTGGTAGTGCGGGGGAAGTGGCGCACCATAGTTTGCAACCTAGTCATGGCGGCTACTCGGGATCTTCGCTTACCCCGCAGTCTTATCATCTTCCAGCTCAGATGTCAGAATATCAGAACATTGGAATTTGTTGTATGAGCTGAAATTGTCGGAGTTGGTGGGAATTTCTACTATTTTACTTGTCTCATTCAAGATATATTCCGTCCAACAGATATTGTATGACATTTCACTCTGGCAATTACTTGGAACCGCGCACGCAACCCTCTTTGAAAACCTCCAAGCTACATTATAATTTGAACCAATCTAATATCAGCCAACATAGAATAAATAACAATAAAATAATCATTACTCGAATTAAACTAGGCTACTTGATCTTATGCATGTTAACGGTCTGTTGGTTACACATCCCCTTCATACCAGCAATACCCCATTCCACGCCGAGGCCAGACTGCTTGTGACCGCCAAATGGAATGGCCGGTGAGACGTCGAAGTGCGTGTTAATCCATACTACAAGAATGAGTTTTCAACTATCACTATTAGATTGGAGGAAACTCACCAGTTCCAGCCTCGATTTGACTTCCAATACGCTCAGCTTCCTCCATGTCATTGCTCCACACTATGATTATTAGCTTTCGTCTCTCAGCATCTGATTGATTGAAACTCACCAGAAGCACCAAGACCCAGCTCCGAAGCATTCGCCCGCTCAATCACCTCATCCTCAGTGTCCCAGGACATGATAGGAAGTATCGGGCCAAAGGGTTCCTCTGTGACGATCCTCGAGTCATCACACGGATTATCAATGATTGTTGGGTTAACGAAATAACCGGTCGCATCAGTGTCGATAGTCCCTCCAACCGCAACCTTCCACTTTTCCTTCTCGATATCATCAAACAAACTCCTGACTTTCTCATATTGCATTTCATTCTGGATAGGTCCGAAGAATACATTGTCATTGAGGCCATGGCCGACTTTGAGGGTCTTGATGTGCTTGACCATGGCCTCTCGAAAGGCGGCGTAGATGGAGCTGTGGATGTAAACACGCTTAATGGCCAGGCAGATCTGCCCGGAATTGAGGAAGGCATAGGTGCATACTTCTGCTGCGACTTTGGGGATGTCGACACTGGCGCAGATGATGGCTGGGTCGTTGCCGCCACTGGCTCATAATTAGTGAGTGACAGACATGTGCCCGGAGATACTTACAGCTCGAGGGTCAGACGTTTCAATGTTGCTGCTGCGCTCGCGGCAACCTTCCTACCAGTAACGGTGGAACCGGTGAAGGAGATCTTGTCGATACCTTCCATAGCTGTCATCCAGGGGCCCAAATTATCATCGCCAGATAGTGCTTGGACGACTCCTGGTGGAAAGCACTGCCGAGCCAGTTCTGCAAATTTGAGAGCAGTATATGGGGTGTATGGAGACGGCTTGACGATGATCGTGTTGCCCATGAGGACCGCGGGAGCGCTACAGGAGTTAAAATCTGGGAATGGAGAAGAGTCTACGGAGAATATGAAAATAGGAGACGTACATCTTGCCAATGTTCAAGAGACAAGGGAAGTTCCATGGAACAATAGCTCCAACTACTCCAAGTGGTTTGTATCTCGTGACAACCTTCCTCTCCGCGGTGTCTTCGAAGATCTCATCATCCACTTTAATCTCAGACATGGCACGAAGCCAAGCTACGCATCCTCCAACTTCAAATGCTGCCTGTGGAGTCTGCCATAATATCAGCAGTACTCGATGTTATGAGCGAATGCTTCACGCACAGGTTTTCCTTGCTCCGTAGTCAATAGAGTAGTGAAACCCTCAGCATTAGCCTCGATTAAGTCTGCAAATCTCAACACCGCTGCATTGCGCTCTACGCGGGGAACGTTCCGCCATTTCTTAAAGGCAGCACGTGCAGCCGTGACAGCATTCTCAAGATCGGCTTTGCTTGCGACGGGGACGTCTGGGAGCTTCTCTCGCGTTGCGGGGTTTATCCCGTGACTGTGCTTCGCCGTATCAACGAGTTCATTGTTGATTGTGTTCTTGAAAGTCGTAAAATCGAGGGTAGCCTTGGAGCCGTTGGTTGTAATTACCGCCATGATTTGAACGTTGTCGTGATCAATAGATGAAAAAATGCGAAAGGTATGTGTTATCAAGGATCCATCTGTCGTGTCCAGCTCCCTGTCGAGGACTAAGTAGGACGTTCATCGCAGAGTTAGATTGAGCCAACAGCCGTGTTTCGGAAATGATGAGCCGTCCGCATGTGATCCTATTCGGAGAAAGCAGCGGTGCCATGCAGCAGCAAGTCGACGCGAAGATCAAATTCAAGCAACGCTAGAGCTATGAACTCGTTGCCCTTGAGATCCATGCAACCGGGAGACAAACTCGGCTGATAGGTGACAGGGATATCAAGTCATGCCGATCGCACCTCCAATTTAGTTTGTTGAGTTTGACTGCGTGCTTCCAAGGAGGGGGGGCTCGTCAAATCCCGACTCCAAGTCCCATGTCCCGACCCCGCGTTGGCGTGCTGCTCTTCACCAAATATCGTACTTCAAGGCGAATAGGAAGCATTCCTGTTTTCGTGGGCGTGCGAAGAACCCCATGGGGTTCGATAAGATAGATAGTGCGGGGCCCCGCAGATTTGCGGTACCGTTGTGGCGAACCCCGCGTTACAGCGCCAACCCCGCGCCAACCCCGCGTCATAGCGCCGACAACAACGCAACCGCGCTATAATTCTAGGTTCTACTATCAGTCTCTCTGTCTCTCTGGTCCAAAGAGGTCCTTAGGGGGCTCTGCACGCGTCTACTCAGCCGATTGCACATCCCGGAAGAAGGATGTGCAAAGGGGCGCACAATGATCTACAACTTGGATTAACCGACCCTCAATATGGCTCAAATCTTCCTCAAATCGACTAGCTTTAATTACAAGCCTTTGTGCTTGGACTGCGCACTTATACAATCAAATTCGATAAGAGAGGTGTCTTCAACCCTTTGAATTGACATCTATTCAGTCTTGTTGATTTAAGAGTTGACCGCACTCCCAACTCCCAGGCCATCCACACACAAATTTTGCAAACATGCCGAGTCCGATAATTATTCTCGTCTCAATCATATTTGCCGCTGGTGGGGCCTATACTTATCTATACATCGGTGCGAGAGAAAAGAACTTGCCTCATGGTATGTAACAACATCTCCATGTGACAAAATCCCGCAGACTGGAAAAAAATTCTAATCATTGACTTATGAGCGGAACAGGTCCCCCAACTATACCTATCCTTGGAAATCTCCATCTGATGCCCCACAAGGGGGCACATCTCAAGTAAGTCTAAAAGGATCTACCACTGCGCACATCTAAGTTGTTTCAGATTCACAGAATGGGCACAACAATACGGCGGCATGTTCTCGCTCAAGCTTGGTACTGGTACCGCCATTGTGCTCACAGACCGGCATTTGGTCAAGGAACTGCTCGATAGGAAGAGTTCGATATCTAGCAACAGGCCACAATCGTATTTGAACGATCTCGTAAGTGGAAGTTGCCACATGCTAGTCATGCACTATGGAAGTCTCTGGAGAACCTTCCGTAAGGTTTCCCACCAGCATTTCATGGAAACAGTGGTCGAGAAGGAGTACGTCAAAATCCAAGACGCTGAAGCGGTGCAAATGATGTATGACTATACCGTCGCTCCGGAGCAACATATGAAGCACCCAAAAAGATATAGCAACAGTATCGTTATGAGCATCAGTAAGTACCGCTCTCTGTTAACGATTTCGTAAAGGCTTGACTAACGATTGACTAAGTTTACGGATTTCGGACGCCTAACTGCAGCGAATCGCACATGACCAGGCTCTATGATGTATTAGATAATTTGTCTGAGATCAACGAAGTCGGCAACACGCCCCCTGTGGATATCTACCCTTTCCTGCACTGGATCCCAGAGCGATTCCTTGGGATGTGGGTTACAAGAGCTAAGCATCTTTACCATCTCGAGAACTCTCTATTCAACGATCTGCTTGACACTGTTGAGAAGCGACGCGAGAAAGAGGGAAGCAAAGGGTCATTCATGGACAGGATCTTTGAGCAACAAGACAAGCTGGGCCTGAGCAGGCACGAAATGGCTTACCTTGCAGGGACTATGTTAGAGGGAGGTTCTGACACGTCATCCGCTATAATCCTCTCCTTCGTCCATGCCATGACTAAGTGGCCAGAAGTCCAAAAGAAAGCGCAGAAGGAGATTGATGCCATCATGGGCGACGATAGATCACCAGTCTGGGAAGATTACGCGAACTTGCCGTACGTCGCTGCTACCGTCAAGGAAGCCAATCGATGGCGGCCGGTAGTCCCTCTGGCATTCCCACATTGTCTTGCAGAAGGTGAGAATACTTCCAGAATTTTCTGCTTGGACAAACAGAGACTAACAACGAAACGCAGACGACTGGATTGATGGGAAGTTTTTGCCTAAGGGAAGCATGATCATGCTCAACACATGGGGTTTGCACCACGACGAAAAGAAATTCCCAAACCACGACACCTTTGACCCCGACCATTTCATCGGCCAGACCGAGCTCGCACCGACCTTGTTTGCTGGTGCTGACCCCGAGGCCCGCGACCACTATGGCTACGGCTCAGGCCGTCGAATCTGTCCTGGCATCCATCTGGCCGAGCGCAACCTATTCCTAGGCATCGCAAAACTTCTATGGGCCTTTGAAATTGCGCCAGGTAAGGACGAGTCCGGCAATATCATCGAGCCCGATGTTGATGCCGCCACGGCCTACAGCACGGGCTTCTTGATCTGTGCCAAGCCGTACGCCCTCGAGATTAAGCCCAGGTCTGAGGCGCGGCGGGCAACGATCATGCGGGAGCAGAAGGCGGCGGAACAGAGCATCTTTTCGCAGTATCAGAAGTCGCAGTATCAGAAGTAGGAGGGCGCTAGGCTCAGCGACGGGAATACATTCGTTCTAATTTGGCAATCTGGTAGCGTTAAATGGTAGCTATTTCGTACATCGTATGGAGGTGGTGCTCGTAATAAACATGATGATATGCCTATCTCGTAAGCTGGCTGCGGACTAAATGTGAAATGTGAGATGATGTTAAATCACGCTCAAGACGCTCAAGATGGGTAGAAGAGGATTCCACCGGGCCATCTCCATTAATTGCGCATGTTGGTGAAGAAGAGCCTGAATATCCTCCTCTAAAATGGCATTGCATTGTATCTGCTCCGCTATGGGACTCTGGGACTCTCATTCATCGACGTTTGCAGGCCTCTTAACGACCTCTGACTATATCAATGTTATCGTGAACTGAGGAGTGGAGAGAAAAATCATCGAGTGAAGTTCAAACAAGCATTCAACCAGTCCACTTGCATGCAGCGATTGCCGATTCAGCCCCTGGGGAAGCCGAGGGGCCACCCGGAGGCTGGGCTCGACTGAACCGCATCCTTGGACCCACAGCAGGGTTCAGGGTTCAGGGTTCAGGGTTCACCACCAACCCCGAGGATCACGAAATCGTGAAAGAGACAGAGAAAGGACAGCGCCGTATTCACCAGAACTAATAAAACCCTCACCTTCGAGTTCTCGGGTGGTGGGGAAGGAAGAGGCACCAATATTCAATACGAAAATCATCATAAATGACAGAGAGAGAAAAAAATGTGTATTTCAAACAATCATTATCTGTTTTGGACGTGTGGAAGCGCGCTGTTGTCCATGCTTCAGATTCAGAGACAATAATATTCATACGAACTCCTTCAGCTAGACGCCTGTCCCATATGCCAAACTCTGACAATAAATATACTCATCCCACAATCCAATTTCCCTTCTCATGCAATCATAACAACTTACTGCTGTCTCCCCCCCCTGGTCCAAAAAAAAACCACAGCCTGCAATCCCCTAACTCAGCCCATAGCTCCAACCCCCCTCCCTCCTCAATCTCTCCCTCGCGACGAGATCCCTCTGGATCTCCTCTTCCGTCAACCTATCACTCCCGCTCCAATTCGCACTACTAGTCCTCTGTCTGAATCGTCCCCAGCGCTCCTTATTCCTAAACACCTCTTCCATCTTGAGCTCGCCAGGAGGTCCAAACACGCTCGCCGGATCGCGTCCCTCTTGCGCGATGATGCCCGCGGCCAGATTAGGACTGTTCGCCCAATCTGGCACCGCGAAGTCGGCGCCCGCGTCTGAGTCTTCATCTTCGGAGTCGGTAAGGATCTCGGGGAGATCAATGTTCTCGCCGTTGATGTAACGTGGAGAGGACTTTGCAGAGGGCTTGGAGGTGGATTTGCCAGCATTCGTATTTCCAGGGCCCATCGGACGAGCTGGAGTCTTGTGTGCCGGGTTGGGAGCGAAGTTGATGGGTGCTTTTGAGGTTTGCGTCATATCCATCGGACGTGTTGGCTTGGATTGCATATGTTGTGGGATGGCGTGCGGTGCATTATGCACACTGTTATAGGATGCAGGTGCATTTGCGTAACCGGTTGGGAATAGTGACTTCATTGGAGCATCCTGGATATAAATTAGCATAATTTAGAGGATAATATTTTGTGACATACTTTCTGACGAATGCTTGATTGTCTAATTGGAGGCGCCATAGCTCCCCTTGGCTGACTATCCATCATGTCCTCATCATATTCATCTTCCGTCTTCCGCCTCTTGGAATCATTCTGTTGATAAGATGGTCCATTGCGTTGCATCGTTGGACGGGATTGTGCTTCTTCGTTTGGCAGTGGCCGCTTTGGTGGAGCCTTAGTCGTATTCTGAAGCGTATTTGCTCTGCCATCATCCTGAGGGCGTTGCAAGGTAGAAGTCATGCGATGAACTGGATCAAGCTCGCGTTGCGGCGCTGCAGGCAATAGCTTCTCCCGCTCCGCATTTGGATTTGGACGAGCAGGTGGAGGCGGAGGTCTGTTCAGCTTTGCCTTCTCTAACTCCTGCTTCTTCTCAAGAGCACGCTGAGCATTCCTCTTTGCATCGAGCTGGTTGGCCAGCTCAATCTTTGCTTCCCGCTTGCGCTGCGCTTCACGTTCATCCTGCTCCCTCTTGCGAGCCGCCGCTTCTAAAGCTCTCACCTTCGTTGTCGTTGAAGACGCAACGCTCCTTATGCTATCAGTAGAAGCTTTTGTGCGAAGACCTCTTGCTGGTTGCTTAGCTCTTGAGGGACCAGCAGCAGGTTGAGGTGCCGGCGGAGGAAGTGAATCTCCAAGGGACGCTGCCAAAGCTGCGTTCGATGGCTGGAAAGGACGAGAGCCAGTGTTGACTCGAATGATAACCGGCGCAGCGCGAGCATTGGCAGCAGACTGCTTGGCTGTTGGCCTCAGAGGACGCTTCATCGGCTCCTTCGGCTTGCCGATTTGCGAACGGCCGAGCGATGGAGGAGGCATCATTGAGGCATCCGTCGTTTCAACGTTTTCATCGACAGACTCAGCAGCACTTGCAGCAGCTGCAGCTCTTCCTTCAGCTTCAAGTTGAGCTTTTGTCTTGCGTGGGCTGCTTCTCGTGGCACGAGTGACAGGAGCCTGATTGGCCAAAGCCTTTCTCTCTTCCTCTTTCTGGATGGCAGCCTGCCTCTCGACTTCTTGCTGAGCTGCAACTTTCCGCTCCTCCTCCTTCTGAGCAGCAATTCTTCTCTCTTCTTCCTTCTGGGCAGCCACCCTTCTCTCCATAGCATCAACTCTTTCGCGCTCTTGTTGACTGAAGATCCTAGCTTTCTCGGCCTCCCTCTCGCGTTCCCTATCCAGCTTATTTAATTGCTGTACCATTATCTGAGCATCCCGTGCCTCCTTCTCCTTAGCCTTGCGAATGCTAGCCTTCTTCGAAGGGCTTTCTGGAAGCAGGCTCTGGTTACTTGATTGAGTCTTCAACGAAGGATAGAGAGACGGGGCTTGTGTTGATTGGTCTTCCATGACATCAGCAAGCGATTGTCCAGCATGGAAAGCAATCCGCGCTGGTGGAGGAGACAATGTCGAAGCCATTGCTCCGGCACTTGCAGCAGCGCTGCTGGCGAAGAGTCCTTTTGATGTCTTCAAAATAGATGAAATCTTATCTTTGGCTGCCTTAAGTGGGCTGTCACGATAGCTCCTGGATGGAGATTTTAGAGGCGATTGCAGACGATGGTCATCATAAGCGCCTAGCTGCGGATTGGAAACCGAAATTGTTTTTTTAACCATATCAAGCTCCTTATTAGGAGAATGAATAACAGAGGTAGATTGGGACTTTGCATGACCGAAAATGCCCCTAGAGTGTTCCGGAATGGTAGCTTCTCTCAAAGGAGAATATTGTCTCTGATCATGCTGTTTCGGGATGTTGAATTCATGGCCGCCAATGCTGTCTTTACCACGAATATCCTCCATGACCTCCGTCGAGTAACTCTTGGTCAGTGCCTGGCGAGGACTGAAGATATTTGGTGGAGCTTCTGGGGCTCCAGTGTTTGGCGGGCCAATCCAGGAATCTTCATCCTCAGGAAAAGCGCCAGGAGCAGCAAAAGCGGGACCATTGCGCATTGGAGACTGCGCAGGGCGAGGTTCTTGTGGGAGAACCGGATACGCAGCTTGAGATGCCATAGCAGCAATATTCGGGATGGACTTCGACGGACGTGGCGCATTTGGTTTGGACTGACCCAACATGCTGATCTGATCCTGCAGCCGCTGAGTATATGTCTTGCTGTGTGCTTGCGTTGCCTTGGATGCTGGCTCAACCGCGGGCTCAACTGTGTCGACATCCATTTCATCCTCCTCTTCGTCGTTATCGCGTTGGCCACCCAAGCTCTTCCCATCTGTGTTCCTTCCATAATAGCTAGTACGATTTTGTTCAAGATGGCTGGTTCGAGATATGCGGGCGCCGATGCTCTTCTTCGTCGTTAATGGCTCGCGTGCTGGTAATGATGCAAAAGTAAGACTGCTCTTGCGCACGATTTGCCTGACTGGACTCGAACCATCTGATGGTGTACCGGCCTCGTCGAAGACTTCCGTCGGCTTCATCTCAGACGCGGGGACTTCCTGGGGCAAGATATCCTCCTCTACTAGATCGGCTGCCATCATTTCCGGAGATCTCTTCGCAGGTGATGCAGGTCGAGGAACGGTACCCTGCCCAGGCGACTCGAGCTGCGACGTAATGTGTCGCGCTGGGCTTCGTGCAGGATTTATGTGCACTATGGTCTTCTCGGCCACTACCTGGACCGTTTGCTCCTCCTTCGCCGACTGATATGAACCCTCTGTTGTTCTCCGTTCCTCCGATTGCACATCAATCGCCAAAGGAGTATTAGCCTTCGCAGGCGTTCTCGTCGGGCTCCACTGCTGCGTGAATGGCTGAGTGGCTTCCTGCGACTCAAACAGGGCAGTTGCTTGACTACCATGATATCCCGAATCCTGGAATATATTGTTGCCAGCTCGCGCAAGCACAGGCTTTGGCGGCGATGCGATCTTCGCTGGTGCTGGTGCTTCCACCACATCCTCTGCGACCTTAAACTTCGGAGCCTGGCGCTCGTGATAAACCTGTCGCAACGGACTTCCATTCTGTCTCGGTGACGCAGAGAAAATATCGGAGAGGGGCTATAATCCATCAGTTCACGATCCAAGCCTGCACAATATCTACTCACAGCCCTCACCTCCAACGGATTGCGCTTCCTCGCCGTCCGCGGTGTCTTGCCACGCAGTTTTCCCGGTGTCTTGAACATCTCCGTAACGCTCCTACAGACCGATTAGCAATCGCCATCGCAAAGGGCCGGGTACACTTGCAGCTGATTCTCATTGAATATCTCCGCCATATGCTCATTCAACCAATCCAACTCATTTCTCGCCGAGAACGTAAATTCTTCCACCTCGGTCTCCGCAATCAGCAGCGCAGACGCCCGCTCTTCTGTCACCCATGCCGCTGAGCCGACCTGGAGTCGCGCAGTTGTCCGTCCGGTCGCCATCGTTGATGCTTGTAAACAAAGCGCCGGAAGCGCTATCTATGGACGCGTTGGAGCCTTGGAATTTTGTAAAGCTGTATTATCGTCTCATCAGGGCCATAGAATTGATTGGATGTAATTCTTGTTTGTCGATAGTGGTCTTTGGTTGATTCCGAAGCTGTTCTGTTGTCGTTGTCTGATGCTGCGACTGCTTTGTTTTGGTTGTGGCTACCAGGTACGCGGTGGTGGTGGACACGCTAAAACTGCCGGGTCACATGACGCGGCCCTGGCCGCATTTGGAGGGGGTCGGTCAGGCAGTCAGGATGAGAACTTCATGAGAACATCAACCAACTTCGGAGTTGTTATATCCCATATTTAATAATTCATAATTCATAAAGGCTTTACGAAAGCGATTCTCTACTTTGTCTCGTAGAGATCTTCGCCTATAAAGTAAAGTAGACGAAAACACCCTTAAAATTAAATTCAGGTACTAGTACTGCTTTTGTTTTATTCTTATTCCCTTGAGATATTTTACTAGTTCAGGGTACATCGGCAAATTTTAATAGGATTATAATTTATAGGACCATGTCATTTCTTCCACTTCTTTCTCATTTCCAACGCCTTATCAGTCTTTAATCTAACTTAGCTTCGTCCAGGAGTTCACGTGGATCCGGAGACACAAGGAGACGTGGTGGATAAGTCATGGAGGTCATGGGGAGAAAGAAGTTGGCCCAAGTGATATCAAATCATCCATATACGCATTGAGCGAGGCCCGAAGACTCATCATATCATTAAAAAGGATTAACACCCGGTTTGACATGTACACAACCAACATAGGTACGTGAATGAAGATTTGAGCCCATCGTAGCAAAGGCCTCAACCCGACCTTGCTTAATGAGATTACGGCCCGAGACTCAAGAAGCTCATAAGCTCATAAGCTCATAAGCGTAAGTTGTGTGAATGTCGTATGAATGTCGTAGCAATGGCATCTCTGGATAGCCCCCTATCTGGGCTAAAGCATAGATAAGTACAAGCACAGCCTCATGCAGTTATTATTTATTTATTATTTCAACGTTCCCCCGAGCGGATCGTGTTATAGTTTATATCACAGTCCATCCCCATATCCTTCGATTGAGGCCAAAATCAAGGACCTGTACAGTTCCCCCATTCACTCGCCACGTCAAACATTACTGACTGTCCATATTAAGCTCTCAATTTCACTTTCGCCATGCAAGACTCGGACAAGCCTCCGCCATCTGTCGGCGCCTACCTTGAGCATCACTACGCCGAAGAAGTCGGGGAACTTCGCACGCACCTGAAACGGGGCAAAGCTCTATTCTACTTTCTCATCATGACGATACTTATCAACGTGCTCTTTACCATTGGCCTGATCTTCCATCCGTCACGCAACGCTTGCGACACTGCCAGCGTCGAAGCGTGTAAACTCTGCGCATCACGATATTACAAATGGACTCTCAAGCAAGAGCCAGACACCATGATCTAGCTTAAAGCAAATAGACGGAAGATGGGATGGCCAACGCGGTAATAAGAAGGGCAAAGGACGTTCACGTACTGGATGGGATATCACGTGCTGAATGGGATATCGAGTCGGTCGAATGAGGGCAGGGACTGGAGATGTGAAGAGTCGCAAACCACGAACATCATATCTCGAGAATCCTGGGCTCCAGCATCCTTCTTTTTCTGATTGCTGCCATCGTCTCTGTTTAAGCTTGATGTCATCTCAAACCCATTCAACGACACTTCTTCCTGTTCATCAGGTTATCCTCTACTCACGATTGATCAGTTTCCTGCAGTTGGGCCTGTCGTGATCCATGCAGACTCGACTGTACTGCAGTTCCGCGTATGGGATTTACCAAACATTCGGCCATCTCTCAACATGGTTCAACAATAATGGAATTTCAATCGGTGGCTGGGAACGACAGGAAGAGCTAGACGGAGTGGTAGCCGATCTCTCGGAAATATGGGGAGTCAAAGTCGAGCATCTCGGTGTGTTTGACTATGTCGGCTTGGACCTCAATGGAACTCTAGCTAGGAGACAAGAAACTGCTCCTGTGGACGTGTTCGGGTTCACCAGTCCTCAAGACAACCCGATGCACTTTTCTCATCTAGGACTCGAGCGGCCAACTTGAGTTCAAGTTCGGACTTGGAAACGGTTCGGTCAATAGCAATCCAACCAGGCGAGCGATTCATGAATGCGAAGAGTACAATAAGCAGTCTTTCCGCTACGGCAGTATTGATTTTTCAGTATGGAGAGACCCAACAGACGTAATTACGACGCGTGGAACTTAATAAAAGTAAATGAAAGTAAAGCTATAATGCAAATAGCACCTTAAAGACGCCAACCGCCACGCTATTACCTGCAGAGATGTCTTTAGAAGGGTGTGCAGTCGAAACCAAAGACATTCCTTTAGCCATTATAAAGAGTCCATTTTATACCGCGAGATACGAGATTATCTTCCTTCTACTCTACATCGCGAGAGGAATTCATTTTTTGCGTTGCTCGTCAAGTCCCCTAGCCAGCACTATTGCAATTTGCAACCAGTCTCGCACTCCTCGATCGTAGAATCGAGCTATAATACATCCTCTCTTCCTCTTCTCTTCTCTTCTCTTCTCTTCTCTTCGCCACTTTTGCCCATTCCCACTCGAGAGAAAGATGTTGATTCCAGTTGTTAAGGGCTGTGTCAAATCGACAGACTGTAGCACAGTGAAAGACCTCTTCCTTCGCAGGCCTATGCATTTCCTTGGTACAGATCCGTAGTCTCTGCGTTCTCAGGATGCCACAAGGATTGAGCACTATTCATCATTTGGATGTCAGGAGGTCGTTATACATGTTCGCTCGCACCATCGTCCTCCAAAGCTAGCATTGTAGAATCGAACGAAGGCCCAGCACTCGTTGCCTCGTAAATCCGTTGGCATTCCGAGACTTTCGACGTCTTCATACAAATCGGCGGCTATCCTGCATCGTTTTGTCGGCCTGTTGCTGCGGGAAGCAGCGGCCTTTCTTCCCCCAGCACGATCGCACTTGTGATCTCCTCTATAATTCATTCAGTTGTATCCGCCTTCACGCGAACAACTAGGAGTTTGTGACTGATGCCTTCAACGTCTAGGACTATGAGAGAATGAGGAAATACCAAGCTATATTTCACTAGCAACAGCTTCATTTCCCAGCATCCCAAAAATGTAGTTCAACTCATTTAAGTACTTTACATTCGCAATTACGCGCTTCCACTTCCTTCATACCTCAAGCACCACGCAACCCCACCCCCACCCACCCTTCCCCATCTCAGACCCCCCAAACACCTACTGCACCGACCTCCACCTCTCCCTCCACCCCTCCACCTCCCCGCTCCCAATCTCCCTCAACCGATTAATCCCCGCCACCTCGCCCGTCACCATCCCCTGCGCCACATCCATCCCCCTCGCCACCATCCCCTTGCGAACCACCATATACGTCGCCGTGACCGTGCTGACCCTAATCATGGCGATCCTCGGATCCCCCGGCCCGCCATCGTGCACGCCGTCGCCCAGGTCGCCGAACCACGCCTTGAGCGACGGGCTGTAGTACTTGCGCACGAACTCGCGGTCGGTCACGACCGTCGCCGTCCCCGCGATCGACGCCCACTCGCCCGCGTTGTTGAGGAAGGAGATGTTGACGTGCGGGTCGGATTCGAGGTCGGCCATCTTGCCGGACTCGGTGTTGGTGTGGAAGAGGAGGTCGATGCCGCCGTTCTCCTGTTTGCAGGTTCGCGTCAGCATTCCATCTCCTTCGTTGTCTCATATCCTGTCTTGAACGCCAGGGTGTGGAAACGGGAGAGGAGGACGGGAAATGAAAACCTTAGCAGCCAGTCCCATGCATCGACTCGTCAGCATCCCGGACTTGCCATCCCTCGTCGTCATCATGGCAAACTTGCGCTCGCTGATGAAATTGCTCAGACCTGTCACTTTCTCCTCCAGACTCACTTCATCCCTGCTCTTCTCCCTATAGGGATCCGGATTCTTGTCGCCCGTATCCGTGTGGGGGAAAGGCATCTTGACTGATGCTGTATGGAACGGCTTGATATGTGTTGTGCGGGACGGTCTGGCTGAAGCTGATTTACCTTCAATTGCTTTCAAGGTTATCGTTTTGCTGTGCTGGAGAGGATTAGAGCGAGTCCAACCGTAACATCCTCAGAAGACCGATGTTGAAGGGCCCAATAAGGGACATGACGTCGATTGAGCGTCTTGATGGACGTCATCATTCGAGGCCGATCACATGACAACTTATGCGCATCACGTGAATTTCATTCCAGGATGAAAATCGAAATGGAAAATGGAACGGAGGAATCACAGCGATAGTTTTGCTGCATAGCATGACCTATCTAGACGAGACTTCATCTTCAGCCGGCTGCAGACGCAGCAATCCACCTTCCAGATGAGATGGAAATAGCAACCTGGTATCTTAACGCCCCCACTATGCAATCCATCCATTTAGAAATGCGAACTTTCCCTGACTCATCACTACTCCATTGCGCCGGAAAGAGCCACAATATCCAGATAAACACATTTAGAACTATATTAAGTCAGTATAACACTTCAAATTCGAAAATTGCCGCACTTACAAGCTTAAGGTTAGTCCTGTTAAGGCCCCTCGTCCCATTCAGCATCGCCCTCGCCTTCTTCGGTCTCACCTGCAGCCTTCGAAAGGCCTCCTGGATATGTCGCGGCTCAATTGGAGACTTGCCTTCGGACGGGGGATCGAAGAGACCAGTGATGGCCTTCCTCTTCTTACTACCCTGATCTTCGCCTCCGGATTTCTCCTTGTACAGATCCTCCTGCTCCTTAATTTTGAGTGCCTCCTCAGTAAGCGTCTGGACAATCTCAAAAGTCAAGAACCCGAGGATGTCAACGATATCATCGTTCGGCTTCGACTCTGTGATCGTACCAAAGCCAGCCCACTCCTTGAAACGCTTGCCCTTGCGGAAAGTAAAGGAAGCCTGACGATATTCGGACCACGTGACATACTCCTCCTTGGTCATGGCCTTCGTACGCTCATCAGCCTTCTTGAGACGTTGAAGGGTGGCATAATTCATCTCTTCCTCGTCTTCATCCTCCTCATCCTCGCGTTCTGGGACCTCTTGACTGTACAGACTGGCGACCTCCCAGGGCAGGCCAACCTTTGCCTTCTTATTCTTCTTGGATGCGTCGACGGGACCGTTGGCTGCAACAGCCGCAACAGGCTCGTCGCCGGTTCCAATGTCGGCTTCGCCCCCTTTCTCGTCTGAGTCCTTCACGTTCTTGCGGACGTCTTTCCACGACAGGAAAGTGCGCAGACGCGAGACCTTGGCGGAGTCATGGCGAATGAGGAAGATGAGATCGTCGGTTGTGATTGATCTTGAGCCACGGCGAGCAGCATTCTCTGTGCATGTGCGCAACTAGGCCGGGTTAGCAGATGGCATCTTGGGGTTGACATAATAATACATACCATTTCAATGACTTGCTGACGAACAATCTCTTCTATCATTCCGGTCGTTTCAGGTGAAGGTTCTCCAGTCTCGCCAGAGACGTACATCATCTGTTTTTTAAAATATTTTAGTGTCCACGTATGCGCCATATCTTCAGCGTCTCCTTAGCATTAAAGGGTCATTAAATTCAGAGTCACAGTCTGATCTCAGTCCATTTTGTGATGGAGCACAGCAAAATTAGACGTGGAAGAGTCTGAGAGATAATGAAAGCAACATTTGATGATATAAAGCACAAAGGAAATTGATAACAATAGTGAATAGACACTGGATCAAAGCGGGACATTGACAACACAAAGCGATCGCATGGATGCTGCCTCAAATCCAAGTGCCGCTTTCAGCCACATCTCACCAGCGGCAAACGCAGAAGCCGGCCTTCTTTGACAGCATGCCTTCCAACTTGAATGGAGCGATGGTTCCGTCACTTGACGATGTCGACACCATGCTAAGGGCAGGAAACTTGCAAAGCACACATGGACTGCGACAACTGACCTGTTGGATCTCCGTCCGGTACTTGGCCATCTTATCGGTCGACATCTTGGCTTGCTTTTCTACTGCACTGTTGAAGGTCTTCAATTCTTTGATCCCTTTAGAATGAATTCGAAAGCGCTCGTCCACTGAGTCGCCTGTGTCGACGTTCACAGGCTCTTGGCGCCCTTCTCTTCAGTCAGTTGTCCAGCTCTTCCCTGCTGAATGGTGGTTTTACCTCTCTTTGCGACTTATAATCGAGTATGTCGTTACAAGGTCTTTCATCTGATCCATCAACTAATCAGAGAAAAGTTGTTTTGTTATCCACCGTGGTGACAAGAAGTTGCCGCAAAGACATCCAACATGCGTCTAAGCCCTCGCTTAAGCCACAGCCAGCCACTACGGTTGCGGCTACCGATTCATAGGCGCGGAAATATACAAATTTAACCGCGAACGACACTACAACATCTCAAGCAGTCCAGGCTATGCATGTTTTCTATAAATAATAAATGTGCAGCCCTTATTGAACTGTATTCTGGCCTCTGGAGGATAGCAACTTTCAACTAAAAGAGCAAGAAAAAAATGCAAAGGAGACCCCAGATCCGAATTGTAGATCTGTGACAAGAAAAGTCTCGCGGTTTCTTGGCTCTAGGCGAACACTTCAAACACTCGTTTAGAACAGGAGATGGTACTGCTGTATCTTACCATCTGCCTGCTTGATGAGAACATCTGGGTTATTTTTCAAGATATACATCGTAAGCGCCATCGGCTGGTCTGAGAGGAATTGAAGAAGACAGAAGAGCAAGTACAATATTGTCTTAGTACTTCTACCAAATCTGGATAAGCTACCAGTAGAAATGGAGCCGAGACAATTTTTTTAAGGACGCATCCTCGAATGTATCCTCGTATCTCATGGACCCATAAACAGTCGCTGACAAGTTCCCACCGATCATCATCCATTGTAATAACCCCTCATTTCCCTGCTCCAAACTCCGTGCAATGCATGAAATCAATCCCAACCCTCCCAATGCTTCCATCCATCCCTATACATGTACCTACTCCTCATCCGTCTCCCGAATCCTCCTCTCCTCCTCCCCCTCTAGCCCATCCCACCCCTCGAACGCGGCATCGTCCTCCCTCCCCTCCCTCACCGCCCAGCAGACCAAGTAATGGCTCGCCAACATCTTCCACTCCTCCTCCTCATCAAACATCTGCAGCCTACTCAGCCTGAACTTCTCATCATCCATGATCCAATTCATCCACAACCAGTCGATACTCGCGCCTTCCTGGAACATTTCGAAGCCCAGGTCCTTGAGCCGGTCCATCTGCGCATCTAGCGAGCTATAGGCGTGGATCGAGGGCATCGCGAGGCGACGGGAGGCGAGGTTCGCCGTCATCATGCGGCCGAAGGAGTCGGTGGGGTTCGTGGGCTCGTAGAGGATGATGCCGATGGTGGGAATGCGCTTGGTGAAGTAGGAAAGTACCTTATCTGCCTCTTCTTTTGCAAGGTAGCAGAGACAGCATTCTGAGACGATGACTGTTGGAACGTCTCTGCGGATGCCGTTGATCTCGTCTGGGAGGCGACGAAGATCCATCGGATGGAACATGTAGCCTGTCCTCTTGGTGTCGTCCGCATAATAGCCCCATTTTGTGGTTTCGGGATTGATGTCTTGCGCTTCTGCGCCATGTAGTTCGTAGAATCCGGTGCCTGGATGGGAGAGCATCTGGGAAGCGCGGATGTGGGCAAGCTTGTTCTTGGATATGACGGGGAAATCGATTTCGTGGTACATGATCTGGTCTGCGTGGCCGCGATCGAGGTAACGGAAGAATCGTGTGTCGGTGCCAGCACCTAGGGAGATGATCTGCACGATCTGTTCAGGACGTGCATTGATGAAGTTCTCGATGAGCCGGTCGATGGCGACTGTTCGGACGTAGGTGCCTAGCAACACAAACGTTAAGCTCTTGTCAAAGAAGAGATGACGGTCAGACGATACCTCTGTTGATGATTGGTAGACGACGAGGTGCGTCATCTGCGCCAAACTCGGAAGCATAGGGGTCCTGGAGATAGCCACAGCTGACAGCGCTTCGTCGTGAGCCATTGGCGTCTGTGTCGGTCTCGCGGACGAGCCTGTCCTTGTCAACGGCGCTGGACGACGGGCCCGAATCGGCATTGGAAGAAGTAAATCCGGGAGCTCCACGGCCACGGCCACGGCCACGACCACCGCCGCGAGATCGGTGGGCACCCCGGAGGGACAAGAGATTTGGGATCTGTGGCGTAGCCATGGATGGGATGGTCAAGGTGATTTGATTCTGTGGACCCGTCCGTGATCGGAAGGGAAGAAGGCAATTCAATTGCACGATTGTTGAGGAGTAAGAGCGAGATATCTACTCTAGAGAGAAAAGAAAGTTGACGTAGTCGTTGAGAAAGTTGCGAGGAAGAGGGCCATGTTCAGGGAGGTGCCTCGTGTTGATATTGTTATCGATAAGGCCGCGCTATCGATAGTGGTCTGAGGGGCAGACATAGATCCACGTGACTTGAATTCACGTGATGCAGAACCAGGACGAAGCTCTCTTCTACATTTCACATGCATGGTAGTGTCTTGATGTCAGCTGACGCTCTGATGGCTTTGAAGCATTCCACGGAAGTATCAGAAGCATCAGAAGCATTCCACAAGGCGTCGTGATCTCGAAACCTCTGCGGGGCGGCAGTCCTTATGACGACTTTCCATTCCAAGGGAGATGGAGTTGTTGTACTTTATACTTTAGGATAGACTGGATAGACTTGATAGAATTGATAGAATAGAATAGGGAGTATTAGATAGGTAGAGGTACCTAGGTACTAGATACTACCATGTTCGGAATTGCACTCTGCAGCAAAGGGCATGGCGCACGGCGGTCGGTAATGAGAGCTTCATTTCTCATTTCAGCCGATTGTAATGCTCTAACCGCAAATGGTCACTTTCAATCTCTTTATTATCTCCTTATTCAGATGCCATTGGCCAAATCTTGTGTAGATGCAGAGCTTAAGTAATTAGCGTACTTAGCGTCAGGAACGAGCTGTCACTTCGGCGCCAAGAACAACTTGCCGGGGGGGGGAAGGGGAGTCGAGGCTCTCGCTTCAGCCTCCAGTCTTGTCCAGTCAAGAGCTTGAATAGGTACACGGTACCTATTTGACAGTATCTGTTCAGTCTACAGTAAAGTACCAGTACCAGTATCCTACCCTGATCTTGAGCTGACTTGACCTGATGTGAGGTGCTCAAGCCACAACTGCACCACCTCCTCTCCAATCCCGTGATCCATCACGTCCTCCCCCCCGGGACCTCAGCGACAGCGCAGATCCTTTCTCTTCCATCTTTCCTCCCTCCCTCTTCGCTCGCTCTCTCCAATTGACACTTGCCACACGCTCTTTTTCTGCTTGCTTGCTCTTGGTTCTTGGCTTTTCCACCACCGCCCTCGTTCTTTTATTCAGCCAGAGTCGCTCATTCCTTCATTCATTCATTCATTCATTCGTTCGTTAATTCAAGGCCGTTTGTCTACGATTGCCACTTTTCCCACGGAAAAGAACATCAACAAACAAGCAAACGACAGTCAACACCTATCCGAAACGCCTCAGAACACGCAGAGCCACCTCATCACCTCATTTGGCAGTTCGCAATCGATCAACAAACTCGTCGCTTTAAATCGCGTCTCGGCGCAATCGTCAGAGCGGTACAGCATATCATCGTCATCCCCGCGCGATCGCGATCGCGACCCTTCGTCACAAACGCACTGAAGCCCTGCACCCCGCGAGCTAGGCTCACAGCGACGCGATGAGATTCTCGGAGCAGAAGGCGGCCGTTGGCGCAGCCATCCTCTTGTTGGCGACGCTGTCGGAGGCGACGCATAGCCATCACAAACCACTGCACTTGGAGGTCTTGGAGAGGCGGCATGCCCACAACCACATGAGGCTCCATGCCTCACCACGCGCCGAGAACCACGATGAGTCGAAGCTCCTCGACAAGCGATCCACCTGCGCCTTCCCGACCAATGCTGGACTGGTCCCGGTCAACCCGAGTGGCCAGAATGCGGGATGGGCCATGAGCCCGGATGAGACTTGCACGGCTGGAAAATACTGCCCATACGCGTGTCCTCCGGGAGAGCTCATGGCTCAGTGGGATCCATCCGCGACCAGCTACATCTATCCGGCATCAATGGTAGGCTGATACTCCCTCCCATTGCGACAAGACCTTTGCTAACAAATATAGAATGGTGGCCTCTACTGTGGTAGCAATGGCCAGGTCACCAAGCCATTCCCAGACAAGCCTTATTGTTACCCAGGAACCGGTTCTGTGACCGCAGTGAACAAGTGCGGTGGCTCAGTTGCATTCTGTCAGACCGTACTCCCAGGCAATGAAGCCATGCTTATCGCCACCAACGTCGATAGCTCGGCGCCTTTGGCAGTGCCCGGCATGGACTACTGGGCTTCCACAGCCGCTCACTATTACATCAATCCACCAGGAGTTTCAACCACCGATGCGTGCATCTGGGGTGATGGATCAAAGCCAATCGGTAACTGGAGTCCTTATGTCGCTGGCGCAAATACAGATGGCAATGGCAAAACCTTCGTCAAAATCGCCTGGAACCCCATCTACACTGGAGAATCTACTTTCAGGAACGATGTCCCTAGCTTTGGCGTCAAGATCACTTGCGAGGGCGGCGACTGCGTTGGCCTGCCTTGCTCCATCGACCCGGCCTCGGTAGCAGTCAATGGCGTCACGAGCGACCAGTCAGCGAGCGGTGCGGGCGGTGGCAATTTCTGCGTTGTGACCGTGCCAAACGGCAGCAAGGCCATCATTCAGACTTTCGATGTCGGTGGCTCGTCCAGTGGCCATGATGGTGGCGGCCAGAAGTCATCATCTTCCACGGCTTCCGAGCCAAAAACAGAGTCTCAGCCACAGCCAACTCCTACCCCAACTCCTACCCCAACTCCGACGCCGACGCCGACGCCCACTCCAACGCCATCGAGCAGCTCAGAAGTCAAAAGTTCGCCTCAGCCATCATCTGCGCCGGTTTCTTCGACCAGCAGCAGCAAGACGAGCAGCTCCATCACATCCTACTACAGCGTTGCGCCGCACGTTCTCTTTGAGAACAACACTGAGGTGTACAGTTCTTCTTCTGCATCCTCATCCGTCTCAATGGCGACCACTAGCGCGGCTGGTAGCAAGAACGAAACCGAGGAGGCATCAACAACGACCTCTTCGGCTGCTTCTGCCAGCAGCAGCACTAGCGCAGCGCCAGCCGGCTTCCCGGCCAGTTTCCTGGCACTGGCGGCCGCATTTGCTGGCTGCAGTATGCTACTATAAGCAAACGACACTCTTGGTCCACGACCGCATTTCTTTGTATATATTATGCCATTTACTTCACACATACCCATTTGCGCCGACATGGCAGCACATATAGCCTTTTCGATATGTTATATTTTATCTTATCTTAACGTATCTTATACCCCTTTATAATTCGGCTGGAAAACAGGAAAAGGATCCGGATTTTTGTCTTCTTTGGTGGCTCCGGGTCATGAGCTACGGAAGCTTTATACTTTATTTAGCTCACTTGAGCGCGTTCTATCTGTTCGGGACTTAGGGGGGGGGAGATGAGAGGATGAGAGATGATTGGGGATGTGTAGTTACGATATAACTTCTATTGAGATGGATTTTGCATATGAGGTGTGGGGATATTTTAGGAGAATAAAATAACATCATATTGAAACTACAAACTTCCAATGCTTATGAATGTGAGATCTACTTAGAAATAATAAAAATAATAAAAATAATTGTACAAGCAGGGTGCAAGTACTCTACAGGGTTGATCAGACTTTAAGAGTCACGTGCTTCCGTGTTTCAAGCGCGCGTCTACCTGGGTCCTGATAATGACCTGCCAATGACGAATCACCATAACGACTCGGTGCCTACATCCCCTTACGCCTCACGACGACGACCTCATGATCTCATCCCATCTTCTGAACATGCAGCGCGCGCCGTAGGCATGGCTGGCCCCCTCGTTCCAGTCCAAACCTACCCCAACCCCTCCGGCGACGACGAGGGCGACTATGGTTCGGACTTCTCGCCCGAAGAACAAGAGATCATCGACCAGCTACTCGTCTCAGCGTCCGCAAGCCTCGTCGCAGCGGATCGTCCGATAACAAACGATGTGGAATATGCTGCTGCACCCGCCAGTGCGCGGGGCTCCCGGCTTGTGGCTCGGGAGACTGTGGAGATCGAATACGAATCTCGGGGGGTTGCCAACGTGCAGAGCATGCAGAGCAACGCAGAGATTGGCGTCAACATCAACATCGCCCTCGACGCAAGCCCCGGGTACCCGGACTGTAAGTCGCCTAGTCTGTGGAAGATCGGGTCGTTCTGACAATTGCTGAAGCGTCTAGTATCCTCCGCGCTCTCGTCTCTCGACGCTGAGTCCGAATCCACAACCGGCATACCCGCACACGCTCCGGTCGCAGATCCCGCAGAGCCCATCCGGCCAGATGCCCGCAGCCCGCTGGAGCGGTTCCGCACGGCGCCCAAGAAGGCGTTGTCGGTGACGGACCTGGTGTCGCCGGCGTGGTGCGAGCTGCAGTACTGGTACACCCTGACGATCCATGGGAGGAAGGTGCGGACCGAGGCGATGAAGCGGGGGAGCGAGGTGCATCAGGAGCTGGAGGAGCAGATATATACGGCTGTGAAGGTGGACATACAGACGAAGGAGGATGCGTGGGCTTTGCGGATATGGAACGTCATCCAAGGCCTGCACACGCTGCGGGAGACGGGAATGACGAGGGAGCTGGAGATCTGGGGCACGATTGATGGAGAGGTTGTTAATGGGATTATCGACGAGGTATCCTTCACTTGCCCCGACACCGAGCTCGAGGAACAGGCTGAGAAACCGGCGGAGGAGGCGGAGGCGGAGGCGGAGGAACACGCGAGGTCTAAGAACGAGCTGCCTCCGGATCAGAAAACGCTCTCTGAATACTTCAAGCAGACCGGCGCCGTCACACTGACTCAAACACTGGACAAAGCCCTGCGTCGCGCGCGCCGCTCCAAACCGCCCTCCCGCTCCAACAAGCTCTACATCACAGACGTCAAGACGCGCTCCGTGTCCTCCCTCCCGCGCGGCGCCGCCTTCCGGCCCACGAAACTGCAACTCATGCTCTACCACAACCTCCTCTCGCAGCTCGCCGCCAACGAGGTCGATTTCGCCATCCTAGCGAAGCGCTACGACCTCGATGCCTCGGCGCCCTTCAGCGACGCGTTCATCGCGCAGGTGGGCAGTCTGGACGACGAGGTCTTCTACGACGCGTCCAGCGACCCGTCAGCGCCGTCGTCGCCGGCAGCGTCGGAGGCCATGTCGAACTCGCTATCCGTGCTGCTGTCGCACAACTCGCTGTCATCGCTGTGGGGTCTGATGATGCAGACGCTCGCGGCTGTGGCCCCGGCGGGCGCAGGCTCGATCGGGCGGATCCTGACGGCGGAGTATAGATCGCGTGATTCGGGGGAGGTGATTGGGAATCATACGTTTGTGATGGATGAGGAGGTGTTGGGCATGTATGTGGGGCATGAGATGGGGTGGTGGAGGGGGGAGAGGAAGGCGCAGGGGGTGGTGGTGGAGGAGGCGTATAAGTGTCGGAGTTGTGAGTTTGCGGGAGGTTGTGAGTGGAGGATCAAGCAGGTTGAGGAGGCGAGGGGGAGAGCGAGGAGGGGATGGGCTGGGTGAGAAGAGCGGAGGAGATTGGGAGGGGGTTTTGGCGACGTTGGGATTGGGGTGCATGGGATGAGATGGGATTGGTATACTCAACTTTGGAAGAAGAAATGGTAACTCGGCTTACGGAGTACGGTACGGTTCAGGACAGCATGCTGGAAGCAATGGGAGGACAGGTGGATAACTGGCCGAGACTCGGTCTAGATTCCACTATAGAAACATCTCATTTTCCTCTCCAGCTCTACCAAGTCATGCCCGGACCACAGCCACACTCCCTCAGAAGCATCCCATCATTACCACACTGTGCATTCCACGCTGTTCCATCCAGCCACGGACAGGACGGAGGGCTGAGCTGGGCTGGAGTCGCCATCAAGACGCGAGTCTTCACGGACTTCTGGCCCTTCACCATGTGAGGCAGAAGAAGGGGGGATGGCCATGGGAGAATTAGGGGGGATGGGCAAGGCGAACTCACGGTTGTAGGATGGATCGAGCCATGATGAAGCTGTGGACCATGATGAAGCTGTGGAAGATGTTAGAGGCCTTGTACTCGTCGCTCTTCGTTGATATTACTCGGCTAGATAGATACCTGGCGGACGTGGAGTAAGCGTGTGTAGCCCCCTTCCCTTCGTAATTTGCATCTAACAGCCAGGGTTGGTAAAAAAAAAATTTAAGATAATTAAGCTGTAATTAACTTAATGGCTTTTATAATCACGATTTAATCATAATTATGAAGTCATGAAAGTCATATGACTTAAGGATTAATGAGCTTAAAGAGGTCTTGTATATATTTGTAGTAAATTAAACTATAAAAACTTTAATTAACCACTTAAATAATAATATAATCTAAACAACTAATTTAGTAAGAAAACCCTCCTTAAGACTATCGTTTTCCTCCTCTTCTTCTATAAATAATAAAATTTCAACCTTTTAAACCAGCTATTAATTTAAAAACATCTTTAGATAGCCTACTTCTTATTTTCGAAATAATATTAACAACTAGCATCGCCCATTCAAACGTATCATGTACAAAAGTTAGCCCGAAGACGAACAAGGTCTTATGGTAAAAAACAGACCTTCTCGTCTCGTCAGCACTCTTGGTTTTTCTCCTGTTAAAGCATGTAATAGGTATTAGACCTCAAACGTCAATCCGTCAGTCGCCTTACTTGAACAGTAAATTACTTTGAAGCAATGCCGCAAGAGCTAGGGAACAGCCACTCTCTTGGAATGTAGATATGGCGCAAGAAGAGAGAGAGAGAGAGAGAGAGAGAGAGAGAGCTTCAGTCATGCATGTGCATGTGCGTGGCCTCCCATTTGTGCTCCTGCGGCATGTATGGGAGTCTTAAACAACAGCATCTGCAACTTGCATTAGAGGCGACGGAGTGCAAGACGTCTTTGAGCATAAATTACATGTTAAATAATCATACCAGGTAATTGGGGGTTGGAAGAAAACCAACGATTAAATGCCAAAGGAAGTGCAGCATCCTCTGTTTAGAAAGGACGCCACACGAAAGAGACAATGTTAACTAGGGAAGAGTGTACATTTCTACATAGAAATACATTTTGATCTCCTCTTCAAATCATACACATACAATGCAAACACCAGCCTATGATACAAATATGCCCGCTTGACCACTCATCGTCCATCACCCATCCTCCCCACTCATCTACCTCCTCCGCAAATACCAATTATAAGCCAACACCCCCGTATCCGCCCCAAACGGCGTCGGCACCTCGGCCAGCCCCGGTCTCGCAACAGGATGTCTCAGGTACACCACCGAGCAGATATTATGATTGACCTCCAGATACCTGGGGATGAACGCAAACGCGCTTAAGAACGGCCGCGGCCGCCACGGCGTCGCGTACGGCTTCGACGCATCGATCGGGTTCTCGCGGATCTCCCTCAGCGCCTTGGCCAGCGTCTCCTTGGACTTGGGGTCGACCTCCTCGGGTCCCGTGCCGTGAGCTTGCGCCGTGAGCTGCGCCTGCAGACTGGGGTCAGTCACTGCCGCCGCGGGCTTGGTCGGCTGGGACGCGGGCTTAGTGTCGGCGAGGGAGAGCTTAGCGACGAGCTCGGCAACCGTGGTGTCCAGGTCCTCAGTCGCGGTGCGGTTGGCGTTGCCGATGGCACGGCGCACGGCGGCGGCGAAGGCGCGGATGTTCTGCTTCTTCTTGGCGGAGGGGGCATCCATGGACTTGTTTGTGAGGACGGATTTGGCGTCGCGGAGGAGGGTTTGGAGGGAGTCTTTGTGTTGCTTGCGCAACTTTTTCTCTGCTGCTTCCTCATCAAGAGGTTCTTCGGCCGCGGCTGGGGCTGCTTCTTCGGAGGCCTCCTCTGCTTCTTCGGAAGCTTCGACCGGGGCCCTGGCCTTTTGGAGACGCTTGCGGTGAAGGCGGGTTGCTTGGCGGTCGATGGAGTCTTTGGTGGCGCCGGTGGCGAAGAGGACGCGCTCGGGGTCGACTTGGAACATGTCGCCTGGGTTGAGGAGGTAACCTGGGTAGACCATCTGCGGGGGGGGATGTTAGATGCAGGCACATTTGCTGAGACGAAAGATATCCTATCCTACCTTCTTGCCATTAACCTTCACACCCCCATGAATAACAAACTGTCGTGCCTGCCTCGCACTGCTCGCAAACAGCGCCCTGAAGATCGCCGTATCCAGTCTCCTCTCCACAGGTGCAAAAGTCATATTCATAAACGGGATCGCGGGCGTGCCCCTCTGATTTCTATCTCGAACGTTGCCAACAGCACTCCGGCCCTTGTCAGCGCCGGAGCCGCGGCCGGCAGCCTGCTCGGAGCCGTCGAAGGCGGCCAGGTAGCGGAAGTTCATGGGGATGACGGACTTGATGCGCGAGGTGAACATGCGCTGCCACTGCTTCTCGCGGATCTGCTCGCCGTGGTAGGCGCGCGTGGCGGCCTTGGCCTTCCACTTCTGCTGGAAGTAGGTGCCGCGGATCTCGGGGCGGCCGAGCTGGGCGAGGTTGTAGAAGTTGTACTTGTTCATGGACATGCGGATTTTCTGGAGGGAACGGGTTGGTTAGCTACGGGGCATTCTATCCGCAACAGTGCCTGGGAGGGGAGTATGCGTACGGGGCGTTTGAGCCCATGGAAGCGTTTTGTCCTCATCTTGGGTATGAATGGGTGTTGTGGGGTGGGCAATTGAGGAGAGCACAACAGCACGAGACGACGGCGACGACGAGGACGAGGACGAGGACGAGGACGATGGATCTCGAAATGCAGCAACTCGAAAAATCCCGATAGGGACTAGTGGCGGAATGGGCGGAGCGGGGCGGAAACAAGCGGGGCGGAGACTTCGGAGGAATAAAATTGGCAGCCTTGTCGAACTGGAGGAAGCGAGGCAGCCAATTGATTTCTCAAACTTTTGTCGAACTTTTGGGGACTGAGCTGCGAAACCTTTGAAGCTCTACAGAACACTTCTTCGCCACTTCGCTGTAATTGTATGTGAATGCATTTCATGGACGACTGAGACATTAAAGCTAATTGCTTTTATAGTACGGGCAAATTTTCAACAGAAAAACCCGACTTAGGAGCTCATTCAAAGCTCTCGATCAATTCTTCACCCCGCCTTCTCACTTATCGCCGCCGAAGTTTACTCTTCTTCGCACACTTCTCCCCCCGACTTTCGCCCTCTCTCCATACCAGCTGAACAATCAAAGAGTCTAAATATAAATTCGAACGCCCAACAAAGCTGAAAGCATTCACAATGGCTGACGTCAACGTTGAAGCTGTCGCGGCGCCGGTCGTCAATGCGCCTTCTTCGGAAGTCAAGGTGGACGATGCTGCCCAAGCTGCGCCAGAGGCGGCAGAACCAGCAAAGGATGCCGCTGAGGTCGAGACTGAGAACGGCACCGCTAAGTCTGAGGAACAGGTAGCTGCGGCGCCAAAGAAGGAGAGATACAACAACAATAGAGACCAGAACAGGGCACCCAGAGTTTTCAAGAAGTACGAGAGCAAGAGCAAATTCGACCCATCCAAGCTTCCAATCACCGATGACCCATCAGAGATCCGCGCACAGGTACGCATTGTGGTTCCACTTCGTATGCTTGGAGAATGCTGACAGTTCCAAGGTCGACTTCTACTTCAGTGACTCGAACCTCCCCACCGACGAGTACATGATGGGCTTAACCGGCGGACCAGAGAACAAGGCAGTTCCCCTTGCGGAAGTCGCCAAGTTCGGCCGCATGAAGCGTTTCCAACCATACGAAGCCATCGTCGAGGCCCTCAAGACCTCAAAGACCATCGAGCTGTCTGGTGAGCCCGGCAAAGAAATCATCAAGCGCAAGGTCCCACTCGTCCTGAACCAGGGCTCTGAGCTGGGCCGCGCAAAGGAGGCGCGTTCCATCTATGCCAAGGGCTTCGGCGACGAGGAGGCAACCACTCAGTTCGACATTGAGGCCTTCTTTGCTGAATATGGTCCAACCAACGCCGTCCGTCTCCGCCGTGATGATGAGACCAAGGCCTTCAAGGGGTCCGTGTTCGTCGAGTTTGAGACCGAGGAGCTGGCCAAGAACTTCCTTGCGCTGGACCCGAAGCCAAAATGGAAGGACGCCGAACTAGAGATTATCAGCAAGGGGGCGTACGTTGCAAGGTGCATTCAGGAGATTGCAGATGGCACCAGAAAGCCAAAGGAGACGAGATCGTTCAATAAGGGCGGTCGTGGCCGCGGAGGCCGTGATTTCAACCGCGGCGGACGCGGAGGAAACAGAGGCGGTGATAGGGACCCGAATGATTGGAAGAAAAGACGTGATGACGACCAGAAGAGCGGGTTCAGAGATAACAAGCGTGGACGTGGGCGCGGTGGACGCGGCAACCCAAACCGTGAGGCCAGAGGACCAAGACCGGATAATAGCAGGAACGAGGAGAGAAACGGCGAGGCGTAAGTTAGACCGAGAAGCTACAGTTTTTGTGGATGAGGGCTAATTAGATACAGTGCCACCAAGGCCAGCGTCGATGCAACCTACTCCAACAGCGAGACCCGTCCGGACAAGGCCGAAGAGAGCAAGAAGCGTGCGCACGAGGATGATGGAGCGGGAGCACCAAGCAAGAAGGTGGATATCAAGGAGGTGCCAGCAGCATCCGTATAGGCATTGTGTCTCATGCTTGTCCCTTTTCCGATTATTGGACTTTGAACAAAAAACAGGGAGGGTTATACTGGCGTTTGGTTTTGCCGAGGGGAATTCTATAGTATCTCGCATTGCAAATGCTTAGTGGCTATCAGGATCTGGAGTTTGACTTTGCTGTATGAATTGGCTAAAGCAGAGTTCTAATCAAGGAACCTATTTGGCGATGAGATTTCTTGTCTTGAATTAACGCACTTAAGTTGTCATATGGGGCTCTTGTGAGCAGAATGAGTGAGCATCCACGACCATCAATCTCGGGCACTGCGTACGTAACCTCATCTACAATATATCATGATTCATATTCGAGAGGTGTGCATTGAAATTCTACATGAGCCAGTATATTGTACAACTATCCACAACACAACTCCATCACCTAGACAACGATCCCTCCGATCTGGTAGTCATGTCCTTCCCTGCAATGCATACAAAAGAATTCGCACAAAGATGCTATCATGTCTTTTCCTCCCTCTCCGCTCTTTGCTTTGACCAAGTATATCAATACACACGTTGTCCTATCAATCATACATCTTGTCTATACGTACAACTGCCCCCCCCTTTCCCACTTGCCCTGCCAAAGTCCTTGCTTAGCACGCAACAATCTCACCCATATCAACATGCACTCCGTCCCACTTCCCTCCCTGCTCAACATCACTCGGCACCTTAACATTCGTCCCCTGTCCCGGCACAGGGGAGTACATATACCAGCTCTTCAACGCCGCAATCGCCGCCCTCATGCGCGCCTCATCCAGACTCGCTCCCGCCGCCTCCCCAAGCTTATCCTTCCCGCTGTAAATGCCCACAACGTACACCGGATGTCTACTGTGTCTTCCCGTCTCGCTGAGCAGTCGTGCAACCGGGAACTCGAAGTCTTCTCTCGCGCACAGCCGGGACAAGTCGCGCGTCGCCGTCTCGAACACGAAGAGCTTGTCGATCGGCAGGTGTCGCGAGAGGATGTGCGCGCGGATGAAGGCCTTGGCCTCCGCGCGGCCAGAGTGCAGGTATATGCTCCCAATGAGCGCCCTCACGAAGTGCGCATGCGCAGCCTCGCTAGTCTGCGTCTCCTGGGCCGCGGTCCTGGACACCACATCGCCAAACTCGTCGTCGTAGACGACTCTGCTGCTCATGCCGCGCCTGTAGTTCCACTCGTTGTTGGGGCGCACGCTTGTGGCGTCGGGGAGCACGGCGCCGGGCTTCATCTTCGAGAACTGCAGGAGACCGGGGTCGACCTCGGCGCCGGGGGCGGCGGCGGACTCCACACCCCATTCTTGGGCGAGGCGGGTGAGCGTGGCGGGGCCGATGTAGGCGTTCATGGCGGAGAAGAGGACGGCCATGGGGAGGCGCGGGTAGGTGCAGAGGAGCCACTCGGAGACGTGGAAGGAGAGGAGGGAGGAGCCGACTTGGGCCAGGGAGGAGTTGTTGAAGTCCCTCGACGGGTCGGCCGAGGTATCAACGAGAGTCCTCGCGAGGGTTTGCAGTGGTAGTTTCTCGGGCAGCTTCAGACGAGCGTGCAGTGCTGCGAGTTTGGCGGAGGAGAGCGCGGCCTCGGGAGGTGGTGACGGGTAGGCCGTCTCGGGCTGGTCCTGCCTCGCGAATAGATCGGTGCTCTCGTCTTCGAATATGACTTCCTCCGCGGCGGTTGCGGCGTTGGACATGCTCCTGCTGGTGCTGATGCAGCGGGCGAGGGCCTGCTGGCGCTGGACCCGGAGACAACAGGGTCTAGCACCCTTCCCAGCGAGCAGCTGGCCCACCACTCTCTCGGCCACCCGTAAACTCTTCATCGGCAATATGTCGTCCGCGCGTGTGGCCTCGCCGGTGTATAATCCGTAGGCGGGAATGGGCGTCGTGGAAAGAGAGGTCGCTGTGGTCGAGTCGAGGTTGATATGCGGCCCAATATTTTTTGAGGCTTGAGCGAGAAAGATCTCGTGCCTGTTTGGGCGATTAGTCAGCAGACGGCAAGTCCCTCCACGGCCGACTACCTACATGCGTCGAATGTCTGTCGGATCAGAGGGAAGGAGTATCAATCTCAACCACCAGAATTATAGTCAATTGATCAGGATGGTATGTCAATTGATGTATCTGCTATTGATGGGCGTATGCTAATGCTTCTCAGGGTGGCCACTCAAAAGTTCCGTACGTAAACTGCACTCTGCACTCTGCTCCCCGCGACAGGACTCTCTCATCATCGGCCTCATCAGCTAATCAACATTAGATACCCCAAGCACGTCTGGTCACCGTCTGGTGGCTGGTACACACAGCCCAAGAACTGGAAGGCCAACACTGCAGTGATGCTGGCTACCATCTTCGGCATCACCGCAGTCGCTTGGTCCATCAGCGCCGAGCGTGAGTTCCGCACAAAGTTCCCAGAGCCAGGACGCTTCTTCCCAAGCCGATAGTATGTACAATCTCAGCAGCATGCATGGCCGGTTCAGGAGGCTAATTGGATACAGCTGGAGCAAGCAGATTATCGAGCACGAGAAGGAGGTTAAGGAGGGGAAATCGTCATAAGGCTTGGATGATGGTGTCTGTACATATTTGGAGTCGCATAACGGTCATGGAAGCAAGGATGATATCAGTACAAATACAGGAATTGCCTTGATACAAAGTTCAGTGATTGCTAGAGGAACACTTCTATCGCTCTACATCAATCATCATGCAAGTTCCGCTTCGATAACATAACTCAAACACCCCTATGTAACAAATATCAACACAGCACACTGCCAGGACATCTATCCGGCATGCTCCACAATCTCGCTGACAATCTTGCCGTCCTTGTCAATATATGTGCGAATCTGCTCAGGCAGTGCCACTTCCTTGTAGTCATCATCCTCACCCTGCATAATGTTCAAGTTGACGCTCGAGCATTTGCTCGAAAAGATCTCAGTGTTCATGCTCTCCTTGCTCAGATAGACCTGGGCACCATCGACCTGATCCATCAGAATCGTAGGAAGCGTGCCAAGTACTTGCAGTGCAAAGTTCGATGACTTGATGACATCAACTGAGGAGACCAAGGAATCAATGACAAGTGATAGGCGTGGGGAGTTATCAATGGAGATAGCGTTTGCCTTGCCCAGGACTCTAATGGTGGTCTTACTGCATCTGCTGATGAGGATGGACTGAGAGATGGAGGCCTCAATCTCAACCGGCTCGGACTCGTTATCAAAGTTCTCGATGATCCACTTGTTTCCATCAAGCTCCTTCTTTGGTGGCTTCTTGGTCCGTAACGCCTCTGGCTTTGGAGTCTTGCGTGGAGCAGGGCTCTTGGAACGATTGATACTTGACTGGCTATCGCTACGCTCAGGGACGGTAGAGCTGGCACGGAGCGATGGGTTCTTATGTGTCATCTCAGATGCGCTGACCTTCTTGAGCCCCTTGGTCACAGCCTCGCCCTTGTTCAACTCGGAAAAGACTGCACCAATGCCACCAGCTGGCTCAGCAGGAGCCTCCTGGATATCGAACTTTGGTGGCGGTCCAGGTGGTGGAGGTGGAGGTGGCGGTGGTGATCCACCTGCAGCTGGCGCTGGAGGGGGCGACGCTACTGGACTGGCCTCAGTCGCCTTTATTGCCTCCTGGGGACTGACGCCATTCGCATTCCACACGAGGCCATTTGGATAGGTATCCTTAACATATTGGGCGAGATCCTTGAAGATTTGGTAGTAAGATTGAATCCATTGAGCTTGCTTCGCATCCCTAATCCTGATCAGCACTTCGTTTCTTGCTATTAGAGAAGGCGAAACTCACTTGTCCTTGAATTCCTTCAACACCCTGTTTCCAAAATATTGAGCAGACCCCAGGCTTTCTTCGACATGCTTGAAGGGCTTGTTATCAATTGTGACCCATGCGACCACACCGATACTCTCCGCAACGGCACTCAATTGGTTGGAGAATGGTGATCCACGATGCTGGTCCTTGATATCGACAATGATTCCAACCTCGCCCTGAAGAGGCCTAAGAAGCTCCATGTAATCGGAACTTGCAATATCTGGCTTTTTTGACTTTGTGGCAATGAGGAGAAACCGGCGTTCATACTCGAGGACTTTTTGTACATGCGAAGCCTAGAATAATGGTAAGATTTGGAGCAGGCACATAAATCTGTGGCAAAAGTACCTGATCCTTAATGGAGCCACCAATCTCATTGCTGAGGTCCACATACTTCTTGACCGAGGTATTCAGGAAGTCATCGAAATCCTCAATGCTCTCTGGCAATGGCTCGCTGGCCGGCTTTGGTGGAAGAGCGGCTGGTTGAGGTGGAGGAGATGATGACGACGGTGTCTCTCTTGCCGTTTGAGTCGATGAGGCGCCGGCTCCCTCAGATACGTTGCCATTCGTCTTCGAGGTGTTGCGGGCGGGTGCAGATGCAGGTGCAAGTGTAAGTGCAGGCGCAGGCGCAGGTGCAGGTTCTGATACCATGTCCTCCAGTCTGGACGTGGCAGCCTCCAACCTATGGAACACTTGTGTTAGTTGTTGACGAGACATTTGGAGGATCGTTTTGGCATCCAAGTATTCTGGGAATGGAGCTTCCAACCCACCTCTTTATGAGGGTTGTCAAATTATTCATATTGCTGGTAGCCATTCCAGTGGCTTATGGCTCGTCTTTGTCCTGGGCGTGTGGGCAGAGTGTCTCCCAGTGTGTCCCCAGACGGAATCGCAGGAGGCAGGACGTTGAGAAGAGGGAGAGAGAATGAAGCGCGACGTATGATAAGAGTTCTTGAGGTGAGACTTCGCTTTTGTATATTTGTATGTGTGTATGTATGTGTGGATGGATGGAGTCTGTCATAGATAGCTTGGACACTCAACATTCATCTCACGAGCGGCCGCGACAGCAACCGGCGCGGTGTTATGATATTCCGGCCTCCTGAAGACAACCTTAAGTCGGGCGGAAGCAACCGGCATCGGGGTTATGATATTCCGGCCTCCTGGCGGAACTTGGAAGCCTCGCCTGCTGTCATGGACCATTGACCATAGACAACAAGTAAATATCTCAGCCTCGTCAACTCCCTCTTTCTCAGAACCTCAACCTCGTCGTCGCCGTCGCCCTCACAACCAAAGCACGACAACACCATGGATGCCGACGACATCGATCCCAAGCAGAAGATCGATTTCTGTACTCTGGGCATGTTCATCATTGGTACGTAGAACGAACTTCACTCTTTCCTTCCTTCGATCTGCTGCTACGAGTTTGATTCATGAATCATGGATTTCACTTCACAACTTCACAACTTCACTCCCTTCTGCATCAGCGTCTTCCTCAATCAAGTACTTGGCTCCTCCTAGATATCATAATACTGCTGCTGGTCGCTCTCATATCGCCAATTGCTTTTGATCTTTCATGATGCATTGGGCTCGAGAATCCTTCTGTTTAATATTATTGCATAATATTGCATAGTATTGCAAACAATTTAATTTCTTTCGATTTCTATCGTTCCAGTCACTACATCTTCTCATTCCTACAACATCATCTTCGCCAGCTGGGAAGTTTGTCGTGATGCAAACTGCAATAGCCGTGATAGCCTGCGATAGTATTTGCCTTCACCTTTTTGCCTAATGGCTTCTACCTAAGCACTTCGGTTTTCTACTTTCTGAGTCTGATCACTGTTATGCCACTCTGCTACCACGTTAGATTTGCCTGCTTTTGCAACCAATCTATGTTAAAAGTTTCCTTTGACGTCTAACAGTCCACAGATGAAATCCACTATGTGCCACCCAAGCCACCCCAGTACGACATCCTCGGCGGCGCAGGTGCCTACTCCGCTCTCGGTGCCCGCCTCCTCTCCCCCTCTCCCCACCAATCCAAAGAGGTAGGCTGGATCGTCGACCGCGGCGCCGACTTCCCACCTAACCTCACCTCCCTCATCAAATCATGGGAGACCTCGAGCCTCCTGCGCACCGATCCCTCGCGCCTCACCACCCGCGGCTGGAACGGCTACGCTAACAACACCCAATACCGCTCTTTTAAATACACGACTCCAAAACTGCGTCTCGAAGCCAGTGATCTCCTCGACTCTCCCGCCCTGCTCGCTTCCAAGTCGTTCCACCTCATCTGCTCCCCACAGCGCTGCATCAGCCTCGTCACCAACATACTCTCCCTGCGCCGCACCCGCCTCTCCTGCCTCCCTTCCCCACCGCCCAAGCCACTCTTCATCTGGGAGCCCGTCCCCGACCGCTGCATCCCCGACGAACTCCTTAACACGACCGCCGCACTCGGATACGTTGACGTATGCTCGCCCAACCACGCCGAACTTGGCCAGCTGACGGGCTGCACAGGCGAGCTGGCCGACGGCTCCGTCGACAGAACCTTCGTCGAGGACGCGACCGAGATGCTGCTGGCCAGCATGCCGCTCTCCTCCGTCGCGGTTGTCGTGCGCTGCGGCAGCGCGGGCTGCTACATCGGGCAGAACAGCGGACGCAGCTTCAAACGCGCGCCGTACGTGCCGAAGAAGAGAGCGAAGTCACCGCAGAAGAATCGCAAGATCCGCGGCGGCGGACTCACGCTGAGTGCGGACATGGATATGATGAGCCTGTTCGCGGGCCTGTCTACCGATAGTAACTCCGATGAGGGAGATGAGAGTGACGAGGACGAGGTACCAGAGCGCGATTATGGCCTCTCCACTTGGATTCCTGCGTTTCACACTGATGCGGCTAGAGTTGTCGATCCGACGGGTGGCGGAAACGCGTTCCTTGGCGGATTGGGCGTGGCGTACGCGCGAGGACATAAGCTGGAGGAGGCGGCGAGATTGGGGAGCGTGGCGGCGAGTTTTGCCATTGAGCAGGTGGGGATGCCGGTGTTGAGGGTGGATGAGAATGGGAGGGAGACGTGGAATGGGGTTGATGTGGGAGAGAGGATTGAGGAGTTTGAGAGGAGGTGTGGGGGAGGGAAGGAGAGTAACGGGGCTGCCTTGGGAGAGGGAGCTGCAGAGGTGACGTTCAGTATGGTTGCGACTAGGGTTACACAGGTCACGAAGTAAAGGGCCAAAAGGGGTTTTATGACGGCGTTTTGGGAGTGGGTGGGTATAGATATTATCCAGCGTTTGCTTTGCTTAAGCTGGCTGGGTCAGGTTATGATTATGATGATGATTATGGGACTATAGATATCTTCGCTCTAGACGGACACAAGGCACAGAGTCATTAGGCAGAAAAGGGAGTTAAAATGACAGTGTACAGAAATGCACTCTACTCTACAATTCTCTGCATCACTTGATATTCTTACCACATGCATGCTCACGATCGCCCGTATCAAAGCTCCATAACTCCCCTTTCGATCGCCGACTCCGTACCCATCCCATCATCCAGCCCTTAAAACCACACCGTACCATAGCATACCATAACGACATAACTCGTCTGCTCTAGCCGCCGCATAAGACGGATTCAAATCTTGTATACGATCTCGCCATCGGGGAACCTGCATCTCCATTAGCAACTCCTCTCATCTCTCATTCCTACTCCCTCTTATCACGCAAAGGGGTAGTATGTACTCACATAATATGATTCGCCTCATCCATCCTCCTCAGCGCGACCATCGCCTCCTCCCTCCCAAACCTCGCCCCGCCTCCCACCCCCGGCACCTCCGCATTCACCGCCTCCACCACGTCATCCACCTCCGCCGAGTCGTCCGCGAACAACGGCCCACCAATCACCCTCCCCAGCGCCGCCCTGAACAGCGCAAAGCGCGCGGGCGCCATGTCTGGCGCCGCGGCGGATCCAGCGATGCTCAAGGCCGCCGTGCCCTCGGCTAGATCCGCGCTCAACTCCCGCTCATCGTCCAGGTCCGTGCCGGCGAGCGGCTGGCCCTGCGACTGCGACTGCGATGCCGAGGCCGATGCGCGAGTCGTCCGAGCGCCCCTGCGCGGAGACGAGGCGTACAGCTCGTCCTCCTCGTCGCTGTCGATTTCGTCCTGGCGTTGCGGAGCGGGACGGCCGTTGCGGCGCGCGTTGGCATTCATCATGGCTCTGGTCCTCGCCGTGCCACGGGTTCCGTGCGTGCCATTCGACGTTGCGGTCGCCGAGCGCGATGCCGTTGTCGTAGCCGGCGTCTCGTCGTCGTCGTCGGAGCTCTCCTCCGAGCTGCCCTCGTCCATTGGACGGGTCCTGCGGCGCTTCCCGCGCTTCTCGTCCTCGATGACTTCCTTGAACAATGCGAAGCGCAGGATCTTCTCCGCGGCGAGGGCGTCACGCTCCTCGACGCGGTTTGACAGGCGCGCTTTTGCGTGCGCCGTGGCGAGACGAATCACCGTCTCGAGCGTTCGCACCGTCATCGGCGATGTCTTGCGCTGATTACCCTGCATGTCGTCGTTGCGCAGACTGACATAGATCTGACCGATCCTATCCGAGGCCTCCTCCGTCAAGACAGGCTTAATCCTGCTCTTCGCATACTGGATGTATTTCTTAATAAACGGGATGCTGAGGACCTCGATCTTCCTGTTCGCGCCGCGCCCCGACTTCAGCGTCATGCCGGCGTGCAACATCATGTCGAACTTCTCGTACACGGACGTCGGCTTGTTCGCGTCGGCGTCGGTCTGGACGCCCACGCCGAGAGTCTGGCTCGCCTGTTCGCGGACCGGAGCGCCCTCCTCGAGGCCAGGGGCTCGATAACGGTGCATGCGGAGGACGTGCTCGGAGACCTCTCTATCCCGCTTATCCTCAATGTCGTCCGTGACAATGAAGAGCAGGTCAAAACGCGAGAGCAGGGAGTCCGGCAGCGCGATGTTCTTGTGCGGATCCTTGTGTGTGTCGTATTGTCCGTAGATCGGGTTGGCGGCGGCGATGACGCTGCAGCGCGCGTTGAGGGAGGTGTGGATCCCGGCTTTGGCGATCGTCACGGTCTGCTGCTCCATTACTTCGTGGATGGCGACGCGGTCGATATCGGACATTTTGTCGAACTCATCGATGCATACTACGCCTCTGTCTGCCAAGACCATAGCACCAGCCTCGAGGCGACGCTCGCCGGTTTCCGTGTCAGTAGTGACTGCTGCGGTCAAACCGACGCCCGAAGATCCACGGCCGGTTGTAGCAATTGCTAGAGGGGCGGTGTTGAGGACGAAGCGGAGGAGTTGGGATTTTGCAGTCGAGGGGTCGCCGACCATGAGGATGTTGATATCACCTCTCAGATGCGTTCCATTCTCGAGATTCTTTTCTTGACCACTCAGGAGCATGAGGAGGATTGCTTTCTTGATGTAATCGTGGCCGTAGATACTAGGTGCAAGAGACTGCGAGAGCAGTTCGAAAACGTTCTTCTTCTTGGCAATCTTATTGATGTTGCGAATATCCGTGTCGGTAATTGTAGCTTGTGCGATACCACCGCCGGATTTCGAGGAGAGGAGTACGATGTGGTTGGCCAGCACGACTGTTTTAAAGACCGCAGTGGTGTGGCCCCCATTCCTGTTACCGAGGGAGCGGAAAGTGCCCACGAGCTGGACACGATCTCCTGGCTTCACCTTATCGACCAAATCGTCGTCAAGGATAACATCAACACCTCGGGGCAACTGTCCCGCTGGTGCCCGCTCCGGCATCTCCTGTATACTAATCGTCTGATGATCCCTGTACGTGCAGAAGCCATATTCCGTGATGAGCGGGTTCCCTTTGTCGTCCTCCTGCGGATACACACCACTTGAAGTCGCGCCGCCCATCGTCATAGTCTGGTCCTGATACGTCCTGGCAAGGAAGGAATCCTCCTTCTCGTTATAATGCACACTCTTCACCACCTTCGGTCTCACCAAACTGCACTTCGTCACGATTCCCTCGAGACTGACCATGCGATTCAGATGCGCCGAGCTGATCGTGCGCGGATTACACGCGTATTGTCCGAACGAGCCCGCGAAGGCACAGTAGTACACCGTATCGGGATCCGTCTGCTCCTTCGTTGTATTTGGAATCGTAGCCACAATTTCCTTCAGCGCTGTATTGAAAGCCAGGGAGTAGTCGAATGGCGAAGTGAGGAGGCCCTCTGCGAGCTCGGCTTTGTGGTCGCGCACTGCGTCGATCGAGACGACCAGCCGCCGCTGGCGCCTCTGCAGCATGAGTATGATCTCGGACCTGTAGCTGCGCGCATGATTGTCATCTGCCTTTTGTGAGCTCTTGCATACCTAGACAGGTCTGGATGCGCGGATCGAGGGACGTACTGGGATCTAAAAACTCCTGCGCTTCGCGTATGCGGTCTTTCTCTATGTCATCTTTCACCTGAAAGGCGTTCATAGTGGGCGACTATCTTGCTTTCGCGACAACCAACTGATCTGAGAGAAGTGATATGGGTAACCAGCAGAAGGATAATGTTCGTGGCCTGCTACTGCTGTTGCTGTTCTGTTGCCTTTGCCGTTGCCGTTGTTTTCGTGGTTGGAGAGGGGATATGGAGGGACAATTTGCGGATGTCGATTGTGGAAGCGAAAGGAGATTCAACGCGTTCGACGCGACGGATAATGCATTCAATGCGTTTGACGCGTCTTTTCGCGTAAAGTGATTTCTTGGCATATCCCCTTCGTGATCCCTGAGCACGTGCTTCAGCCTCGAACTCAAAATAACACTCCAAGTTAAAGAAATAAGTATTTAAGAAATCTGAAAAGTTTAAAGGGGTTTGTTTATCAAATCCATTACAGACTCACAGAGTTTTAGCTAATACAAAATCTAGTCACTGCCCTTTTCACCGCACATCAAATATGATATATATTGTGGACAACCTAGAGGACTCAGGACTACCTGTACCTGCACGGTAGATTTCTTCTTCCTTGCCGCCCTTACGGAGTGATATAATCTTCGCCCGTCTCCAGGGCGCGTGGCAGGTAGGCCTCGCTGAGGGAGTTCTGGAATAGCTTCAACAGCTGGTCCTGCAGCACCGGCCAAAGCCCCTTCCATACCACGGACGCCGGACGGGATCCCGTCGAGGCCAGGCCCGGGGCTTTGTGCGGGTTCGCGGCGAAGATCGCTCGTCCTGACCTTGGCCGAGTCCAGCAGCAGCTTAACAACAGCTTCATAGTGACAGGTGGCGGACTTCGACAATAGCTGCCCTGATGGCGAGGGGGGCGGTGAGATCTAGAAAGGATACGACGAGACGAAGGACTCGTCAGAGTTTCTAGAGCTCGAATTATGGCTAGAGCTGACGGTGGCTGCATTCCGTACGAATGCTTCGATTTTCGAAGCGATGTGGTCGTTCATCAGCTCGCAGATACCTTCTCCAAGCGATGGTGAGCTCTGTCCTCGTTCTCATCATTCTAACTTTGCCGGGATGAGCTGATGAGGTTCTTTGTGCTCAGAGGGAGCAGTGCTGTTAATAGAATTTTAGTCCCGATGGGGGCTCTTGCAGTTGTACTACTTAAGCTGTTCCTCCTCCCAGAGTTTCTTCCACCAGCTCGCTCCTTAGGCGATGGCTACCGGACACACTTTCTCGAGTTGGGGGATTTGATGGCGAAACATTTAGAGATCTGAATCGACCTCGGAGATTCTTTTTGGAGGGGACGGAAAGGAATGTTACTGACGGCGGAGGTCTTGCTATGTTGCCATCGTCATCGCTGATGATGTTGTCTCTGGCAGCCGTTCGCAACGCTGGACCTGCGCAGGGGAAGACGAGACAGAAGCTTGCGTGGACGCTACCCAGCACGGGAATACTGGAAGGAGAGCATATCGTACTCGGATATGTCTTGATATCAGCTTGCGAATAGAGGTGCCATTGAGCGCAGGAAGCACGTTTATAAGAATGCAAGAGAATTGTACAGGCAGATCGAATTCAATATATGCATCAAGATATGCCACTAAAATATCTAAAGTTCCAAATACAAAGGAAACTCTTTGTTTATTCATTAATGATTGCCAGCTCGCTATACTTCCCTCGCCTCCTCCCTCCCATCCCTTCCAAACCCCACCCACAACGTCCCACAGCTGCTTCCCACTCGCGGATTCCACCTGCAGAAGTTCGCCATCGCGATGCCACAGCACTCCACGATAACCCGACACATCCTGCTCGAATTCCCCCGCTCGAACTTCTCGCAGCGGGCGATCAAGCCCGTCTGGACCGGGGTCCGGGTCGAAACCCCATTGCCGGCGGAAGAAGTGCTGGTCTTTGGCGTCGTGGTGGCGGTAGTACTTGTCGTTGTCCCGACGCAGACCTGATGACCGACCAGGAGACTCAGACGCGAGCTGCCTACCGCTGGATGGATGCCACTCGAACACACATTTGCCGCACACTAAGTTAGAAGTCCGGCAGTTCCGCTTAGACGACCGCCCATGGGTGGTTTGCGGGGTGCATGGCGATCACGGCAGCCAGAAGGAGGACGCCGACGAGGAGGAATTAAGAATAATCAATAAGTGCCTCTAGAGGTCGAGGCTATGCTAGGTATCTATGTATCCCGGGTATCGTGCAGATAGACTCCAGCAATGCCATGCTAAACGAACGTCTCCCCAGCCTCCATAGCTTAATATCGAGCTGGACTTTTGCCGCACCGCCAATCCCTCACGCGTGGCCAGTTGCTGTGCTGCCATCATCACCATCGCCATCCTCCACGCCCACAAGCTCCAAAGAGAAGGATGGATCATGAATCTCCCGCCAAAAGACGTCCATAATGCCATGAGCCAAGCCATCAGCCTGGCTTCAGCCGGCATAGAACCGGCATAGAAGACTGACTCAGCAATACCTGAATCGTGATTCCAGACATCTCCCTTCACCCGATCCTCCCTTTAGCCACCGGACTCTCGACAGGCGTAAGCTGACCCTGGGCATCGCACAGCGTTCCCTCGCCAATCTTCCTCCCCTGCACCATCTTCAGATGCGTAAAAGCAGCGCTCTGGCGCTTGCTGTTCGCCAGCGTGCCCGCCCTCCTCATGTCGTCCCTCGCATCCTGGATCAGGTCCTCCTGCCACAGGGGCTTGATCCTCCAGCCCAGATTGTCCAGTATGCACTGCTCGGTGACGTTGATCTGATCGCAGGTCCAGCGGCCGTCGGCGATATCCCTCTGACAGGTGCTTGTGTGGATCTCGACGTCATCGAGGAACTTGACGGCGATGAGCAGGGCGCTGAGGACGATGACTTCGGGGCGCACGCAGTCGACGTGGCGCTTGGAGGGGTCGGAGGAGGGGAGGGGGATGGAGCGGCGCCAGGAGGCGGCGAAGCGGGAGGTGAGGCTGTCGAGGATGCAGACGGCGAGGGCGAGTGTGTCGAGGGGAATGGCGGCTCGCGAGAGGAGGGTCTGGACGAGGGAGAAGGAGGGCGAGACGAGGGATGCGGCGGAGGGGATGAGGTTGGAGAGGTGGATTGCTGGACCTGGAATGAAGTCAGTTGGCTCACGGCTTGTAGAGATGACGGGGTTCCATACCTAGTAGAGCAGCATCTACCGAGTCATCTGGCTCGAACTCAGCAGGGATTTCTCTTGGGCTAGAGGTATGGCAAGAGGCAGGAGGCGTAGGCAGGCAGGAGAGCGGAGCATAGGTCTGGAAGAAGTAGTCGCCCTCGTCGTCAAAGTCATAAGCATCATGAGAGTCACCCACAGGCCTCTGGACAAGCGCCGCAGTGTCGGAGGCGCACACCATCGTGAGTATGAGTATGAGTATGAGTATTCGTAACGTTCGTAAACTTTCAAAGTGAAGAGAGAGACCAGCGAGATAGGACAGGACAGGCCAGGCTTTAATATTATTTGCCCAATCACAGAATCTGCAGAGTGTGAGGGACTGGAGGAGTCCTTCAAGGAGGCGCAGATTCAGACAAGGCTGGCTGTTTTGAGCTTTGTGATGCACATGCAGACATGCCTATCATGGGAGCTGTGGTGGTTGGTGTAAGGCGAGACTGTGTATTTCGGCAGATGATGCTATAGACGGTGGCGCATAGGACGTAGACGCAGGACGTAGACGCAGGACGTAGACGGAGGACGCAGGATGTATGAGCGAGAGCGACAGACTATGGGCGGAACATATGGAGAGTCGAGGAGAGAGGAGAGAGGAGAGAGGAGAGATCGCAGAGTATCGCAGAGTGAGAATGCGGTGAGTTATGTATGTAGGGCCGGAGGTGTTTACGAAGTAGCTGTGGTGGAAGTCGGGTGGGAAGTGGAGTCTTGGCCCGCAGTACTTAGTGCTGTGTGGGCTGTGCTTTGTATACATACATGTATACCTTATATGCTATGTATATATTATATATTATATTGCATATATTATATTGCATATATGTATATGTATAACTATACAGACCTCCTCATAGACCCCCGTTCTGGATGGATACAAAGCTGAAACTGAACCCCGAGCTGTGCTTTGCTCCTGTCGATCCTGTTGATCAACAGCTCATACGACCTAGAGTATGTACGCACAGTACAGTAACAGTGCAGTACACAGCATAGGCACAATACGAGCTCGAGTTGAGCATCATCCTCCTCCTCCTCCTGCTTCTCCTCCTGCTTCTCCTCCTCCTCCTCCTCCTCCTCCTCCTCCTCCTCCTCTTCTGTACGCGCATCGCACCGAGGGCCGAAAATCGCGTGATGTGATGCCAATGTCAATGTCAATGCCAATGCGAATGCCAATGCGAATGCCAGTGCCAATGCCCATCGCTCCACAGCCATCCATCGCAGACCCGCCGAAGATCCTTTTAATAGCATCGCAAAGCCGCAAACGGGTATACGATGATATCACCATGGCTCCACGGCCCCTCCACACTCGAACCGTTGCATCCTATCCCATCATCCTGCTCCCCATTCCGGTTCCACCGTGCCTTGTGCCTTGTGCCTGTGCCTGTGCCTTGCAGATCCGAGACACCCAATACAGACTCCGTGGAATAATGTAATCCGGTTGAATCTTGATCCAGACGCGACAATTTGTGCTGCTCGCGGCGAATGCAATGGAGGAAGAGACGTGAGAGGAGAGCAGAGCAGACGGAAGAAGAGATGGAGATGCTTGTTCGGCATTCTGCGACAAGAGACGGCGATGTCATTTGGGGAAGCGCATCCCGGGAGCTTCGGGGCCGGCGCACAGTGCAGAGGAGACTCTTCTGGCAGTCCTAGAATAGAACGCTCTCACGGGACCGGGAACGCCGAGGGAGGACGACGAGATGCGCCAGTAGTTATACGGGGTGTACAAAATATGGCTTGTTGTGATATGTTGCACGGCTTCGTCTTCCATGATCACCAGGAAGTCGGAATTTGCTCAATCATGTAGCTCCTCCTGGGTTGTCAGCGACTGCAGGTGTCACTTTGCTCAAGGTCTCAAGGCTCTCCATCGTCACTGGATACATAGGTATCTATCCAATTACTATGCATCCACATCATGGCGATTACATCACCAAAACCCGCAGGCCGCGCAATCACTGCTTAGAACTGCCATCCCTCAACACGACTGCACCTTCATCCCTCGATCCATCTTGGAGCTTTGAAATCCCAGATCCAGGCTCTGGGCCAGAATTCAAGCTTTTACATATCCACAAGGCCGATGGCTAGGCTAGCAACTGCCGGCGGATGAGGAAGGCTTGTTTCCTTTATTGTTCGCTGCCGGGAATCAATCAATCAATATCCCAGCCGGCAAGAGCCCAGACTCTTATATCTCTCCATGCTTACCCGTGCTCCATGATCCGTGCTGTCCACCTGGCTCCTCAGCTGATATGATCGTCATGTCCATCGTCACCCTCCTTCTTGCCCAGCGCCTCGAGTCTCAGCATCCTCCTGAACATCTCCCGTCTCTCAGCCTGCTCTCGCTCCTCTCGAATCTTCTTCTTCCTCTCATACACCGCCCTCACAACCCGTCTCGTCTGCTCCCTGCCCTCTTCGAAATTCGCTTTGGCGAGGGCGACCACATTATCCACGTCCTCAGGCGTATATACGAAGTTCCACGTACTCATATATGGACTTGTGACCGGGTCCACACCTGCGACTTTTGGGTTGGAGAGGAAGGGGAAATAAACGACCGCGATGCCAGCATCGGGCTCCATAAGCTGCCAGTCTTCAGCGACGCTTTTCGACTTCGGCGTCGTCGTAGGCTCGGTATGTCCACGCTCTTGTGTCGTGCCCACCCAAACGCTACAGTATCCCAAGTCCCCATTCTCCTCTTTAGGTGCGTCAAGCCTCTCATGCTCCTTGGCCAACTTGACTTTACCTACCTCCTTCATATGCTTTTCATGATCGGCTTTGGCTTCCTTGAGCTTGTCTTCGGTCTCGGCGACTGTGGATGTTTCTGCCTTGTGAAGGTCAGCTGCTGCCTTTTCTGGTGTATCTGTTCGTCTCGGCCAGCCGGCGCCGATAGGCCATCCTTTGATGCCGCGCTGTAATGCGTATCCTTCTGTAACTTGCAGCCAGTTCTCAGTTTTGATGTCGGCGCTGGCGTCAAAGGCAATGACGACATCGATATCTCGGCCTGGCCGGAGACAGCTGTAGATGGGTAGGTTGTTCGACATTCCAGCATCCATGAGTTGTAGATGATCACTCTTGAAAATACTTTCTGGTGCTGTCTTAGGGAGTCTGCCTTCCATACCCAAGCAGAAGTTCGGGATGCAAGCAGGATCTATAGGGTGCACTTTAGACAGATCGTCATTACGCTCTTTTATCATTTCTTCAACGGTATTGAAACCGTTGGGTGGCAATATGCCCTTGAGGATTGGTCTGATTTCTCTCGCATAATGGCTCAGCGTCGCACACATAGCGCTGCCAAAGGCGCCAAGCAATAGGGGGAGCTTGAGCTCTGGAACCCTGAGCCCATTTTCTTGAGGAATGTCTTCGCCTCCCTTGAACTTTCTGCCCATTGCCCAGGTAGGAATGCCAGCTGAGAATTCCTCACAGAACATCTCATACGGACTGATCTCGAACCATTGGAACCAGGCTTCTTTCTTGGCGTTTTCTTTGGCCTCCTCGGATAGCTTTTCTGTTGCTTTCTCATCTGGCCTTGATTTTTCAATTGTTGGGATCTCGTGGCGAACAGCCGTATAGATGGGCATTGGATGCCCACCATCTTTCAGGTTTGCACGCTGGCTTGAAATCTTTAAGTCTCGGTTGTCAACCCCGAGTTCTCCTTTTGGTACAAGCAATCTTGCAGCAAGGAGCAGCCCGTAGAGGTCAACGATACCGAAGTCCGCGTTAGGATCCCCCTTAAGTTTCTCGACGAAGCCACTGAGAAGGAATTTGTTCGTCGGTGCTGAATTGAGCTCTTGGAGTGCAACAGGGGGGTATGCGATGTGAGTCCCGAGTCGCGCTTTGAGGTGATTGACCATCTTATCGAAGCGGCGACCACCTAACGAAGAGTGATATAACGCTTGCAACCAGCAGCTTCCACTGACGCCAGCGGTATATGTAACACACTCAAAGAGGCCTGCCTCATGAGCGGCAAGTAAAGATCCTGTTCCTGCGACCAAGGCCCGTAGTCCTCCACCTGATGCCACCATCGCAATGGTTGGGACATCATCTGGGTTGACTTCCTCTTTAGGAATGCCCAGATATTTGGCCAGAGCTGTTGTCGTAACCACTCTCCGCGCCTTCAGAAACTCCTTCTCCTCGTCGCATAGTTCCTGCGAGACTCTAACTGAAGCCTTGCGAATAATTTCGGGGTTATCCTCAGGATTCTGCGCATCTTGCCATATCTCATCCGCTAGACTCCCAGGTGCCATGGAGAGCTCGCGCTGTAACTTGGACAGATTATCTGGCAAGTTCTTCGCCCAGTCGGGCCGCATGAAATCCGCGAAGTTCTCCTGAATAGATGGCCAGTCCACATCCTTGATTGATGTGAACGATTCGAACTTGGCTGAGAATGTTCCCCATGCCGAAGTATCGTCGCCCTTCGATGGGGGCGCAGCTTGCGAGAAGGGTAGGGCTGCCAATTCCTCGACATTCTCAGCTGCAGCTGCCTCCTCCTTCTCCTCAATTGCCCGCCTCCTTCGACGTTCTGCCGCTAGTTGCGCTCGAGATTTTGTTGGTGGGAGAGGTTGTAGAAAGTCGTTTTCGTAGAGGACGTAGACGAGACCAGCGCCCATGACCAACGTCGTCGCCGTAGCTACAATGTTATAGGAGGACATTGCGACTTTGGCCGCAGGCCCTGGCGTAAGATATCTTCTCTGGATTGCTATGCAGCCATGTTTCTGGGTGTTGCCAAACGCATGTCTTCTTAGTATTCGGTTTGTTCGCAGGCTCCTCGTCGACCATGGCCCATGCGCGAGCTGTAGATAAGCTCCGACTCCGAGGCTACTCGTACGGCTTGTGAGAGTCTTGGGGTTCCTGCACATCAGTAACAGCAGAGCAATTGAGAAGTGGCACCCAGGACCATTATATAGAGGCTCGAGGCGAGGCTACTTGGGATATGGCAATAGCTTTCATTCAAAGATATGGAGGAAGCAGAATTATAATCATAGGAGAGGGAATGGATTGGGGCGGGAATATGTAGATAATAATGTTGAGGAAGAAGAAGAGAAGAGGAAGAAGAGGAAGAGGAAGAGGAAGAAGAGGAGGAGGAGAGGAGAAGAAACAAGAGCTGCTATTCGGGGCTTTCATTCCTTTGATATGGCCGAAGCTCTGAAGTGTGAGGCTCAACAACGCTAGTACAGATGTGGACCTTCCCGACCGTCAGTCGTTGACCTCAGGACCTGCCAAGGTAATTCTACAACATACAACTCTACTTATTCCTCTCTTTCATCATACAACTGACGCTCGCAATTAAAGGACTGCAACTTACCACGATCATCTCTTCATTTTCCATATAGCTTTGATTTAGACATCTACGTTATTTAGCATACATCTCATAATCGATCACGAAGGAACGGAGGAACAAGCTGGATTTGATGTGAAACTCGTTCGATTCGAAATCAAGAGACGACGACAGGCAGCCTGGATATACATCGACATCCTCATATCACGACCTCCTCGACGTTGGCTCTTGTGGCGAATAATGTTAAATCTACATACGGCGGATCGATAATAGAACCGTCCCACGTCTTCAGTACACTCGCGATTCATCCTCGTTCGCATTCGCCGAGTCGATCCATCCCAATCGCCGCACAATGGCTGTCTCTCTGAGCGCCGCTCGCCATGCCGTGGATGAGGAGGCACGCGCAGAAGTAGATGTCCTGACGTCGCGGCTGGAAAAGACGGCCCAGTTGACGAAGAGGATCCAAGCTTCCTTGACACGCTTGGAATCGAGTGGGCGCAGTGTCCAAGAGGCCATCGGGCCAATCTATGGAAACACACAGCGGCTTCAAATCTTAGGCAAGAATATAGACGCCATACTCAGCACCATCGAGAAGATACAACAGCCATCAGACATCAAAAATAATGAGGAGCAAATTATCCGATCAGGTCCAGACAGTGCTGGATTGTCTTCATACCTTGCCTCGTTGAACCGGGTCGGCAGAGCCATTTCGGAGCTCAAAGCGACGAATATGAAGTCGAACCAGCAAGCTTTGTCTGATCTTGGTCGACTGATACAGTATGGGAATCAGCAGCTGGAAATAGTGTTTAGAAGGATATTGCAAGAAGATGCCGGTCCAGTTGAACCACTCAACTTCATCACGAAACAAAAGCCATGGCCTGTTCTGAACCAAGACAAGACGACTCGCCTCGGCCTCATAAACTCCTTTATCGTCTCTGCCTTTCGCCAGAGCACGTCACTAATCTCACAAGCACAAGACCACCCAACCGCGAAGATATATGCCAGTGTACGCGGACCATATCTACAGCTTTCATTGGCCAACTTGGCCGCAGCATCAGTGAACACGGCCAAGAAGAAGACTACAGATGCAATATACAAGCAAGGCACCAACGGCATTGGTATGTATGCCCAAGCAATCGAAGGGGCCTATGTTGCCGAATACGAGAACGTGTGCGCTCTATTCTCCCGTGAGGAGTGGAGACGAGTACTCACTCTCACGACCCAAGCCTCTATGGACGACTTCTCCAAAACCCTCAGAGAACTCAACCTCCACATCCGCACCCACCTCACAACGGATTGCTTTCTTGCCTACGAGATCATTGAGATCATTTCTCAGCTATCTACCAGGCTAGACACCCACACCGGCGAACTCAAAGACAAATTCGCCTCCGCACTGAAGCCCATCCGCGACACTGGCCGCTCCTCTCTTGCCGAACTCCTCGACGATACACGCAAACGCGTTGCCACCCTCGCGGCCCTTCCCCTCGATGCTGCTCCACTACCGATCACCACCGAAACCATGATCCGCTTACAGACGATGGTAGATTTCCTCCGTCCGATATCTAGCATCATGATCTCTCTCGGAGACGGAAATTGGAAGAATGCCTCGTCTGCCAACGGGTCGAGCGACGCAATCCCGAGCCTGAAGTCCTTCGATGTCAGTGCTGACGGCAAGGATCTGTTCGGGCACTACAGCGCTGACACTATTGAAACTCTCCTCTCCTCTCTGCAATCGAAGGGCACACAGCTATTGAAGACAAAGCAATTACAGGGTGTTTTCTTGGCGAACAACCTGGTCGTGGTGAAGCGTATGATTAGGAACTCGGATTTGGCGCCGCTGCTGCAGAGCAGGATGTCGATGCTGGACACGTGGCGCAAGAAGGCGACGAGTTTGTACATGGATCCCTGGCTTGAGACTTCTCGCATTCTCATGGATGTTGTGCATACTGGCAGCCGAGGAGGAGCCTTGGCCCGTGGCGGACGCCCTCCATCTGGATCCACGGCTAACGACTCGGCTGCTATAGTCAAGGGGCTGAGTAGTAAGGAGCGCGACATCATCAAGGAGAAGTTCAGGCAGTTCAACACGACGTTCGATGAGCTGGTGGCGAGGCACAAGTCGTTGAATATGGACAAGGAAGTCAGGGAGATGTTTACGAAGGACATCCAGGCGATGGTGGAGCCGCTGTATGGCAGGTTCTGGGACCGATATCATGATCTGGACAAGGGGAAGGGGAAGTATGCCAAGTATGATAAGACGGCGCTTTCGTCGATTTGTGCGGGCTTGGTTTAGAGGATGCGATGCGGTAGATACCCTGGGTAGTAGATCTGTAATGAATCTCGATGAACGTATAACCTGACGACCGATGCCAAGCCTCGATCGACACCGCCAACTCCGACTCATGTATTCCCCCGCTGCTCTCCGCAGACATTCACGATGTGGCCTCAAGCATCTTCCGTATTTCGTCGCCAGCTTCACAGGCCTTGTAGTAAGCGGGAGAACACTGTGGCCCCTGATCCGGGGCCACAGCCACCGCAACGACGCCGGCAATGACCGGTAATAAAGCCTTCCCCGCATTTCCCCAACTTCCCCGCATGTGCTCCATCACCGTAAACGCTCTGTCGCGTCTCCGAGGCGGAATTCCTATAATATCATACATATATACCCATATATACATCATATAACTTTTGTGCCTTCTGCTTCCTTGACTTCACTATTCTCCTTTATCGAATTGCTTTGATACCCATTCCTCCGTCTCCGTCTCCCTCTGCGTCTCCGTGTAAGCAATCCCACAATCCCACAATGCCTCCCCGGCTCCCCCTCCATGCTCTCCGCCCCCTCGTCCGCCCACTCATCACAAGAAGCCACCCCGCGCGATGTTTCTCCGCCACCGCATCACGGAACTTCGAGAGCCTGATGGAGATGTCCGGGTTCACAGAGACGCAGCTGGCAGTGCGGGACGCCGTGTCGAAGGTGTGCTCCGACTATCCAGATGTGAGTAAACTACCTTGAGAAGACCCCTAGTACCGCCGTTCTACCAAGCCACACGATGGCGAATGAAGCTGAGAACAGAATAGGAGTACTGGGAGGAGCGCGACAGGACGGGCAAGTATCCGCATGAGCTGCATGCGGCGCTGGCGAAGGATGGGTGGATCGGGATTGCGCTGCCGGAGGAGTTGGGGGGTGGGGGACTGGGGATCTCGGAGGCGACGATGATGATGCAGACGATTTCTGAGTAGGTTCCCAGCATGTCTATTTACATGTCTATTTACATGTCGTCACTCCTCTACGTTCTCATCTGGTCCATTCTCTCCTGTTTACGATCCTCTCACCTCTCCGTCTTGTTTTCCAACCTACTCTCCCATTCCCATTCCCGTCCCCTTTCCCCTTCGCATCCCTCTAACTCCCCCGTCTAATACACTCCAAGATCCGGCGCCGGTATAGCAGGCGCTCAATCCATCCACGCCAACGTCTACGCCACCCAACCCGTCTCCAAATTCTCCACCCCCTCGCAACGCAGCAGCTTCCTCGCCCCCCTCATCGCCGGCACCACCCGCGCCTGCTTCGGCGTCACCGAGCCCAACAGCGGCCTCAATACCCTGGCCTTGACCACCAAAGCCGAGCTCCAACCCGACTCCTCCACGTACCTAATCTCCGGCCAGAAAATCTGGATCTCCAGCGCCCAAGTCGCCACGCACATGGTCCTCCTCGCGCGCACGGCCCCGCTCGACTCCCCCACCAAGCCCTCCCAAGGCCTCTCGCTCTTCTACATCCCGCTCGACAAGTCCGACCCGCGGCTGGCCCTGCGCACCATCCCGAAAATGGGCGCCTGCGCCATCGACGCCAACGAGGTCTTCTTCGACAGCTACCGCGTCGCCGCCTCCAGCCTGATCGGCGCCGAGGGCCAGGGCTTCGAGATCGTGCTGCACGGGATGAACGCCGAGCGGTGCCTGCTGGCGGGCGAGGCGCTGGGACTGGGGTACGCGGCGCTGCTGAAGGCGAGCCGGTATGCGGCCGCGAGGACGGTGTTTGGGCGCGCGATCGGCACGAACCAGGGCGTCGCGCATCCGCTGGCGGAGTGCTTCGTGAACCTCGAGGCGGCGAAGCTGGCGACGTATCATGCGGCGAGGCTGTATGATCGGAGCAGGACGGATGGGAGCGTGCGGTGGGAGAGCGTGGGCGTCGCGTGCAACGCGGCCAAGTATTTGGCGGCGGAGGCGGCGTTTCGGGCGTGTGAGCGCGCGGTGCTGACGCTGGGGGGGATGGGGTATGCGAGGGAGTTTCACGTTGAGAGGTATTTGAGGGAGTGCTGGATCCCGAGGATTGCGCCGGTGAGTAGGGAGATGGTGTTGATTTTTGTGGCGGAGAGGGCGTTGGGACTGCCGAAGAGTTATTAGATGGATGCATGGACTGGGGTGAGGGGATCGGATCGCGTGGGTGTGAGAATATGCATATATACTGTTAGCTAGATTCGTTCATAGATCTATGGATGGGACGGGTATTCTAGATCTCCCCTAGGCAGGCTAATCAACGACCTTACTCGCCACCTCCTCCCTTCTCTCCTCATCCCCAGCCGTCTCCGCATGCTCCTGCCAGATCTCCCTAATCACCTCCCCAATCTCCCTCAAGAACCTCGTGACCTCCTCCTCCGTCCCCACCGTAACCCTCAAGCACCCCTCACACCCATGCTCCCTTCCTCTAAACCGCACCACCACCCCCCTCCTCTCCGCCAGCCGTTCATACACCGCAAGCGCCGTCTTATTATCCGGCCTGCCGCCCTGATCCAAGATCTCAACAAGCAAAAAATTACTCGCCTCCCCGCCCCTGAACCGTCCAATCCCCTGCACCCGCGGCAACTCCCTCACCAGCCTCTGCCGCTGCTCAATGATCCTCTCCAGATTCCCCCGCATGACAGCCAGACCACCCTCGCCCAGCGCGCTCCCCGCCAGCGCGCTCGTCGGGCTGCTGATGTTGTACGGGGCCTTGAGGCTATTGAGGAGGCGCGCGACGGGCTCGCTGGCGAAGGCGACGCCGAGGCGGATGCCAGCGAGCCCAAAGGCCTTGCTGAGGGTCTGCATGACGACGAGGTTATCCCACTCGGCAACCCACTCGGCGAGGCTGGAGCCCTCGGGCGCGAAGTCGACGTAAGCCTCGTCGACGACGACGATGCCGTTCCAGGAGGGGTGCTCGAGGATGGCTTGGATCTGGGGCCTGGCGATCAGCGAGCCGGTGGGGTTGCCGGGGGAGCAGATGTAGATGAGCTTGATGGAGGCGTCGGCGGAGAGGGCGGCGGTGATGGCGGGGACGTCGAGGGCGAATTCGGGGGCGGCGGTCAGAGGCACCTTGACGAGGCCGACGTCGTTGACTTGCGCGGAGACGCTGTACATGCCGTAGGTGGGGGGGCAGACGAGGATCTTATCGCGGGCGGGGACGCAGAAACAGCGCAGCAGGGCGTCGATGGCCTCGTCGCTCCCGACGCCCACAAACAGGTTTGCAGGGCTGATGGTCTTGGGAGTGTGGGCGTGGGTGTTGCGGAGGGCGCAGAGGAGGGACTTCAGGTCGTGCTGGTGAGGGTCGGGGTAGCGGTTGAGGCCGAGGAAGTCGATTTGGGAGGGGGAAGAGGAGGGGACGGAGGAGAGGGAGAGCGACGGGCCGTAGGCATTCTCGTTGGCGTCGAGGAGGATGTTGGTGCCGTCGTCTTTGTAGTCGCTGGGTGAGTCAGTGATGGTTCCGTTGCGTTGCGTTGCGTTAGGAGAGGAGATTGGGAGTTCTTACTCGCGCGCGCAGCGGTACGGCTCCAATGCCAGAATATTAGGACGGGCGCATGTCTGCAAGTTGAAGGGAGAAGCCTTTGGAGCCATTGCGAGTTTTGGCGATGTGTTCGTGGTGTTGATGATGAAGGAGACATGGAGGTTACGACTCACTCATATCGAGAATATTTACGGTTGGGCTTAGACGCCGGAAGCGCAGATAGAGATGGCATGGTTTGGCGGGGTAAACAGACTCTGAGAGTTGAGACCTGAGAGTTGAGGCCATGGAGGAAAAGGGGGCCGTCGTCTTCAGCACAACAACAATGACGATGATGGGTATAGTGGTATAGTATCGATTACTCCTCCCATCCACTGCAGGAGAGCACTTCTCCCAGCCTCAGAATTGAATCACGATCTCCCAGAACGCATGGCAGATGATCCTCGCGCATCTGCATTCCACCCTCCACTGTGGCATCTCCTCGACGCTCTGATCGACAGCTTCTTGGGCGCATAGCTAGACAACGGCTGGCTCACTCTGGAGTCATCCAGTCCACCAGCATCTCATCCTGACAGTCCTCCTCACTAGCATGAAGAACAGACTCCCAATATGTACTCTCTATGTCCTAAAAACGTGAATAGATGCAATAAAATAAGCTCTTAATCTTATGTGCAAGATATCTATCTATCTATCTGACGAAATGCACGGCCTCGGGTATAGCATAGCGATCACAGTCTATATTCTTCTGCCCCCGCTTTCTTGCCTCATGCCTCTCACCAATCTCCGAACGCCTCTTAGAATAACCGCCTATCCTGCTCCTCACCGAAATCCCACTCCGGCCTATCCGTCCCATTCGGCCTACTCGCCCTCTTAAAGCCCACTTCCACCCCCTCAATGCTCGCCACGGGCCTAATCGCACTAACCTCCCCCTTCCACCCCGCACTCGCCCACCTCTCCCGATACCTCTCCTGGTCAAACAACCACGGGTACTGCCCGCGCATCGACCGAATCACCGTCCCCGAGATCTGGTCCACGCTGTGGTTGTGCCTCAGCGCAAAGAACTCCTCGCCCTGTCGGCTGCGCAGCTCCGTCTGCACCGCCTCCGCGTACTGGCCCACGCGGAACAGCAGCAGGTCGTACTGCATCAGCGACACGCGCCCGTGCCACGACCCGCCGCGTACCGCGCGCTGGTAGAGCGCTGTTAGGGCGGCGATCGCGCCCATCGCGCCGGTGCCGTAGTCGGAGATCGGGAAGGGGGGGATCACGGGCTCGGAGAGGCCCATGTAGTTGCCTTGCGCCCAGGCGATGCCGGTGGCCTGTTGAATTACGTGTGAGCGCTCTATCCATCAACAAGGAGAAATACAAAAAAAAAGAAGAAAAAAATACTTACACAATCAGAAATCTGCTGCCAGCCAGCGCGATATGCCCACTCGCCCTCGTAGCCGAAGCAGTTCTCGTTCACATACACGAACCCCTTTCCGCGCTTGAGGGCCAGCTCCGTCAGGGCAGTGGCGCCATATCCCAGTTTCTCGAGCGCGCCGGGGCGGTAGCCGTCGACGACGACATCAGCCTCGAGCAGCAGTTTCTCGAATATCTCGCGGCCCGCAGGCGACTTGAGGTCGAGATCCGTGCAGTGCTTGCCCATGTTGACGTCGACCTGGAAGAAGGGCACGTCGGACAGGTGCGGCGACGTCACCTTCAGCACGTCGGCGCCGTACTCGGCCAGGATGCGCGCGATGACCGGCCCGGCGATGATGCGGCACAGCTCGAGGACCTTGATGCCGCTGAGGACGCGGTGCTTGGCGCCCGGCTCGTCTTGGGGCAGCGGGACGGGCGGCGTGGTGGTCTCAAGGGATGTGACGGCCCAGGGCGGGAGATCGACGTTGTGCTTGCCGTGCGGCGTGGCGATGAAGTCCTCGTACTTGAGCGCGGTGACGCCGGCCTGGCGCAGCTCCTTGTTCTTTGCCTCGAGTTCCTCAATGGTGAACTGCTGGACGTGCGACTCGATGCAGTCCGAGATCTCCTCGATGGTCTTGAGATCGGGGCGGTAGGGGGGCAGGCCGATCATGTTAAGTGTCGTGTTTGCCTCGAGGGAGCCGTGGATGTGGAAATAGGTGTCTGGGGTCTTGGTGGCGTAGAGGTTGGCGGACATGCGACGGTAGGGGTTGGATTGGGCTTCAAGGAGGTCCGTATCTATCCGTCAGTCAGTTTTGCCATGTCCTGCTAGTATCTGGGGGCTTTCTCACCCTTCAGCTTGGCTTTGATGCCCGCATCGTATTTGCCCAGCCCGTCGATTGTGGAGAGATACGTCTGGAACAGAAAGCAGGTCGTCTGCTCCAAATTAATCTCGATCTTCCTCGCCTGCTCTCCGTACTTCAGATTCGCCAGCGCGCTTGCCACCAGCGCCTCGACACCCTTCAGCGCCGCAGTCGTCTCCGTCTCCTTGAACGGGATAGGGAAGTATATCATATCCCTCTCCGACGTGAACTCGACATTCTTGGCCAGCTCCTCGAGGTCTCCTGGCAGATTAAGCTCCTCCTTCAGCGTGCACAGCAGATCGAAGATGCGTGCTGCCTCCTTCTTGGGCGAGTAGGCCTCATCAGTGCAGGTGAAGGGGCTCTTGGGAGGCAGAAGCGTAGATTGCAACATCTTGTGCGCTGGATATCGAATTGCACCTCACGAAGGGAAATCTGATCTGACGACTTGAAGAGGACAAAAGGAAGATGGACGAGGCTGAAGATGGACAAGACGTCGGAAGATGTACAGACAGAGCCGCTTCTGGGCCATGGGGCTATTCCATTAGTATGTAGTATGTAGTATGTAGTATGTACGAGTAGAACTATGCTCACGGAGCTACGAAGTACAGTACCGTTATCCTGCACCTACCTGTAACCTCAGTATGTACCTCAGTAGGTACCTCAGTCTGTACTGTAGATAGGTGCTGTAGATAGGTACCTGTATAGGTAGTCTTACTGGAGCATGACTGTTAATCTCCATCTCCACCTCCAATGTTTGTTCCCCAAGACGAAAATGAGTGAAGATGAGAATGAGAATGCCATGAGTGCATGACTTCATCGTGTCAGTGACCAGATGCCGCTAAGCAATGATCCGATCGCTATCCGGCGCTAGTGCTATATGGGGAAATATCGGATCCGGGAACAGCGACCTGGATTCAGAACATCCGATTGGTGGATCGGCATCGGTCTCCGGCCGGGAGATTATGCCATCATGATGAATATCCCAAATCCGGGATGGGATGATCCGATGTTTACAAGACAATTCAATATCTGGATGAGCGGAGGAAGACGAGAGAAAGCGGAGATGCTGGCACAGGTATGCATATGCTGCGGATTCAGAGTACTCTACTCGTTCTTTATTTACTCTTTTCTCCTCGACGCGTGTGCTGTCAGTAGCGGATGACCCGGCCATCAAGACCTGCAGCCGTTGTCGTGTTCTAGCCTCAGAGCTCAAAGGTAAACATCATGCAGTTGGCTCAGCAATTATCAGTTCATCCGCTATCAGTGAGTTCCAGTTTCCTTCCTCACTGAGCCACTGCGTCATTCTCCTCGTCTTCCATTTCCATCTCATCTCATCTCAGTCACTCATCCTCATTCTCCCCTTTTCCTCTTCGCATTCCCCCTTTTCCTCTCATCCTCCTCTTCCTCTCTTTTCCTCTCATCCCCCGTTTCCTCCCAATCGCCCCTCGCTTCCTCACCTCAACCGCCATCACCGACGTCATCATGCCCCTCCTCACCATCAACTCCAAATCCCTCTTCTACACCCTCGCTCCCCCCACCTCCCCCACCCCCTCCTCCCTCACCCTCCTCTTCATCCACGGCCTCGGCTCCACCTCCTCCTACTTCGCCCCCATAACCCCCTTCCTCACCTCCGCCGGCCACGCCTGCCTGACCCTCGACACCCACGGCGCGGGCCTCTCGCCCTACACCGGGTCCGGCAACAGCATCGCCTCCATCGCCGCCGACGCCCTGGGCCTCCTCGACGCACTCGACATCAAGCAGGATGTCGTCGTCGTCGGCCACAGCATGGGCTGCATCGTCGCGAGCCACATTGCCGCGACGGATAAGCAGCGCATCAAGGCCGTCGTCCTGATCGGACCCGTCGATCCAAACCCCGGCGCCGCGGAGGTCTTCGGGAAGCGCATCGACGTCGTTGAGAAAGGTCAGTCCTCCCCCTTCTGCGCTTCCGCCGAACCTCACAGCTCGGAGAGGTCAGGAGACGAGAAGAAGAGAGCACAGCAGACTGACACCCCCAGACGGCATGTCCCCGCTCGCCAACACCATCCCGACCGCCGCGACGGGCTCGCGCTCGACGCCGCTCGTGCACGCCTTCATCCGCGCGCTGCTGCTCGCCAACGACCCGCAGGGCTATATTTCCCTGTGCCGAGCGATCGCCGAGGCGGTCACGCCGGGCTACAAGGGGATCGCGGCGCCGCTGCTGATCCTGGCGGGCGAGGAGGACAAGTCGGCGCCGCTCGACGGCGTGGCGGCCATCATGGGGGCGTACGGGAGTGCGAAGAAGGAACTGAGGATTCTGCAGGGCGTGGGGCATTGGCATGTCCTGGAGGCGTGGGAGGAGGTGCAGGGCTTCATTGGGGGGTTCTTGGGGGAGATCTGATGGCATATGTACTTGCGTGCATCTAGTCGAGTATACATAATGTCAGCAGGAGCTATCCGAGTAATCTACCGTCTCTTCTATGCATGACGCGTAATTCATACATTCATATATTCTTTTCGATCACCCCCTCCCCCACCTCTACCTGCTGCCCGCATTCAGAAAGACCTGGTAGAAGCCCAACCGCCGCGCCGCGCCCTCCCCCTCGAACTCCGCCTTCGCCACCCACCTCGTGGTCCCCTCGCCGCCGGCCTTGAAGCCATACGTCACCTCGCCCTCGAGCAGGTACGTGTGCGGCTTCGCGGGCGAGGCGTAGTACGTGTACGTGTGCGTGCGCGCGTTGACGGCGGACCACATGGCCGTTCGCAAGGCCAGGATGTCTACAGTATGGTCAGAAGATGTTCTCGTCTCGATCGAGATGCGCAGAATGTCTTTCTCGGATGGCGTTAGGGAGAGGGAGAAGGGGGGGAATCACGCACCGGCGCGCCCGACGGCCGTCTTGTCGCCCATGATCAGCTTCGCGTCCTCGGCGTAGAAGGTCGTGTATCGCTCGTGCGCGGCGCCGTCGTCGGAGACGGCGTAGAACGTCTTGAACCAGTCCTGGATATCCTCCATCTCGGCCTGTGCTCCTCTCTCTCCCTCCTTTCGGGCTCTTGGGCTCTTGATCGTAAGAAGTGAAGCGTTGCTGGGGAAGCGAAGGAGGAAATCTTCAGTTCTGTCGGGAATTGGGAATCGGGAATCGGGAAGCGTTGAGGAGGCGATTTGGAGCTTCACCGTCGGGATTTTGGCGTTGGATGCACTGGTCGAGTGGGAGAGGCATCTGAGAAACCCGGAGGGATAATCTAGGGTCCCGCACGTGATGTCACAGACAGAAATCCACTTCCTCTCCTTCCCGCCGGAAGGAGTGGAGCCGTGGAGCAAGCCTCCCGGGTTTTCTCTGGATTTCCTCTGGATTTCCTCCCGTTGGTGGAATAATATAGCATCTGCTGCAGCCTCCCCCTTTCTCTCTCTGCGGATTCCTAAAATCTTGCTAAAGGTTTCCTAAGAGCCGAAATACGGACTATGTAGGTAGATAGGTACGCATTTACTGCTCTGGGGATTCTCGTCGGCCTTCCGGTTCGTGGGATTGTGTGAGCCGACAAACATCCTGGTCTCTCCGGCTCCAGAGGAGAGAGGGGCCGAATATGGGATCATTAGATCGAGCAGGTAGGGTTTGCTATTTGCTCTCCGTGAAGTGGACAGTATACCGTTGAATAAAGGGTTTGGGATTTGGGTTTGGTGCCTGTAGGCACCCGGGGATTCTCTGTTTGGAGAATTCGTGAGAATCTTCATGCGCAAGCATGGGAGATTCTATACATTTACACAGGCCTTTGAGCCTTTGTTTCTGGCTCTCTATATTATGAGGGCCCTTTCCAAGTTTAGATAGTTTACAATCAAGCACTTTATACTTCATATTTCTATATTTCTACATATATTAGTAATACGGTAATACCTGGACATGTCCGTAAGAAATCCGAACACGTTTATTCGGTGTGGAGTGCGGAAGTTATCATATATGATATGATTGATATCTGCATCCCTCGCAAGTATGCATACCCAACGTATGGATCTGTCCCAAAAGTCTTGTGCCTCTAAGCAAAGCAACGAGAAGAGGGATTACGAATCTCAAATGTTCCAAAGCAAGATCTCACAAGATGTGGCTTGCTTGCACGGACAAGCACCAGACGCCTGAACCCTGACATCCATCACTGCGCAGCCATGACACCAGCGGACGGTCTGCGTTAAAGCCGTTATGAAGCTATGAAGCCTCCACCGCGTCTTATCACGCCCTACCGGCAGTGCGCGAACACCCATATTCTGGCCCACTGCCCTGGAGCTCCACCGCGCTCGTCTGGGGTATATCCACATCCATCCGCCTACTCAATCTCAATGTCCTCGCTCATGTCCCTCACAACGGCGCTTTCCTATTTACCCGTCCAGCTTCCTCCTATTATCACTCCTCTGCTCCTTCTTACTCAATTAACATCCATAGTCCCATACAGCGGCATCCAAATATCCTGCGCATACGCCTCGCCCTGACTAACACTCGTCAGAAACGCATCAAAGTCCAAGCTATAGTCCGGCGGACTAATCCCCGTCGCCCCCATCTCAACGCCGGGCGGCATCTGCATCATCTCCGGCCCACCGCCAACCATCCTCTGCTGCGCCTGCTGGTAACTCTGCCAATCGCTCCCAGGCTGTATATCCCCCATGCCTTGCACGCCGTTACTACTCGTCATCGGCCGTCCATCCGTGGCCAACCCAGCTACAGCACCACTCTGCAAGCCGCCGAAGAAGGCGGAGAAGATATCCTTGCCTGCCGCTTTTCCCGCAGTCGGCGCAACGCGGGAGACCGTGTCCCGCGCGATGGCGTCTTCGAAAGCAATGAGGATTTGCAGGAAGCGGCGTGCGAGCGGGTCGACTTCGCCCAGGTATCTGTGCAGGTTCAGCGCGGTCTGCATGGCATGGGCGTTATCGACGTCGCCGTAGACGGTGCAGAAGCCGTTGGAAAAGATAATCAGAGCGGCGGTGAAGAGCCAGTAACTGGCAATAGATTAGCCCGGCCCAGATTTAAGGTGATGAGGGTGACAAAACTCACATCACGAAGGGGTCTCGCCGAGGCAGTGCCCGTTTCAACAACGCAGACTGCACAGCATCAATACTATACAATGCGCTTCTCACACAGGCCCCCGGAAACGGCTCTGCATTCGCACTCCCCGTATCGCTCGGGCCTGGTGTCTGCGGCGGCGCCAAACTGCTCACGCTCCCGCTTGGTCCCCGAATCTGATTGAGAATTTTCTGCAGCAAAAATGGCCTCGTCAATAAAATAATACCATGGAAATAGCTGAGATTAACATGCAACTGCGCGAGCGTATCTCTCGGGTCCTCGTTCGGCAGACTGATGTTCTGCCAGTGCAGAATAGGCGGGAGCGAGTTCTTCCACGCCTGGAACTTGGCGGAGAGCTGGTGCGCCAGCTTGACGCTGATTTTGCGTTCCGCGTAGACGTTAGAGAGGATGTCGGCAATGAGGCGGGAGGCGTGGACGGAGGCGGTGAGGGCGGCGAGTTCGAGGGCGTTTGTGGAGGTGTTTGAAGAGCCTTCCTCGTTGTCGTCGGCGAAAGAGTCGGTGGCATCGCGGTTGTCGATGGCGTTTGGTCGGCCGAGCATGGCCGAGAGAAAGCAGTCCATGACGTAGAGGCTGCGCCAGACATTCTTCCTGGAACAGGTGTCAGTCAGTGCCTTCGAGAAATAAGCAAGACAAAAGTAACTAGTTACACACCTAACTCGTTGTTCAGGGATAGCAAACGCCAAAGCCGTCTGTTTCCTATGCAAGCCGAGTGCATACGCTGATCTGACTGCCATGCCTGATATCATTAGCCATAAGCACAGACACCGAGCAGTATACTATACGTACCAAAATAAGCCCAAGCAGCATTTCGCTTCGCTACAGTCATCATAAACACCGTAATCAGTAGCAACGCCTGTATAGAGGTAATATCCCCATCCTCAAATCCCGAAACCGGATCATTCAAGTGCGTCGCATTCAGATAGAACATCTCAGCTCTATCGACATTCCCGCCATGTAAACGTTTGAGAATCTGAGACTCTCTAAAGCTATGCGCTGCAGAACTTCTCGTCATCTGTAAGCCTACGGCAAAGACGAGATTCAGGAGCGAGAGACGCGACTGCTCGGTCTGCAGCGGATTCTCATAGATCTTGGCGGCCTCAAGGCTAAAAGTCTCGCGGTCGAAGATATAGATGATGCCCACAGTCTGCATGACGTGTTAGTCACTGTCAGTACTCATCATGCTCTCAACAGTCGACGACGCACATTTGAGAAAAACGAATCCAGCAGAAAGTAAGCCGCTTCGCGATCAGGAAGCACATGCGTGGGTCTCGCCGTAGATATTGATCCCTCTAGGATCTTATGTTTATGCTTATCAGCTGTAAACTCACTGGGCCCCAACGTGCTCTCCACCAGTCGTCTAATCGTATCGAGATACGACAGAGTTGCCGAGTCGCCCAGATAAACTTTCGTTCTCATCAGCTCTGATCCTCTCCACCATCATACAGAATCAATACTCACGTAGTCTCCCCTTCCCATCCTGCAACATCCTCGACTGCTCCTTCAGACTCTCCCCTTCCTCTTTGCCTTCACTCGCACTCCCACCATTCTCCGCCGCCAGCCGCTGCCCAGGTCGCACATCCTTCACGTACTGGCTCTGGCTCGAGCTGACCGGCAGCTCTGGGCTCGCCCCGATAATACTCGGCGTGAGACACTGGCTAATCTGGCGGTGGTGCTGCTGCTGCTGCTGCTGCTGGGGCGGTTGCGGTTGCGGTTGCGGTTGCGGGAATCCTTCACTCCCACTCGGTGCTAACGGCGGATGGTTCATGCGGTGGTCATTCTGAAGCTGGGCGCCTGCGGAATTGGCGGTGCTGGGAGACGGCAGTAGAAGCTGTGGCGAAGGCAGGGGATAGCGGGCTGGGTGCTTGGCGGTCTGGGACTGGGACTGGGACTGGGACTGGGACTGGGACTGCTGCGGCTGCTGGTATTTGGCTTGCGAGCGGGCGATGTCGGTGGACAGGTTGGCGTAGGTGCATTGGTTTGAGCGGGAGGAGCAGGTGGCGCAGGGTTGGAGGCCGTTGCACTGTTGATGTATTAGAATATATTGGTATATGGATGGTCCGGGGATGTGGATAAATGCATGTTTAAGAGTGACGACGACGAGATGAGTGAGACATGCAGTAGTCATCGCATCATCTCATCATCTCGTCATCTCATCATCTCATCATCTCATCATCTCATCATCTCATCATCTCATACCTTGAGCTTCTTCCTCTGGCACGTGAGGCAGGCCTTCTTCGTGCGCCGTCGCGATTCGTGGCTCACAGTGCGCGATGCATCGGACATCGTCACAATCACATCAACTCCCTTGCAGTCTCTCTTCTCACTCTCGGGGGATGTTCAATGGATCAGGTATAAATCTTGGGATTATCTTATGTCGTTTGGATGGTCGTTTGGATGGGTGGGTATGATGGGTGTGTATGATGGGTATGATGGGTATAACCTTACCCCGCAATTTTCAGCCACAGTCCACCGTCGTTCTACGGGCAAAAGCCACTTCGGCTTTAAGCCCCACCACTTGCAAAGTCCCGACTTCCAGTTCCTGGGAACAAACAAGTTCTCCCAAGCGACTAATCAGTCTAATCTTATCATTACGGTGTAATTCAGTTGGGCATAATGGCCTCTACTTATTTATAATTTTACTGCCTATAATATTATACATCACGAGGGAAGTTTTGGTTAGAAGGAATTGATATTTAGGTGATGATGGCAGTCTCTGTGAGAATATATTATACACTATACTAAATAGTATGGTGGGCACAGAAGATCAATTGATAAAAGCATGTATTGTAAATATATCTAGTCTAGTAATATATATATATATATGCCCATTAAATAGGGCGGCTACTAGTGTTGGCATTTAGTGAAGACTCTATTTAGAATCTTCATCTTAACTATGCGCTAGGGACACGTGACCTAGGTCCCTAGAATAGGAGTAACGGATGGGCGAAATGCCTAAAGTTCAACACCCCCAAGGGTGTCTTTTTAGTGTTCTAGTTCTAATTCCTAAGGAAATATTCGTGTACGCATTGTGTGCTATGTGGTTAGGCGAATTGCAATGAGAATTTCTAAGGGGTCTGGAGGGCTAGTGCAACGGTCAAGTTTAAGTGGGGAAATTACTGTTTCTAGTTATACATGTGATGATATACTATGTAGTGATGAGAAAATCATAACAAATGCTCTATATATGCATAGTTGTAATAGTAATGGTTGTATAATGACAGGGATGAGTATCCATAATCCGCACATGAAATATAACTCCCGTCACATTCTTGAACGTGACAACAACAACTATCTACTCGGACGATCACAAGTCTCAGCTGCATATCCCCACTCCACCTTCAACATGACAACCACGCCAGATCCCCGCCAACTCCCTCCGGACCCCCGCCTCTCCTCTCCAGCCACCTACTCACGCGAAGTCGCCATTTCCAGCCTCATCTCTCTGTACCAGAGCCTACCGCACATTGACCCCTCGGACATCCAGTTCCCGCCACCCGGCGGATGGCCCGAAATCACCGCGGCCTCCCTCGCGGAGCGGGGGCTGCACAAGACGGACGAGGCAGCGGAGGTATTGCGAAACCTGCCCTTCGTCTCGGGCGTCCGTCCATGGGTCGCGCCCGACTCGTTTGCCCTTGACTACCGCCGCGTCCTGGAGGAGAGGGGGAGAGCAGCCGTGTTCGTGTGGGAGTTGGCCGGCTACGACGACAGTAAATCCGTCCCGTCGTGGGTGGTGCAGGTTACCACCGGTGAGAGTCAATTGATCGGCGATGCTGGATTGTTTGTCTGTTCCCTTGCTGACGCCGAGACAGGCACGGATCAATTGTTGGCGGCCTACATGCTGGACACCTCGGATGGCACGTTCACCAGGTACATGCAAATGGTCGTGTGCCCCGAGCCGACCAGTTTCTACGGCACGGACGACCCGCGCTGCTGGCGGAACGTGTGCGACGACCGGACTTGGCCGGTTGAACAGCTGGTGCAGGAGTGGCAAGCCAAGTACCGCAGCCTGGAGTGGCTGGGTTTGCCGGGTAACATGAAATGGCCAAGCGTTCTGGTATACGACGGCGAACCAGATGGTTGGTTGTCTGAAGAGTGCATCGAGATACGGGAGATTTACCGCGAGCATGGATGGCCTGACAACTACAGGGGCGGCGAGTGCCGCGTGGCTGTCCAGAGTTATTGGGACAACAAGCACAATACAGCACATGCCCCGCCGCCAACGCTTTAGCCAATGAAGCAAACATCTCGGCTTTTCTCATACAAAAAGCCGTGGCGTGCGCTGAAGCACAAACTTTCTTATATCTCGCCCCAGTTGGCCAGGCACTGTAATTGATCGTAGTCTTAACATTACGAATATGGATCTAGTTCCAGCAGCTTAGACTACACAATTTAACTGCTCACACCAACACAGTAATACTCGCCGAACTAGAACGATGACCCGCAGTTCTCTCCGTTAGCACCCAAGGCCGAGTTCCACGTGTACAAATCCGCAGGTGTAATCCCCTGGGCCACCGCAAAATCATAGCAGCCTTGCCCGGTGGCGGGAGTCGCGTACTTGTTACAGCTCGCACTAATCCCAGTTTGCGTAGGCCCTGCTGCGACCGCCTTCGACGTGGTGGAAGTTGTCTTCACAGTGCTGCTGCTGGACGTCGCCTTGGCCGCCGTGCTAGAGCCAGCCGCGGCCGAGATGCCAACGCAGTAATACTCATCAACCCACAGCAAGCTGGCGCAGTTCTGGCCCGCTGTTCCCAATATGTTGTTCCACGCGTACAGCTGGGCGTCGGTAATCATATTGCGCGAGGCAAACACGTCGCAGGTATCATCCTTGATGGCAGCGGCGTACCTGTTGCAGCTTGACACGATGCCGGCCTGGGTCGGCCCCGGCGCGGTGATGACCGTGCTGGTCTCGACCCAGGTGCCGATGCAGTAGTACTCGCTAGCCCAGAGCGCCGTTGCGCAGCTCGCGCCGTCGAGCCCGAGAGCCGGGTTCCAGGCGTATAACTGCGTGGGCTGGATGAGTGGCTGGTCGCGAAGTCATAGCATCCTTGGCCTGCCTCTGCCGAGGCATAGTTGTTGCAGTTGCTCACCAGCCCGTCCTGAATGGGCGAGGGCGCGAGCCCGCCACTGATAGGGTCGCCGGTTGCGGTGACGGTTGTGGTGGGAGTCACAACACCGCCTGCGCCGCCTCGTTGCTGGTTGCCATCGCCTGCGTCTGTGACGAGAGGCGGATCAGGCAGGGTGAATGTCCCGTTGGTTCCTGGGGAGGTGATGCAGATGTACTGGCCGACAGTGAGGCTGTCCCACAGTCCGAGGACATATGGGTTCCACTTCATGAACTAAGACAGGATGGTGTTACCTCTAACAGCAGTTGCTAGGCCCGTGCTATTTTTTGAAGCCTTGTCAGTCACTAGCCTCCTAACAGAGGATGTCGGATGCTGAACTTACCATGTATCTCCAGTAGTAACCTGCTGCAATTTGCATGCCAACGGCAAGCATGCGGTGTTCGTGAAAGCACAAGTGTCGCTGTTCGAGAGGTACTGCAAGACTCCCGTACCCACTCCATACGTTGTGGACAACGCATCACAGCCGGAGCCTGTCAAAACGCTTTGTCCCAAGCATGTGGTAGTGGTGGCCGGCGCACTGGTTGTTGACGTTAAGGTGGTTGTAGATCCTAAATTGATGAAGGTCAAAGGTGGGGTAACGTCGAACTCCGGCAACCGCACGGTGAAATCCGGCAGCGTGACGTTGCAGACATCCTGGATATCCAAGATCTGATCAACAAGGTAGTCCGAGTGGTCTGCGGACAAGTCAGTTGGATGTCTAGGAAGGTGACATACGGAGTGATGCGCAACTCACCGGAATCAAGCAGGAACTGTGACGTCACACGCGCATAGAGCTGGTTGATGAAGCAGTCGTTGCACAGGATGGCATCCTCATAGAGATTCGCCATGCGAATGTTCGTGTTATCGCACGATGGGTCTGACGGAAACGCCGTGCAGTCAACGCGCTGGACGTCTGCTCCCACCCAGGTTTGGGACTCGGTCAGACAGAAGTCGTAGTCGTCCGACCAGGACTCCATGCAGGCGAAGTTGACATTGTCAACAAAGCGCTCAGTAACTTGCCAGATAGGCACCAGTTTACCTGCAAAATTACACGTCAGAATGAGATGGCTCCGCAGATTCCAGATGTATCATTACCATATGCTGTGTAGTACTGCTCGTCGCAAGCTGCGGCAGCATTGCCGTTCCAGTCGCTGACATTCTGGGAGCAGCCCGTGTTGCAGATGGCTGTGAGATTGTCATCTGTCCACCAGTATTTCTCCAGGGACTGCATCATCTGTAACAGAGTTTGATCGCATGCTGGAAGTGTTTGGTTGCTATATGTCTCGCGTTAGCCACGTCCATGAAGGGACAGACGGGGGACATACAGTGCTTGAACACATTCTGTTGTGATATTCAGGGACTGCACCAACGTCGGTTAGCGCTGGCCAATCTTCAACGGGGTATCGCTAGGAAGGTTAACTCACCTGTGCAAGTTTGTCCGCGCTGACTCCGGGGTATAGATTGAACTGAGCAAAGGTGCTTTGAGAAAAACAGAGGCATATCACACTCGAGGGAGATTTTAACTGTCGATTCCCCTCAATATTTCCATTTCGGTGGTATTACTAAAATAAGGAGTCTGACATGCAGGCTCGTACCGTACAGTACTGGCAGCCGCCGTCTCTGGTGGCGTTGCGTCTAACGGTTCCGAAGGATTCTGGTTTGCATGTCTGGCGTAAGCGAAGCTTGCGAAGCGAAGCTTTAAGAAGCGGGACGAAGCCGCAATCTAGATCCAAAAACTTACACTAGTGAATGAGCTCGCTCTCACTGGTTAACCGCCATTATCTTGGTCTTTTCTATAACCCTCGAGAATAATAACATTGCATGTCGGGGGCCGATGAGCTTGGGCAATACTCAACTCTCGGCTATACAACTCCAGATCCCGTGTGCCGGTTTTGCTTGCACTCGGTCATACGAAGTAATGCTGCGGCTCGTTCTTGCGCAAGACCGTGTGATTATTGCGTCTTCTGTTCAACTAACCATAGTTCCTCTAAGATTTGTTTCAGCCTAATAGCAATTTTTCAATGTGCAATTCTGTGCCTTCGGTCGATTCGGTCGCAAAGTTTCGTTAAGTCCTGTGGTAGGCGTTGAAGACTTAACAGTTGCAACAGTGAGAAGTCTAATCTCTAATTAGAGAAGCATACCTATGCTCTAAATGTAATGGGTAGTTTTCACTTTAAGTCTTAAACCTCATATCGTTATATAGTATTTATACTCACAAATACATTGTAGGCCATCTATTCGTCATCTGTAGCGTGTAGTCGATGAACTTTATTAGTCTGAGTAGTGGATTGGACGATAAGGTGAACACTATATTACCTATTCCTACGTAACCTACTGAGGATTGAGGCAGGGAGAGTGCTGGGCCACGGGCCACCGCGCATCTCCCGAATCCAGTGCTCCTTATCCTCTATCATCATGCGTTCCGGCCCATTTTTCACCATGAATTCGGTCGGCAACGACGGAGGATAACCAAGTGCAATTGTCTTAGCTTTCAAGATATCCCCACGCAAGCTCATGAGCCAGGGATGCACGGCTGACACAATCATTAGAACGGTCGCTAACTCTTATAAACTAGACTTACCGCTCACGTAGTCGTGCACCGTGACAAAGTCATTGCCTGCAGAAGGCTTAACCACCAACTTCGCTGCCTTTCGAAGCGGTCTGTCTTCGTCACAGCATCTCACAAGAAACTCCGTGTCCGAGTCCGACTCCCAGCCGCCGTCCTCCTTCATCTCCGACGGGTAAGGCCGGTCATCATCGCTAAGATCTCCATACGTTACATACTGGGCGTCGCCCGAGGTGTGCTCCCTATGCTGCTCTAGCCACACCCCCTCCCAAAGCTCGAGGTCGTAGACAGAAACCTCAACGGATGAGACCTTTGGTTTAGTAAGGGGCAACTGCGAGATTTCGTGCCACGTGCCGCTGCCGCTGCCCCCAGTGTCTGGTTGGAAGTACGGTTCGAGAGAGTCCGGACTGCGAGAGGTCTTCATAACGGAAATCGAGGTGGGAAAGACACCATCAAAAGGCCAAAAGAGACGCTGGGCGGCATCAGGAGAGAAGCTGACAGGCAAACAATCGCTCCGAAGCTCTCTGTAAGAGGGGTAGGGGGGTTCGTCCGGCCGGCTAGATTGCGGTGTCGCCATTGTTATATCGACAATTGAGGCCGTGAGGCTAGTTGATTCACAGATGTGAGCATCTGATCTTAGGGTGAAGTTAGGACCGAAAATCTCTAGACTGCAACAAAAGGTTGGAAATGGAAATACTCAGCTAGGTGGAGGTTTTATGCCTCTGCACTGGCGTTCATTCGCTTGGCTAATAAATTCATGCGAGTGCACGTGCACATGGCTTCGCTCTTTCTACGTCCTGACGATAACAGATGGACAGCGGGGTGCGGGGTGTTGTGGAAGACTCGTGGAATGCTCGTGGAATGAAATGCGGAGAAATGGGTATGACAGGTACCAATGTACCTAGGTACCCAAATAGAGATACATGCCTGAGGTACCTCAGTGGTCTTGGCATTGGCATCTCCAGAAGGACCGTTAACGAAGCCACGGATCTGAGCTTCCTGAGTACTCCGAATGCCGGGCTGTAGATGTCAAACCCACCAACCAGACGAGAAGCCGATCCGGCACTCCATCACCTCCACCTCCACCACCTCCACCATCTCCACCTCCTCCACACGAATCTACACGCGCTTGCTACCCGCTAAGTCCATACCGCCGCTCACTAACAGACAGGCCCTTCCGATCGCTGCAAGGCACAGAGGCACGGATGGGATGGAAAGGAGAATGCGGGGTTTGGAGAAGTTCACAATGCGGGAAACCCGCGAAATCCGCAAAGTCCGATCCATTCGCATCTCATGATGGAGGGGTAGGCCCTCATGCCGTACAACCCCCTCTCGACCCCGAAATGGAGCGTAGTAATATACTCTCCGTGACTAGTCCTTCCTCTTTCCATCCTCCGTCATCTGATATCTTCTGAGAAACCGTACGATCTTTGTTGTCGCATCTCGGGGTCTTCCAGCTTCATCGCATTTCTCACATCTATATCTAGACCCTTGGGGAGCCGAGCTCGTGTCAGAGATATTCTCATCTCCACTCCAGCGACGTCAACGAACAAACGAACTGTCCGTCTCAGATTCCCTCGTGCATCTCAGTTTCGACATCATCATCTCACCGTAAAAATGGTTGCCGACAGGTTCGATCCGAACTTCACCGAGAATGTCATCAATGCGACGGGCCCAAAGGCCTCTCCTCGCACGCGCGAGATCATCGGCCCTCTGATCCGCCATCTCCACGATTTCGCGCGCGAGGTCAACCTCACCGTCGATGAGTGGATGGAGGGTGTCAACTTGATCAACTGGGCTGGCCAGATGAGCAATGACCGCAGAAACGAGGGACAGCTGGTCTGCGACGTCCTCGGCCTTGAGTCGTATGTGTCTCACTGTCCTTTCCTGCATATTTCCCCCCCGCAACACCCGCAAGGGTTCATATTTCCCCCGCAAACCCCAAGAATTCATATTCCATTTATGGGCTTGAAGTCCGACTAACGTCCTCCAGTCTCGTCGACGAGATCACCTTTGCCGCTGCTGCCAGTGCGCCAGATGCCCACACCGCGACCGCCATTCTTGGCCCCTTCTTCCGCCACGACGCACCCATGATCCCCAACGGCGGCACTATCATCAAAAACCCCGTCGATGACGGACATGTCACCTATATGCACGGCAAGGTCGTTGATTCGCTGACCGGCGCGCCAATCCCAGGCGTTATAATCGATGCCTGGGAGGCTTCCACCAACGGACTCTACGAGCAGCAGGACCCAGACCAAGAGGACTGCAACCTGAGAGGAAGAGTGACCACCGACGAGAATGGCGAGTATGCCTTCTACTGCCTCAAGCCAACGCCTTATCCGATCCCATATGACGGTCCGGCGGGCAAGATCTTGCAGTTGTTGGACAGGCACCCAAATCGCCCTGCTCATATCCACTTGATCGTAAGTCTCATCCCACAGCAATGGCTTGACATATTTGACTGACCTGCATAAGACCACACACGACGAGTACATGCCAATCACCACCCAGATCTTCGCCAGCGACGGTGCGTACCTGAAGGATGACTCCGTCTTCGCAGTCAAGGATTCCCTGATCGTTGATTTCAAGCCACTGGAGGGCAACGACAAGGCCACATTCGAGCTTACTTATAACTTGAAGCTCAAGAAGCAGCCAGCCAAGACGGCATAGGCTGGGAAACGAAACGACGAAGGATGAGAAATAAATAGTTTGGTGCTTTTGTATATACCATTTTTGAGGATAGTTTGCTGCACATGATGATGAATTTGATGACCATATCTCCCCTGTAACAGTCGATTATTTTGCTCGCCCAACCACGAGAATAAGCATCGTGACCGTTCCAGTGTCTGCTGGTAATTATATGTCTGCATCGTTGCTTCAGGAGTTTCCTCTCCTGGCGAGTCTCGCAGCATCGCGACTCTCGACAAAGGGTCTCCCCAAAACCAAGGGGGCACCGAGAAATTCATTTTGCTCCACAACTGAGCAGCGCACTTGGAAAGCAAGACTGCTGGATCTCCACACGAAATAAACATGGCCGACCATGATTAATGGTGAACTGGGTTCTGGGAATGTACGCCGCTGCAACGGCGTATCGATTTCAGCAACTATACGATGGATTTCGAGTCCGAGTTGCACGGCTAGGTTTTGAGACATGAGGCTTCTTCCAAAGTTCTCGTAAAGCCTGGCCGTAACAGGCTGACCCGTGCTATCTGGAACGAGTGGACGGTCGGTTGCGCTGGATATATTGCCAGCAATCACTTCAAAACGAGTTAAGCCGTCGATGCTTTCAGCTAGAGGCTGTCGAGGTTCCGGATTTGCTAACTGAGCAACCCGCGCATTATCAGTAGTGACTGTTCCCTCGATCTCGTCCGTACCATGCTCTACCATGGGGATAGGAGCTGGAATGGTTTGGTCTGGAGTCGCCACAGGATCCGAGGAAGGCATCCGATGAGGATCTGCACCTCTTACACTTTGACTCCTAGGACGGTGCCGTGACACTCGTGAGGAGTGTTGTATAGGTACTGCATGCCTTGCATCCACTTCAGGCCGCTCGATGGCCCTCCTTTCTCTATGTACCGATTCTATCTTTCGCGTAGCAACATTACCAATAATTTCTTGCATTTCGGAAAGATCACGAAGTTCACCGGAGGAGGCGCCGTGCCTTGCCACGAACCGATCAATTTTCGCAGCTAGGACTCCTAATGCCTTCTCATTGTTTTCCATTTGCCTTAGCAATATAGTTCTGAAAATCTAGATCAGCTTCCTGTGTCCTATAAAGATGGATTCACACCTACGATCTTATTGGATCCCCCCCTTGTTGTTCCTGCAATTCGTAATTGACGACAGAAAGGAGAGTGTTAAGAGTTTGTTCGAGAGATGTCATTTGTAGTTTGAGTGAGTCCACTTCTGGTCTTCTGAGATACCATTTGATCTTCGCAATCAACTGCAGATCATCACTTCGTAGAGACTTCATCCGGGGTCGGATTTTTCTCACGTCTTTTCGTATACGCTTGGCTCGCTCTGCAATTTTTCCTAAAAGGTTTTGTCGCTGGACATCATCGAGTATGCGGAGGTTGGTCCGCTTTGTATAATGCTTTTGTAGACAGGAGTACGCTGCGAACAATACGTCTGAGAAAGTAGAAACATGAAGAGCAAAGTCGTCAATGTTCTCTTTGGCGGCATGGACCCCCTTGACGAGTCTATAAAGCGATGAAGTTAACTTCCCAGACGCCTCTATGACAGCTATTAAACTGCCTAAGGCGCTTAACGGATCCATTGATGAAGAAAATATTGGAGTTTAACTCTGAAGTAAAACTGTAAAAAGCAAGGAGTAATTAACTTAACATCCATTATCGCAGACAAACCTCAGAACTTCGACTTCAGGCGCCCATCTTTATCTCCCTCGACCTCCATGAGGCTCAAGTATTGCGACTCACATTTCATAACCATCTGGATGTGTCGCAGTGCATCCCGCCAATGCATTGTCCCATTCAGCCTTGCGAATGAACAGATGTTGATTTGCCAGCTTCACCCCAACTGCATGACAATTCTGCACGTCAGGAGTGGCACAGCCCGCATTATCAATAATGAATGTTGTGATTGGCGATGGAAAGCAAGAGAAGACGAGAGATCAATAAATGAAGACGAGGAGGGATGAGGCAGCATGAGACAGCTGCAAAGGTGTTGACATCTCGGACACTTCAGACTTCCAAGCCAACGAGGGGCGGAGCGGTCCGCATGCAGAAATCAGCAGGATTGGGCAATCCGAGAGACATAGACATATATCGCACAGCCTCGTCTTCCCAAAACCAGACTCGTATCGATGAAGCGCAATCAAGATATTCTGACGAATTGACGAATCTGCCTTTCATGAATAGACAAACGTTCATCAACATCTCGAATACGGCGGTCTCTCATTTTACAAATGCCTTCCCCCCAAACGCCATCGCTAAGCCCTCAAACCCATCCATCCATGCATGCTCTCTCACTTCTTCGACGTCCCAAACCCCCCAAACCCCATCAACGCCGCCATATCATCGACATCATGCTCCCCCTCAACCCTCACATCCTCATCATACTCCGCCTTAACCCTCACCTCCTTATCCTTCTCCTCCCTCCTCCGCTCCGCCACCTCCCTCCTCTTCCTCCTCCTCTCCTCCCTCGCCTTCTCCTCATCCTCCGCCCTCCCCTCCAACCTCTCCCTCAACGTCTTCACCTCCCCCCTCTTCTCCTCCTGCATCCTCTCCCACAACCTCTCAATCCTCTCATGCACCTCCTCGGCCGTCGCCCTCCTCACCTCCCCCGTCTGCCCAATCGCCCTCAGATGCTGCATGCTATTCTCATGCTCCACCCACTGGAAGTTATCCTTAAACGTCAGGTCGCACGCCTCGCAGTAGAACCCGGCGCCGCGCCCGCGCTTCCCCGTCGCCGCCCCCGCCGGCAGCAGACTGATCTTCCCCACATTGGCGGCGACGTCGAGCCGGCTCGCGCGCGCCTCGGTCAAGGTCTCGGCGCCCGTGAGCGGCGCGTAGTACTTCCTGCCGGCGAGCTTGGCCTCGTAGCGCGCCTTGGACTCTTCTTTCTCCTTGGCCTCGCGCACGCGCGCCTTCTCGGCGTATTCTTCCCGGTTGAACTTCTTGCGGAAATCGGTGTCGGACGCGGCCGTCTCGTAGGCGCCTTTGCGCTGGGCCATGGTTGCGGGTGACGTGTGTGTAGGTCTATAGGTCTGGAATGTGATCGTGTGGATGGAAAGACGGGCTATAGTGGTATAGCTGTTCGAGTCTTGCTTTGCTCGTGGGATGTTTTGTGTTTGGAGGCCGTGGCGATGTCAAGGCAAGACCAAGTTGCGATGCGATAAGAGCTTGAAATTCCTTATCGTGTTTGCACCGTTTGCACTCCTGTCAATTTTCTGCCCCTCCATCTCAAGCATACCCCTCAAGGTTCCTCCTGCGTACACCTCACCTCTCCACCCCATTCACGATGCTCTACCTCATCGGCCTCGGTCTCTCAGATGAGACAGACATCACCGTCAAAGGCCTTGACATCGTCCGCAAAGCCTCCCGCGTCTACCTCGAGAACTATACTGCCATCCTGCTCGTCGACGTGACAGTCCTGGTATAAATTTCTCGAGATACGAATATCGCACACGATGCTGATGCTGATCGATAGTAGGAATCGTACTATGGCCGTCCCGTCATCGTCGCCGATCGCGAGATGGTGGAGTCGGACTCCGACGCCATCTTGAAGGACGCGGAGAAGGAGGATATCGCATTCCTCGTCGTCGGGGATCCATACGGGTATTTTCCCTTCCAACCCCCCCCCCTTTTTCCCTTATATCCTTGTCCCAGAGTCCGTCCGCTTCATATACATCTGCCGATGACTGACCCTCCGCAGAGCAACCACCCACACCGACCTGACCATCCGCGCGCGCGAGCTCTCCATCCCCGTTACCTCGATCCCCAACGCCAGCATCATGTCGGCGATCGGGGCGGCGGGGCTGCAGCTCTACAACTACGGGCAGACGGTGTCGATGGTGTTCTTCACCGACTCGTGGAAGCCGACGTCCTTCTACGACCGCGTCAAGGAGAACCGCGGCATCGGGCTGCACACGCTCGTCCTCCTCGACATCAAGGTCAAGGAGCAGAGCCTGGAGAACATGGCGCGCGGGAGGAAGATCTACGAGCCGCCGCGGTACATGACGGTGGGGCAGTGCGCGCAGCAGCTGCTCGAGTCCGAGGAGATCAGGGGCGAGGGCGCGTATGGGCCGCAGAGCCTGGCGGTCGGGGCGGCGCGGGTGGGCGGGAGGACGGAGGCGTTTGTGAGCGGCACGCTGCAGGAGTTGGCGGAGAAGGCGGACGAGGTGCTGGGTGGGCCGCTGCATAGTCTGGTGCTGTTGGGACGCAGGACGCATGAGCTGGAGCATGTGTTTGTGCGCGAGTTTGCGGTGGATAGGGAGAAGTGGGACAGCATCTGGAAGCGGGATTATGAGGGGAAGCAGTGAGACATAACGAGGCATTATTGAAGATATAATACGTAGACGTGCTGCATTTTGGGGATCTTAGTTGTGGCTATGATCACGTCTGGAATCTGGAAGATCAGGGGTATGTGAACATTGGAACTGACATTAATAGTCCCAGCCACGCCTCCTGATAGTACCGTGACATTGAACAGATCCCGATCGCTTGATTTTGGCTCAGATTCAACGCCGGCTAAGATCCCTCAGTTTCCCTTCATCGTATCCCATTTGACGCCTAGCACCTTCAAAGAGGCCTCCTGGCTTTACTGATCTTCCTGCCCCCGGCCACTATCGGCCTTTCCCTCTCCTTTTCCTTTTCCTTGTCCTTTTCCGCCTCCTTCTCCTTCTCCTTCTCTCTCTCCCCATCTCTCTCTTTCCGTGCAAACAACCCCCTCAACCTCACCATACTGGATTTCTCCTTCAGCTCCACCGCCTCCACCTCCAGGTCATCATTAATCTCGTCCCCCAACCCCTCATCCTCCTCCTCAATCCTCCTCTCCTCATCGTCGCAAACAACCACATACCACCCCACCACCGCATTCGGCTGCAGCTTATCCCTCAACTTCTCAATCCAATCAATCTGCCTCTCCGCCCTCCTCAGCTCACTGACGCTCATCCTCGACCTCAGCCTATTCCCACCCGCCCCACCCCCCGCCCCACTCTGACCATTAAAGCTCACCGGCGGGCCCCCCGTCCCCGTCCCCTGCGCCGCCGCCGCCGCCGCCGCGACCCTCTCCCCCTGCTCCCTGCGGCGCGCCTCATAGGCGGCCATCTCGGCGCCAACATCCGCCGCCAGCGCGACGGGGACGACGTAGTCGCCGACGAAGGCGCACGGCTGCGAGGCGACGAGGCAGCGGTCGCAGTGCTGCTCGAGCAGCTTGACGGCGGCCCAGGCGTTGAAGCCGGCGAGCTTGGGCGGCTCGGCGAGGGCGCTGCGGCCGTGGGCCACGCTGCCGGCGAGCTTGGTGCCGGGAGGGGGAGGGGGAGGGGGGCTGAGGGTGGTGGTGGCGGTGGTGCTGGCGGAGCTGGCGCTCGTCGGCTGCTGGCACGGCGGGATGAAGTCGAAGAGCGTGTAGAAGGAGTTGAGCAGGGCGAGCGCGGAGGGGGGCTGGATGATCCATTCGGCGGCGCAGTCGTCGAGGTCGTGCGTGGCGATGTAGATGCGGATTAGGGGGCGCGACCAGCGGAAGCCGTGGATGAGGTAGGTGGGCATCTTTGCGGTGTCGGTGGGATCGAGAGGGAGGGTTGATGGGGGGTGGAAGGGGGGAGGCGTGGTGTGGAGGGCGAGCGAGCTTGGGGCAGGGATAGGAGGTGATGGGATGGGATGGGATGGGATGCTGATGATGATGCTGATGATGATGATGGTGGTGGTGGTGGTGGTGGGCAGGGGACACGAGGATGCAGCGGGGTAGGACCGTGGACGTTTATGTGCGACGATGACACGAGGGGTGACACGAGGGATGGGCGATGGCAGCGGGAGGCGTTGTCATGAGAGTGGTGTTGTACTTCGCAACTGCTGGGGAGAAGCGACGTGAGCAAGTGGGAGAGTTGAGATGAGGATGAGGATGAGGATGAGGGTGAGGGTGAGGATGAGGATGAGGATGAAGATGAAGATGAAGATGAAGATGGGGAGAAGATGAGGATGAGGATGAGGATGCAGTGCGTTGACTTGCCTAGATTATGGACCCAGTCCAACAGTCTGTGGAGTGCTGGTGAGGTACAGTATGTCGAGGACTCAGGACGGAGAGCTGTGCATTTATACACGGATATGCTGCAGCTGAGGTCTCACGGGATGGCAATGATGATATACATATGATATACCTATCATATACATATCATATACATACATATGTGTTGGGAGAATGCATTGCTAGATACAGATTTCCCTCTACACTACCTAACTGCCCTCAGTCTGTCTTTTCAGTGCACGATTTCAAATTCCAGGTTCTTTCGACTTTTATTTTTCTTTATTTTCTCTTTATTTTTTTTGTCTTTTTTGTCTTTTTTGTCTTTTTTGTCTTTTTTGTCTTTTTTGTCTTTTTTATCTTTTTTATCTTTTTTATCTTTCTTATCTTTTTGGACGGTCTTGTTTCACGTCCTCCGCCCCTGAATTTAGGACTATGCGGGGATGGCGATGTACATACACACAGGGGTTAAATTAAGGAAATTAAGTGAATTAAGTACACTGTACCGCCGCCCTAGCTACACCAGACAGCGGGAGCGGGAGGGAGGGTCGCTGCTGACGTTAAGGCGGATCATGTGCAGGCGTTATGCCTTTGATGTTTTTCTATATATATATATATATAGACAATAAGGCTTCGCAAACTGAAAAGGGTAATATGCTTTATTTCAGCTTATAAATGTAGGGACTTTGCTTCGGACTTTGTGATATGGGACCCAGGACTGTAGATTAAATCAAAGACTTCATTCCAAGGCTTGAAACTTTAGATAGATCTCCCTTAAAAACAAAAACATCAAACCACATCTCAAAAATCCACAGAGTCCTCATTTACTCTATACTCTTTCCTATAGATCTATAAATCAGTTTGTTCTTCCCGGCCTGCTCGCCTGTTCTTGTCGGGGAGTTTGCAGCGGAGTAGTGATACTTCCTTCAGCCTTGTCCTGTCAGCCTTGTGTTGCCGGCCTTCTCTTGTCAGCCTTGTCAGCCTTGTCAGTTTCCTCAGTCTCCATACAACGGACCCCAAGTATCTTCTTTACGCCGCACTTCACCATATTTGGCTCTCTTCTCCTAGGCTATATATCAGACTATATTGCAGTCATATAAGCATGAATGGAGTTGACAAAGTAAATGTTTAAAAGTAAATGTTTAAAGTATATGTTTAAAGTATATGTTCAAATCAGTGATCCTTCTCATCTGATCTGTGCCTGTGCCTGGCTGATGAGACTCCCTTGATTGGTTGATTTCTGCAATATATGTACTCCAAATATCCTTCCAGATTGATTCTTTCGTGCGTTCGTCTACTGGAACTTTGGGGTAATTCTCATCCGACTTTTTTGTTTACAATTCTTTAATATACGTGGATATAGTAGTGTCGCATAACTGACTGTTGCTGCTGCTGCTGCACTCTGGAGATGGATGTGCTGGCCTCGCCTAATTCTGCCAGACTGCGCCGCAATCCTGGTGAATCCAGGTCCGTCGCGACTCTCACAAGACAATCAAGACATCAACTTCTCGGCTTTGCCATATCCTCAACATTACCCCATTCGGTTCTACAACTTCTACATCCTCTACACCTTCTACACCTTCTACACCTTCTACACCTTCTACACAGCATCCTCCTCCTCCTCCTCCTCCTCCTCCTACTATAGCAGTCACAGCTGACATACCTGGGTTGTCTCGTTGCGTTCAGCTTGTCTGCTACTTCTTACTCTTTGAATCTCCTATCCCAGCTTCTGTCCCAGCTTCTGTCCCGTCTCACTGTGAGACAACTGCGTTTGCTGCACTTCTACCTCTGCAGTCGCTTGCATTCTGGTCTTCTCCCTCACTCCTCATTCCTGATCTGCCATGAATACAGCTTCATGATACGCCTTAGACATTGCGATTAGGTCCGTCTTGACGACCCGAGCTATAGCCAGGTACCAGATACCACAGTTCGCAACACCTACTCAATAACGACCTGGAAGTGGCTGGCGTACCTTTGGTCGCCGTCACATCCATTGCTCGTCCAATATGGTCAAGGCCGACTTGACAAGAGACTACTATGCAGACCTAGGCCTTACTCCTTCAGCTACTGAAGTGGAGATCAAAAAAAGCTTCCGCCTACTGGGTGAGATATCTCCTTCAGATGCTTTGCTTCTAGCTGACTCGTTTCTCCCTTGCAGCCATGAAGTATCATCCAGATCGAAATCCGGGACGAGAACTCGAAGTCAACCCAAAATTTCAGATGATCCAGTCCGCACACGAGGTTCTCACCGACGCAGAGCAGAGGGCCAAATATGACCTGGGACGTTCGAGAAGCACTGGCATCTTCGCCTCGCAAAGCCGTCCATCTTCTGGATTTGCTCGAGGGAACCCATGGGCCAACGCTGGCAGCGATTTCCCACCTCCCCCAAGAGCCCCGCCAACGCGATCAAGAGCCCAGCCGCCGCCTTCAGCTGGAGCGGCACGGTATGCAAATAATTTCAAGGCCAGTGGCTTTGGAACATCTTCAGCACCACCGAGACCAGCAGAGGATGATGGCGCCGAAGCGCGGCGAAAGACATACGAGGCATGGGCGAGGATGCGAGGCTCAGAGAGACAGAAACCACCACCACAACCCTCTGCGCAAGGATATCCATCATCGCCAGGCTATGATGACGGGAGAAAGTCCCAACCACCACCAAAGGCTGGGCCCCCGCCTATTCCGAAGAGAAGCGGTTATGCACCTGCAAATTCTGGTGGCGATGAACCTCCAGCTTCCAATACGTCAGCATATTTCACACACCGTAATAGAGCCCCAACTGCAAAACAGCAGTCATATCCAGAGGCATCGCCGAGACCCCAGTCAAATGTGGATCCTTTGAAGCAGTTCAGAGAAAAGACAAAAACGCCATTAGAACCACGCTTAAGCACACCGTACTCTGCACAAGGAGGTGAGAAAACTAACCCGTTTGAATCGGTCAATGTCAGCAGATCGAATAGCACTCGAGCAGCACCTGGAATGGCGGATGAAGATGGCAATTCAGGGCCATTCGGAAGATCTCGTGATCGTCGCCGGAGTGCAAGTCCCAGAAGAACATCTCGTCAGCCACATCTGGCTCCTGATTCGAACGCGAACAACAAAGCGGGCTCTGAAGCCACTTTCAATACATCACCAAAACGCACGTATTCGAAATCAACCAAGCCTAGCAACCTGGGTGAACAGCCACGAACGAGAACTCCGATCATTGATCTGACTTCGAGCGAGGATGACTCTGCTGATGATCGTCGCGGGGGATTCGGCACAAGACCAAGGGTGTATGCGAAAGGCAGGTCGCGAAGACGACAAGAAAATATCACGCCAACACGACCGAGTGGCACTTCACGTAAGTTTAGTTGTGACTTCGCACCCTGCCAAGATGCAGCCATAGTAACATTATATAGAAGCATCACAGGGTACTCAAAATCATGGCAACCCAAGCACACCCAACGGACCAAATGTTGATCCCAAAATGTATGGAGCCCCCGAGCGTTCTTCTTCGCATTCTCAATCTCAATATCTCCGCAAATCCCGAATCGCTCCAACTAAGGTTCCTGACTTGCGGCCTGTCTCGTTCGGGCACGATATTTTTGCAACTGCTTCTAGTGAAGCATATAGCAAGAAATGGCCAAACCTTTTCCCGCCGCTGTTGGACTTATCGCCACCATCTGCTCCTAGTGGAGCGCTTTTCAACGGCTCTTCGTGTACTATGAATGCGTTCGAAGCCGAGCAGTTCAATATGCTTGATCGACTCGTCAAGAAACATGATGGACCCTCTCCGAGTGATATCCCGAAGTTGCCAGCCAACACAACTGTGAAGACAGAAAGTGACCTTCCTGGCACACATGATTTCTCCAATGCCGCTTATTTTTCAGGGTTGAAGATTCCCAAATTCGGTGTATCATCGCTTCCGCAACCGGCTGTCAATAACGGCATAAGTCGTGTTGTGCTTGCTTTGCCTGGCTATGTGGTCCGTCATGGCACAGCTTTGAATACTGTTGAGAAGCCAAAGCTGGCCTTTAAGACCTGGGACGAATTTCATGACTATATGAAGGATCACAAGACCTACGGTGCTAATTTTGCCGGTGCATTTAGATTCAGCTTCCAAGTTGATGGTCAGACATTCACGGCGCATTCGACACCAAAACCATTCACGAGCAGTAGCGCCGAAAACATCAGCACTACCTTTACTCCAGAGGATTGGCATGGGAAGTTCGAAGCTGGTGAGGATTATTTTGGTAAAGATATGCCATCAGGCCCCTCGCGTGGAACTTCCAGCAGCCGTACGAGGACTCGCTCTCCTCAAAAGGCACGACCGCAAATCAATACTAAGCAGGCTTTCCCGAATATTGATCCCGAGATTCTTCAGCAGCCAAGGAGTGCAGATGCAGCCACGCCATCTCCTGGAACGGCGACGTTCTCACCAGAAGAATGGGCCCAGACCTTCAAAGCACCAACCTTTGCGGCCCCACCACACCCTTCCCCAGGAACTTCTGGCAGGACATATTCACGTTCTGGATCAACGCGGCGAACTAAGGTCGGCTCGTCTTCGAGTAAAGGGCGCAGTGCCAGCAAGATTGCAGGCGCTGCCGCGATGGTTGAAAGCGATGACGATTCTGATAAGCCGGTGTACATGGGTTCAAGAACTGTCCCATCTTCATCAAAGGACGGCAATGATACGGCTCAAGGCGGTTTTGTCGGAAGTCCCAATGCGATGGATATTGATCCCCCTCTTCCCACGAACGACGCACGAAATGTCAACGTTGAGCCATCCCGACCAGAATGGCGTGCTGGCGATTCCAACGGTATTGCTTTCAATCCTCCTATGTCAACCGCGTCTGCACAAAATCTGCCATCGGAAGAGAATGCTCTCAACTCACGGAAATCAAAGCTAAAAGAGCCTGATCTGGCCACCAATCTTGAAGATTTGAAGAAGACTGAGCCTATTTATACCCCAGCTTCCGGGCTGTCTTCATTTGCGGATTTGACGTCGAACCTGCCCTTCACATCGAAAGCAGCCTCAAGTGCACCACTTGGCAAAGGTTTCAATACGACCGACCTCGCGCTTCCTCTCCCACCACGAGGACCAAGCCCCCCAGCGATTGCACCTAGCACGCCACGGCCGAGCCAGGGTGCTTGGGATTCCTATCTTGCGTCGATGAAGGCATACATGGCTGAGTGGGACAATTTCAACACCAAGATGATCATGCATTTTGTGGCGCGGAAGAACCAGGTGGACCAGTTCCCGAACGGATGGATGGGGACGATCGGAGGCAAGGACGTTGCGAGATATCTCGAGGGCCTGACAGAGGACGAGAAGGTCAGGGAGTGGTGGGACGTTGCTTGCCAGAAGCACCGCAAGGCGATGGAGGACTTCGTCTGGGCTCGCGAGGTGTTCAAGAGCGGGCTGCAGGCCGCAGGGCCGAGGTCTGGCATTGGCAGTGGGGAGAAGCTGTTCGGAGAGGTTGCTTAAGACGTTGATTGGGTCTTGATGTTTTCCGAAGTGGCAGGCTCCATGAACAACATGGATGGAGACACGTTTTATGGAAATCGGGAAGGGGGCGAGGGGCTCCTATATTTGATCTGGCTGCTCTGGTTGTTGTTTCCGCATAGCGTAAGGCAGGGTATTTGGACCACGAGTTACGGACTTGCATTTATACTACAGTGAAGATGAAGATGAAGGATACAGTCTTGTTTTTTTTTTTTTTTTATCTTATAGAGGATACCAACGTAGTTTTAATGAGAGATTTTGGTCTTTCTCAAACCGTCTGCAGAATTTTTTGAATTA
>Ga0123337_10000287_pt1 | contig 93584 bp, 85 predicted proteins | sample frozenSSSSmetaG_FD_89792 | JGI IMG/M metagenome (GOLD analysis project Ga0123337, IMG submission 89792) | Glacier valley bacterial and archeal communities from Borup Fiord, Nunavut, Canada, to study Microbial Dark Matter (Phase II) -... | ecosystem: Environmental > Aquatic > Freshwater > Ice >...
ACTGGCCAGCCTGAATATCAACATCGACTTGATCTACAACATTGGTGATGCCATCAACAAAATCGGCTTCGGCTTAGTGGTTTACTCAGCTGCCGTTGCCAATTCCAAAACCCACTACGAAGCTCCTGTTGACCGGGTTGACAGCCGGTCGTCGGTTAAGGTATAGATTTTTCTTGTCTGGGCCACCCCGTCTGGTTTGGGGTGGCCTGTGTTTTTTGTTTCTATGATCAATCATCAGTCTGTGTCTGGACCGAAATCTGCACATTGGTTATCTCCCGTACCAACCGATCTAACCCTTGCACTCGGTATAGTACTGGTTGGCTGGCAGGCAGCGGCTGGTAGCCTGCCAACACAGGTTCAGGTGGCGGTATTTGCGGCATTGCTGGCCGGGGCCGGCGTTCCGCATGGCGCACTCGATCATTTAATTGACGAGGAAACGGCTATTCGGCAGAAGAAATCATTCTCCATAATCTGGTTTTTGGCGAAGTATCTACTCATCGTATCTGTGTACGGGTTAATCTGGCTTTGGGTGCCCGCGTTTTGTTTAGGGCTGTTTCTGATCGGCTCTGCCTGGCACTTCGGCGAAACTGACATTGAGCGCGTACCACCTACGCCGGTCTGGATGTTCACCCGGTTGGTAGCGGGTGGCTTTGTACTGGCGTTTATCCTGTTGACTCATTCGGCAGAAGTAACCCCAATTCTGGAACGTATTACACAACAAAATCACCTGGCCATGTCTGTCTGGCAGGGGTTTGTGACCAATGAAGGGACTATTTTACCTGGCTGGGCAATACTGACGGTTGGGCTATTTGGGCTGGCCTTGCGGGTTAACCACGTTACTGTTGATGGAATCCGGCTGGCCCGCTTGGGTGTACTACTGATCCTGTGCTGCTACCTGCCGTTGCTTCCTGCTTTTGGCTTATATTTTGGTGGGTGGCACGCCCTGAGTTCATTTTGTACCATTGGCACATATCTGCGGCAAACCGGATCGTCGGTACACGTCATCTGGCATATATGGTTGAAATCGTTACCTTTTACAGGACTTGCCCTGCTTGGGCTGGCGTTGTTTGGCTGGCTCTGCCAGCATTGGGCACCAGGCTGGGATCCCCTCCCTTTGGTGTTCATCTTTTTATCACTGATTACGTTACCTCACCTGAGCGTGATGCACGATATGAATCGCCGGGTTTTTTGATATAGCCAGACTATTGCAGACAGCTATCCAATCAGAGAAGCACCTACCTTTGCGCCCTCAACGAAGAAAACGAACGAATGCGCTCTGATCTGACCGATACGCTGCGGCTAAGTATCCCGATTGTGATTGCCCAACTGGGTGTAGTACTCATGGGCGTAACCGATAATCTTTTCGTGGGCCGGTTGCTGGGGGCAGTGCCGCTGGGAGCTGCCGGGCTGGCCAACTCGCTGTCGTTCCTGATGTCGAGCATTGGCGTGGGCGCACTGACGGTGGTAGCCGCGCTGGTATCGTCGGCCCACAGCCGGGGCGACATAGCTGCTGTGAACCGGTTGTTCCGGGCAGGTTTACGCGTGTCAATCTGGATGAGTCTGGTGCTGGGGGGTCTGAGCATAGTACTGGCTTATTTTTTCGGACTATTCGGACAGACTGCCGAGGTTACGGCTCTGGCCCAAACGTTCATGTATATTCTAAGCGCGTCGCTGCTGCCGTTACTGCTATTTATTGCGGCCCGTCAGCTCTGCGATGGTTTGCGCTACCCCCGTGTAGCCATGGTCATCACGATGCTGGCTCTGCTGGTAAACGCGCTCTTCAACTACGTTTTAATTACCGGTGCGGGGCCATTCCCGGAAATGGGGCTGATGGGATCGGCTACGGCCACGCTGATTTCCCGGTTGTTTATGGCCGGGGCCATGCTGGCGTATGTATATCGGTCCGGCAGGTTCCGCCCGTTTCTGGCCGATGCGTTCGGGCATTTACCCACCACCGCCGAAGCCTGGACCATTCTAAAGCTCGGTATTCCGGGTGGGATGACGTTTTTCTTCGAGGTGGCCACGTTCTCGCTGGCAGTGGTAATTGTGGGCTGGCTGGGCGAAGACCAGCTGGCTGCCCACCAGATTGCCATCAATATGGCGTCGGTCACGTACATGATGGCAACGGGTATCTCGTCGGCAGCGGCCATTCGGGTGGGGGCGGCCGTAGGCAGAGGCAGTCGAGCCTACGTTCAACGGGCGGGTGTGGCAGCTTTCATACTGTCAACGGTGTTTATGAGCCTGGCCGCGCTGCTATTCCTGACCGCCAATGACTGGCTCGTCTCCCTTTACATCCGCGACAACCCGTCGGTAACGACTATTGCGGCTACGCTGATTATCATGGCCGGTTTTTTTCAGCTTTCCGATGGCATTCAGGTAGTGGCCCTCGGCTGTTTACGGGGTATGTCGGACGTGAACGTGCCGACCATTATCACGCTGATTTCGTACTGGGGAGTGGCTTTACCGATGAGTTACGTGCTGGCCTTTCCGTTGGGGATGGATGCGGTAGGGGTTTGGTATGGTTTGCTGGCCGGGCTAACCCTGGCAGCCGTACTGCTCACGTGGCGGTTTGTGCAGCAGGTTCGACGTCTGCCCGAAACCGTACCGGTGGTGCTGGCCTGACCACCCTCAGAACACGCCATTGTCATTGGCTGACTGGGCAGGAATCACCTGCAGGGCATCCCAATGTTCCACAATTTTGCCCGATTCATCAAACCGAAAGATGTCGATACCGGCGTAGTTGGCGTCGTCCGGCCATTCCTGAAAACAGTGCAGGACCACAAATTCATTTTCGGCAATAGCCCGCTTCACAGTTACCCGCTTACCGGGATATTCGGCAGCCATCCGCTCAAAATAAGTAATAAATCCAGCCTTACCGTCGGCTACGTGCACATTATGCTGGGTGTAGGTATCGCCCACGTATCGGTCAACAGCCTCACCGGGCTGGCACTCGTTGAACATGAGTTCGTAAAAAGCAATGGCATTGTGTTTGTTCTGTTCAGTCTGCGTCATGCCGTCAGGTGTTGATAGAAATACTGTTCTGTTGATTTATCGCATAGTATCCAGTAGCTCGTCGCGGGTGGGGCGGGCGGGGCGCAGATCATAGGTGAGGCCCGATAAGTCGAGGTGGTCGATGAACGCTTTGTAGTTGTCTTTTTCGACTGAAAACACGTACCAGTTCTGATAGGGTTCGTTAAAAAGTTCGACCTCAGTCAATGCAGCCTGTCTTTGCAATGCCCGGTACTGCGCCGTGTCAACGATTTGCTGGTCAATCAAAAAATACCACATCTTCTCTTTGTTTCGTTGTGAGAATTCAAAAGCCCCATGCAACGGGTTTGCTGCATGGGGCTTTGACTGTACGTATCGACGCACTTATTTCTGAGCTATGATATAGTCTGCCAGGACGTGGCCAGCTTCGTTCAGATACAGATCCTTCTTTTTCTTCTTAGTGTCAGCCGGTTTGGTTCCGGTTTCGTCAATGGGGTCCTCGTCGGCCAGTTGCGAAACTTTACTAACTGCAGACCGCTTGCGCTCGGCATCGTCACGTTCTTTCCGGCGTTTGCTTTCCTGAAGCGACACAATCGTGTTTTCTTTCGCTTTTTTGAAATCGGCCAGTTCCTGCGTGAGTTTCTTCATTTCCGGGTCGGCCTTAAGCCGCTGATTAAAGCGGTCACGCAAACGAGTCATGATTTTATCGTTCAGGCCCTGGCTCTGCTCATAACGGGCCGAGCCAATCTGATCCCAGGGAAGGGCACTCGGCTGCGAACTCTCGCCATACTCTTCGGCTGAGAAAGCCGAGGGCAGTTCAATGTCGGGTGTTACACCTTTGTGCTGGGTGCTGCTGCCGTTGATGCGGTAAAATTTCTGGATAGTCATTTTCACCTCACCTACCTTTTCCGGCTCTTTGGGCAACCATTGATTCAGGTCAACGAGCGTCTGCACAGTACCCTTACCGTACGTCTGCCCACCCACGATGATCCCACGCTTGTAATCCTGGATGGCAGCCGCAAAAATCTCCGATGCCGATGCGCTGAACCGATTTACCAGCACGGCCAGTGGTCCATTGTACACCACTGAACCACCATCCTTGTCAGAATATACTTCGGTCTCACCCGACGATTCTTTCACCTGTACTACCGGTCCCTTCGGAATAAACAAACCCGTGAGGTCAATGGCCTCGGTGAGCGAGCCGCCCCCGTTATCGCGCAGGTCAATGACCACGCCATCCACGTTCTCGGCTTTCAGTTCCAGCAAAAACTTACGGGCATCGCTGGTAGTACTGCTGAAATCGGCTTCGCGTTTACGGGCACCTTCAAAATCACGGTAGAACATCGGAATGTTAATCACGCCAATCCTGAACGTACGGCCATTGTCGGTCACTTCAATTACCTCTTTCTTGGCCCGCTGTTCTTCGAGTTTGATCTTCTCGCGTACCAGCCGGATCTCCTTGGGTGGCGCGCCAGCCAGGGCATCGGGAGCTACAACCTGCAACCGAACTACGGTACCCTTAGGACCTTTAATGAGTTTGACCACCTCATCGACCTGCCAGTTCATGGTGTTGACCATAGGGCCATTATCGCCCTGAGCCACGCCCGCGATCTTGTCTTCTTTGTTCAGCAATTTACTTTTGAAGGCCGGACCGCCCGGCACCAGATCAACGATTTTAATATAGTCATTGTCTTCACGCAACATGGCACCGATACCCTCCAGCGACTGGCTCATTTCCTGATTGAACAAATCGGCAGAGCGGGGCGACAGGTAGTTGGTATGCGGATCGAGAGCTTCGGCAAACGAGTTCATATACAACTGAAACACGTCGGCACTCTTTACCCGGTTATATGCCTTGTCCAGGTTGTTATATCGCTGGGTCATCAGCGCAACTACGGCACTGTCGGAGCGGTTGCCGAGTTTCAGTTCAAGAGCCTGATTCTTTAAAACTTTGCGCCACAGATCGTCCAGTTCAGCCGGCGATTTGGCCCACGTTGCCTTTTTACGATCCGTATTGAAGGTTTCATCGGCAGTGAAGATAAAGGGCTTCTTTAACTGCTCCTTGATGAAGACACTCCGCTCCTGATAGCGTTTGCGCAGGACATTGTACAGATCATAAGCCGCCGTCAGGTCGCCATTCACCAGCGCGTCGTCAATCTGGTAGCGGTACTTTTCAAACGATGCTACGTCCGACGCCAGTAAAAACGTTTTGCTATGGTCAACTTCGCCCAGGTAATTGTCCCAAACTACCGACGACAGTGAGTCGTTGAGCCGCACTTTACGGTAGTGGTACGTAGTGAGCAGTTTAGCGACCAGCGTTTCCACTTTCTCCTGCGAAATCGACGGCTTCAGATCATCGCCGGGTTGACCGATTATAGCATGACGCGTCTGCGCAGTACCCACGGCACCACTCGACGGCGAATCCGGCTGAAAACTCAGCATCAGCACGGGAATCAGGGTTACCAGATACTTTTTCATACGACTAATGAATAAAAGCGTAAAAAGAATGAAAGGTCATGCTACATGCTGATCGCTCACTCACTCTTTATTTAACAATATCGAGTAATTCGACGTCAAATACCAACGTTGATCCGGGTTTGATGTCAGCACCGGCTCCCCGGTCTCCGTAGGCCAGATCAGACGGGATGTAGAGCTTCCATTTTGAGCCAACGGGCATCAGTTGCAGGGCTTCGGTCCAGCCTTTAATGACCTGCGTCACGCCAAACTCGGCGGGCTGACCGCGCTTTACTGAGCTGTCGAACTCGGTACCATCCAGCAACTTACCGGCATAATGTACTTTAACCCGATCCGTGCTGGTTGGTTTAGGGCCGGTACCTTCTTTTTCGATGGAGTACTGCAAACCGCTGGCGGTGGTCGTTACGCCCGCTTTGGCTTTGTTAGCGGTTAGAAACTCGTCGCCTATTTTCTTATTCTCGGCAGATTCTTTCATGGATTCGGCGTTTTTAACGGCAAATTGTTTTTGTTGATAGGCATTCATGATGATGCTGGCCTGCTCCATACTCAGCCGGGTACTACCCCCTTTCATAGCGTCCTGTAGTCCCTGGGTCACTAACGCGCTGTTGAGGTCGGTCATACCATTCTGTTTCAGGCTTTGTGCCATGAACAAACCAATGCTGTAACTGATTGAATCCTGCGGGGATGATATGGTACCGGCTACGGGAGCGGGTTTTGCCAGCGGGCGGGCGGCAGGTTTGGGGATCGGTCGGGCAGCCGGTTTTTTAGTCTGGGCTACTGCGAAACCTGTCGTGAAAACTGCCGATACCAGACCGGCCAAAAACAACCTGGAAAACTTCATGCGAAAAAAATGGGGAGATTGATTAGCGTGTTTGTACTGTCAAAACGCCTGTGAATAACGGAAAAGTTTGGTTTGGATTGCTTTTTAACAAATTTTGACAATTCTCTATCGGCATCCGTAGCAATTACTTGTATGGGTTAAACATACACCGGGCCAGGGTACGTTCCCAACGGATTCTGGGTTAAAATACGCTGTGGGCTGACAAACGGTTTTGCCCGTTTGTCAGCGGTTTGTGCAGTACCCGGTTCGGACTACGAAACGACCGTAAGGATTCGAAAAAACGACCAGTTTTTATCGAATTTTAATCATACCTTTGCGGCCTGAAATCAATCGTTTTACACTTAGAAATACCTATATGGAATCCGTAAGACCCGACGAGATATCGGCCATCCTCCGCCAGCAGTTAGCAGGCACCCAAACGGAAGCCGAACTCGAAGAAGTCGGTACGGTGCTGCAAATCGGCGACGGCGTGGCGCGTATCTACGGCCTCTCGAAAGTGCAGGCCGGCGAGTTGCTCTCGTTCGACAATGGACTTCAGGCTATGGCCCTGAACCTCGAAGAAGATAACGTTGGAGCGGTACTGCTCGGCGATTACTCCGAAGTTAAAGAAGGTGACACCGTTAAACGCACCGACCAGATTGCCTACGTCAACGTGGGCGATGGAATTCTGGGGCGCGTGGTGAACACCCTCGGTTTACCCATCGACGGTCTCGGCCCCATTCAGGGTCAGGTATATCCGATGCCACTGGAGCGTAAAGCCCCCGGCGTTATCTACCGGCAACCCGTTACGGAACCCCTGCAAACGGGTATCAAAGCCATTGACGCCATGATTCCCATCGGGCGCGGTCAGCGCGAGCTGATCATTGGCGACCGGCAAACGGGTAAAACCGCCGTCGCCATCGACACCATCATCAACCAGCGGGAATTTTTTGACAAGGGCGAACCGGTATTCTGTATCTACGTAGCCTGCGGTCAGAAAGCATCGACCGTGAAGCAGGTAGAGCAAACCCTCCGCAAAGCGGGTGCCATGGACTACACGGTGATTGTGTCAGCCAACGCGTCTGACCCGTCGCCGATGCAGTTCTTCGCGCCGTTTACGGGTGCCGCCATCGGCGAGTACTTCCGCGATACGGGCCGTCCGGCACTGGTAGTCTATGACGATCTGTCCAAACAGGCTGTAGCCTACCGCGAGGTGTCACTGCTACTGCGCCGGCCACCGGGCCGCGAGGCTTATCCGGGCGACGTTTTCTACCTGCACAGCCGTTTGCTGGAGCGGGCCGCCAAAATTACGCAGAACGACGATATTGCCCGGAACATGAACGATTTGCCACCGGTGCTGAAAGACATCGTGAAAGGTGGTGGTTCATTGACGGCTCTGCCGATCATCGAAACGCAGGCAGGTGACGTATCGGCCTATATCCCGACCAACGTAATCTCGATCACTGACGGGCAGATCTTCCTGGAGTCGAACCTGTTCAACGCCGGTATCCGCCCGGCCATCAACGTAGGTATTTCAGTATCGCGGGTGGGTGGTAATGCGCAGATTAAGTCAATGAAGAAAGTGGCCGGTACGCTGAAACTGGATCAGGCACAGTTCCGCGAACTGGAAGCTTTCGCCAAGTTCGGTTCGGACCTCGACGCATCGACCAAGCTGACTATTGAACGCGGTCGGCGCAACCAGGAGATGCTGAAGCAGCCGCAGTACTCGCCGGTTCCGGTTGAGCAGCAGGTGGCCATCATCTATGCCTCGACCAACGGTCTGATGGATAAAGTACCGGTCAATAAAGTAAAATCGTTCGAGAGTGATTTCGGTACCATACTGAGTGCGCAATACCCGAACGTACTGGCCGACCTGCGCGCCGGTAAACTCACCGACGAAGCCACTTCGACGCTCAAGAAAGTAGCCGCTGATTTGTCCGCTAACTATTAATAGTTGTAGAGTTGTGAAGTTATAGAGTTGGCTGACGCAGTAGTGTTTTTCGCGTCAGCCAACTCTATAACTTCATAACTCTACAACTTCTGCAAAAAAAATGGCATCCTTAAAAGAAGTACGCGCCCGGATTACGTCTATCAACTCAACGCAGCAGATCACCAAAGCCATGAAAATGGTGGCGGCTGCCAAACTGCGCCGGGCACAGGATAACATCACGCAACTACGGCCCTATGCCCAGAAACTGAGTCAGATGCTCAGCACGGTATCGGCGGGTGCCGAAACAGCCTCAGAAAGTCCCTATCGGCAAACCCGGACGGTGGATCGGGCACTGATCATCGTTATTACCTCAGATCGGGGATTGTGTGGCGCCTTCAATACCAATGTCGTGAAAGGTGCACTCGCCCTGATTGACCAGAAGTACGCGGCCCAGGCCCGGCTGGGCAACGTCGGGATTATGGCCATTGGCAAAAAAGGAGCCGAAGCGTTCGCACGCCGGGGTTTCCGGGTCAACACCAATCATGTCGATGTCTTTAGTTCGCTAAGCTTTACCACGGTGAAAGCAGCTGCCGAAGAAGCTATGACCGGCTTTGCCGCCACTGAGTATGACGCTGTCGAGATTGTCTATAATGAATTCAAAAACGCGGCCATGCAGGTTATTCGCGCCGAGCAGATGCTTCCCATTATAGCGGCAGCACCGGCTTCGGGTAAGGCAGCGGCTGTTAATTACTCGTTCGAGCCATCGGAAGAGGAAATTGTGACAGAGCTGATTCCAAAAACGCTGAAGACGCAGCTGTACAAAGCCGTTCTGGACTCCAACGCATCGGAACACGGCGCGCGGATGACCGCTATGGACAAGGCTACTGAGAATGCCGGCGAGTTGCTGAAAGAGCTGAAACTGGTTTATAACCGGACCCGTCAGGCGGCCATCACGACCGAGATTCTGGAAATCGTGGGTGGTGCCGAAGCCCTTGCTGCGGCTTAATCCACTTTAGTTTTACGGATTACAAAAAACACCGCCCGGTCTGGGCGGTGTTTTTTTATGGGATGACAACGTATTTACTGTGCAGGCCTTACGGCTACCGGACCGGGAGGTCCGGGCTACACAATTAGTCGCCGGTGGCACTGATACTACTACACCGGGTGGTTACGTCCGTTTTAACTTCGATGGTCGTGGCGTACGGACGCGGCATTTTGTAGTTCCGGTTAGCAACGTCGAGGTCAGGCGAGTGTGGCACAGTAATGCCTCCTACAGGTACGCGCTGCATAACTGGCATCTTGTAGTTAGCCACCTGATTGGTACCCGACGGCGGCATGTTGACCGTGACACCCATTCCTGACGAACGACGCTGCACTACAGCCGCTTTGTTGGGGTGTTTGTAATTATGAATTGAATACATGGGATCGTTACGCCAGGCGGGCTTTTCGGCCTTTATAGACTCCGGTCCTTTATGATCCTGTGCACTGACCGATACCGCAAGCAGCGGTAGGGTAGCGAGGGCGAGTAAGGTGATGAACGTTTTCATGATTTTAAATTTATATGGTTTTGTTGTGTAAATAATAAATCCCTGTTGGATTAGATTTGTTGCAGTTCCCGGCTAAAATGTTGTACAAAAGCCAGTTCCTGAGGAGTGTATACGTCATCGGCCTCCGCTATCTTTCGCAACACATGGATGTAGCGTTCGCGGGTGGCCAAATCCAGATGACTGCGGTTGGCTTTTAGTCGGCGCAGGCCAAAAGCGTAGGCTTCCTCGGCAGGTTCGTCGTAGTTTTCGCGCATGAAAAACGTGTGCAGGGCAACTTCTCCGTGGGGTTCGTGGGCCAGTAATTCCTTAATAGTCTGCATTTCTGCTAATTGGAGTCGGCCATCAATTTTGCAGAGGGCGTACATAACACTACCAATACCGAGGGCAAGATCAGGAGTAGGCATAATTAATCAGGGTTTAGAAGATGTCTGCGCTAATAGGTTACGCAGTTGCTGGAGTTGACTGTCAGCTTCGGCCTTGGCGGCCAGCAGCGAATCGTACCGGATGGCCTGGGTCTGGTATTGCGTTCGATGGAAACTGGCGTCAGACCGCATTCGGACAGCCGCTACGAATGCAATGCCACAGATTAACGCACCAAACAGGCGTACCGACTGCCGGAACGACTGCTTCGACCGGCGGTTGGGAGGCCGCTCATCGGGCTGATGATCGGAATAATCGAGCGTGTATTGATTCATAGCAGCAAGAGCTTCGTAACGGTATAGCCGCTGGTCAGTCTTTGATGATACAAACCTACCTTACCCAATATAGAGCCGGATTAGACCAGAATTAGAACTGGATTAGAAAGCAGGCAGCGTGAGCGAGAACGTAGTACCTGCGTCCGGATCGGACTTTACCGTAAGCCGCCCCCGGTGAAGCTGTACAATACGCTGCGTGAGTGAGAGGCCAATACCATGCCCCGGTACGTGCTGCCCGTTAGTACCCCGCCTGAACGGTTTGAAAATTTCGGCCAGCTCAGATTCGGGAATGAACGAACCATTGTTATGAATCCGAATCATGAAGAAACCAGTATCTACGGACAACCGGACCGATGCGGTATGATCTGGCGAGAACTTGACGCCATTCTCTATCAGATTGACGAGAGCGGTACGCAACAGTGATTCACTACCATTCAGGGTCCAGTTTCCAGATTCGTTCGGACCTAAATCGACCAGTATTGTGATTCCCGGACGCATTCGGCGCAGATCGGCCTGGGTTTGCCAGACCAGATCATCGAGCGAAACGGCAGTCAGTTTCACCGCCGACTCGTCCAGACTGACATTGGCCAGACTCAGTAAACCGTTGGTAAGCCGGTTCAGGTCACGTACATCGTCGAGTACCGAGCGGATCATCTCGCGCAGGTCTTCTTCCGAATCGCCCGCCAGCAGGGCTACCTCTAACTGGCCGGTAATGGCCGTGAGCGGAGTTCGGAGTTCGTGCGAGGCATTGGAAACAAACGTGCGCTGGAGCCGGAATGCATCCTCGAGCCGGTCCAGCATCTGATTGAACCGTTGGGTAAGCTGGGCTATCTCGTCGGCATCGGTACCTTCGCTCAACCGATTACTGAGCTGCGAGGCCGTAATGGTGTCGATACCAGCAATGAACCGGCGAACGGGTAATAACGCCCGACCAGCAAAAAAACGCCCGGCCATGAATACAATAAGTGTGCTGAGCAGCCAGCCCCCCGCCAGCAGCCAGATCAGTCCGCGCTGTTTGCGAAACCCGTAAATATCGACTGCCGACGCCAGCACCACAAACCGGTTTGGAGAACGGCCAAAGATCACGCCCGCAATTTCGCGTTTACCCTCCCGCCAGTACACGTCACCATCGAGCCGGATCTGGTTCAGCCGGGCCGGACTGACGTCGATGTAATCGGTACCACTTTCGTAAACAATCTCATTTTTGTAATCGTAGATAATAATCTCCTCCTGAGTCAGCACCGTCATCTGATTCTTATCGAGGAGTTTAAAGACTTCGGGGCTTATGGCCTGCTGACCAAACAGCAGTTCGGCAGAAGTTGTGGCTTCGGCCCGCAGCCGTTCGTGGTATTCGCGCTGCCGGTATTTTTCCGACAGGAGATAGAGTACCACACCAAACAGCAACAGCAGTGCCGATACGATGGCGGTAAAGAGCAGTGTCAGTCGGGTACGGATGGTCACGGGGTGGATTGGTTTTTCTCTTTCAATACATAGCCCATACCCACTACGGTCTGGATTAGCTTATTCGGAAAGTCTTTATCGATTTTGTTACGCAGGTAATTTACATAGACGTCAATCACGTTAGTACCGGTATCGAAACCAATGTCCCAGACCTGTTCGGCAATATCTACCCTCGACACTACGCGCCCGGCATTACGGAGCAGGTATTCAAGCAGGGCAAATTCGCGGGCGGTCAGGTCGATAGTGCGGCCGGCCCGCCGGGCTACTTTGGCCCGCATGTCAAGCTCCAGATCAGACAAACGCAGTACGGGTTCGGTTTCTTCGGGCGGGGCGGTTCGGCGTAAGAGCGATTTTACGCGGGCCAGCAATTCCAGGAAATCGAATGGTTTAGCTAAGTAATCGTCGGCTCCTGCTTCAAAGCCCATTAGTTTATCGGTGGTGGTGTCCAGTGCTGTAAGCATCAGAATGGGTAATGTAGTATTCTTGGTGCGGATGTATTGTGCCAGTTCCAGCCCACTCACAAACGGCAGATTCACATCCAGAATAGCCAGATTAAACCGTTCAGAACCGATGAGCCGCTTACCTTCGCGCCCGTCAGCAGCTACGGTAACCGTGTACGACTGCGTTTCCAGCCCTTTTTTAATAAACAAAGCCACTTTTGGCTCGTCTTCGACGACTAATAAATGTGGTTTCTGGTTCATGCACAAAGCTGATTGAGGAGAAAAACAGGCCAGTTAACAACGTTGGTAACCCCGGCGGTAAAATACGAAAAGTCGATCGATTCGTAGGCAGGCCGGGTACTTTCGTTACATATCGCCCGCTACGGTCTGGCCATCTTACCAACAATTTTATTTTCAGCGACCGTTCATACAATGCCTTTATTTAAGCGTATATTACCTACGCCCAATCCACTTTATAATCAACTGACTATCAACGATATTTTGGCAAAATTACGGGCGTGAAGAGGGCAAAATACCGGAACTGAAAATGGCCCGTTCCGGTTGTTATAGTGCCATATACGAAGCTTATCTCGCCAAGCGTTTAGTAGTTGGTTGAACACCACTTAACGAAAACAACTCAGATGAATATCAAAGCCATAATCACCGGTCTGTTTGTAGCGGGTACGCTGGTATCCTGCGCGCCCTCTATTGCAGTCAAATACGACTACGACCCCAAAGTCAACGTTCGTCAGTTTTCCACCTACCGCATTGAAGCCGACCGGCAACGTAACGCGGATCCCATCGTAGGTAGTAATCTGAACCAACGCCGGATTGCCGACGCGCTGGACCTTTCGCTGAAAGCCCGTGGTTACAAGCCTGTAACACAGGGTGAGGCCGATCTGGTTGTCCGGTTCTTTACCGACGCCCGCGACAAACAGCAGATTCAGTCGAACAACACCATGAGTCCGTGGGGCTGGGGATACGGTGGCTGGGGTATGCCTAATCAGGTTTATTCACGGCAGTACGAGGAGAACCGCGTAGTCATTAACGTCATTGACGCCCGCACCAACGATATTGTATGGCAGGGCTGGGCAACGGGTCAGATGAACAGCCGTAATAAAGAGCGCGACCGCGATCAGGCGTACCGCGAAACGGTTACGAGCATCATGAAAAACTTCCCCGAAAGTGCCGGTCAGGATTATGGGGCAAATCGGTAAGCCGTTTTAAACATAATTTAAAAAAAGGAGTCATACCTGTGGGTGTGACTCCTTTTTGGTAGTGACCTTTTGGTATATCGGGGTCTTAAACGTGGTAGATTACCTACTTCAGTTGCTGTGGATCGTAGTGTTATTTATTCTTTATTGGCCGCTGTTGTTGTGCTGTTACTGGGTATTGTTACCCTGCTGGGCGTGGCTTATTACCGACATCAGCGTCTGGCCGATGAAACTACCGACCTCCGGCGTAGTCTGACCCAGCAGGAAGGGCAGATCAAAAACCTACAGGAGCGGCTCGAAGACTGTGATACGATTGTTCATCCAATCAATCCCATCGACTCGTCCTGGACGTCACGACCCTACTCACCCCCAACACGGCACCAGGTGGCGTGGCCCATGCAGTAGTACTGGCCCGGTTATGTCACGGCCTTACCCAGCCAGTTTCTCCATTTGCATCGCGCACCAGTTCAAACAAACCCGCCGTAGCCAGTACCTGAACGGATACACCAGCGGGTAAGTCTTTCTTCGCAGCCGCGAGCGAATCAGCCGTATCCAGCAGCTTTCCCGGCACCGAAAGGCGCACACTTCGCAACGGGCGCTTTGCCGATTCGGTCGTGTTGCTGGCTACATAGCCGGTGAGGCCGTCGGGGAGCTCAACCCGCATCCAAACGTCGGTGCCACCCACAATAGTTAGGGCCGTGGCTTTGGGCAGCTCGCGAAGAGCCGTTGCATTGGACCCCGCTGATAGCCGTAGCGTTGATTTAGCGGCCAAAACCCGTATTGAATCGCCCAGGCGGGACTCTGCCAGCAGCGATTGATTAGCGGGCCCACGACCAAGCCGGATAAAAGTTAGTGGGTCGATGGCTCCTTCATTGACCCCGTAGATCCCAAAATGAAGATGCGGGCTGGTGGTACGGGCGTTACCGGTATTACCCACAAACCCGATAGTATCTCCCACCGATACACGCTGACCATTACGCACATGCCAGCCATCGAGGTGGGCGTAGTAAAACCGGATACCCCGTTCAGTATCGTTCAGGAACAGGACATTACCGCCCAGTTTACCCACCTCCACGCCCGACACCACGCCATTTGCCGATGCCAGCGCGGGCGTTCCCCTGGGCGCGAAAATATCGACGCCTTCGTGCTTCCGCCGTCCGCCGTCGCGGTCGGCACCCCAGAAGCTGCTGATTTGCCTACTGGTACGACCCTGTACCGGAAACGCCAGGGCTGGTTCTCGGGTAATGGTAATAGTGTACTGCGCGTTACGGAGCAGTTCGGGCTGCACCCGGATGAGGTAAGTCTGATTCCGGTGCGGCTCCCACGACAAAACGTTGGTATCGGCTTTTGAGCTGGTCACTAACGTCATTTTTCCGCGTTGTTCAAAGGCAAATACGTCGATAAATATCCGTGCTTCTTTCTGGCCGATAGTCTCTACGCTCAGCAACAGCCGGTCGCCACGCTGTGCATCAATCCGGTAGCCAACCGCAAACGGTTTAGTGGCCGAAAAGCAACCCCGTTCGCGGTAGGGAGTCGAGATAGTGAGCGAATCCTGTAATGCCCGTTCGCTGGCGGTAAACCAGTCGAGACCAAGGGCGGTTTTATCGAGTTTGGCGGTTTTGAGCGACTGTTCGTATTGCTCGTGGGGCGATGTGGTCCGGAACAGACTGGCCACGGGACCGGTACAGGCTGCTAAACTACTCAGCAGAAGGGCTATACCGTATTGACGGAGTTTGGCATTGAGTGGCATAGATGATGGCTTACCAATAGGACTTACGCAAAATGGTAAAAAAAGGTAATTTTCGATATCAAAACGACGGGCCAGATTTACTGTCAGTATTTGTTAGCCAATCAGATCAACAATACCTGTACAAATCTCGCTGACCACCTGGCTGACCTCTCCCACGATAATGTCGCTCGCTTTCTGAAGAAAGAAAAACTAACCCCCCGAATGCTCTGGGAAAAAGTCAGCCCCCTGTTGACTAGTCGACCCCAGGACTACATAACTTTTGATGATGTGGTACCAACGACTTGACTCACTACTCGGTGCAGGCTGCTCAACAGGAGAGTAGCCTTCGCGGGAAGATTGACGGGGCCACCCGTGGGCAACTTCATCGGGAGAAGAAACATGGCCAGGTGTCCGTGTCGTTTGAATCGAAGTCAACGGAATCATATTGCTGCGGCCAGTTTGGTTTGGCTCCGGTTGCGGGAATTAGCTTATGGGTGTCAAACGACAGCTTATCAACTCAAACACGGCTTACTGAGCCACTATCTACGTAGTCAGCTTGTCTGTGCGACAATTCACTTTGCGTAAGTTCTAATCAACTTAAACGACCTGCTGACTATGGTATTTTAGTTTCGACAGGTACACAACCATAAACCCACCAATAAGCAGGCTAACCAGGGGAATAACCGTGGCCAGCAGGGCGGCTATACCATAGGCAACCATACCAATAATATAGCCACTTTTCACCATGCGGATGCGGACGTTTGCCGCCGGGCGTTTGAGCAATTGGTAATCTGTGGTGGCGTGGTTCCACATTAGCCAGAGTACGCCCACGATAGAGCCATAAACAAGCATAGTTAAGCCAGCCGCCAGTTCGGTAGCCGACGTCTGAATGTACAGGGCCAGTATATTGTTCGTGAACGGAATCAGGGCCGTGAGCAGCAGCAATAACCCGTTGTAGTACATAAATCGCGGGTCGCTCCGGCGAATCATGCTGAACATGCGGTGGTGATTGACCCAGATAACGAATATCGTGGCGAAGCTGAGCAGAAACGCTACGTAAACCGGCCACCGCACCAGTAACGCAAACAAGAGATCCTGACTGGTGTAGGCTTCTTTGAGGTTGGGGACCTTTAGCTCGAACGTCAGTAGGGTAATCAAGATGGAAAATACCCCGTCGCTGAATGCTTCTATCCGTGCCGTTTGGTTTTCCTGAAAATCATTACTGGCCATGCAGTGTGGTGAACTGACAGAAAAACGGCGAAAAGGGATAAATGGTTGGAACAAAGCAGTTTCTTATTCCGGTAGTAGTGCCACTTTATCACTTGCCAGCCTTACGCAGCCCGGACCTCCCGGTCCGGGCTACTCGCGCTGACTGCGTTTGGTAAGGAGGTAAACCGGAACACCCAGCCCCGCAATGAGCAAACCCATACCCGTGTTGAACGTCTTGGTATAGAGGAGAATACCGCAAATCAGTCCGGCAGCACCAATGTACAGAGCCGGTACAAACGGGTAGCCCACGGCGCGGTACGGTCGCTCGGTATTAGGCTCGGTACGACGCAGCCGGAACAGCCCCGCAATGGTAACCATGTAAAATACCAGTGACGCAAAGGTGCAGTAATCCAGCAGGTCGCCGTACCGGCCCGACAAACACAGCACCGACGCCCAGATACATTGCAGCCACAGCGCCCGGCCCGGCACGGCATTTTTATTCAGGTGCGACGCCTGTTTCAGAAATAGCCCGTCTTTGGCCATTGCGTAGTACAGCCGCGCCCCGGCCAGAATCAGGCCGTTGTTACAGCCAAACGTCGAAACCATAATCAGGACGGCCATAATAGCTACCGATACGTTGCCAAACAGCGTTTCAACAGCCGCCGTAGCCACGCGGTCGGCCTGGGCAAACTGAATGCCGCGCCCCAGCACATCGGTAGCCGTGGGCGAGCCATGCAGCGGTAGCAGTGAGAGGTACGAGACGTTGGCCAGAAAATAAATGGTCGTGACAATGAGCGTACCGAAGAACAGAGCCAGCGGAATGTTACGGCGCGGATTTTTGATTTCGCCCGCAATGAACGTCACGTTGTTCCAGGCATCGGCAGAGAACAGCGAGCCAATCATCGACGTACCAAAGGCCAGCAGCAGAGCCATACCCGCCAGCGGCAGCACCTCGCCCGCGGCAGTAGTTGTACTGGCGTCCCAGGCGTTGGTCAGGTTGTTCTGAAGCATACCGCTGTTCAGGCCGAGCGTAATACCCACCACAATAAGCCCCAGCAAAGACAGGAGTTTGGCGGATGTGAACACATTCTGGATGATTTTACCGCTCTCAACGCCCCGGCTGTTGAGCCAGGTCAGAAATACCAGACTGCTAATGGCAAACAATGACCCCAGCGTTATGTCTATCGGACCCAGGGTCAGCAAGACATTTTCAGGACCGAGGGCGGGAATAAACACTGCCGTGTATTTGGTGAAGGCCACGGCCACGGCGGCAATAGTACCGGTCTGAATAACCATAAATACCGTCCAGCCATAAACAAAACCCATCAGTGAGCCGAACGCCCGCTGAATGTAAATGTACTGACCGCCTGCTTTGGGCATCATACCCGCCAGTTCGCCATAACTAAGGGCAGCCGCTACGGTCAGGACGCCCGTCAGTACCCACAACATGAGCAGCCAGCCCGACGAGCCGAGGTTGCGGGCCATGTCAGCAGCTACAATAAACACGCCCGACCCAATCATGGAACCAGACACAATAAGGGTGGAATCGAGCAGGCTCAGCGAGCGTTTAAATTCGGTTTTTTCGTCAGCAGGGAGTTGTTCAGTCATATACGAAGGGTGATAAGGCCCACAAATAGCACCGGCCCGGTTAAAAAAGCAAACAGGCGGCATTACCTTACCACAACAATCGCTCAGGCGAGGTTTTTCGTAGGTATTTTCTCATACCTGCCTATTCAGCATCTATGCTTGCCCAACTCACGACGAATAATACCGTTTACGACGCTGACACCGATATCTGGTGGAATCCCGACGAACTGTTTCATATGCTCAAAACCTGCGTCAATCCGGCACGGGTGGGCTTTTTTGAGCGGATTCTGCGCGAACAGCAGTGCTACGTACCCAATAAAACCCTGCTCGATGTAGGATGCGGGGGTGGAATTCTGGCCGAAGCCTTTGCCGGACTTGGCTTTTCTGTAACGGGTATCGATCCATCGGCGCCGTCGGTAGCTACGGCGCAGCGCCATGCCGATTCGCAGGGCGTTGACATCAGGTACCACACAGGCGCGGGTGAGCGACTGCCCTTTGCCGACAACTCGTTCGATTACGTCAGTTGCTGCGACGTGCTTGAGCACGTACAGGATGTTGATGCCGTACTATCAGAGATTAGCCGGGTGCTGAAACCGGGCGGACTGTTTTTTTACGATACTATAAACCGCACGTGGCTAAGTTGGCTGTTCCTGATAAAAGTAGCGCAGGACTGGCCCCGGTGGGCCTTTATGCAGCCCAATCAGCACCGCTACGACCGCTTCATCACCCCGGCAGAACTAATCCAAAAGATGGCCGCAACGGGCCTGGCCAATGGACAAACGCGTGGCATGGTGGGCAACTACAATATCCTGAAAACGCTTTACTTTCTTCGCCAGCGCACCGCCGGACGCTGGACGTACCGGCACCTTGGCGAACGGATGCTCATGCGCGAAGGTCGCGATACGAATTTATGCTACATGGGCTGGGCCGGGAAAGACCGGTAACGTTTACCCTTTACGAGTGCATTCCGCCGGTAGGCAACCCACAACAGATAAAGACCAACTATTGAAGCGAGACCACTGGCCAGCAGCGAAAACTCAATACCGAACGCGCCCCCCGTCAGCCGTTCGTCGCCGGTCAGGACACTGGTAATGTAACCCTGCGTGGGGCCGCCCGATTCAGGAATGCCGATGACAAAATTCAGGGCGTCCCAGGTGGCGTGGGCCGATATGCATAGCCAGAGGTTTCGGGTTAGGATAAACAAGACGGGCAGGGTGAGTCCGGCCTCCAGCCCGGCCAGTCCGGCTCGCCAAACCGTAGTGCCAGGGTTGGCGTAGTGCAGCAGACCAAACAACAGACTGACTAAAAGAATGGCCCAGATAGACCCTACAGCTTCTTCAATTAACCGAAACAACAGGGCACGAAACAGAACTTCCTCGACCGTAGCCGCCATAACAGCGAGTGTCAGGGCCTGCGGAATGTATCGCCAGCCATTCGTTGCCGCAACCGTCAGATTACCGTTGAGCCAAAGGGGTACGAACACCAGGGCAGTAAACGAACTCGTGTACAAAAAACCAGTCATGATCCATCGCTCCCGGTTGGCGGGCAGCAATTCGGTCAGCGTACGGCGTTCAAACCAGCCGACGTACAGGCCGTAAAGCGCGACGACGACCAGCGCAATTGTCAGGTACGTCAGCGGGCGGATCAGAAACAGGATGGATTGATTATGAAACAAATCCAGGAATCGATACAGTAACCTGGTGGCAATGACAAAGTAAGGCACCGCTACCAGCATAATGCCCGCCAGCAGTCGTACGAGTGGAAAACGAAGAAATACGGGCATGACTACTGGTCAGTTACATCAGTTTGGAACAGCCTGACCGACCAAAACGAATTGGAAACAAATCGTGAACGTTCATTGACTTAAAAAAACCTTATGCATAGAATGCTTACTGTTTATCTGGTACTGCTCTCCACTGCCCAGCTTTTTGCGCAACAAACCGTATTTATCCAACCACCCGAAACGCACCGGTTTGCTATCCAGATTGCCGGTATCCGGGTAGGAACCGTAACGGCAATTCGGGAAGAAAAACCCGGCAACCATAGCGTCATCACCACCGTCAGCGACGTAAAAATTCATCTGCTGGTCTATACCGTCAACGTGTATTACAAGGCCATTACGCAGTTTACGCGCAACAAACTTACCAGTTCGTATGTAGATGCCCACACCAATCAGGGCAATTATATGGCCAAAACGGACTGGAAACAGGATCATTACGACGTAGTGGCGCACCAGTACAAATACGACCACACGGCCACGATCCGAGAAGCTATCGACTTTACCATGCTTGGCCTGTACTTTACCGAACCTGTTGGCCGAAAACGCATTTACTCGGAATATTTCGGCGATTTTTTCAGCGTCGAAAAAACGGGAGCGGGCCGGTATCGTACCCGCCTGGACGAGAAAGAAGACGAGTACTTCTACGAGAGAGGGCAGTTGGCCAAGGTCATTCGCCACAACAAAATCAAGAATTTTGTGCTGACGCGGGTCGATTGACCGGTCTTCACAGCCACTGCCGAACGCGACCTTTGTAGCGGAGATATTCATCGCCGAATTTACGGGTCAGGTACAATTCTTCGCGTTCGATAATACCTTTCTGAACCATTATCAACAGCGGAATCAAAAGCAGCAGACCCCACCAGGCATTGACCATAATGCAGCCGCCCGTATAGAGCAGCGTCAGGGCAAGATACATAGGGTTTCGGGTGTACGCGTACAGACCGTCACTAACAATGCGGGTCGTAGCACCGCGGGGGTTGATTGTTGTTTTGTTACGGATCATCTGTCGAAAAGCCAGCAGCAGCACCGGTAGACCAACCAGCATCACAACAAGACCAATGCCAATGGCGGTAAGGGTGGGTAAGACCGGTGTCGGGAATAGAAACCGCAGCAGCATAGCAACGGCAAACATACCGACAAACAGTAACGGCGGAAACGCGACAACGCCTGCCCGGTCGGGGACTTGCTCGGTAGCCATAGACGTATATTTTTTACACTAAGCTACACACGGTTAGTCAATTACCTTCGGTCCCTGCTGGTTTATTTCTGACACGTACGCTTCACTCATGATGCCCGCATGGAGAAATGCCTGTTGCATAGCCTCCCCTACCCGGCTGGCCGTTTTCTGATCGCGACAGAGGGCGAACATCGAGGGGCCGGAGCCAGAAATACTGCACCCCAGTGCGCCATTTTGCAGAGCGGCCTGCTTGGCTTCAGCAAATTCAGGAATCAGGATTGACCGTACCGGCTCGATGATGACATCGACCAGAGAGCGGCTGATGAGGTCGTAGTCAGGCGTCATCAGACCCGCAATCAGGCCCGCTACGTTGCCCATCTGCGTGATTGTATTCTTGAGCGACACCTCGTTTTTCAGAATAAACCGGGCATCTTTGGTATTCACCTCAATGTCGGGATGCACGAGCGTACAAAACAGGGTGGCCGGGGTTTGTATCCGAATGACATCGAGCGGCTGGTAACTCCGCACCACCACAAATCCGCCCAGCAACGACGGCCCTACGTTGTCGGCGTGGGCCGAACCGCAGGCAATGCGTTCGCCTTCCATGGCAAACGGAATCAGTTCGCGGGTGGTGAGAGGCCGTTCCATCAGTTCATTAATGGCAAACACGCCGGCAACCGCACTGGCTGCGCTGGAACCTAACCCACTGCCCAGGGGCATCTGCTTATACAGAATCACGTCAACACCTAAGTCGGGCTGGCCAATGTGCTTCAGAAAGGACTGGATGGCAATGCTGGCTGTATTGCGGTGCGCTTCGCGGGGTAGCCGACCGTCGTCACCAATAATATCGGTGATGCGGACGCCGGGTTTGTCGGTAAGCGTAAGCGTAATTTTATCGCCTGGGTTATCGACAGCAAATCCAAATATATCGAACCCGCAGGCGACGTTGGCTACGGTAGCGGGGGCAAAAACACTGATTGACTTCACGTGGGAAGGGGGCAAATACAGGGCAAGATTACTGCTTTTGGCCCGAAACCGCAATGTTTAGCGATGGGGCAAGTAGGTAGGTATGTAGCCCGGACCTCTCGGTCCGGGCTACATACCTACCTACTTGCCGCCGAACAGGCGACTGAAAAACCCTTTGGCTTTTGCTGTCGTTTCGGCTACCTGCGCGGTTGCTTCGGCTTTTATCTCGTCGATTTTGGCCTGGGCAACTTCCAGTTGTTCAATGGCTTCGGCTTTGAGTTCGTCATATTTCTCTTCAGCAGCATCCTGAAGCTGTTCAGCTTTGACCGATGCCGTTTCGTAAGCAGCTTCGGCCTGGGCCTGGAGATCAGCTAGGGTTTCGGCGGTAGCCGTTTTTGCGGTTTCTATGTGTTCTGACGCCTTCGCCTTTATGCCATCAATGTCGATTTGGCGACCCGTTTCTTCAGCTTTGGCAACGAGCTGATCGCGCAGGTCCTCCATTTTATCAACGGTGGTGGTCATCAATTGGCCCGCTTCGGTTTTCAGCGTATCGAATTTATCAACCGCTTCGGCTTTCAGATCGTCTATTTTACCGGCTGCTTCGGTCTGCGCAACTTGTGCGGCTTCGTCAGTCTGTTTCTTTTCAGTATTTTCCATACAGGCTCGGTGAGAGTGATTAAGCTGTAAATGTACAATTGTGTCAGATAAAATCTATCCTAACCGCCGTATTATCAGACCGTTTACCAGATCGAACAGAGCCGTTGGCTTTACGGTACGCCAGTTGGCCAGATCGAGGGTACCCCCGAAGTTAATGTAATAGTCGAGGTGGTACTTTTTCCATTCGCGTTCTATGAAGTCGGGCGAGTGGATCGCAGCAATCCAGCCGTCTTCTACGTCCTCAAACCACTCTTCGTAATAGCTATCGTCGGAGCCGTGAAAATTGAAAACGTTCTCGGCAATCAGCACGAAATACTTTACGCCTTCCTGAACAAGCGGGTCTACTACCTGCCGTTTCAGGTACATGATGTCGTTATGCAGCGCATCATTCCACTCCCCAAACAACTCGATTATTACAAACTGCCGGTCGTAATTGGCGTACAAAATCTTGCAATAGAGCGTTTCGGAGCCTATTTCGTCCCAGAGTGGGTGGATGTAGTAGCCGTAGATGTTGTTCTCGTACTGCTGCATGTTGTACTCCTGCTCGTAAAACGGCGAGCGTTCGTCTTCCGACGCGGTATAGTATTTCTCCCAACCGAAAAACGGTTCAATATCCTGCATGATTCAATGAGTGAATGGGTCCAGGCTGGCTTTTTTGCCGATTTTATAACGCCGGGTTGGGCCGAAATGTTGATGGGTGGGGGGCGTTTTTGGGCGTTTTGTGATGTTTGGGCGCGTGGCTCAGACATCAGATTACTGACTAACCGGCTCGTACCGACATCTGCCGGACACCAGGAATGATGCAACAGGACACTACCCAACGAAAGCAACGACGTAGAAGCGGACCCGCACTGGTTCAGTTTTTTTATGCGTTAGACGTAGCCCAAAACAGCCTAACTTGTGCGCCATGAAACCCGTCAGCAAAACTATTCTCATAACCGGCGCATCGACCGGCATTGGCTACGGCGCAGCCCGGCAGTTTGTGCAACGGGGCTACACCGTTTTTGGCAGCGTGCGTACACAGGCTGACGCCGACCGACTTCAACACGAACTTGGCAGCAACTTTACTCCTCTCGTCTTCGACGTAACTGATACCCCCGCCCTACAGCGGGCCGTGCAGGAAGTGACCAAACGGCTCGACGGAAACGGCCTGGGCGGACTCATCAACAACGCGGGCATTGCCATTGGCGGGCCCTTACCCGAGCAGCCAATGGACGTAATCCGACAACATTTCGATGTAAATGTATTTGGGCTACTGGCCGTAACGCAGGCGTTTTTGCCTCTGCTTGGTACGCGTGACAACCACGCCAGTCGGCCCGGCAGAATTCAAAACATCAGTTCGGTAAACGGGCAGGTAGCCATTCCATTCATGGGCGCGTATGTCGGCTCCAAACACGCCGTTGAGGGCCTATCGCACAGTTTGCGCCGGGAGGTGTCGCGGTTTGGCGTTGAGGTGGTCATTGTAGGGCCGGGAGCCGTGAAAACGCCGATCTGGGGCAAGGGAACCAATATGGACCGATATAAAAACTCGGCATATTTCCCGGCTATGCAACGGTTTTTGAAACAGGTTCAGGCCGCCGAAGCCCGGGGCTTTTCCATCGATTATATTGGCGAACGGCTAGTGCAGATTCACGAGGCACCGCGCCCCAAAATTCGCTACGCCCTCGTTCCAAAAAAGCTGACCGGCTGGATCCTGCCCCGGCTCCTCCCCGCCCGTGCGCTGGACTGGATTCTGGAGAGAGTATGAAAAAGGGGTTTGGACACAGAGTTTTTCTTCCTTTCCTTTTCTCTGTGTACTTCTACGGTCCGCCGTTGCGGTGCCTTATCCGTGCAACTGTGTGTCCCAAAAAAACCATGCTCAAAAGACCTCTCCAACAAGACAACGCGCTACTGGCCGACATTGAACGCGCCCGCAGCGAACCGGATCAACTGCACATCTGGTGGCTCGGCCAAAGCGGTTTTCTGTTACAGCACAATGGCAAACACCTGCTGTTCGATCCGTATCTATCCGACTCGCTGACCACGAAATACGCGGATACTGACAAGCCACACACGCGCATTTCTGAACGGGTCATTGAGCCGGCACGACTAACCAGCCTTGATGTTGTGACATCGAGCCATAATCATACTGACCATTTAGATACCGATACGCTGCTGCCCTTACTGACAGTCAATCCGGGATTACAGATAGTCATTCCTGAAGCGAACCGGGTATTCGTGGCTAACCGGCTCGGCACCGATGCTGCCTGGCCCGTTGGGTTGACCGATGGCGAAACCGCTACCGTAGGCGGGTTTGTGTTTCACGGCGTACCGGCGGCCCATAACGAGGTGGAACGCGACGAAGCAGGCAGGCCAAAGTTTATGGGATTTGTGGTAGAAGCTGGCCCGTATAAAGTCTATCACTCCGGCGATACGCTCTGGTACGACGGGATAGTAGATCTGTTGCGCCCATTTCAGGTTGACGTAGCGTTTCTGCCCATCAACGGCAATAAACCCGAACGGCGCGTGGCGGGCAATCTTGATCCCGACGAAGCCGCCCGTTTGGGCCGTGCCATCGGCGCCAAACTCGTTATTCCGCACCATTACGACCTGTTTGCCTTCAATACCGCCGACCCCGCCGAGTTTGTCCGGGCCTGTGAGCGGCACCAAACACCATACCGGGTCATGCAGTTGGGGGAAGGGATTGTGGTATAGAGAGTTAAGAGTTGTTACGCAGAGATGCGCGGAGAAAAAGAAGAGATGCGCAGAGAAAAATTCTCTTTTTGTCCCCAAAAACTCTGTGAATCTCTCCTTCTTCTCTCTGCGCATCTCTGCGTAACAACCCCCTGACGAAAAAACCCCTGGCTCAACAACTCTTAACCATCTCCAAAAACCATGACGATCAAAACTATTGATACCGGGCCGTTTAAACTTGACGGCGGAGCCATGTTCGGCGTCGTACCGAAGACGCTCTGGCAGCGCACCAACCCCGCCGACGATCGTAACCTCTGCGCCTGGGCGTTACGTAATCTGCTCATCGAAACCCGCGATGCTGACGGCAGGTCCCGACTCATTCTAGTAGATACCGGCGCAGGCGATAAACAGGACGCTAAATTCTTCGGCTTTTATGACCTGCCCAATGGCAAAACCCTCGCCGGAGCCATTGAGGCCGCGGGGTACAGCCTCACCGACGTAACCGATGTGCTATTGACACACCTGCACTTCGACCACGCTGGGGGAGCTGTGCGCTGGGCCGATGCCGCCCATACCAAGCTGATACCGACTTTCCCCAACGCGCATTACTGGTGTCATAGCAAACAGTGGCAGTGGGCCGTACAGCCAAACCCGCGCGAACGCGCTACGTACCTGCGCGAAAACTTCATGCCCCTTCAGGAAAGCGGGCAGCTGCGCTTTACCGATCAGGAACGATTCAACATTCCCGATATCGAACTGCTATACGTGGATGGTCATACCGAAAAAATGATCCTGCCAAAGTTGACTGTGCATGACAAAACGCTGCTATTCTGCGCCGACCTGATTCCGTCAGCGTCGCACGTGCCGGTGCCATACGTCATGGGCTACGATGTGCGTCCACTGCTGACGATGGACGAGAAAACGCAATACCTGCAACAGGCCGTGCAGGAAAACTGGCTGCTCGTCTTCGACCACGATCCCACCTGCGAAGCCGCCACCATCGAGACTACCGAGAAGGGAATCCGGGTTCTTGACAGAGGGATGCTGGCCAACTTTATGTAGCGCAGACGGTTCGCGCTACACTGCACCAAACCCATGTACATATCGTTCTGAAACCAACAGATTACACGTATGAAAATCGGATTGGTTTTATCGGGTGGCGGGGCGCGGGGCATTGCGCACCTCGGCGTCATAAAAGCGTTACAGGAAATAGGCGTTGAGTTCGATCGGATTGCCGGTACCAGTGCCGGGGCCATTGTCGGTGCGCTGACCGCTGCGGACTACAGTCCTGATGAGAGCCTGAAAATCATCGAGTCGTCGTCGTTTATGAAGCACCTGCGCCCGGCCTGGAACCGTATGGGTCTGCTTCGCATCGACACGGCGGTTGATTTATATCGCAAATACATTCCGTACGATTCGTTCGAGGGGCTGAACATACCCCTGCACGTGGTGGCGGTTGATTTGAATGAGGGAGAAGAAGCTGTCTTTGACAAAGGCGAGCTAATCCGGCCCGTACTGGCGTCCTGCTGTTTGCCGGGCATCTTTGAGCCGATGCTCATCAACAAGCGGCAATACGTGGACGGCGGGGTACTGAACAACCTGCCCGTTGAAGTTATTGAGAACAAGGTCGATTTGGTTATTGGCTCGCACTGCAACCCCTTCGGGCTGGCCAAACCAATCCGATCCATGCGGGGTGTTATCGAACGCAGTCTGATTCTGGCCGTGCAAAGCAAAACGCGCGAGAAGTTTTGCCGCTGTCCCGTCTTTATTGAGCCTGACGGGTTAGTGGGTTACAGTCCGACTGACCTCAGCAAGTCGCGCGAATTGTTCAGGATTGGCTACCAGTATACGCTCGCTATGGCTGGTCAAATTGAAACCTTACTACATCAGCCGCACAATCAACCGGCCTAAACTGCTGAATCACCTATCCACATGCCGGGGCCTGCGCTTCGGCATTTTTTGTTTACTACGTAGTGTGGGTGATTTTCGCCGAATTTGTCTTATTCCAATAATTTTTAAAGATATACTTAGTCACCATACATCAGTATTATCTATTGAGTAAAACGTATATACTGCTTATGAGTATTTATGACTACTCCTGCCTGGGTATCGAAACAGAACATTATTTGGCTTATATACTACAACTTAGAATTAAAATATGGTAAACGAATTTATAACAAAAAGTTTGTTGCTTATCTCAGCTTTATTAAGTTTGCACTAAGTAAAGTGTCTTCTTAACTTAAAATACCTAACAAATGATGAGAAATCTACTGGTGAGTATGCTGTTTGTATGCTCACTCTGCGCCACAGCATGGGCGCAGGAGCGAACGATTACGGGTAGGGTAGTAGCCGCCGAAGACGGCTCTCTCATGCCGGGCGTATCGGTAGTTGTGAAGGGAACCACGCGGGGTTCCAATACCAATGCCGACGGAACCTATTCGATCAGCGTACCCGCAACCGGAGCTAAACTCGTGTTTAGCTTCGTAGGTTCAGCATCTCAGGAGTTTGAAGTGGGCAACCGCTCAAGCATCGACGTGAAGCTGGCCAACGACTCCAAGCAACTCGGCGAGGTCATTGTAACGGCAGTTGGTATTCAGCGCGACAAGAAAGCCCTGGCCTATGCCGTTTCGAACGTAAAGGGCGACCTGCTGCAGCAACGCTCCGAGCCAGACCCGCTACGGGCACTGTCGGGTAAAGTACCGGGCGTAAACATTACGTCGGGCAACGGCGCACCGGGTTCCGGTACACGCATCACGATTCGGGGTAATAACTCGTTTACGGGCAACAACCAGCCGCTGTTCGTGGTAGACGGTATTCCGTTCGACAACTCGGTGAACTCTACAGGTGGTTATAACACAAACACCGTAACCACCAACCGGGCCTACGACATCGATCCCAACAACATCGAGAACATGACGGTGCTGAAAGGCGCGGCTGCTTCGGCCTTGTACGGCTCGCGGGCGGCCAACGGCGTTATCGTGATCACGACCAAGTCGGGCAGTAAATCGGCCCGTAAAGGACTGGAGATCAATTTTAACTCGTCATATTCGGTCGAAAACGTATCGACCGTTCCTGACTACCAGAATACCTACACGCAGGGATCTAACCAGACTTACAACGGGGGATTCATTGGTAACTGGGGAACGGTTTTCCCTGCCGAAGTTGACCGCGTGAATGCCGCGCTTGGTTTCGACCGGTATTCCAAAGTTATTGACCCCGACTTCCCGGAGGGTACCATACCACACCCCCTTGTTGACCGGACCGTTGCCTACGGAGCTGCCCGCTATCAAACAGCCTTTCCTGAACTACTTCAGGCCAATGGTCGGGGCATTGCCGTTCCGCTGGTGCCGCATGACATCATTGGCGGTTTCTTCCGGCAGGGTAGTGTATTTGAAAACGGCATCCAGATCAACTCAACCGGCGACAAAACATCGCTGAATGCATCGGTATCGCGCACCAAGAACGTTGGTATTATCCCCAGCTCGTTTACGGACCGCACCACACTGAGTTTTGGTGGTAACGCCACGCTGAACAATAAAGTGAACGTGGCGGGCAGCGTGGCCTACACCAACACCAATCAGCAAAGCCCACAGTCGGGTGCTGGATATTATGCCGACTACGGCGGGCTGGCTTCGGCGGGTTCTATTTACGGTCGTCTGTTTTACCTACCCCGTAACTTCAACCTGAGCGAGTACCCGTTTGAAAACCCAGTCGATGGCTCGAACGTATTTTACCGCGCCCTGGATAACCCATACTGGACAGCTAAGAACAACCTCTACAACTCGGGCGTGAACCGGGTGTATGGCAACATGACCCTTAACTACGACCCAACGTCCTGGCTGAACCTGACCGTGCGTGGTGGTCTGAATACGTACTCGGAGACCCGCAAAAACGTGCTCCGCCCCGGCGGTAGCTTCCAACCGCTCGGCTCGGTGCAGCGGCAGGACCTGACCCGGACCGAAATTGACTTCACCTTTCTGGCCACCGCGAGCCATGAGTTTTCGGAGCGGTTTAGTGCCAAACTGCTGGTTGGCTTTAACCCAAACCAGCGTAACTACTCAGAGGCCGGTATTGCCGGTGCTCCCGTCATCGATCCCAACGTGCTGACCATTGGCGGTACGCTGAACCAAAACGCCTACGACTTTAGCAGTCAGCGTCGTTTATACGGTATATTCAGCGAACTGACACTCGATTATAACAAGTTTCTGTATTTGACAGCCTCGGTCAGGAATGACCACTCGTCAACCCTGCCAGCCGCCAACAATAGTTACTACTACCCGTCCGTTGCCGCTTCGTTTGTGTTCTCAGACGTACTGAACCTGCCCAAGAACATTATCAACTTCGGTAAGTTGCGGGCCAACTACGCCACGGTGGGTAAAGACGCCGACCCGTACCAGGTCAATACAGCCTATAACCTTAGTCGTACATTCTACAACGGTTCAGCCATTTCGACCGCCAGCCTGCCGAGTCAACTCAACAACGTCGGGCTGAAACCCGAATTTACTTCAGAAGTCGAGTTGGGTACCGAACTCCAGTTTTTCAACAACCGCATTGGCGTTGACCTGGCATACTTCGACCGCACATCGACCGACCTGATCGTGACCCGCGAGTTGCCCCGCAGTAGCGGTTTTGCACGGGAGGTTACCAATGCCGGTAAAATTTCGAACAAGGGCGTGGAACTGGGCCTGACGCTGGTTCCGCTTCGGATGGCCAACGGCCTGACCTGGACGTCATTCTTTGCCTATACCCGCATTCGCTCGAAGGTAGAAGATGCTGGCCCCGGCGGAGAGATTTTCCTCGGCGGCACCGGCCTTTCGGCTTTGGGTACCATTTTCCGAAACGGACTACCCTACGGTCAGATCCTCGGTTCGGTGAATTCACGCGACGACAAAGGCAATTTGCTTATCAACCCCAATACCGGCTTACCCATTCCGGCGGCCAGTTCGCAAATCATTGGTGATCCCAATAACAAATTCACGCTGGGCTGGACCAACACGGTGTCGTTCAAGAATTTCAACCTGAGCGTTTTGATGGATTACAAAGCGGGGGGCAGCATTTTCTCCACCACAGCGGCTTCGCTGTTGCTGCGCGGTCAATTGAAGAACTCGGAAGATCGCGAAGGACTGCGCGTGATTCCGGGCGTTCTGGGCGACCCGGCTACCTACAAGCCACTGCTCGACGAAGCTGGCAATACCATCAAAAATACCATCGGTATGAGCGCTTTCCAGTACCACTTTACAGATGGATACGGCGCTTACGGTGCCGATGAGGTGAACGTCTATGATGCAACCGTGGTACGTCTGCGCGAAGTTTCGCTGGGGTACAGCGTTCCAAAAGCATTCCTCCAGAAGTATGGTAAAGTATTTGGCAGCCTGCGCCTGTCAGTGTCGGGTCGGAACCTGTGGTTTTACGCCCCCAACATGCTGCCCGGTCTGAATTTCGATCCCGAAACGCTATCGAACTTTGCTGATTCGAACATTCAGGGCTTCGACCTCGGTGCTGCTCCTTCGACCCGCCGTTTTGGGGTTAACCTGAACGCATCCTTCTAATTCAACGCAGTCCTGCCTTCCTAAAAATGCAGGACTGCCCAATCATCATTTTGTCTAAGCGACTATGAAAATTTATAAAAACGTATTGCGAAGTGTATTGCTCACTGGGCTTATCGGTGCAGCCAGCTCCTGCAACTACACTGACCTGGACATCAACACCGACCCCAACCGGCCCGCAACGGGTTCGCTGGGGCTGCTGCTGCCTGTAGCGGAGAATGCCGCTGTCAGCGCCTTCGGGGCCGTTAACAGCAATGCGATGGGCTTTGCCGGCCTCTGGAATTCCGGCGATTCGTATAACCTGAGCAACACAAGCTATCAGGGTACCTGGAATACCGCTTACCAAAGCCTGCAGACGATAGAAGAAATGCTGAAGGCCACCGAAGACGGCAAGAACCCCCGCTACCGGGGTATTGCGCTGGTACTGAAAGCGTATTCGGTTGGTCACTATGTAGACATGTTCGGCGACATGCCTTACAGTGAAGCCTGGAAAGGCAACGCAACAACGCCCAATAAATCGCCCAAATTTGACAAGGACGCCGACATTTACGAAGACCTGCTTAAGTTGTGCGATCAGGCCGTTGTTGAACTGGCCAAGCCCCAGCCCATAGCCGTTATTAATGATTACATGGGCTCGGGCAACGCTACGACCTGGACCCGGATTGCCAGAACCGTGAAACTACGCCTGCTGCTAACGTCGCGCAAAGGCCGCGCTACCGGCAATGCTGACCTAAAAGCAGCTTTCGACGCGGGCGGGTTCATCACGACGGCAGCCCAGAACTGGACATACCTGTACTCGACCCAGATTTCGCCGGAGCGCAATACCCACCCCTGGTTTATCACTTATACCGGAACGAGTGATCCGACCTATATCAATCACCAGTTGATGGGCGAAATGATCCTGAACAAAGACCCCCGTCTGCCTTTCTATTTCTACCGGCAAACGGCGCGGATTCTGGATCAGAACAACTCGACCGACCGGGGTACCACGCCGTTTGGTGGTTCTTACCTACCGCTGAAAGATTCGTTCCTCGATGAGTACAAGAAAGCCTTTAACATTACGGGGGCTATTCCGGCGGCTGATCTGACCTACATTGCCGGCTTCTTTGGCCGCGACCGGGCCGACGTATCCGGTGCTCCTGCCGATGGTCCATTGCGGGCCGCCCCCGGCGCTTACCCGGCGGGTGGGGTTTATTCAGATCGGTCAGTAGCCGCTGTTGCGCTAACGGGTCAGGCCGCACTGAACTTTGGTGGTAACGGGCAATGGCCGCTAATCAATAGCTGGAACACCAAGTACTATCAGGTCGAAGCCATTCTGGACGGAACGGGCGTAACGGGCGATGCTAAAGCGTTGTTCGAGGCTGCCATGCGCGAACAGATTGCCGTGGTCGTAGCACAGGGTCTTAAGTCAGACCCCAGCCGGGCCAAGGCACCCGCCACGGCGGAGGTCGATGCCTATGTAGCCGAATGGCTCAAGTTGTACGACGGAGCTACCACCAATCAGTCGAGGCTAAACGTAGTGGCTAAGCAAATCTGGTTCTGCTCATGGGGACAGGGAATGGACATCTGGAACCTACAGCGCCGGACTGGCTACCCCATTCAAAGTCAGTTCAGGCAGTTTTCGGTCGGTATTCAGGCCCCCATCTCCAAGCCTCCACGTCAGTACGCGCTTCGGTTACCATATCCCCAATCGGAAGGTGCGCTGAATCCCAATGCCTCGAAATTCGTCACGGATGTAATTTTTGACCGGGACGCCATTTTCTGGGACAAGGTGAAGACCAAGTGGGAATTCTAAAAGAGACTTAACTGCTGGCCAACTCCCGTGCCGTTTGTGCGGCACGGGAGTTGGCCGGTCACCAATCAAATCATACAAGATGAAACAACTCCTTAAATACGCAGTACCTGCCGTCATCACGCTACTGCTGGGCTGCCGCGACGAATCACTTAACCCCAACAAACCCTGGGAATCTGGTGTACATGCCCTGGGCGTATTCGATGGCGTAGCCGAAGCCGCAAAGGCAAATTTTGCCGCCAATGCCAAAACCTTCCCACTCACGGGTCAGGATGCCGCCAAGATCGACTTCAAGATTCGCTGGGTTACACTCGATAATAAGCTGACCGTTAGCAAAATCGTGGTTAAAGTCGATATGATCGAGTCATACACGGACTCCGACGGCAACCCAAAAATCGCATCGCTCGGTGGCGGTGGCAAAGTAGTGAAGACCATTGATTCGCCAGCCGCCAACCGGCAGTGGAACAACTTCAGCCTCACCCCCGCCGATATATATAACCTCTACAAAGATGTTACGGTGAAATACGATAAGGTGAACGCGGTGAAGGTGTTTGAAAATCCGGCGCGTCCTCGTCCGGCGGGTGCGCGGTTGCGGGGGCCACTGGTTGTTGCCGGCAAAACAATTTCTAACGCCGATGCCTTTGTGGTTACCTGGGAACTGACCACGACCGATGGACTGGTGTATAAGGTATGGAACGAAGACAGCGTTTGTCTGGACCCCACGCCCGTATCGCAGGCTAACTCAAACTGCCGCCTGAACTTCATTGTACGGTAGATTGGATTATCAGCGTTTATCAAAGCAGCCAGTTCCATACAGGACTGGCTGCTTTTTTTGTAGGCGAATGCGTTATCTTTGAAATAGAACAAATCCCTGTGGCACGGCAAGTAAACTATCGGGTAAGAATAGACTGACCAATGAATTGCAGAGTTGCTACATGCTGGGTGTTCAGTTTACTCATTGCCCTGGTTGCACGGGCGCAAACACCCACGTTCACGGCCAGTATCCAACCCATTATTCTGAAAAACTGCGCGCAGCCCTGCCACCATCCGGGGGGCGTAGGTCCGTTTAGTCTGCTGACCTACGAAGACGTTTCCAAACGGGGCAAGTTCATTGCCAAAGTCACGCAGAACCGCTACATGCCGCCTTTCCCCGCCGATCGCCAGTTCCAGCATTATGCGAATGAGCGGGGTTTGAGCGATACCGAAATCCAAACCATCCAGACGTGGGTGCAGGCCGGAATGCCCATTGGTAGTAAACAGTTACCAGTAACCAGTAAACAAACTCCCGGCATACTGAAGAAAACGGAGACACCCGATCTTGTGCTCCGCATGAAACCCTACGCCATCAATGGCGATGGCAGGGAAGACTTCCGGTATTTTCATGTACCAATGAATCTGAAGCAGGACGTGTGGGTATCGGCCATTGAGTTTATACCGGGCAACCGTAAACTACTGCACCACAGCCGCCTGATGATCGACTCGACCGGCACAATGGCGGCCATTGATAGAATAGCCGAAGACGATCCCGGGCTGCGCAAATTTCAGCGAACACGCCTGGCCGACGAGTTTCTGTACGGCTGGGTGCCGGGCAACGACCGCGTTACGTTTCCGGCGGGGGCGGCCAAGCGCATACGGGCGGGCAGCGATCTGATCCTGAACATCCACTATTCGGCCTCGGCCAAACCGGATTCCGACCAGTCGGAAGTGCGGTTTTATTTTGCTAAAACGCCCGTTTCGCAACCGGTTCGTACCCTGACCCTGACCGAAAATAACGTAACCAACCAGCCGTTTTTGCTGCCCGCCAACACCAAACCTGTTTTTTACATGAACTATGGCCCCATTCCTGATAGTATCCGGCTGTTGTCCGTCCTGCCGCATATGCACCTTATGGGGCAGGCCGTAAAAGCGTTTGCCGTTACGCCCGACGGCGACGTAATTAACCTGATTCGGATACCGGCCTGGGATTACAATTGGCAGCTCACCTATTTTTTCCAAAAACCGCTTACTCTGCCTAAAGGCTCGGTGATTCTGGCTGAAGCGCAGTATGACAATACCGACCAGAATCCACTAAACCCCAACCGCCCCGCCCGCACCGTTGGCTACGGATGGAATTCGACCAACGAGATGATGAATCTGGTGTTTTATTATATGAAGTAGCTCACTCGATCAGGCAGCCCACTGCTTCTGTTTCACGGACAGTAACTTCGTTTCCGGCCATCAGCGCGTTGAGCGCATTCAGGAGATAAGGCTCGGTAGCCTCGGAGCGATGTTTGCCGAGGGCAACGTACCAGTCGTCGATAGCACCCCGGTAGCGAATTCGGCCCGTAGTGTCCAGTACAACTACTTCGGGTGTAACGCGGGCCCGGAGTTGGCGGGCCAGTTTCGCACCCGCGTCGGGTCTTCCGGGAAACGTTAACCCATAAGCCTTACCAAATGCCTGAATGAGCCGGGGCGTGTCAGTTTTAGCTGGGAATAGAGCCACGAAACGTACCGACAGTGCGTATTGACGGGACAACACCGACAGCCTGCGGACGTATTGCTGGCTGATGGGGCATTCGGTATTCAAAAACACGTAAACCGTTAGCGGCTTGGGCGCGTAAGTATTGGCGAAAGTGACGGAGCAGTTGGCGGCTTTGAACCAGAACAGACAAAGCAGAAAAATCGCACTTCGGTTCACCCAAATGACCAGTAGCCGACAGTTACCCATAATCGAGCGTATGAGTTCAGAGCGTTTCGCATAATTTTATATGGTAAAGGTACCTTTCTTCGTTTGATTTAGGCTAAATTGTCTGTCCGTTGGCTGGCTCTTTCGGGGCCAATACACGCACGATACAACCATTGAACCCGTTTTACCCCAACCCAACTCTATGCAAGATAAGTACCGACTGCTGTTGAGTTTTTTTGTCCTGCTTCTGCCCGTCCAGCTTCTGGCGCAGGGGCTGCGCGTTACGGGCCGCATAACGTCCGAAACCGACGGCCAGCCTATTCCAGGCGTAAACGTTGTAGTGAAAGGTACTACCCTGGGCGTCAGCTCCGATGCCAATGGTAATTACAACGTAGCCGTGCCGGGTCCAAACACCGTCCTGCTGTTTTCGTCCATCGGCATTGTGTCGCAGGAGGTAAACGTGGGCAACCGGGTCGTGGTGAACGTGGCCCTGAAAGAATCCATCAACGAACTGGCGCAGGTGGTTGTAACGGGCTACACTACCACCCAGCGCAAGGACATTACCGGCTCGGTGACGTCAATCTCGCCCGACAAATTCAAGGACATTCCCGTAACCAGCTTCGACCAGGCGTTGCAGGGCCAGGCGGCTGGTGTGCAGGTAACACAGAGTTCGGGTACGCCCGGTGGCGGCATTACGGTGCGGGTGCGCGGCAGTACGTCTATCTCGGCCAGCAACCGCCCGCTATTTATTATCGATGGCGTTCCGGTTGAAGACGGAGCACTGTCGGGGCGGAGTTTTGGCGGGCAACAGGATAACGCTTTTTCGTTGTTCAACCCCAATGACATTGCCAGTATAGAAGTATTAAAAGATGCCTCGGCCAAAGCCATTTACGGCTCGCGGGCGGCCAACGGCGTAGTGCTGATCAGCACTAAGCGCGGCAAAGCGGGCAAGACGACCTTTACGCTCGACGTGCAGCGCGGCCTGACCGACATTATCAAACGGCCTAATCTGCTCAACGCCACCGAACTGCTGACCCTTCAGCGGGAGGCCGTGACCAACGCCGGACAGAATCCCGATAAGTTTGGTCTGATCCCGGGCGTTACCGACGGCGTCAATACCGATTGGGTCGATGCGGTGCTGCGCAAGGGCGTCTATCAGCAATATCAACTCTCGACACAGGGCGGTAACGACAAAACCACGTTCTACCTCAGCGGCAGCTACCGCGATGAGCAGGGCGTTCAGCTAAATAGCGGTTTTACGCGCTACACCGGCCAGTTCCGGTTCGACCAGAAAGCTACGTCGAAGCTGTCGTTCGGAGCCAACATCACGGGTTCATATGCTAAAAACAAACGTATAAAAGGCGACAACTTTCTGGATGGCGTGTATTCGGGAGCCATCCGAAGCCTGCCGTTCTACTCGCCCTATAACGAGCAGGGCAAACTCTACGGCCCCGGCGACGACAACTATGCCGGTTTCCCTAATTTCAACCCGGTGGGTCAGGCAGTGTTGCCACGTTTTGTGAGTTTCACGGCCAAGTTTCTGGGGGGCGTGTATGGCGAGTACGAAATCATCCCGAACCTGCGCTTCCGCAGCAAAGCCAACGTTGATTACAACAACGTAACCGAAGACGACTTCGAGCCATCGACAACGGCCATCGGTGGGTTTTTGCAGAGTGTGGGCGGCAAAGGCTACGGTACGTTCAGCAATGGTACATATGCTACGCTTCTCAGCACCAATACGCTGGCTTACAACTTCCGGCTCCGGGAAAAACACCAGTTCAGTGCCCTGGCAGGTTTCGAGATCCTGAACCGTTCAGAACGGACGGGCGACGTGCAGGGCCGGGTTTTCCCCAGCGACGATTTCACGTACATCACTTCGGCGGGTATCGTTGACCAGGGAAGTTCGTACAAACTCAACAGCGGCCTGATCTCTACTTTCGGCGAAATCAAGTACAACTACGAAGACAAGTATCTGGTGGGTGTTACGGCCCGCTATGACGGCTCGTCGCGCTTTGGTCAACAGAAACAGTATGGCGTGTTTCCGTCGGCGTCGGCGGCCTGGCGTATTTCGGCAGAGCCGTTTATGCAGCGGTTCGACTTCCTGAGCGATCTGAAACTGCGGGGTAGTTATGGCTTTACCGGTAACGAGCGCATCGGCGATTTTCAATATCTCGGCACCTGGTCGTCGGTCACATATAGCGGAGCCACGGGTGTTGGCCCTTCGGCCCTGGCTAACCCGTTGCTGCAATGGGAACGTACCCGCGAAGCCAACATTGGTCTGGACGCATCATTCCTGAACGGACGGTTCAGTTTGATTGTCGATGTGTACGATAACCTGACCGATAAGCTGCTATTTGCTCAGCCACTGCCGCTAACTACGGGCTTCGGATCGGTGCAGGGCAACATTGGCAAAGTAAGCAACCGGGGCATTGAGTTAACGATCTCGTCGGTCAACGTCAACGTACCCAACGGCGTGAAATGGACCACCGATCTGAACCTATCGCACAATGAAAACAAAGTAACAGAACTGGTGAGTGACCAGCCCGTTTTCCGGGGCTACACGGCCAATGGCGTTAGCCGTACCAACGTGATTCTGCCCGGTCAGCCGCTCGGCACGTTCTGGGGGCTAAAGTTTCTGGGCGTTGATCCGGCCACCGGCAATGCCATCTACGACGACAAAAACGGCGACGGACGCATCAGCCCCGACGACGGGCAGGTAATTGGCAATGCACAGCCCAAACTCATTGGCGGCTTTACGAACCGGGTTAGCTGGAAAGGCATCGACCTGAGCATTCTAATGCAGGGATCATACGGCAACAGTGTGTTGAATTTCACCAACACGACACTGCTCAATTCCGGGGCCAATCTGGAGAACAATCAGTCGCGGCTGGCCCTCAACCGCTGGCGTAAAGAAGGCGACATCACTAACGTGCCGAAATACGAATCCGGAAATACGTTCAACAATTTTCACAGTAGCCGTTATCTGGAAGACGGTTCGTATGTGCGGATTAAAAACGTGTCGCTTGGCTACAACCTGCCCAGAAAGTGGCTTACACGCTACGGCGTTGCTAACGTGCGGGTCTATGCGTCGGCCACGAATCTGTATACCCTGACGCGCTACTCCGGCCCCGATCCCGAGGTAAGCACGCTCGACGGGTCAACCACGGCGCAGGGCATCGACTTTTTCACCTTCCCGCAGGTTAAAACCGTCTTCGGCGGGCTAACCATCGGATTTTAACGCTTTGATTCAACGAATGATGAAGTATATAATAACATCACTGCTCGGCATCACCCCACCCCAACCCCTCCCCCGTAGGGAGGGGCTTATGGAACTGAATAGCTTTAGCCCCTCCCTACGGGGGAGGGGTTGGGGTGGGGTGACGCGAGCGGGTATCCTGCTGATCCTGACACTACTGGCGTCGTGTCAGACGGTACTGGAACCCAAACCCGTCGATCTGCTGATTGATGAGCTGGTGCTGAACGCACCAAACGACGTAGAACCGGTACGCATCGGCATGTACAACGCCCTGCGCAGTTCGGCAGCTCCAACCATCATTGCCGGTGATTTTACCGCTGATTACATCCAGTTCAACGGCACCTTCACCGACTATCAGGAACTGGGAACCAAGCGCATTACGGCCGCCAATGGGGCTGTCAGTGCGCTGTGGGGTTCGCTCTATCGGACCATCTACGTAACTAATTTTGTGCTGCAGAATCTACCTAAAGTGTCAGGCGTGACCGAAGCGACGCGCAAAAGCGTGACCGCCGAAGCGAAATTTCTACGCGCCTGGGCCTACTTTATCGCCACTTACACCTACGGTGATGTACCACTCATTACGGGTACCGATCAGATTGCCAACCGGAACGTGGGCCGCACTGCCCGCGCCACCATTCTAACTGCCGTACTGGCCGATTATCAGGCTGCCCTGGCCGATCTGCCCGCTGTTACGTCGGCATCAACCAACGCGATCACCAACGGCACCTACGCCAACCAAACCACCTGCCGCGCAGCCCTGGCGCGGTTTTATCTCTACCAGAAAAACTGGGCGCAGGCCGAGCAACTGGCTGGTCAGGTGATTGCATCGGGCATTTATACGCTACAACCCAACTATATCGACGTTGTCACGAAAGACTTTATCTCGGAGTCGATTCTGGAAGTAGGTTACGCACTTTCCGATGATCCGGGTACCAGCAACTTCGGTTTGAATAACCTGCTGGTAGGTCGTCGGGAGGTAATTCCGTCCAATCAACTGGTGGTGCAGCTAACGTCAATACAGGCCGGTACGCGGCAGCAAACCATGAGTTTCAGCACCTCCAACCTGCGCGGTAACGACAACGGCTGGACGGTCCGAAAATACGGTACAGCGTCGGAAGATAATAATAACATTGTGCTGATGCGGCTGGCCGAGATGTACCTGATCCGGGCCGAAGCACGGGCGCAGCAGGGTAAACTAACTGGTACCAACGGAGCCATTGCCGACCTGAATGTATTGCGAACCCGCGCCAAAGCCCCCGCCATTGCGGCTACCAATCAGGCCGACGTCCTGTTGGCCGTAGAACAGGAGCGGGTGTATGAACTGGCGTTTGAAGGCCACCGCTGGTACGATCTGGTACGAACGGGCCGGGCGCAGGCCGTGATGTCGGCGTTCTCGCCTAACTGGAAAGAAGCGTACCTGCTCTGGCCGATTCCCCAGTCTGAAATTCAGCAAAATCCCGCGCTGGTGGGCAAACAAAATCCGGGCTATTAAAGACATGAAACCAACAAAACAGAAAATAACCGTTTGGCTCGTAGCCGTTACCCTGATGGGGCTGGCTTTGGGCTGCGATAAACAGGATATTGACCGGACGTTTGAGGGGCCATATTTCGTGCGCTTCACCGACTCCTCGCTGACCTTCCGCGAAAGCTACTCGCCCGTAATTCTGGTTCGGGTGCATAACGTAGGGCCAGTGCTGAAAGAGCCAATCCGGGTCAGCTACACCATCAGCGGTAACGCCCGCCTGAACCGCGATTATCAGATTCAGGGCGAAACGGGTACGGTCATTATTCCGGCCAACAAGAGTTTCGGTGAAATTGGGGTGAAGCTTATCAACAACGCCAACAACATTCTGGAATCGAAAACGCTTACGTTCACCCTGACGGGCGTTCAGCCTGGCACGTTGCAAATTGGTCTGGGTCCTGCGGGTGTACTGGGCAAATCGCTACGGCTGGTCATCAATGACGAATGTCTGTTTGGCGGCACGTATACCGGTACAGCGCGTCTGCGCAATCAGGCGGTTAGTGTACCTGGCATCGACATCAGCAGCAGCGACTGCAAGACGTACACGCTCAGCAACTGGAACCTCGGACTGTTAAACTTCAACGCCACCAAGCCTACGCTCCGCTTCATCGACAATGGCGACAATACCATTACGATACCACCGCAGAGCAACGCCGAGATTGCCTCGACCGATACGCTGAAGGGTAACGGGGCCTGGAACCCACGCGACCGGAAAATCACGCTGAATCTACAGATCAAGACCAAAATTAGTGCCACGCGCGACACCACCCTTTTATTTACTCAAACTTACACACCCCAATGACACGTCTTCTCTTTCGATTTCTGGTTGTTCCGGTAGCGGTTGGCTGGCTGTTTAGCGGCTGTTCGGAAAAGATAGAACCTATAAAACCTACCTACAGCCAGTTACTGACGGGCGTGAACCAGAAAACCTGGCGTACCGTGTCGCTGCAAATTTTTGACGAAGGTGTAGGTAGTGGCGTTATCCTGGTTTCGCAGTCGGGTATCAACCCCTGTGTTTACGACGACCTCGTGACGTTCTACGCGGGCGACGAACACAAGGTCGAAGCCAGCGAGGGCGCTACGCGCTGCGCGGCTGGTGATCCCGACATCTACCTCACCGATAACTGGACGCTTATCAACGCCAACGCTACCGTAGAGTTTTACCTGCCTATCCTGAACGGTAAGTTTCCCTGGACCATCAAAAACCTGACCGGAACGGTAATGACCATCGAATACTATTTCCCCGATATCGACGCCAGCTACCGCTTCACGCTCAATTCAGTATCGACGAAGTAGAGGAGAGTTATTACGCAGAGATGCACGGAGTCAAAATGAGATTCGCAGAGTTTTTTGTCACTTCAACAGGTGCGTTGGTGCAGAATGACACAGAACTCAATCCAACAAAGAAATTACGCTCGTGATGAAACAGACTTTACTTTATCTAACTCTTCTGATTGCCTTCGGCACCGCCACCCTGGCGCAAACGCTGCCGCCCAGCCCGGAGCAGTGCGCTACGATGCAGATGGACAGTCTGCTGCGGGCTAAGTTTCCGCAGCTTGGTAGCTTGAACGATTTTGAGCAGGTGCTTCAAAAGCGCATTAGTTCGCTAAAGGCCGAAGCCAAATCGGGGCGGGTAGCCGCCCCGGTGATTACGATACCGATCATCGTACACGTAGTGCATAATGGCGAAGCGGTGGGTGCCGGGCGCAACATCAGTCAGGCACAGGTGCAGAGCCAACTCGTAACGCTGAACGAAGATTTCCGGCGTCAACCCAGAACGCGCGGCTTTAATGACAGCCCGGTGGGTGCCGACATCGAAATTGAGTTTTGCCTGGCTGCCGTCGACCGGCAGGGCCGCGCTATGGCCGAGCCGGGTATTGACCGTTATAACGGCGGACGGGCAACCTGGGGCCGCGACGACATCGAAGGTGTTTTGAAACCCAGTACGTTCTGGGATCCCAACAAGTATTTCAACGTCTGGGTGCTGGATTTTGACAGTGCTGACCGGTTGCTGGGCTACGCGCAGTTTCCGAGCCAGTCGAACCTTCAGGGAATTCCGACTGAGTCGCCCGCCAGTACCGATGGGGTTGTAATTGCGTATCGCTCGTTTGGCAATGCCGAGAAGGGAAACTTCCCCATTATGCAGGCACCGTATAATCTGGGACGCACCATGACCCACGAAACCGGTCATTGGCTGGGTCTGCGCCACATCTGGGGCGACGCCAACTGTGGCAATGACTTCGTAGATGATACGCCCGCCCAGGCGTCGGAAAGCCGGGGTTGCCAGATTGGGCGCATCAGTTGTGGGGGCGTCAATATGGTACAGAACTACATGGATTATTCGGACGATGGCTGTTTCAACATCTTTACCCTCGGCCAAAAAGCCCGGATGCGGGCTGTCATGGACCTCAGCCCCCGCCGGGTTAGCCTGATTACCTCCGGTGTATGCGGTACACAGGTGGCAGCCGCGCCTATCCCCAACTTCCGGGCAGCCAGTCAGCGGACATTACTGGGCGGGTCGGTCCGCTTCAACGATCTATCGGGGAATTTCCCTACGCGCTGGGAATGGACGTTCGAGGGCGGTACCCCTGCCACCTCTATCGAGCAAAACCCGGTGGTTACCTATGACAAGGCAGGCCGTTACCGCGTTACACTACGTGTGACCAATAGCATCGGCACATCACAACCACTGGTACGTGAGCAGTATATCGAGGTGTTGAACTCCGGCCTTTGCGCCGAACTGACCAATTTCAATGGAACGCCCACGGTGTTGCGCGAAGTAGGCGGCACGGGCTACGTAGCGGGCCAGAACAGCAAACGATCACAGGCGGTATCGGAGTTTTTTCAGAACGAACTCAACTACAATAACCTCGCCGGTACGGCTATCAAGTTCGGCGTGGCCAAAGCGATAAGAGGAGCCGCTACGGAGTCGGTGGTGACGGTAACGGTCTGGAACGGGCGTGGCTTTCAAAACGGCCCCGGCGCCATTCTGGAGCAGAAAGATGTACCCCTGCGCGACATCCTGGCCGACGTAGCCGCCAACCGCTCCACGGTTGTAACGTTTGAGCGCAACGTACCGCTGAGCGGTCTCCCCTACCACATTGGCGTCATTTTCCCCTACGCGGCTGGCGATACCATTGCACTCACCACAACCCAAAACGGCCAATCGACCTTTGCTACGTCCTGGCGGCAGAACCGGCAGGGCGACTGGCTACGCTACGCCGACAGCCTGGGTATAAACGTAGCCCACAACATTACGGCCCGCATCGGCATGAAACCGTCGGTACAGGTGGCATCGTCGGCCATTTTCGTTAATCCCGGCGAGACCGTCACGCTCAATGCACGGGGTGCCAGCGTCTTTAGCTGGTCGGGGCCGGGGCTGAACACTAATCTGGGACCCCAAGTGGTGGCGTCACCTACGCAAACAACGTCGTACACGGTATCGGGCAGCGGTACCGACCTGTGCAGCACCTCGGCAGTCGTGACCATAAACGTGCGGGCCGGTACCGTTACGGCCCTCCCCGAACCCGTTGAGCCATCGCTAACCGTTTCGCCTAACCCCAGCGACGGGCAGATGGTGGTGTCGCTGACCAACTCCCAACGGGGTGCGGTCACGCTCACCATCCGCAGTCTGACCGGCGCAGAACTCTTCCGCCAAAAGGCGCAGAAAGTTGCCGATACGTTCCAGCAACCCATCGACCTCCGCACCGCTCCCGGGGGCATGTACATCATAGAGGTAAAACTCGGCGACGAGACGTTAAGGCGACGGGTGTTGAAGCAGTAAGAAAATCAAAGGGCCAGAACGTTATGTTCTGGCCCTTTGATTTTCTTACTAGGCACAAAATTTAGGGGCGGGGAGTACTTCCGTCGCCCCGACCGCGCGGCTTTTTCTTTTTCTTCTTGCTGCTGCTTTGTGTAGCGTATTTAGCGTCTAACTGCTGCAAGTCGCTGTTGAGTGGGGCGGGGGCCAAAAGTACACGCTCGCCTATTGGCGTTAGGACGTCGAACGACTCGGGGATGATACCTCGTTTGTTGAGATCCACGATTTCAACGACCCGCGCAATGGGCAACGGATGCCACGTACTTTCGGAGCTGTAGCCAAACCACATCAACTTGCGGAAGATATCGGTTTTTTGCAGCCATGCGCGGCCTTTCTGCGTTTCCAGCGGTTTGTCGATGCTCGGAATATCGCGCAGAGCGTCCATGTACGTATCGAGTTCGTAGTTCAGGCAGCATTTCAGCCGCCCGCACTGCCCCGATAGTTTGGCCGGGTTGAGCGACAGGTTCTGGTACCGGGCCGCCGACGTAGCAATGTTCTTGAAATCAGTAAGCCAGGTAGAACAACAAAGCTCACGCCCGCACGAGCCAATGCCGCCAAGCCGCCCTGCTTCCTGCCGCAGGCTAATCTGCCGCATCTCGATTCGGGCTTTAAATTCTCCGGCCAGCATCTTGATCAGTTCCCGGAAGTCGACCCGTTCTTCGGACGAGTAAAAAAACGTCGCTTTTGTGTTGTCGGACTGAAACTCAACATCGCTGAGTTTCATGTTCAGTTTCAGATCACGGGCAATTTCGCGCGAGCGGTACAGCGCAGGCAGGTCGCGGAGTACGGCCTGTTCGTGGCGGTCCATCTCCTTGGGCGTGGCAATCCTTGAGATGACTTTGGTGTCGTCGTTAATTTTGACCGCCCGTTTTTTCACCTGCAATCGTACCAGTTCGCCCTGCATAGACACAGCCCCAATGTGGTAGCCCGGCTGCATGTCGATCACCACGTAATCGCCGGTGGTCAGGTCAAGCTGGTGAACGTTGCGGTAGTATTCTTTGCGACCGCCTTTGAATTTCACTTCAACGACATCGTATTTTTTCAGACCAGGCTGCGAAATGTCGCTCAGCCAGTCGAATGAATTCATTTTATTGCAACCGCCACTGCTGCATCCCCCACTCCCGCATCCCGCCGTGGCTGTTTCCTTGCCATCTGACGTACTACGTTGGGTTCCACACCCGCCGGTCGCGCAGGATTTACAAGACATATATCTATAAAGTTATAAAGTCGTAGCGTTATAAAGTTTTATAGTTTCGGACCTGTTAAGAACTGTACAACTATACGACTTTATAACTCGACAACTTCGTTAGTCAGCGTACCGGATCAGGTCAAGCCCGATGTCTTTACGGTACTGTTTCCCATCGAACTGCACCGTCCGGGCCGCGTTCTGCGACCGCCGAATGGCGTTTTCGAGCGAGTTGGCCTGCGCCGTCAGGGCAAGCACCCGCCCCCCGTTGGTCAGGATATGACCGTTTTGCGCCAGCGTTCCGGCATGAAACGCGGTTACTTCTTCTAAACGCTCCAGGTCCGAAATGATTTCGCCTTTCTGGTAGGCATCCGGGTAGCCACCCGCCACAACTACCGTTGTAACGGCCGTTTGGGGCGACACCCGAAGCGTCAGTTTATCCAGTTCCCCATCGGTAGTAGCCACCATCAGCTCAACCAGATCGGTCTGAATGCGGGGCAGCACCACTTCGGTTTCAGGATCACCCATGCGGGCATTGTACTCGATCACGAACGGCTCATTATTGACCTTTATCAGCCCAACAAAAATGAAGCCCTGATATAGAATCCCATCCTGCTGTAACCCCAACAGCGTAGGTTTTACAATTTTTTCCTCGACCTTATGCAGGAACGATTCATTGGCAAACACCACCGGCGAAACGGCCCCCATACCGCCTGTATTAGGGCCGGTATCACCTTCGCCAATACGTTTGTAATCTTTGGCTTCGGGCAGAATTTTATAGCTCTTCCCGTCGGTCAGGACAAACAGCGACAACTCGATACCACGCAGAAACTGCTCAACCACTACCTTGTTGCCTGCATCACCAAACTGGCCACCCAGCATATTACGCAGGGTGTCCTGGGCATTGACAAGGGTTTCGGCAATGACAACACCTTTGCCGGCTGCCAGCCCATCGGCCTTCAAGACAATGGGCAGGGCGTGGTTTTCGAGGTACGCCAGTCCGGCATCGAGCGTATCAGCAGTGAAGGTTTTCGAGGCCGCCGTCGGAATACCATGCCGGGCCATAAACGCTTTCGAGAAGTCTTTACTACCCTCCAGTTGCGCACCCTCGGCGGTTGGACCCACAATTTTGAGCTTCTTTAGATCAGATTGCTGTCGCAGGAAATCAACGATACCGCGCACCAACGGTTCTTCCGGCCCCACAATGAGCAAGTCAATGGCGTGTTCGCGAATGGCATTGGCAATAGACTCAAAGTCATTGACACCAATGGCCAGATTCGTAGCGACCTCCGCCGTCCCGGCGTTGCCTGGGGCCACGAACAGGGCCTTGCACAGCGGACTCTGGGTCATTTTCCAGGCAAACGCGTGCTCGCGCCCCCCTGCCCCTAAAATCAAAATATTCATAAAGTCTGAACCAGGGTTTTGCAGGTTTTGCAGGATTGAAGAGATGTACAGGATTTCGCTGACGCATCTTAAATCTTGTCTAATCCCCAAAATCTTACTGAAATCCTGGTTCTGGTTAATTGGCTACTTCCGAAAGGAATTTAATGCGCATCAGGCGCAGGTCCTGCTCGGTGAAATCGTCGTCTCCAAAATCCTGAAGAGCAACGGCAATGTTATCGGTTTCGGCCCGCATGAAATACTCGTAAATCTCGTCCTGCCGGTCTTCGTCCATGACCTGATTGATGTAATAATCCAAACTCAGCCGCGTACCGGAGTAGCAGATGTGTTCGATCTCTTCCATCAATTCTTCCATCGACAGCGACTTGGCTTCGGCAATTTCATCGAGGTCAACTTTACGGTCAATCTGTTGAATAATGAAAATCTTGACCTTCGATTTGTTGACCATCGATTTGATGACGACATCAGTATCAGTCTCGATTTCGTTTTCTTCGACGTATTTGGCAATCAGGTCAATAAAAGGGCGGCCAAACTTCTGCACCTTCCCCATCCCGACGCCGTTAATCTGCGCCATTTCCTCACTGGTGGTGGGGTAAGTCGTTGCCATCTCCTCCATAGACGGATCCTGAAAAATGACGTAGGGAGGCAGGTTTTTTTCTTTGGCAACCTTCTTGCGCAGCGCTTTCAGCAAGCCGAGCAGTTCTTCGTCATGTGCCGCCCCACCCGATGTGGGTACGGTTTCAGCGTCATGTTCGTCTTTGCTGACTTCATGGCCGGCGTAGTCGTGGTCTTTGAAAATCGTGATTGGGTACGGATCCTCAATGAAGTTCATTCCTTTCTGACTTATCCTCAATACGCCGTAGTTCTCGACGTCCTTGTCCAGAAAGCCAAAAATAGTAAGCTGTTTAATGAGCGAAGACCAATAACCGCAATCCTCGCTGTATGCGCGGCCCTGCCCATACACCGCCAGCCGATCGTGTTCGTAACTCGTAACATACTGATTGGCGGTGGCTGTCAATACATCGGCCAGGTGCGCTGCGTCGAACCGCTGATCGGTTTGCAATACGGTTTGCAATACCAGCGTTACCTCGTGCTGGATTTTGATCTTTTCGGTGGGCTTCATGCAGTTGTCGCAGAAACCGCAGTCTTTATCGAGCAACTCACCAAAATAGCCCAGCAACTGCCGACGCCGACACACGCCCACGTTGGCATATGAGACCATTTCGGTCAGCAGATGCCGGGCGTTGTCGCGTTCAGTAACGGGCTTGTCTTTATTAAATTTTTCGAGTTTCAGAATGTCGTCGTAACTGTAGAACATCAGGCAGTTGCCCTCCAGCCCATCGCGACCGGCGCGACCCGTTTCCTGATAATATCCCTCGAGTGACTTGGGCGCGTCGTAATGAATCACAAACCGAACATCGGGTTTATCGATACCCATCCCAAACGCAATAGTGGCGCAGACCACGTCCACATCCTCGTTGAGGAACGCGTCCTGATTGTGCATCCGGGTGTGCGGGTCCAGCCCGGCGTGGTAAGGCAACGCTTTTACGTCGTTGACGTTGAGGAGCTCGGCAATTTCCTCGACCGTTTTGCGGCTCAGACAATACACAATTCCCGACTTGCCCTTGTTCTGCTTAATGTACTTGATCAGCTGCCGTTTGGCGTCGGCCTTGGCCCTGATTTCGTAGTATAGGTTTTTGCGGTTGAATGACGTCTTATAGAGGTCAGCCTCTTCCATTTGCAGGTTTTTCTGGATATCCTGCTGTACTTTGGGTGTGGCAGTGGCAGTGAGTGCAATGACAGGCAGGTTACCAATGTCATCCACAATACCACGAATTTTTCGGTACTCAGGGCGGAAATCGTGTCCCCATTCGGAGATACAGTGTGCTTCGTCGATGGCAACAAATGAAATAGTGGCCTTCTTCAAAAAGTGCAAATTCTCTTCTTTCGTCAGAGATTCGGGAGCAATGTATAACAGCTTGAGTGTGCCATTCAGGGTGTCCTTCTTGACCTTGTTCATCTCGGACTTCGAAAGCGTCGAGTTCAGGAACTGCGCGTTGACCCCAAAGGCGTTTAGCTGATCTACCTGATTCTTCATCAGCGCAATCAGGGGTGAAATAACAATGGCGGTGCCTTCACTGACAATGGCAGGCAGTTGATAGCACAGCGATTTACCCGCGCCGGTGGGCATGATAACGAACGTATTGCGGCCTGCGAGAATACTCTGGATAATGGCTTCCTGATCGCCACGGAACTGGCTGTACCCAAAAACTTCTTTGAGCCGTTCTTTAAGAGTCGTATTAACTAATTCATCAACCTGCATCATTCTCTGAATCGTACAAATTTCCCGCTACTCAACTGGTTGGCGTATCTTTGCTTTTTATAAAGTTAGCGAATATACGCGTCAAACTTTTTCTGTTTGTTATAATAGATGTTGAAGGTAGCAAAAAATCCCCAAATCATTGCCCGTGCTGTATTGCAGGCCGAAGCCGACGCCATCCGGGATGCCATTGACCGGATCGACGAACAGTTTGATCTGGCGGTTGATGCCATTCTGAACACAACGGGCCGGGTGGTAGTGTCAGGAGTGGGCAAAAGCGCGCTGATCGGGCAGAAAATCGTGGCCACCATGAACTCGACTGGTACACCTGCCCTGTTCATGCACGCAGCCGATGCCATTCATGGCGACCTCGGCATGATCCAGCCCAATGATATTGTTCTACTACTATCCAAGAGTGGCAACACTGCCGAGATAAAGTCAATCTTGCCCATGCTGCGCGATAAAGGTGTGAAGCTGATTGCACTTGTCGGCGACCCGAACTCGGTGCTGGGCCGACAGGCAGATTTTGTGCTACATGCTTACGCAGCCCGCGAGGCTGACTCGCTGGATCTTGCCCCCACCACCAGCACCACGGTTGCCCTGGCTATAGGAGATGCACTGGCCGTTAGTTTACTGGAAATTAGAGGGTTTACACGGCAGGATTTTGCGCAACACCATCCGGGGGGATCGCTGGGAAAAAAACTGTACCTGAAAGTTGCGGATATTTTTCCCCACCACGGCTGTCCTACCGTATCGACGTACACGTTGATCAAAGACGTTATCCTCGAAATATCCGCCAAACGTCTGGGGGCCACGGCCGTACTGCATGAGGATGGCACGTTGGCAGGAATAATTACCGACGGTGATATCCGGCGAACAGCGTCAATGCACGCATCCTTTTGGGAGCTGACAGCCGCCGATATTATGACGACAACACCCGTTTGCATTGATCCAGATGCCTTTGCCATCAATGCCCTGCAACTCATGGAAGATCGTAATATCTCACAGTTAGTAGTGTATAATCAGGCCAAAGTAGTTGGTTTCATACATCTGCACGATTTACTTCGGGAGGGTCTCGTATAGCACCAGATTGCATATTAAAAAGTAAACCGAAGTATTTTGTTTAACTAAAAAATCAGATTGTTAAACAAATACCCCACTGTTATTCCCCACTGTGGGGGATAATTTCCACAACTCCCCAACCAACCCCTTAGAGCAACGATTGTTTTTTTTGAGAGAGAAAATTTTTTATGCACTGACTTTCAGACTATTAGACTCAAATAAAGGGAGGGATTAGCTAATTTCCCTGAGACTGGTAGCGTTTTTGTCTGTTAGGATAGTAGAACTGATTCAACCCGAAAAACTTAAACAGTTATGACCGCGCTCGAATTCACTCATCACATCGGAAAAGTATCTAAGTCGCTTCGCCCTTTCGCACTCCGGCTTACAAAAGACGTTGAAGATGCCAATGACCTGCTTCAGGACACGCTGTTGAAGGCATTTACCAATCGCGACAAATACACCGACGGGACCAACCTCAAGGCGTGGTTATACACGATCATGAAGAACACGTTCATCACCAACTACCAGCGGATGGTGCGCAAGAACACGTTCATCGACACAACGGACAATCTGCACTACATTAATTCTATAGAAAGCAGCACCAATAATACAGCTTATTCATCTTTTGCGCAGGACGATATCAGTCGCGCTGTCAACAGCCTGGATGATACGTACAAAACACCATTTATGATGCACTTCCGGGGTTTCAAGTACCACGAAATTGCCGCCAAGCTCGATATACCCATCGGCACAGTGAAGAACCGCATTCACATTGCCCGGAAAGAATTGAAAGATCAACTGAAAGTTTATTCGCATTTGAGCGTGTAAGCGATACTTTTCCGAAAAGCTTCGTCATAGTAGCAATTGATTGAAAGAGTTTTTGGTTAAAAAAGAGGAAGGTTCAGAAAAGTTGGAGAGGCTCTCTCCAACTTTTTTCCTTTATAGGCCGTTCTCCTTTCGTTCGAGGTTCAAAGGTTCATGGTTCAAAGTCATCCTGCTCAGTGTCAGCTTGCTTTGAACCCTGAACCTTTGAACGTTAAAATCCTGAACAGAGAAAGAATGCGTGTACTTGTGATTGGGGCCGGCTTTGCCGGTCTTTCGGCGGCCACCAGCCTGGCCGACAAAGGTTATGACGTAACGATCCTCGAGAAAAATAATATGGCGGGCGGGCGGGCCCGGGTGTTCCGGGCCGAGGGGTTTACCTTCGATATGGGTCCAAGCTGGTACTGGATGCCCGATGTGTTCGACAATTATTTTGCCCGCTTCGGCAAAAAAACGGCTGACTACTATAACCTCGTTCGGCTCGACCCCTCCTACTCGGTCATTTTTAGTCCTTCCGAATCGGTCGACTTACCCGCCGGGCTTGACAATCTCGAACAGTTGTTTGAGCGATTCGAGCCGGGTAGTGGCCCGCGTCTGCGCGAATTTCTGAAGCAGGCCGCCTATAAATACCAGGTGGGCATGACCAACTTTGTGTGGAAGCCCAGCCGGTCGGTTACGGAGTTTATGAGTTTGAAACTGCTCTACGACGTAACCCGGCTTGACGTCTTTCAGTCCTTTGCCAGCCACGCCCGCAAGTTCTTCACGCACCCGCGCCTGCTCGAAATCGTGGAATTCCCCATGCTGTTTCTTGGTGCCACTCCAGAAAACACACCTGCCATGTACAGCCTGATGAACTACGCCGAAATGGCACTCGGGACGTGGTACCCCATGGGTGGGATGCATGAAATAGTAAAAGCAATGGTGAGTCTGGCCGAAGAGAAAGGCGTTAAAATTCTGCTCGACCAGACCGTTCTGAAAATTGAAACTGCCAATGGTACAGCCGAACGGGTAGTGACGACAAACGGCATCTTTGAAGCAGACGTAGTAGTTGCCGGAGCAGATTATAACCACGTTGAAACGGCATTGGTAGATGCTGCTGATCGCAATTACGATGATGCCTACTGGAACAGCCGCGTTATGGCTCCCTCGTCGTTACTGTTCTACCTTGGCGTGAACAAGCGCATTCCGAAGCTACATCACCACAACCTGTTCTTCGACGAAGATTTCAAGCAGCACGCCCAGGAGATTTATGAAACGCCCCAGTGGCCCAGCAAACCGCTCTTTTACGCGTCGGCCCCGTCCAAAACCGACCCCAGCGTGGCCCCCGAAGGTTGTGAAAACCTTTTTCTGTTAGTACCCGTCGCCCCAGACCTGACCGACGACGACGCCACCCGCGAACGCTACTACAATCTGATTATGGACCGGCTCGAAGCCTACGTGGGCGAAGATATCCGTAGCCATGTATTGTATAAACGCAGCTACGCCCACCGCGATTTCAAAGCCGATTACAACGCCTTTAGGGGCAACGCATACGGACTGGCTAACACGCTGAAACAGACGGCGTTACTGAAGCCATCGCTCAAAAATAAACGGGTTAATAACCTATTCTATACAGGTCAACTGACGGTGCCGGGGCCGGGCGTACCGCCTTCGCTGATTTCGGGACTGGTGGTAGCTGACGAAGTTGCCAAAGAATTTGCTTAATTTGTTCGCCTAATCTCTCTCTCCTTCTCCTTATGATGGCGTTGTTTAACAAGACCGCACTGGAATGCAGTAAGCTGATTACCGAGCATTACAGTACGTCCTTTACGCTGGGCATTAAAACACTCGACCGCCGGTTCCATATGCCCGTATATGCCATCTACGGCTTTGTGCGCTACGCCGATGAGATTGTCGATACCTTTCATGACTTTGACAAAAAGGTCCTGCTCGACCGGTTCAAACATGATACATATCAGGCCATTGACGAGGGAATTAGTCTGAATCCAGTATTACAGTCGTTCCAGCTGGTGGTACGCGAGTATAAGATTGATCATGCCCTGATCGAGGCTTTTCTGCACAGTATGGAGATGGACCTCTACAATCAGGATTACGACGCCGACGGGTACAACGAATACATCTACGGCTCGGCAGAGGTGGTTGGACTGATGTGTCTGCGGGTATTCTGCGAGGGTGACTGCAACGAGTTTGACAGCCTGCGCGAACCGGCCCGTAAGCTTGGCGCGGCTTTTCAGAAGGTGAATTTCCTGCGTGATCTCAAAAGCGATTACGTGGACCGGGGTCGAACGTATTTCCCCGGCGTCGATTTCTCGCAGTTCGGACTTGACGCCAAGACGCTGATCGAGAAAGATATTCAGCGCGATTTCGATGAAGCGTATATCGGGATTACCAAATTACCGCGCGGGGCCAGAATGGGCGTTTATTTAGCCTACACCTACTACCAGACGCTGTTTAACAAGATCAGGCAGCTCTCGGCCACTACTATTCAGAATGAGCGCATCCGGGTACCCAACCCGCAGAAATTCGCGCTCCTGGCTCAGACATACCTGAAATACCGGCTGAATGTGATTTGATGAGTGAGTAGCCCGGACCTCCCCGTCCGGGCTACTCACCAGTTACGCAGCTGCGTATTGCCGAACGTCTTCCTGCGTGATCTGATCGCCACACATGATAATGAGCCGCTCGATTACATTACGCAGTTCGCGAACGTTACCCGTCCAGGGCAACGACTGGAGGTAAGCCATAGCACTCGGCGTAAGCTCTTTAGGCGGGGTGCTGTATTCGGTAGCAATGTCGTTCAGGAATTTCTCGGTAAGCAGCGGGATGTCCATTCGCCGTTCGGCCAGGGCGGGTACATGAATGGGAATTACGCTCAGGCGATGGAACAAGTCTTCGCGGAAATTGCCGTTGGCGATCTCCTGACGCAGGTCCTTGTTGGTAGCCGCAATGACCCGCACGTTGACCTTAATTTCCTTGTCGCCCCCTACGCGGGTAATCTTGTTCTCCTGCAGCGCCCGCAATACCTTTGCCTGCGCCGACAGGCTCATATCGCCAATTTCATCTAAGAAAAGCGTACCGTTGTCGGCCTGTTCAAACTTGCCGATACGGCGGGCGGATGCGCCGGTAAACGCGCCTTTTTCGTGGCCGAAGAGTTCGCTCTCGATCAGTTCACTTGGAATGGCTGCGCAGTTCACTTCTACGAGTGGCATACTGGCACGGCTGCCTTTTTCGTGAATCTGTTTGGCCACCATCTCCTTACCCGATCCGTTGGCCCCCGTAATGAGCACCCGAGCTTCAGTAGCGGCCACCCGGTTGATGATGTCTTTTACCTTGTTGATCGGGTCCGACTCGCCCACAATCTCGTTGAGTTTGTAGATGCGTTTCTTGAGCGTCTTGGTTTCCTGAACGAGTTTAAACCGGTCAATAGCATTACGCACCGTCACGAGCAGTCGGTTCAGATCAGGCGGTTTGGTTACGAAATCGAACGCGCCCTGCTTGGTGGCTTCCACCGCGTTTTCCACGTTACCATATGCCGATATCATCACGAACTGGGTAGGGCGACCGGCTTCGCCGGCCTTCTGCAATACCTCAAGTCCGCTGAGTTTGGGCATTCTTATGTCGCACAATGCCACATCATATTCGGTATTCAGAATCATGTTTAAGCCTTCCTCACCATCCTTTGCTTCATCTACTTCGTAGCCTTCATACTCTAAAATATCGCGCAGCGCGGCCCGAATGGGCTTCTCGTCATCTACGATAATCAACTTAGCCATACTATGGGGTAGGTTTGAACAACGGGGTTTGTCAAAGGCCGAAAATACGGCATTTATATTAGTATCAGTACGAACAGAGACCTAAATGCTGTCAGAAACGGCATTTGCGTATAAGTAACCCTGTAGGCATAGGCAAAATTAAGACTTGTTTACCGGCAGGTATGCCAGATAGGGAACGTACTTTCGTTCTTCAGATAAACCTATATATTTTTCGAATTTACACTATGTCTTTTCGTTCGCTTACACTCTTCGCCCTGCTTGCCCTGACCACCCTGATAACACAGGGTCAATCGAGCCGGCGGTCGCGGTTAACGACTCCACAAAACAACGGTCCCGTACCAGTCGTATCGGCCCCGCAGGCGCATCTGCTCGAAAGTCTGCGCCTGAACAGTTCGCTGCTCAACCGGGCCGTGAAGTACTCCATTTATCTGCCGCCCGATTATTACACCACCAACCGCCGGTACCCGGTAGTTTTTCTGCTACACGGCTATAGCGACAATGAAACGGGTTGGGTGCAGTTTGGCGAGGCTGACCGCATTCTGGACGAGGGTATTAAATCGGGTGAGTTGCCCCCCATGATTGTAGTTATGCCCGACGCGGGGGTTACCTGGTACATGAACGATTATCAGGGCAAAGTTCGCTACGAGGATATGTTCGTGCAGGAGCTGGTTCCGCATATCGACTCTATGTACCGTACCCGCACCCAACGCGAGTACCGGGCCGTATCGGGCCTGTCGATGGGTGGTCAGGGTTCGCTACTGCTGGCCATGCACCACCCCGATCTGTTCGGTTCATGTGCGGCTCTGAGCGCGGCAGTTTATACCGAAGAGACAATGGCCACCATGCCCGCCGAGCGCTACGACAATACTTTTGCCATGCTGTTCAGCGGGCCGGTATTGGGCGAAGAACGTATCACGACGCACTTTAAACGCAATAGTGCGCTGGTGCTGGCCCGCTCGGCTCCCGAAGCTGATTTGAAAAAAGTACGCTGGTATATGGACTGTGGCGACGATGATTTTCTAAGCGCGGCCAACGCCAAACTTCACATCGAACTACTGGATCGTAAAATTCCGCACGAGTACCGCGTCCGTGACGGTGCCCATACCTGGACCTACTGGCGCACCGGCCTGCCCGACGCGCTGAAGTTCATTGCCACCAGTTTCCGGCGATAACCGTAGTGCGGCTGGAAAGCCGCTGGCCTGTGCGTCAGCAACTTCCCAGTCGCACTACGTCACGGTTTACGAATTGGAACGACGGCTTCGGTAGTATCCCAGCTCAGGAGCATATTGGTACCGTTCCCTTCGGGAACGAAGGTAATCTCGAACTGCTCGGCGGGTGGGCTGAGCGGGCGGGTACTGACAGGTACGCGCAACACGTCTCGTTTAGGATCATAGTTGGTACCCCACTGCCCGGTTTCGCCGTTGATAATTACGATCCAGCCCTGCTGCGACGGAATGGTCCAGAGCGAGTATGTTCCGGCTTTTACGGGCTGCCCGGCCACGGTTACGTCCTGCCCAAACGTGACGATCGTGGCCTCATTGGCTCCCGTGCGCCACACTTCGCCGTAGGGTATCAGACCACCAAAAATAGCGCGGCCTTTTTTGTAGGGCCGACAGTAATTGACCTGCGTCGTGAAGCCGTTCTGCTCAAACTGCGCTACGGCTTCGGGACTGTTCGACTTGGTCACGCTGCGCAATACGAAGAAGGCAACGACCAACAGGGCGACAATGCCAGCCAGAATAATCAGAATGCGTTTCATAGTTTGGGGGGTTATCGTTATAACGGGCTAATTCTAATCTTACTGGCCGTGATCGTGATGAAATAATTCTCGATTTTTTCGTGATAATCAGCAACAATGTGTAGTAGTCGCTCGGTAACTTTAACTAAATCTAACTTGTCATATCGCAGGAAATAATGCTGATACCGCGCAGATTATGAGCATAGACCAGTTCGCCAAAATCTTTATCTTCTGTTATCAGTAGCCCTTACTTATATCTGGCAAATGCCGCTACCTCGTGGTCGGATATACCGCCCAATTCTTCACAGATGGACACCAGTTCAAATCCTGCCGAAACTAACTGGTCAATAAAATGCTGGTGCAGATTTTCATCGGCGATAATCATTCGTCAATGACCACCTCATGAGCGATCAGATTGGCGGCATAATCCAATGCTGCCGTTATCTGCTTAGGCATTAGGTGGGGATACATATCCAGAATATCATCGACGGTGAACCCCCCCGCCAACTTGCGCATAATCAGTTCGACAGTAATTCGCGTTCCGGCAATAATTGGCTTGCCCAACATAACTGCCGGGTCGCGTACAATGATGGGATGATTGTTCATAACTCAGTCAATTTCATTAAACCTCGATCCTTACTTCTCTACTCCGATCTGTTCGGCCTGGTATTTGTACCGATACTCGATCAGATCGGCTACCAAACCGGTCCAGCCCGTCTGGTGACTGGCCCCTAATCCCGCGCCAACGTCGCCATGAAAGTACTCAAAAAACAGGTATAGATTGTCAAAATGCGGATCGGTCTGGAGTTTGGCCTCGAAGCCGTAGGCCGGAATGCGCCCGTCTTCACCACGCCGGAAAATGTTGATGAGCCGCTCGGCCACCTGAATAGCGGCATCCCGGATGCTCATTATCTGCCCCGAGTTGGTGGGATACTCAATCTCGAAATCGTCGCCGTAATACTGGTAAAATTTCAGCAGCGAATCGACCAGCAGGAAGTTAAGCGGAAACCAGACCGGACCGCGCCAGTTAGAATTACCGCCAAACATGCTCATTTCTGACTCGGCGGGTACGTAGCGTACCTGAAAAATCTCGCTATTCAACTCGAACTGATACGGCGTTTTTTCGTGGTATTTGCTCAACGCCCGGATGCCAAAGTCCGAAAGAAACTCGGTCTCGTCGAACATCCGCTTCATAATCATTTTCATACGGTGCCCGCGCAGCAAACTCAGCAGGTGCGTCTCGCCCTTGCCCGGCTCGTGCCAGCGCGACACCAGCGAGGCCAGATCGGGCCGGTTGGTCAGCACCCACTCCACGCGTCGTTTAAAATCGGGCAGTTTGGAGAGCAGATCATCGTCCAGGATCTCAACCGCAAACAGCGGAATCAACCCCACCATCGACCGGATTTTGAGCAGCCGGGCGTTGTTGTCGGGCATGTGCAGCACGTCGTAGTAAAACTGATCGACCTCGTCCCACAGGCTGATGTTCTGCTTGCCGAGGTTATTCATGGCCGATGCGATGTGCAGGAAATGCTCGAAAAACTTGCTGGCCATGTCCTGATAGCTGGGCCGGGTAAGCGAGATTTCGCAGGCAATGCGCAACATGTTGAGCGTGAACATGGCCATCCAGCCTGTACCGTCGGCCTGTTCGATACGCCCACCCATTGGTAACGGCTGACTCCGGTCAAACACCCCGATGTTATCGAGACCCAGAAACCCACCACCAAAAATATTATTTCCCTCTACGTCCTTGCGGTTTACCCACCACGTAAAGTTGAGCAGCAGTTTATGAAATACCCGCTCCAGAAACGCTACGTCGCCGGTACCGTTTTGCTCGCGGTCAATTTCATAGACTTTCCAGGTAGCCCAGGCGTGAACGGGTGGATTTACGTCAGAGAAATTCCATTCGTAGGCCGGAATTTGCCCGTTGGGGTGCATATAGTATTCGCGCAGTACCACGGCCAGCTGGCGCTTGGCAAAGTCGGGGTCGAGCCGGGCCAGCGTGAGGGTATGAAAAGCCAGGTCCCAGGCCGCGAACCAGGGGTACTCCCACTTGTCGGGCATACTCAGGATGTTGGCCGTGTACATATGCTTCCAGCCCTCATTGCGGGCATAGACACGGCCCTGAAACGGCACGGGCATCTTAGGATCGCCCTTGAGCCATTCGTTGACGTTGTAGTAATAAAACTGCTTGTTCCAGAGCATACCGGCGTAGGCCTGCCGCTGAATGGCCCGCAGTTCGGGGTCGGTTATGTTCTTCTGGAGATCAGCATAAAAGGCGTTGGCTTCGGTGAGTCGCTGCTGCCAGATGGTATTGAAATCAGCGAAGGGATCGGCCAGTATAGTTTTCTCGCTGAACCGCAGCCGCACGCTTACACTGCCGCCCGCCGGTACCTGCCGGGTGTATTGCGCCGAGGCTTTGGTACCAATCTGGTTAGGATTTATAAATGTTTTTTTGCCGCCCGACGTAATGAAATTATTGATACCGTCTTTAGGGTACTTGCTCAGGTTAGGTCGCCCGTAGAGCCGTTCGGTATTGGTTTCATTATCGCAGAACAGCAGCGCATCAGCGTTTTCACAGTAGAGTTTAAACTTGCCGAGTTGCCGGTGATTAACCTCGATCTGTTTGTTACCAATGCCGTTGAGCATAGGTCGGGAGTTGTACTCATCATACCCCCACGACCATGTATTCCGAAACCAGACCGTTGGCAGCAACGTCAGAGGAGCGTCTTCGGCGGCCCGGTTGTGGGCCGTTACGGTCACCAGCCAGTCGTTCTCGCCAGCTTTGGCGTATTCTATTTCGATATCGAAATACTTGTCTTCATTAAAGATGCCGGTGTCGAGTAACTCAAATTCAGGCTCCTGACGGCTGCGCCGACTACTCTCAATAACAAGTCGATTGTACGGAAATTCCTGCTGCGGAAACTTGTACAGCATTTTCATGTACGAGTGCGTAGGCGTACTGTCGAGGTAATAGTAGAGTTCTTTTACGTCTTCGCCATGATTTCCTTCCGGCCCCGACAGCCCGAACATACGTTCTTTCAGGATGTTATCGGTATGATTCCAGAACGCCAGCGCAAAGCAGATGTGGCCTTTGTTGTCTGAAATGCCGCCAATACCCTCTTCGCCCCAGCGGTAGGCGCGGGAGCGGGCCATATCGTGGGTTACGTAATTCCAGGCGTCGCCGTAGGGGCTGTAATCTTCGCGGACACTGCCCCAGGCGCGTTCGCTGAGGTACGGTCCCCAGCGTTTCCATCCTTTATTGTCGGCACGTTCGTACAGACGTTCACGTTCGGCAAGTGATATGGCAGTCATATAAAACGGTTCGGAGAAAATGGCGGTTAGTATGGATTAACGAACGCCAAAGATAACGGGCAACCAACCGACATGCCCAAAAAAACACGAGATTGGCGAAACAACCCGCTGACAAACAAGCAAATTAAGCGTTCTATTCTACTATGACTCCACAACCCAACAACCCCCTGCACGGCAAAACCCTCGAAACCATCCTAACCGAACTCGTTACGCAATACGGTTGGGACGAACTCGGCGAACGCATCCGCATCAACTGCTTTGTCAGCAACCCCAGTATCAAATCAAGCCTGACGTTCCTCCGCAAAACGCCCTGGGCGCGGCAGCAGGTAGAGGAGTTGTATATGAAGGGGCAGGGGATGTAGAGGGTGGCTAAGGCGTACTCTCCCTACCCTCTATTTCACCGCAGCCAGCACCCGCTTAATCAACTCGTTGGGGCTGCCGTTGTGCCACCGCCACACAATGACAATGTCGTGTTCGGGATCGACCCAGACGGTGTTGGAACCCGCCCCGAGGGCGGCATAGCTGGTAACGGGCGCGTCGGGCCAGGGCTTTTTGCCTGATTGGCTGGTACCCGTGTTGAGCCACCACAAATAGCCATAATCCGGTCCGACAGGATCGGGCGTGGTAGCTTGTTTCACCCAGTCGGGCGAGACGATTTGACGGTCCTGCCAGCGACCCTGCCGGGCGTAGAGATAACCAAACCGGGCCATATCCCGCGCACTGATCCGCAGGCCACCGCCCCAGCGCGTCCCGCCACTAACCGACGGCATGTCTGCTCCGTCGATGTCAGCCGTGGCTACAGGATATGGAATATACCGCCATGTGTCCGACGCGCCAATGGGATTCATGATTTCGTTGCGCACCACGTCGGGCAGGGGCTTTTTCCAGAGCCGCAACAGGGACAGAGCCATGCGGTTTATGCGCACATCATTGTATTCGTAGTAAGTGCCGTGGGGTTGCAGGGTTCGGGGCTTGCGTTCACCCCGCCCAAAAGCTTCCTTACCTACGAAATCGGCATTTTTACCCCACAGTTCGCCTTGCCATTCGGTAGTTTGGTGCAGGTGGTCGGCCCACGTAATATCCCGGTTCTGCACAGACTCGTAGCCACCATTGTGGATGAGTTTAGCTACCGGCTCGTTAATGTCCGGTATCAACCCACGCTCGTGACTAATGCCGACCAGCGTTGATAATACGCTTTTGGCCACGCTGTATGTAGGGTCAACGGCGCGGGTGTCGCCCCACTCGGCCACGATATAGCCATGTCGCAGAATGATACCGTTGGTAGTGGCCCGACTGGTGGGCATGGGGCCGAGTAACGTACCGAATATCTCTTCCTGCGTCGAAAAGTCAGGCTTCATCTGGGTCGTTTCCTGCGTCTTCGCAAACGCCACCGCCTGTTCCAGCAGAGCCGCGTCCATGCCTGCTTTTTCGGGAGCTATCCGCGCCCAGTCATCGCCTTTTGGCGGATAGTAAAGCTTCGTCGTCGTTGCTACGGGCCGCTGACAGGATAGCGTCAGGGCAAGGAACAGAATGATATGGTAGCGAAAGTATTTCATATACAGAAAGTGTTTTTTAAACAGTTTTTTTGTCATGCCGAGGAAGGAAGCATCTCGCGTACACGTATGTTCTGCAATAGAGATGCTTCGTTCCTCAGTATGACAGAAAAATACCTGTCATGCCCGTTTCACCGCTCCAGTTTAAACCCTTCGTCCAGTTTAATCCGCTCCGGGCGATTGGCGATGTCCCAGCCGGTGAGGTACATCCAGCGGGCAATGCGCGTCACCTTGTCGGTGTTTATGCGGTCCGGCTCATCTTTGGGCGTGTGGTAATCGGGGTGGAGCAGGCTCGTAAACGCAATAGCCGGTACGTTGGCGCGGGCGTAGGGCAGGTGGTCGGAGCGGAAATACCAGCCTTCGGGGTGGTCCGGCTTGTCCCAGAGGGTATCGAGTTTGAATTTCGTAGTTGATTCATTCACCGCCAAAGCCGCGTTGACCAGGTCGGCGGAGTTGCGGTGCGGCAGTTGCTGACCCAGAATACAGGCACTGTCGGGCGCGTTACGGCCAATCATTTCAGCGTTCAGCACGGCCACAATGTTCTGGAGCGGTACCAGCGGGTGCTGAACGATGTAGCGCGAACCGAGGAGTCCGCGCTCTTCGGCCCCGTGGAAGACAAACAATGCCGACCGTTTGGCTGGCTTCTGTACGAATGCCCGTGCAATAGCCATCGTAGCCGTACAACCGCTGGCATTGTCGTCGGCACCGTTCCAGATCGAGTCATTGGCAACCGCTTTTCTGACGCCGTCGTGGTCCTGGTGGGTGCTGTACAACACGTATTCATCTTTCAGCTTCGGATCGGTACCCGGTACCTTAGCCACGATATTGACCGACGGGTAGGCGAAACTCTCGACGTTAACGACATTGGTAAACTGCTGATTGGGTGCCTTAATCCAGTCCATCGCGCTCATGGGTAGCCAGACGGTAGGAGCCTGCGAAAAAATGCGCGTATTGGGGCCACCCGGCAAATCGTACCGACCCCGTTCCAGGCCCGTTGTCCACCGCTCAAAGTACGACTGCGCTGCCTGATCCGATACCCAAACGACGGCTACGGCTCCGGCTTTCACGAGTTCAGCAGCCCGGCGCGTCATGGTGCCAAACAAGTGCCGACGGTAACTCAGTTCGGGCGGGCCGGTGCCGGAAAATTGTAGGGCAACAGCCTTTCCTTTGACATCAACGTTCTTCATCTCATCGGGCGTGCCGGTGCCGACAAACACTAGCGGAGCCTCGACTGAGGCAATAGCGGGAGCCAGTAAAAACGCATCCTGCCCGTGTGTCAGCTGGTGACTGCCGATGTTCAGGCGACTGGTTTCGGTAATACGTGTCCGCTGAATGTGAAAAAACTGGAAAAACGTACCATCATCACCAGCAGGTTGCAGGCCCATTGCCCGGAGTTGTTCGCCAATCCAGACCGAGGCTTTGAGTTCATCGAGCGTGCCGCCTTCGCGCCCCCGAAAATGATCGTCGGAAAGCGAGAACAGATCGCGTTTTATGTCGGTCTCCTTAATGGCTGAAACGGCATTGGCTGGCATTCCAGCGCGGGATTTGGACTGGGCATTCGCGCTGATAGAGGTAACAATTAGCGCGAAGAGAATCGAAAAAAAATACGTTTGTCGAAGAGATAGTAGTGACATAAATCAGACGAAAAATTAACAGGTACCAACAAAACTAACCAGTGATTCTGGAAGTACAGGTGCTAAAAGTCAAAAGAATGTATTGACAACTGTATATTGGCATGATAAACGACATCCCATGAAAAATTTTATGCTCGCAGGTGCACTGCTGTTTCATTCAGTATTACTCAATGCCCAGACATCCCAACAACGGGTGCGGCAGTACTGGCAGAAAAACCAAACCCCACTCATCGACGAATACCGAAACTTCCTGCGCATTCCGAACGTATCGGCAGACTCGGCGAACATCCGCAAAAACGCGGCCTTCATCATGCAGATGATGCAGCAGCGGGGCATTCCGGCGCAGTTGCTCGACGGCCCCGCCCCCGGCACGACACCCGCCGTGTTTGGCGAGGTAAAAACGCCCGGAGCTACCAGAACCCTGATTTTCTACGCCCACTACGACGGACAGCCCGTAAACCCAAAGCAATGGACCGGCGGACTGCAACCCTTCGAGCCGGTGTTCATTACGGCACCCGTTGAGCAGGGCGGCACGATTATCACGACCTACAAACCCGGCGATGCTATCGACCCCACCTGGCGGCTCGCAGGCCGGGGCAGTGCCGACGACAAAGCGGGGGTAATGACCATCCTGAACGCCTACGATGCACTGGTGAAAAGTGGCATCAAACCAACCGTAAACATTAAGTTTTTCTTTGAGGGCGAAGAGGAAGTCGGCTCTACGCACCTCGCCGGAATATTCAAAAAACACCGCGACAAACTCGCCAGTGACCTCTGGGTCATTGCCGATGGGCCGCGGCACGTATCGGGCAAAAAACTGGTCAGTTTTGGGGTTCGGGGCGATGTGAACATGCACCTGACGGTATTCGGGCCGAAGCGTCCGCTCCACAGCGGCAACTATGGCAACTGGGCACCCAACCCGGCGCAACGCATGGTGAGTCTGCTGGCCAGCATGAAAGATGATGAGGGAAAGGTACTCGTAAAAGGCTACTACGACGACGTAACGCCCCTCACGGCCAGCGAGAAACGGGCGATTGCCAACCTGCCCGACATGGAGTCGGCCCTGAAAAAAGAGCTTGGCATTAACAAACCCGACGGCAGCGGAACCAGCTTTGCCAACCTGATGATGGTACCCACGCTGAACATTAACGGCATTCAGGCGGCTAACGTCGGGGCAATGGCGGGTAACATCATCCCGACCAAAGCCGAGGCCGTGCTGGATTTGCGGCTGGTAAGCGGCAACACCGTTAAACACCAGACCGACCGCATTCTCGACCATATCCGCAGCCGGGGCTACCACATCCTAGACCGCGACCCCACCGACGCCGAACGGCAACAGTACGACCGGCTCATCAAAGTCACCCAAAAAACCGGCTACAACGCCCAGCGTACCCCAATGGATTTGCCGATTGCGCAGTTAGTCGTGAACGCCGTACAATCGACCGAAGCCGAACCGATTGTCCTGTCACCATCGTCGGGTGGCAGTTTGCCGCTGTACGTATTTGAGCAGGAACTGAACGCCCGCGTCATTACGGTGCCAGTGGTGAACTACGACAATAATCAGCATGCCGAAAACGAGAACATGCGGGTGGGGTATCTCTGGGACGGCATCGAAACCATGGCCGCAATTATGCTGCTGAAGTAAGACGGAGGTCTATACTTTCTGCTCGTTGAGCGGGTTGACGACCGTCAGGCCGGGGATGTGAATGAAGTCCTTCGTGTTGTTCGTGTACAACTCGCAGTTGTTCAGCAGGGAAGTAGCAGCGATGAGACAGTCGCCGACTGACATTTTCTTTTGCTGACGCAGTTCCACCGCTTTGTCAATAATATCGTCCGTGACTGACAGCACGGTTGTTGTGTTGAAGACGTTTTCAAAGTATGTCCGTTCAGCTGCTGATAATCGACTGTACCTCAACGTTTCAAGTTTGCTGCCGACAGGCAGGTTTCGCCATCCTGTATAAGTGTCCGCAGAAAGGCAAAACCGTCTTGTGCCGAGTAGATCACCAGGTTAGAATCCAGGACAATCATTCGTCGTTATGGAAAGGCATGGGGCGGTCTTTTTTCGACTCCTCAAGCCATGCCAGCATTTCTTCGACGTTCAGCGTTGGCGCACCCCGCATAACAATCTCCCGCGCTTCAGCTTTCTCTTCTTCCGAAAGTATCTCCTTCTTGTGTACCTGATATGGAACGTGTTCGCGTTTCAGGAGCGACAGTACGCAGGCGGCTTCCTGATCGTCGTGCAGGTCAATTGCAACGTGTGTCATGGTCATGTAGTTATTGTTGCTGAGCATTTCCCGATGAGCAAGATACGAAAAAGCCCCTTGTTTTGCAGAAATCAGTCCGGTTGGCGGCTACTCAATTCCGGTGGCGATCGTACTTTTACGGTATGTCAACCGTAGCGATTGCCCCACTTGCCGAAAGCCTGTCCGCTTTCCTGAATAACCACGACTTTTCGGCCATTGCCGTCATTATCGATAGCCACACGGCTAAGTTTTGCTACCCTGACCTGAAGCCGCTGCTGCCGAAGCACACACTGGTGCGCATCAAGGCGGGCGAAGAACAGAAACACCTGGCCACCTGCGAACTGATCTGGGATGCCTTCACCCGCGCGGGCTTCGACCGGCACGCGCTGGTGCTGAACCTGGGCGGGGGCGTCATTGGCGATATGGGTGGGTTTTGCGCGGCTACGTACAAGCGCGGCATTGCGTTTGCCCAACTGCCTACCACACTCCTGGCGCAGGTCGATGCCAGCGTGGGTGGCAAACTCGGTATTGACTTCAACGGGCTAAAAAATCACATCGGTGTCTTCCAGCAACCCAACGCCGTTTTCATCGACCCATCGTTTCTGGGCACCCTACCCGAACGCGAACTCCGGTCAGGCTTTGCCGAGGTCATCAAGCACTGCCTCATTGCCGATGCCACCATGTGGGATACGATCCGGGTGCGCGATTTGGACGAGCAGGACTGGCCCGCGCTGGTGGCCCACTCAGTAGCCGTAAAGCAACGCGTAGTGGCCCAGGACCCAACCGAGAAGGGACTGCGCAAAATTCTGAACTTTGGCCATACGCTGGGTCATGCCGTGGAGACGTATTACCTCAATATGCCCCGCAAACGGCTGTTGCACGGCGAAGCCATCGCCGTGGGGATGGTAGCCGAAGCATTCATGGCCTTCCAGAAAGATATGATCGACCAGACCCTACTGACGCAAATCGAAGACTATCTGTTTTCCGTATATGGTAACGCACGACTAAGTGAAGCCGACATTGAACCCATTTTGAAACTGACGAAGCAGGATAAGAAAAACCGGGATAATCAGGTCTTGATGTCCCTCATAGACGGGCCGGGCAGCTGCACATTTGACGTGCCGGTAACAATGGCCGAGATGCGACGGGGGCTGCTTTTCTACAGTGGGTTATCGAGGTAAAGACTAAATGGGAAATTATGGAGCAGATCTTTGGCCGATCAGGTAATAGCCCAATATTTTTGGGGCAATTGGGTTTGTTTGCCAAACATAAGTCGTTATATTTGGGTTATTCTCAGCAGAAAATCACTCTTTTACTTAATCTAAAATTATCCATTTGATCCTTTTTACGAACGAAGTATGAAGAAGTTAGTTGGTACCCTGTTTGCACTGGTCGTCATTGCTGTGGCGGGCTGCTCGCCGAGTCGGTTGTTTGTTGAACACGACTACAGTTACGAAGGTCACTTCAAGAACTACGAATCATTTAACTTTCTCGAATGCGAGTTTGTGGATTCAACCCTACTTTGCTCTGATATTCAGGATGCCATCCGGCACCAGATGGAAGCGCGTGGCTACCGCGTTAGTAACCGTAGCCCAAACCTGCTCATTTCGTACAATATCTTCCGCTCCGACCTGCGTTTCCGGGGTTATCAGCAGCCGGTAATCAAAGACTGGGTTGTTCGCGAAGATGAAGATGCTACTTACAAGCGCATCGATTACAATCTGGACGAAGGCACGCTAATGATTTCGCTCATCGACGCCGAGTCCTATCAGGTCATCTGGAAAGGCTATGCCTCCAAGATGATGCGCAACCAGAACTTCAAGAACAACTACTTCAAAGGCATAGTCCGCTCCATCTTCGACCAGTATCCGCTGATGGCAACGGCACGGTAACGCGTGGCGCGCCTTATCAGAAATAAACAGGCGAGACTGCATAGTCTCGCCTGTTTATTTCTGATAAGGTTCTTAGTAATTTCATGAGCTTACCTGCAAAGTGGAGCCTGAAACACCAGCGTAGTCGCCTTACTTTGTCAACTCCTTAAAAATACCTTCCAACGAACTTTCCTGCTGGCGTAGGCCCACGAGGGTTAGATTCTGGTCAGCGGCAAGGCGGAAAATAACGGCCCGCAGATCAACACCAGGCCCGGCGGTGATGCTGTACCGCCCCCGGCCCAGCGGCTCAACCCGCTCTACGCCCGTTGCTGCGGTCAGTAAATCAGTATGGAGCAGGTCACTCTCAAATTCAGCCACGACCACCACCCCCTCGCCAGCCGACGCGCTACGTAGCTGACTCAACGGTCCGTCGGCCACGATTTTTCCCCGGTTGATAATCACCACCCGGTCGCAAATAGCCTCGACTTCCTGCATGATATGGGTCGAAAACAGTACCGTTTTATCCCGCCCGGCGTCGCGGATGACCTGCCGGATTTCGGTGAGTTGGTTCGGGTCGAGGCCGGTGGTCGGTTCGTCGAGGATCAGGACGGGCGGGTTATGCAGCAGGGCCTGCGCCAGCCCCACGCGCTGCCGATAGCCTTTGGACAGTTGCCCGATGCGTTTATGCTGCTCCCGGCCCAGACCTACTAACTCGATTACGTCGATGATACGCCGGGTTAGGTCGGCTCCGCCCATACCGTGCAGCGATCCGGCAAAACGCAGATATTCTTTTACGTACAGATCGAGGTAGAGCGGATTGTGTTCGGGCAGATAGCCCACACTCCGGCGCACCTCCATCGACTGGGTTTGCACGTCGAAGCCGCTTATTTCTACCGTGCCGCTGGTAGGCGCGAGAAAGCCGGTGGCAATCTTCATGGTCGTGGACTTGCCTGCGCCATTGGGGCCGAGAAATCCGACGATTTCGCCGGGACTGGCCGTGAGCGAAATCTGATCGACGGCCCGTTGCGACCCGTATTCTTTAGTAAGGTCTAAAACCCGAATGGACATATTAATAGGGGCTGAGTTGGTTGCGCCGACAGCTAGTAAACAAGACTTTATTGTCTATTGGCCAGCATTGCTCTGTCATACAACGCACAAAAAACCGGAAACTTCTCTATTTTTAGCGGTTTAACGCTAAACAGACCCTGTTTACTTCCCACCGTATGTCTTTACTTCGTAAAAAAACCGTATCCCAAATCCTGGCCGACGCGGCTGCGGGCGACTCCTCAAAATTAGTTAAAACGCTGGGCGTTCGCGACCTGACCTCGTTCGGCATTGCGGCTATTATCGGAGCCGGTATCTTCAGTACCATCGGTATTGCGAGTTATAACGGCGGTCCGGCGGTATCGCTGCTGTTTGTTTTTACGGCCATTGCCTGTGTGTTTACGGCCCTCAGCTACGCGCAGTTTGCCAGTACGGTACCCGTCAGCGGTAGTGCTTACACATACGCGTACGTAGCCTTCGGCGAAATCTTTGCCTGGGTCATTGGCTGGGCCTTAATTCTGGAATACGCCGTCTCCAACATGGTCGTGGCCATTTCGTGGTCGGAGTATTTCACGTCCATGCTCAGGGGATTTGGCATTACGTTTCCGAAGTATTTAGCAATCGACTACGGCTCGGCATCGCGGGCATTCGAGCTGGTGCAACAAACGCAGCAGGCTGGTACCAGCCTTGCCACCCTGCCCGAAAACGTGCGCACCCTGGCCAACGCCTACGCCGACGCACCGCAGCTTGGCGGATTACACCTTATTGCCAACCTGCCCGCCGGTGCCGTTACGGTACTGATTACCGCGTTGGTCTACATCGGCATCAAAGAGTCCCGCACGGCGAGTAATATTCTGGTGGTGCTGAAACTCGCGGTAATCGGGCTGGTTATTGCAGTGGGCGCGTTTTACGTAAAGCCAGCCAACTGGTCGCCGTTTGCACCGAACGGCATACAGGGTGTGCTGAGTGGGGTGGCCTCGGTGTTTTTCGCGTTCATCGGCTTCGATTCCATCTCGACTACGGCTGAGGAGTGCAAAAATCCGCAGCGCGATCTGCCCCGCGCCATGCTGTACTGTCTGGCCATTTGCACGGTGCTGTACGTAGCCATTACGCTGGTGCTGACGGGGATGGTCAACTACAAAGAACTTGGTGTGAGCGACCCGCTGGCCTACGTGTTTCAGAAAGTAAATCTGGACTTCGTGGCGGGCGTTATTTCGGTTAGTGCCGTGGTAGCCATTACGAGTGCGCTGCTGGTGTATCAGTTGGGGCAGCCGCGCATCTGGATGACCATGAGCCGCGACGGACTGCTCTGGAAACGTTTCGCCACCATCCACCCAAAGTACCACACACCTTCGTTTGCCACCATCGTTACCGGTTTTCTGGTAGCCATTCCGTCGATGTTTATGGACCTGGAGTTCTTTGTGGACCTGACCAGCGTCGGTACATTCTTCGCGTTTATTCTGGTGTGTGGTGGTATTCTGTTTCTGGATGCCAAGGGTCTGTCGGCACAGTCGAAGTTCAAAGTTCCGTACATCAACGGCAAATACATCATTGGCCCCGTGTTCATCATCGCGTTTGGCTATTTGCTGACGGGCGTCGATATCATACAGCATATGGCAGAAAAGCCGCTGCTGTTTATCTTCTGGGGTACGTGGATTGTGCTGGCCGTGCAGGGTTTCCGGCATAACTTCTCGCTGTTGCCCGTCATCGGCGTCCTGACCAACCTCTATCTGATGACCGAACTGGGTGCGAGTAACTGGATCATTTTCATGATCTGGCTGGCCCTGGGCCTGACCGTCTATTTCTCCTACGGCTACCGTAAAAGCAAACTGGCCCTGCGCGAATCGGCTGGGCAATAAATTCGTTTATGCATAAAACGACAAGCCTATGACTGCTTCGCCTGCTTCACAAACCACCGCTGCCGAAACCGCCCGTTCGCTATGGGTGGTTTACCGGCAGCTGCCCGATGAGGTTCAGACCGAGTTCAAACGATTGATGGACGAAGAGGAGAATGACGTCGGTTGGATGAAACTGACCGAAGAAGCACTACGAGAGGATTGGGAAGCCCCGGAGAATGACGTTTGGGACGAATTCTATGCGAAACAACATGGCTGATTATAGTCAAGGTGACATTGTCTGGGCGGACTATCCATTGTCCGATAAACCGGAAAAGTCGAAAATCAGACCGGTTCTGATTGTGAGTAATATCGTCTCCAACCGGCTGGACAACGATTTTCTAATTGCACCAATCACCTCCAAGATTAGAAGCCAACCATTCGAGGTTGTCCTGACAGACGACAAGGTAGATGAGCCGCTTCCTGCGCTAAGTGTCGTTCGCTGTAACAAGTTGCACACAATTAGAAACAGCCGTATCACAGGAAGGATCACCAATGTAAAATCCGAAATTTTGTCGGAGATCATAGTGGAGATCGGCCTGGCTGTTCGCGTGACAGAAGGGGCGTTAACATGATGCATGAATATAATCACTCCTCCATCACCACAACGGCTTTGCCGATAATCTCACGGTTGAGCATGGCGGTCAGAGCTTGCGGGGCTTCGGGCAGGGCGTAGCGTTTAAAGATATGGGGTACCAGTTTGCCTTCCAGTAGCCAGCCCGCAATCTGCTGGAGATTCTCCGCATTCAGGCCCGGTTCTTTCTGGGTGAACATACCCCAGAATACCCCCACCAGACTGCTACCTTTGAGCAACGCCAGGTTAAGCGGAATGCGGGGAATCTCGCCCCCGGCAAAACCCACTACCAGATACCGACCGCGCCAGGCCAATGACCGGATAGCGGGTTCGGCCAGTTTATCGCCAACGGGGTCATACACCACATTTACGCCTTTGCCGCCAGTGATTTCCTTGATACGTTCGCGGAGGTCTTCGGTGCTGTAGTTGATAGTATACGTGGCCCCTTTTTCGCGGCAAACGGATAGTTTTACATCGGTCGATGCGGCTGCGATGACGGTGGCTCCCATGAGTTTACCCAGCTCCACGGCGGCCAGGCCTACGCCCCCGGCGGCACCCAGCACCAGTAGCGTTTCGCCCTGCTGAAGCATGGCCCGGTCTTTCAGCGCGTGGTACGACGTACCGTAGGCATACAATGACGACGCACCCGTTACGAAATCCATCTGGGGCGGCAGCGGTACCACTGACCGCGCATCGGCCAGCAACAACTCTGCTAAACCCCCGTGCGATCCGAACGCAAATACGTGCTGACCGGGCTTGAGATGCTTCACCCCCTCGCCCACTTCCCGCACCACACCCGACACCTCGCTACCCGGCGAAAACGGCAGGGGTGGCTTGAACTGGTACATGTCGCGGATGGTGAGCGTATCGGGAAAATTCAGGCTACACGCTTTTACGTCGATGAGTACTTTACCCGGTTCCAGTGTGGGTTCGGGGGTATTTTCGTCATAAACGAGCGTGTCGGGCAGGCCAAAGGCTTTGCAGATAATAGCGTTCATAGATGTGTAGTAGGTAGCCCGGACCGGGCTACAGTGTGTACCCGCCGTGGTAGTTACGTTTCACGAACTGGTTGGCGTAATCGTAATTGGTGACTTTCATAGTATCGCCGTCCCAGAGAAGTTTTTTGCGGCCCGTGAACTTGCCATTTTCGCGGGCGAGGTAGGAGCGGGTGGCCAGATTGCCCATCAATACGGTTTCGGTGAGCGGCCCGGACTGATCGAACGACGACGAGGTATAGGCTCCGTAGCCCTGCTTACAGGCTTTGACCCACTGCTGCTGATGCCCGTCGGGACCACCTTCTACAAGGGACTTTTCTGGTTTGGGCAGTTCTTTACCACTGAACTTGTCTGTTGGAAGCAGTTTAGGATCGTTACCGAACAAACCGCCCGTCAGCATACCTTTTGTGCCGATAAACAGCATACCCCCGTCCGACTCCCGGAACAGGTCTTCGTAGGCCACACCATCGGGAAGGGGTGGGCGGATACCGCCGTCGTACCATGAGAATTTGATTTCCTTCACCTTCCGGTCATCCGACGGAAACGTCAGGTGAATGGCCGACGAGGGCGGGCAGCTATCGTCGAAAAAGGCTTCTTTGAAGAAATCGGAATAGACCGACCCTACGCTGCACTCGACCGACGTCGGGTATTTCAGTTTCAGAGCGCGGAACGGTACGTCCATGAAATGGCAGCCCATGTCGCCGAGGGCACCCGTGCCGAAATCCCAGTAGCCGCGCCACCGGAACGGCATGTATGCTTCGTGATACGGGCGTTCGGGTGCGGTGCCGAGCCACAACGGCCAGTTTACTTCGGACGGAATGGGCTGACTTTCGCCCTTGTCTCTCGGCGATTTGACGCCCTGCGGCCATACGGGGCGGTTGGTCCAGCACTGTACGGTATGTACGTGGCCAATCATACCCTTCTGAATGGCCGTTTCGATAATCCGTGTGGCATCGCCCGAACTGCCCTGATTGCCCATCTGCGTCACGACGCGGTATTTTTTGGCCGCTTCGGTCAGCATCCGGGCTTCATAAATGTCGTGGGTAAGGGGTTTCTCGACGTAGACGTGTTTACCAAGCTGCATAGCCGCCATTGCAATGGGCGCGTGCATATGGTCGGGCGTACTGATGATTACGGCGTCGAACGTCTTACCCGCTTTGTCTAAGAGTTGACGGTAATCCTGGAAATACGGTGCATCGGGAAACTGGGCGCGGTATTTTTTCGACTGCCGGTCGTCCACGTCGCAGAGGGCCGCGATGTTGTCGGAGCCGTTGTTATGCGACAGCCGCACGTTCACATCGCCCTTACCCCCGCAGCCTATCACCGCCATGTTGAGTTTGTCGGACGGAGCCACGTAGCCTTTGCCGAGTACGTGACGCGGCACGATATAAAACGCAGCCGTAGCGAGTGCGCTGCTCTGAAGAAACTTGCGACGTGAAGCCATATACAATGAGCGAATGAGTGAATAATACGAAAAGGGCGAGTAAGTACGGATATACCGGCGTCAGCCTATTCGCTCGCTCGCTCACTCATTAATTCAGGCCATTACCTGGCCCATTTTCATAGCCACGCCCATATCTCCTTTTACTTTGAGTTTGCCCGACATGAACGCCATCATGGGGTTTAGGTCGCCGGTACCCATTTTCACGAGGTCGGCTACGCTTACGTGCAGGTCGCAGTCGGCGGGTTTATCGTCGTTGTTAACTACGGCGGGGGTTTGTTTGGCGTCTATATAGACGACACCCTGGTCGGTTACGATTTTGGCCGTAGCGTTGAGGCTGTCAGCGTGGGTGGCTTTAGTCCGAATCTGGTCGGTCAGTTCCTGTAGTGTCATGTATCTTTGCGTTTTAATATGAAACCGTGCGGCTAAAGTAAGGTTTTCTCAAATACGGGCGAAACAGCCCTACGATCAATATGCGCTCCGAATTTTTAACCCTGCTTTGTGTCCTGACGTTTCTAAGTTGCGCCTGGGGCCTGTTTGATGCTACGGTGTCGCTCTGGAAAACCAATGCTGTGGCCGAAACAGCCCTACTTCCCCGCAAACTGACGCCGGAAGAAAAAGCTGCCGAACCCAGATCCTATTTTGAAGACCGGGCCTCGGGCGACAGTCCCATGCCCGGCGACCCGGACCAGATCCGGCTACTGTCCATCGCACAGTTTAGCTACTCGCTGCTGACGCTCATTGGAGCTGTACTGATGTTTAACCTCCGCCGAGTTGGATTCTGGGTGTATGTGGCCGGTACCATAGCGGGTATCGTTATGCCCGTCGCCCTGGCTGGTTTTGGCGCACTCAACACCTCGTTCGGCGTCTTTTTCAGCATCATCTTCGCTGGGCTGTACTGGCTGAATTTGAAGGATATGCGGTAGTGGCCCTCATCGGCAAATTCCCGAAACCCTATACCCACACGGCTGGTTATTAGGGCATGATTGCCACCGCTATACCCCAAAAAATCAAGACAAAATCCCTCGCTGAGCAGTACGGGCGTGTCCGGGAACATTCGGAAACGATTTGCCACCACCTCGAAACGGAAGATTACGTGGTACAGCCCGTGGCCGATGTCAGCCCGCCTAAATGGCACCTCGGCCATACCACCTGGTTTTGGGAAACCTTCGTCCTGCAACCCCACGCGGCTGACTACCGCGTTTTTCACGACGATTTCAGCTTCGTTTTTAACAGCTATTACGAAACGGTTGGCCGGCGGGTGCTCCGTACTGACCGGGGTAACCTCTCGCGCCCAACCGTAACCGATGTGTATCGGTATCGCCAATACGTCGATGACGCAATGCGCCGGTTTCTGGCCGACTCCGAACCAACTCCCGAACTGACCGCGCTGATTGAACTCGGCCTGAACCACGAGCAGCAGCATCAGGAACTGCTCATCTCCGACATTAAGTACATTCTGGGCCATAATCCGCTGTTGCCAGCTATCGTGATGCCGCTGACGGAGTACGCACCCGAACCGGCAACATCCGCTGTTTCTGTTCGGGAAGGGATTTATGCCATTGGTTTTCGGGAAGACCAGACTACCGAAAGTCAGTTTCATTTCGATAACGAGGAAGCGTTACACAAGGTCTATCTGAACGATGTAACGCTGGCAGGCAACCTCATTACCAACGCCGAGTATCTACAGTTTATGGACGCAGGCGGCTACCACGACTTCCGGTTCTGGCTGGCCGATGGCTGGGCTTGGGACAATGCCACCAACGCAAAGGCCCCGCTGTACTGGCACAAAATTGACGGGCAGTGGCATTATTATTCATTCGACGGGCTGGTGCCGGTGAACCCCGACGCGCCGGTTTGTCACGTCTGCCAGTTCGAAGCCGACGCCTTTGCGCGGTGGGCGGGCACGCGCTTACCCACCGAATTCGAGTGGGAAACGGCGGTAAAATCCGGGCAGCTGTCGTGGGGCCGACGCTGGGAATGGACCAATTCAGCGTATTTGCCCTACCCCGGCTTCGTCACCGCAGAAGGAGCCGTGGGCGAATACAATGGCAAGTTTATGAGCAATCAACTGGTATTGCGGGGTAGTTCGGTGGCTACGCCGGATGGCCATTCACGCGCTACGTACCGCAACTTTTTTCAACCCGACAAGCAATGGCAGTTTACAGGAATACGCGTAGTGAAATGACCCCCACCATCAGCGAGACAATCGAAGTAGATAACACCTTTGCCGACGCCGTGCGGACGGGGCTGATGCAGACGCCCAAACGAATTTCGTCGCGTTTTTTTTACGATGATGAAGGCAGCCGTCTGTTCGAGCAGATTATGGAACAGCCGGAATACTACCTGACCCGCGCCGAATACGAGATTCTGGACACGCATAAAGACGCGCTACTACGTCATTTTTCGGTGAACGACCAGTCGTTTGAACTGGTAGAACTCGGTGCGGGCAACGGCCTGAAAACCAAACTACTACTCGATTATTTCACGAAGCAAAACGCTGATTTCTCCTACGCACCCGTCGATATCTCGGGCGATGCCCTGACCCGGCTTACCGACGACGTTCATGCCCAGTGGCCTGACCTGCCGCTGAATCCCCGCCAAACGGATTACTTCGACGCGCTCGGTTTGATTGCTGACGAATTGGTGGCTGATGCGCAGACCAATCACCGTCGCACCGGCGAGCGTCGCACCGTAGTCATGTTTCTGGGGGCCAATATTGGCAACTTCGCGCCCGACGAGGCCACCGGTTTTTACCAGCAACTGAGCGACCGGTTGCGCCCCGGCGATTTAGTGCTGACGGGGTTCGACCTACAAAAGCATCCGGCCATTATCTCGGCGGCCTACAACGACAAAGCGGGCGTTACGCGGGCGTTCAACCTGAATCTACTTCGGCGCATCAACCGCGAACTCGGTGCTGATTTTGACCTGAACCGCTTCGATCATTACGAAATCTACCACCCCGAAACCGGCGAAGCCCGCTCGTACATTGTCAGTGATACGCAGCAGACCGTTAACATTGACGCGCTCGATCTGACCGTACCATTTGCCGAGGGTGAGATTATCCATACCGAGATTTCGCGCAAGTTCACGCCCGACCAGATTCAGGTCCTGGCCCGGCAAACCGGCTTCCGCGTGACGGGCTGGTTCACCGACAGCCGGGGGTATTTTGTGGATGTGGTGTATGAGAAGGTATAAAGACAAAAACTATGGAACATTTCGACGCGATTATCATTGGCGTGGGCCAAGCCGGTAAGCCGCTGGCCGTTGACCTGGCCGGTGCGGGCTGGAAAGCGGCCATCATCGAACGTCATTACGTAGGTGGTAGCTGCATCAACTACGGCTGTACGCCCACTAAAACGCTGATTGCGTCGGCCAAACTGGCGCATCAGGCCCGACGTTCGTCAGATTATGGCATTGACACGGGCAATATTCAGGTTGATTTTACCGCCGTCATCGACCGAAAAAATAAGGTTGTCGAACAGTTCCGGCAGGGCATTGAAGATAAGCTGACGAGTACCAAAAATCTGACACTTATTGAAGGTGAAGCGCGGTTTTCAGGGCCAAAGCAGGTGACGGTTAAGGGGAATAACGGCGAGGAACGAACGCTGACCGCCGACCATATCTTTATCGACACCGGCACGCACTCTGCCCAACCCAACCTGCCCGGTCTAGACACCGTACACTGGCTAACCTCGACCACACTGATGGACACCACCGAACTGCCGAAACACCTGCTCATTCTCGGCGGAGGCTATATCGGGGCGGAGTTCAGTCAGATGTTCCGTCGATTCGGCTCCGAGGTAACCATTATTCAGCGCGGCCCGCAACTCCTCGACCGCGAAGACGCCGACATTGCCGATTCACTGACCAGCGTACTGACCAACGAAGGCATAACTGTGTACTGCAACGCCACCGCCGAGCGGGTGAGCAAAACCAAAGACGGCGAAATTGAACTGATCATAAAGACCGAAAAAGGCCCCCAAACCCTGACCGGAACGCACCTGCTCATCGCCATCGGTACCGCACCCAATACCGATGCACTGAACCTCGAAGCAGCTGACATCATTACCGATAAACACGGCTTCATCCCCGTAAACGAGCGTCTGGAAACAAATCAACCCGGCATTTATGCTACCGGCGACGTAAACGGCGGTCCGGCATTCACGCATATCTCCTACGACGATTATCGGATTTTGCGCGACAACCTACTCCACAGCGGCAACCGAACCGCCACGGGTCGGCCCGTACCGTACACCGTATTTACTGACCCGCAACTGGGACGCATCGGGCTGAATGAAACACAGGCCCGCGAGCAGAAAAAGAACATAAAACTGGCCACCATGCCCATGAGCAGCGTAGCCCGCGCCATCGAGATCGGCGAGACCAACGGCCTGATGAAGGTCATAATTGATGCGGACACCGACCAGATTCTCGGCGCGTCGATTCTGGGTATTGAAGGGGGCGAAATCATGTCAATGCTTCAACTGGCAATGATGGGTAAGCTGACCACGCAGCAACTCAAAGAGACAATCTTCGCCCACCCCACCCTCGCCGAATCGCTTAACAACCTGTTTGCGTAATGTAGGACGGACGTGGGTCGGTGCGCCGACTCTTGTGCGACCCGCCCTAAGGCGGCTAACCATGTAGGGACGGAGTAGGATGGACACTCTTGTCCGTCCAGCCCCGCAGGGGCTAACTATGCAGTTCAAGCTAAGTGCAACACTGGCCTATTCTTTAGTCATTTCACTTAGCTTGAACTAACGTGTTAGCCGCTTCGCGACTGGACGGACAAGAGTGTCCATCCTACTGGTAAAAATAACTAATAGATTAGTTGATAAACTAATCTATTAGTCGTACACTTGCATCACTATGCAAATCAGAGAATTGACAAAGGCCGAAGAAGAGATCATGCGGGTGCTGTGGCAACTCGAAAAGGGCTTCGTAAAAGACGTCCTGGCCGAACTGCCCGAAACCGACCGCGCCGACGGACCACCCGCCAAACCCGCCTACAACACCGTATCGACCATTATCCGCATCCTCGAAAAAAAAGGCATGGTTGGCTATACGGCGTATGGAAAAACGCACGAATACTACCCCCTAATCAGCGAGGAAGCGTACCGGCGTTTCCAGACCGAGCAACTGATGAGCAACTACTTCGACGGGTCGCTCAAAAAGCTGGTGTCATTCTTCGTGAAAGAGAAAAACATCAGCCTGACCGAAGCCGACGAAATCATCAAACTTCTGAACAAACAGAAATAACCATGAACACGCTCAACTACGTTCTCACCGCCAACGGCTTTTTGCTGCTGTTCTTTGCCTGCTATCACGCCCTGCTACGCCAAAATACGTTTTTCGCCACGAACCGGGCGTATCTACTAACGGCACTTGGCTTGTCGTTACTGTTGCCGCTGGTAACGCTGCCCGCTGCGTGGGTCGTGACGCCGACAGACGTGGTGCCGACCGTTACGTTGCCCACGTTTACGGTGGGTAGCACAAATACGCCCGCAGTTAGTGGCCCCATGTCGGCGTTTTGGCTGTGGCTCGTGTACGGCGTGGGCGTAGCGGTCATGCTCGTGCGGCTGGGGCTGAATTTGCGAGCCGTGTTCTACCTCATCGGCACTGGCACAACCGAACAACGGCCCGGCTATACACTTGTGCGTTTGCCGGAAATGGATAGCCCGGTGCCGTCATTTTCATTTGGTCAATACCTCGTCCTGAACGCCACCGATGCCCAAACCGAACCCGACGCGCTGATGCGCCACGAAGAAGCGCACATCCGCCAACGCCACACTGCCGACGTGTTGCTGATCGAGATTATCCGGGCCGTATTCTGGTATAACCCGGTGCTATGGCTGTACAAACGGGCGGTACAGGAAGTACACGAGTTTCTGGCCGACCGGACCGCGTCTGACGCGGTTGTCCATGCCGAAATCGATTATCCCCGGCAGTTAGTAGCCTATGCGCTCTGCATTACGCCAACGGCACTCGTTACGCCTTTTGTGTCTGTATCAACCCTAAAACAACGTATCGTTATGTTACAAAAACCCCAATCCAACCGCCGGGCCTTACTGAAATACGCCCTTGTTCTGCCCATTGCCGGGCTGCTCACCCTCTGCACCCAACCCGACCGCGACCAGCCCAAAACAGAGGTTGCCCAGCGCGTTAATGCCCGTAAGCCTGTCATGGTGGATGGTGAGATTTTCACCGTTGTTGAGCAACAACCGGAGTTTCCGGGCGGTATGGCCGCACTGGGTCAGTACCTCGGCCAATCCATCAAGTACCCCGTTGCGGCTCAGAAAGCGAATATTTCGGGCCGGGTGTTCGTCAATTTCGTCGTGACAACAACCGGCGAGATAACGGACGTGAACCTGCTGAAAGGCATTGGCTTCGGGGCCGACGAAGAAGCGATGCGTGTGGTCTCACAGATGCCCCGCTGGAAACCCGGTTCGCAACGTGGAAAGGCCGTGAATGTGCGGTACAACCTGCCGATCAATTTTGCGCTGGAGGACGATTCTGAGAAGCCTTCAAAAACATCATTATCGCAGAATGGCTTCGGTGGGTTAGACCAATACGAGCATTTCTACCTCAACGGAAAAGAAGTGGGCAAAGGTGAATTCAAAAAGGTGTTTGAATCGGGAGAGGTCAACGAGATCAGTGCAAAGAAGGGCGACAAAACGATTTCGGTAACGACGAAGTAGGTCGTATCGCATCGGCGCACCGACTCTTGTGCGACCAGCCGCCGAAGGCGGCTAACACGGTAGTTGCTGGTGTAGGATGGACACTCTTGTCCGTCCAGTCGCCGAAGGCGGCTAACACAGTAGTTCAAACTAAGCGTATAAACCAGTGCCAACTTAGCTTCAACTACATTGTTAGCCGCTTCGCGTCTGGACGGACGTGGACGTCCATCCTACACCAGCCGCTACTGTGTTAGCCCGGGCCAGCACAATTCGTTTTGCTTGACATTACCCTGAAAGCGTGGTATCATTGGCGAAAAACCAAATGACCATGAAAACCCTGCTCCTGAGCCTGATGGCTATGCTGACCATGACGACCTACGCCACCGCCGAAACCGGCAAACCAAAACCTACGCTGCAACACGTGGTGCTGTTCAAGTTCAAGCCTGACGCCACGCCCGAAAAAGTGGCCGAGATTGTGGCGGCTTTTGAAGCATTACCGTCGAAAATCAAGGAAATCAAAGGATTCAAGTGGGGTACCAATAACAGCCCCGAAAAACTCGACAAGGGCCTGACCCACGCCTTTATCCTGACCTTCAACTCAGCCGCCGACCGCGACGCCTACCTGCCCCACCCCGCCCACAAGGAATTCGGCACCATCGTAGGCCCCTGGCTTGCTGATGTTACGGTGGTGGATTTCATGGACCAGAGTAAGTGAGTTTTTTTGTGATGTGGCTGAGGTGCGAAGGATCTCCCTGCAGCAAAGATTCCCTGCAATAGAGATGGTTCGTACCTCAGCCGCATCACAAAGCAACTACCCGCCCATTTCCACACGCTCCCAGCCCGTTTTTCGGTACTGACTGAACAGGTATATAACCAATACGACCGAGACCGGGATGGCAGCCCACACGCCGTAGGGCAGATACGTTAGACCGAAATGCGCCAGACCAACCACGCCCAGCACGGCGGCAATCAGGATACCCCGGCTCGTATTGTTCTGACTCAGGGCATCCTGCGCAATGGAAAACGGCATGTACCGCTTTGACATCAGAGCCGAACTCATCAGCATCACCAGCGAATTGCTGAACGCCAGCAGCACATCGTCAATTTTATCGAGTCCAAACTGATATAGAATATACGAGGCAATCAGGATATAAAACGGCAACAGTAGTTTAGTAATCAGGGCTTTAAGCGAACCCACCAATACGTCGCCGGGCTGGCGGATGGGCGCGCTGCCATACACCCACGACGCCCGGTAATTGTCTGACACGCTGAGCTGCAACTGCGCTACCATCACGTAAATCCCGGCGAAGTAAAGGGCAAAGAGATAAAACATACCGCCCATTTTCTGAAACGACATACCGACCGTGTACGCCAGCGCGAAGCCCAATTGCGGGTATGTTTTGAGTTTAAACTTACGGTCGCGGCCCGTAATACGCCAGGCAAAACCAAACGCGGCTCGCTCCAGTGGATTGCGCGTGAGCCAGCCCGATAGCCGATCTACCAGGTTCCCACGGTTCTGTTCAGATACCGGTTTCATGCCCGAAGCGCCTTTACGTACAGCCGGTTGACTTTCCTGATCGAGACTGCTCAATTGCTGTACAAAATTGCCCGTCAGGAAGCGATTCATGGCCCATAACCCAAGTATCGGCATGGTCAGGGCCAGCAGCAGGAACGTGAGGTGCGTAGTGTCTATGGCGGGCTTCACAATCAGGTCAACGGTACCGGCCATCCACATGGGTGGGATCAGGAAATGCCACCACTCATGCGGCAACGCTCGGCCGAACATCTCGTTCGTGTTCATAAGCCGGGGCAGAATCTGGTAGCCCCCGTAAAATAGAATGGCCATCAGAATCTGCACGTAGTTGATAACCTCCCGGAGTTTTTCTTCGCTGACAAACCGCATCAGTACGAGGTAAAACACGTTGGTCAGAAACACCATCAGCACCGCCGACAGCAGGGCCATAACCAGAAACACCACTCCCGCCAACGCCCCAAACCGGTACGACACCACCAGCAGCCCACCCAGCGAGATAGATAGTGCAATGGCCGTGAGATAACTGGAAATATGCACAATCCTGGCCAGCCAAAGCGTCCGGCTATCCACGGGTCGGGGCAGGATAATCTGATTGTCGGACGAGTCCAGAATAACCGTCGAGAAGTCGGAGATGAGCGTGAGGGCGCAGAGGGCCATAATGTAGGAAAACTGGAGCGTGAGCGGAAAAAACATAACACCTAACGCCGGCACGCCCAGCATTCCGATGCTCAGCAGACTACCCAGTACGGCATAAATAGCCAGCGTTTTCAGGAACGCGTTGTTCGATTCTTCATTCACTTTTTTGCCGTACCGACCCAGATTAACGGTATTTCGGCGGCTGTCCATCATCAGCTTTACCTGCACAATGGCGCGTAGTTGACCATAATCGGCACCGGCAGCGCGGATGAGCGGCTGCATTCGGGCCAGCAACCAGAGAATCAGGTTTATCATTGGTTGATGGTGTGAATGAATTCTTCGGCCACGCCAGTTTGGGTATCGGAGCCGGTGAGCTGGGCAAAAAGCTGTTCGAGCGAGCCGCTGCTTTGCTGCTGCAACTCCCGGAACGTACCCTGAGCTACCACCTGCCCCTGCGCCAGAATGATGATCCGGTCCGAGATTTTCTCAACTACATCCATGATGTGCGAACTGTAAAAAATGGTCTTGCCGCCGTTGGCCAGCTGCCGGATAATTTCTTTCACCAGCACCACCGCATTGGCATCGAGGCCCGACAGTGGCTCGTCCAGGAAAATAACGTCAGGATTATGGAGCATCCCCGAAATGAGCAGTACTTTTTGCCGCATTCCCTTCGAGAACGTGGTCATACGGGCATGGGCATGGTCGCTCAGTTGGAACAGCCGCAGGAGTTCGAGGGCTTTGTGTTCAATGTGGGCTGGGTCGAGTTCGTAGAGTTGCCCCAGAAAATTGAGATACTCCATTGGGGTCAGCGTATCGTAGAGGGCCGCGTTTTCTGGTACGTAACCAATGCGCCGTTTGATGTCGAGCGACTGCGTTTTCACGTCCATACCCAGCACCCGCACCTCGCCGGTGAAATCGGGCAGCATCCCGATCAGAATTTTGAGCGTCGTAGATTTCCCCGCCCCGTTGGGACCGATGTAGCCCACCACCTGCCCGGCAGATACGCTGAGGTCAATACCCTTGAGCACGGGCGTACTGCCGTAGGATTGAAAGACATTCTGGAGTTGAATAACCGGCTGATCAGTGTTCATAACTGGAATTAATTGCCTACGTAAGTTACCAAAAAAGACCCGTCTGGTAGTAAGCCGGGCGGGTCTTTTGGCAGATTATCGGGATGGAAGGTTACGTCACGCAATATGCTACACCAACCCCTTTGCCACTAAATATTCGGCAATTTGTACAGCGTTGGTAGCAGCACCTTTACGGAGGTTGTCAGCTACGCACCAGAAGTTAAGCGTTTTGGGCTGGGTTTCGTCGCGCCGGATGCGGCCCACGAATACCTCATCGCGACCGTGGGCGGTGAGCGGCATGGGGTAAATTTTGTTGGCCGGGTCATCCTGTACCACTACGCCTTCGGCATTGCTGAGCAGCTCAACCACGTCGGCCAGCTCAAACTCCTCGGCAAACTCCACGTTAATGGCTTCGGAGTGGCCGCCAATGGTGGGGATGCGCACCGTAGTAGCCGTGACGCGGATGCTGTCGTCGCCCATGATTTTCTTGGTCTCGTTCACCATCTTCATCTCCTCTTTGGTATAGCCATTGTCGAGAAACACGTCGATGTGTGGCAGGACATTGAGGTCGATGGGGTGCGGATACACTTTCTCTACGTCGGTACGGCCTTCGCGCTCAGCAAATAGCTGATCTACTGCCGCTTTGCCCGTTCCCGTTACGGACTGATACGTAGATACCACCACCCGCCTGATTTTGTAGCGGTCGTGCAGGGGTTTCAGGGCCACCACCATCTGAATGGTTGAACAGTTGGGATTCGCAATGATTTTATCGGCAGCGGTCAGCACATTGGCGTTTACTTCCGGCACGATCAGCGGTTTGGTGGGGTCCATGCGCCAGGCCGACGAGTTGTCGACTACCGTAATGCCTGCTTCGGCAAATTTGGGGGCCAGTTCGAGCGAGGTACTGCCGCCCGCCGAGAAAATAGCAATGGCAGGTTTGGCCTTAATAGCGTCATCGAAACCAACAATGGTGTATTCTTTCCCTTTGAACGACACCTGTTTACCCACCGACCGCGCCGACGCGACCGGAATCAGTTCAGTTACGGGGAAGTTACGCTCTTCCAGCACTTTCAGAATTTCGCTACCAACAAGTCCGGTAGCCCCAACAACGGCAATTTTCATGCGTGTAATGCGGGCAGGCACCCGCTTTGGAATAGGTTGATACAAAAAGCGGGCTTCCGCCCGCCGTCTTAATTACCCACAAAACTACGGTAAAAGCCTGACATAGCTTTAGTTCTGCCGTTCGCCGTAGCAATAGCAGAGCCCGTCGGGAGCCACGATGAACAAAACCTTCCACAGTACATTGCCATGCTGTTGCTGGCTGAACTCGGGCTGCTCTCTGGGTAGGCCCCTGGCTTTCAATTCAGCAAACAGGGTCTGCACATCGTCGACTTCAAAAAAGCAACCGTCCTGCGTGGGGTCACCCCCGTTTTCGACCAGACCAATCTGAACCGCATCCCGACTTAGCGTGGCCGCTGAATTGGGTGTATCATGGCGCGATGTAAGCCGAAAGCCCAGTATGTTTTCGTAGAAAGGCAGGACTATCTTCAGGTTTCTGACGGGGAGGTTCATGGTGTCCTGCTGGTAGGGCCAGGCATTTTTGAGAATCGCTTTCGGTTCGTTCATGGTATTCGATGTTGTAGTTTATACGACTGTTTAGAGATAGAAATGATAGATTCTCTGAAACCAATCAGACCCGTTTTCTATCTGCTGGATCAATAATAAAACCCGCACAACGTAATCTTTTTACGTTGTGCGGGTTTGTTCAAAAAATTACTCAAAAAAAGTACGTTCGCTCCGGCGTTAGGCAGGCATCGAGCTGAATATCAGTCAACTCAACGTCTTTAATCCGGTTGACGGGGCCGAACAGCGACAGGCCGATTTTCCGGCAGTCGGGGCGGCAGTTGGCCAGGAACCGGTCGTAATAACCCTTGCCATATCCTACGCGATGACCTTGCCGGTCGAATGCCAGCAGCGGTACCAGCACGATGTCGAAATCAGTAGCCGGAACAGGATCGGTATCGGGCATCGGCTCGGGAATACCCCAGCGGTTTTCGGTCAGCGTTGTATCGGGCGTAAGCGGGTAGTGCGTGAGTTGGTTTGTCAGTACGTCCGTTATCGAGACCGCCACCCGAACCGCCGGAAAATTGCGCCAGAGTTGCCGAATCATCAGCCACGTATCCACTTCATTTTGCCGCGCAATGGGCAGAAACGTATGGAGCGTTCCACTTGTGAAACGCTCCATGAAAAACCGATTAGCGATAGCCGCGCTGCGTTCGGCGACTTCGTGAGCCGATAACGCTTTTCGCTGTTCCAGAAAGTGAGTACGCAGCGTGGCTTTGGTCATAGATGTAGGTTAACACTACTGATTAAACTGCATGCTGTTCAACTGGATAATACTGTCGTTAGGTTTGTCGGGCTTCATCACCACCACATACACATCGTGTCTGCCCGTAATGGGCGTCTCGAACAGACCCGTTACCTGCGCGTTGCTTTTCCAGTCGCCGGTAGTTTTAAACGGCGTTCGGCTTACTACCGGCCCGGCGTAAGAATCCAGCCTGACGTCGATAAAGCCGTCTTTATCTTTCGATGAGTAATCGAACGTCAGCGATTTTATGGTGGTCATATCCACGTCTTTCAGCAGGACGTACGCCTTATGATTCCCGGCACTCAGCCGATTGCCCCAGCGCGGAAAGCCCACATACGCATCGGCATCAATCGTTCTGACCAGCGAATTCCGCAGCGTAACCACTTCTGAACCCGTCAGCGGCCGTGCGGCATCCCGACCAATACCGTTACCCCGATCCGTGTACGACGCCATGAGCGTGTACTGCCCGCGCGGCTGATCGGCCTTATGCTGATCAAATGCCAGGTTGCCCTGCGTGGGCATGGTCTTTACGTTCCGGGCGTCGGTCAGCGAGAAAATGTATTTGACCATTTCCTGGGCGTCCTGCACCGGCACCTGCGGGTGGGCACTCATCAAATGGTCTTTACTCCAGTTACCGCCCCCACCTTTAATGATTTTCAGAGCCAGTTGCTCCACAACGCCGGGCTGCCCTTTATAACGGTCGGCAATGGCCAGAAACGTAGGGCCAACCGAAGGCTTATCAATGATATGGCAGGCTTTGCAGTCGCTGCTGGTTACGAGCATCTTGCCGAGCGAGCCATTGCCAATCTGGTCCATGTCCTGATGCCCCATTTGTTGGGAAGCGGCTGCTATTACCGCACCGTTGGGCTGTGGGCTGTAGGAAGCCGTTACGTTGATTTTCTTCGAATCAATCTTGTCTTCTTTGTCCTGGACCTTCACTGAATATACAAACGGCTTGCCCTGCCAGAAAAACGATTTATTGTCGACAGTGGCAATTTCTACGTTGGGCTTTGCATTGCCAACGGTTACGGTAACGGTATCCATGCCCACCTGTCCTGTCTGGTCAGTTACTTTCAGGATGGCGTTATAGACACCGGGTTTGGTGTAGGTATAGGCTACGTTAGGCTGGGTTGCACCTGCGGTTTCGCCGTCAAACAGCCATTGGTACGTCAACTTGTCTTCGTCCAGGTCGGTGCCGCGTCCGCCAAATTTTACCCGCAGTGGAGCGGGACCTACAACCTCACGAATGACGGGTGCGTTTTTACCGTCGGAGGTTAAAAACGCCCGGGCGTTGAGCCGGGCCTGCGCCAGCGAATCGACCACAAACGCGCGGGCTACGGGCGGGCGATTACCCCGGTTGTACTCGACTTTCACCAGCCGCGCATCGTCGTTGTCAGCCCCGTAAACCGATCCATATTCGAGCATATACATAACCCCGTCTTTGCCAAATGCCTGATCGATGGGCCGACGAAAATCGCCGTTGACGGCCATAAAGGGTTCGGTTCTGATGTAATTATCGTCTTTGTCCACCCGCACGGCCAGTACCCAGTTGCGCATCCAGTCGAAAATGAACAACGCACCATCGTAGTATTCGGGGAATTTGGTTTTCGAGGGCGACTGCGCATCGTAGCTGTAGAACGCGCCCGCCATGGCACTGCGCCCACCCTGCCCCAGTTCGGGGAATTCTTTCGAGACGCCATACGGATACCAGATCATGGCCGGGTTAACGGGAGGCAGTTTTTGCAGTCCTGTGTTCTTGGGCGAATTATTGACCGGTGCGTTCGGGTCAAAGCGCGGACCGACAATACCGGTGGCAAAATCGTGGTCGCCATAGGGCTGGCTGTTGCCGATGAACAGCGGCCAGCCGAAATTACCCGCTTTTTTGGCATGGTTGAACTCGTCATATCCTCTGGGGCCGAGCGTGCTGCTGTCTTTTCCCGCGTCGGGGCCAATCTCACCCCAGTACAAGACATTCGACTTCGGGTTGATCGCAATGCGGTACGGGTTGCGCAGGCCCATCGTATAAATCTCAGGCCGGGTCTGGGCCATCCCTTTCGGAAACAGGTTCCCGTCGGGAATCGTATAAGAGCCGTTGGCCTGTGCAACATCCGTTGTGGGACGGATACGCAGCACTTTTCCACGCAAATCGTTGGTGTTGGCAGCTGTTTCGCGGGCGTCGGCGGCTAAGTGGTCAGAACGGGCATCGATGGGTGCGTAGCCTTCCGACGGAAACGGGTTGGTATGGTCGCCGGTGGAGAGGTACAGATTACCTTCCCCGTCGAACGCCAGCGAACCGCCGTGGTGCGCCCCTGGCTGATCGATGCTTGGTACCTTTAACAGCACTTTCTCGGATGCCAGGTCCAGTGAGTTATCGTCGTTGACCACAAAGCGAGACAGGTTGTAGAACGGGTCTTTTGTGTAGTTGGGTGCGTAATAAATGTACAGAAAATGGTTAGTGGCAAAAGCAGGATCGAGCGTAATACCCTGAACGCCATGCCCCTGCTTCACCGATACATCGAACCGATGCACCAGCTGAGACTTGTTGGTTTCGGGCAGATAGACCGACAGATTACCGCTACGTTCGGTAAAGAAAGCGCGGCCATCGTCGGCAACGGCCAGCTCCATTGGCTCGTTGAGGTCGTTTACGAGTACGGTTTTTACGAAGCGATTTTCTTCGGGCATTACGGTAGCGTAGGCTTTGCCGTAGTCCAGGGATTTGTTGCCATCCATCGTCCAGGTCAGCGCACCAAGTAGATGCTGCACAAACAGCGGTTCGGTATAGCTCTCGTCGGTATGGCCTCCGCCGGTGTAAAAGGCCCGCCCCCCGTCAAATTCGTGGTACCAGGCAATGGGGTGATTACTGCCGTTGGTACCGCCCTCATACGTGTTTTCGTCCAGGCTGGCCAGCACGTGTATACCCGCGTAGAGCGAACGGTAGTTATACCATTCGTCGGTGCGCTCCCAGCGATTGGGCAGGTGGCTGGTTGCCGGGCTATTTTTATCGGTTACGTCAACCGTAGCTTTCCTGACGTTGGGCTGGCTGGGATGACTGGAAAAGTATCCGCCCACGAGTTTGTTATACCAGGGCCAGCCGTATTCTGTATCTGCCGCTGCGTGGATACCCATGTAGCCGCCCCCAGCCTGAATATACCGCTCAAAAGCCGCCTGCTGCGTCTGGTCCAGTACGTTGCCGGTGGTGCTCAGAAACACCACCGCCTGATAATGCTTCAGACTGTCTTCAATAAAATAGTCTGCGTTTTTGGTCGTGTCGACCCGGAAATTATTCTCCCGACCCAGTTTCTGAATGGCCGCAATCCCCGCAGGAATAGAGGTATGATTCCAGCCCTTTGTTTTCGAGAAGACCAGAATCCGCTTAGGGGCAGCCGCTGGCTTGGGCGGGGCCGTTGTAGCCACCGCCGGAGCATTTCCGGAAACGGTCTGCGAAACGGGCTTCTGACTATTCATGCAGGCATACAGCGAAAGAGCCGCGCCCGCCACACTCAGCACGCGAAAAAGTGGTTTGGTAGAACGAGTAAATTCAGTCATGGACGGGGAGAGTTTTGATGCAGTAACGTATCAAATACGCCGTGTATAACAGCGATGTTCATCGTTAGTAACTAAAGCGTAAAGACGCACAAACTACCGACTTTTATTGGGCGAAGTAGCCCGGACCGGTACGCCGGCTTACTACTCCAGGCACAACATCATCCGGTAATCGAACGGGTTAAAATGCTGCTTCATTTTCTGGAGAAAGGCGGGATCAGTGAGCTGGAATGTCAGGAAGTTTTCGGTACGTTCCTGCAAGCCACCGTTCGGAAACAGCTCGTCTTTGACAGCCAGCAACTGCCGCACACCCGTTTCCTGATTGCGTTCTTCAGACCGGCGCATTTTCTTTTCCAGCCGCGCTACGGCATTGGCAAACCGCTTTGTCTCGGCCAGCACTGCTTGCTCGAGCGTCGGGTCAACCATCTGCGCTTTGTGCAGAATGCCGTCGAGGGCCCGGTTAATCTGACCATTTTCGGTATCGAACTTCAGCGCGTGCCGGGTGTGAGCGTCAATGAATTCGTGCTTCAGCGTCTGCGTATCCTGAAACAGTTGTTGGGGTGTTAATCCCAGCTTATGGACCCGCTGTGCAGCCACCCGCGGTACGTACACCGCAAAATTACGCGGCATCAGCAACGGGAATGGCGTCTGATACTGATTAAAAACGGCCCCAAGCTGTAACCAGTACGGCACCTCCGACGGGCCACCGATATAGGCCAGATTAGGCAAAATCGTTTCCTGATACAGCGGCCGCAATACTACATTCGGGCTGAACCGTTCGGGGTGTTCGTCCAGCAATGCCAGCAGTTCGGCTTCACTGAAACGCAGATCGGTATGCAACACCGTGTACGACCCGTCTGGCAAACGTTCGATGCGCTCGCGGAGCTGATCGCCGAGGTAAAACAGATTGATGTCGCGGGGCGTAATGATGGCGTCGTAATCAAGGTCTTCCAGTTGAGCCGTACGCTGTTGCACGAGGTTGTGGGCCGTTTGAGCCAGCAGTTCATCTCGCATGACAGGCGCGAATATCCGTTTCAGGTCAGCATCGTCGGCATCAAGACACACCAGTCCATCGGCTCCAAAGAGTTCGTTTACGTAGTACCGAACGGCATTGGCCAAGGTGTCGTGATTCAGGTACGCCGTTTCAAACAGAGCAAGTTTTTCGGGAATCTCGGCGAAGAGCGTTTTCAACTCCTGCGGGTTCATGCGCCCCACCGCCCCGCGCTGTTCGGTCTGCCAGGCGTAGGTATTACCAAACAGCGAAAAGTGGTTGATTTCGGCAAAGTCGTGGTCTTCGGTCGCCATCCAGTACACCGGTACAAACTTATATTCCGGGTAAGCCTGGGCGAGTTGCCGGGCCAGATTGACGGTCGTAATCAGCTTATAAACAATGTACAGCGGCCCGGTAAAGATATTGAGCTGATGGCCCGTCGTAACAGTAAACGTCTTGGACTGGCGCAGTACTGAGAAATCCGGTTTATTGGAAACATCCGCGTACTGCCGCTCCAGCGCATCGACCAGAGTCTGCCGCTTTGCTTCGTCAAAATTCTGTCTCTCTTCGATTTGTCCGGCAAACGCATCCAGTGTTGGAAAACGGTTATAGAACGGACAGAGGCTATCTTGCTGAGTGATGTAATCGAGAAAAAGCGTCGAGAATTGGCCGGTTTGCGCGAGCGGGAGGTACTGACAGTCCATTGCAGGTAAGTAGGTTCGCTATCCCAACAACCGAACAAGCCCGCAAGGTTCGGATCACAACGTACCGATAATAAGCAATAGCTGCTCTTTAAGCTGAGGAATATCCACCGTAACTACACTCCAAATGAGCGGGGTATCAACCCCAAAGTATTCGTGAATCAATATGTTACGCAATCCAACGATGCTCCGCCATTCAATCTCTGGAAACGCTTCTCTGATCGAAGCGTCTATATGATTACAGGCCTCGCCGATGATTTCAATTTGCTTAATGCAGGCAAACCGCATCATCGAATTCTGAGAAAACTCAGTCAATGTCTGGCCCCGAGTATATTGCTCTATTTCGGTAATAGCATCGAGGGCGTGTTCAATACGTTGCCGATTACTGAAGCGACCTTTCATAAATAAGTTGCTTGTCGGCGTGGACAAACGGACTAATTCGGGGCGACAGACCATTGGCCGAAACCAGGTCAACCGACTTTTGCAAACGCTCTTCGAGGTCCAGTTGCATGCCTGCGAATTGCCAGCCAATATGCTGGCTGTAATCCAGCTCAACCAACAAATCAAGGTCACTCTGTGCGTCGGCTTCGTTGCGCGAGTACGAGCCGAATACGTAGGCCCGTACAACCGGCTTGTCGCGCAGGTAGTCTTTTATGATCGCTAATTCGTTGTCCGTCAGTTTCATACTGCTATTTACACAACCTGCCCGTACAAATCAAACTCCTCAGCGCGGTCGATGCGGACGTTGGCAAAATCGCCGAGCCGGACGTATTCCGTGGCGGAAACCAGCACTTCGTTGTCCACTTCGGGCGAGTCGGCTTCGGTGCGGCCAATGAAGTAACCGCCTTCTTTGCGGTCGAACAGCACCTTATACGTTTGCCCGACTTTTTCCTGGTTCAGTTCTGCCGAGATGCCTTGTTGCAGGTCCATCAGCTCGTCGGCGCGTTCCTGCTTGATGTCAGCGTCAATGTCGTCGGGCATGGTGAACGAGTGGGTATCGTCTTCGTGCGAGTAGGTAAACACGCCCAGCCGGTCGAAACGCATCCGCTCGACGAAGTCGTAGGTTTCCTGAAAATGGGCGTCCGTTTCGCCGGGGTGGCCCACAATCAGCGTCGTGCGCAGCGTGATACCCGGCACTCGTTCGCGAATGGTCTGCACGAGTTCTTCGGTCTTTTCGCGCGTAATGCCCCGGCGCATGAGTTTCAGCATCTCAGTCGAGCCGGTTTGCAGGGGCATATCCAGGTAACTACAGATGTTGGGCCGGTCGCGCATCACATCCAGCACATCGAGGGGGAAGCCGGACGGGTAGGCGTATTGCAACCGAATCCACTCGATGCCGTCCACGTCGGCCAGCCGGTTCATCAGCTCAGAGAGGTTGCGTTTTTTATAGATATCCAGCCCGTAATACGTCAAATCCTGCGCGATAAGAATCAGCTCTTTGGTGCCGCGCCGGGCCAGCGACTTCGCTTCAGCAACAAGGTCGTCTATGCTGCGCGATACGTGTTTGCCGCGCATAATGGGAATAGCGCAGAACGAACAGGGACGGTCGCAGCCTTCGGCAATTTTAAGGTACGCGAAATGGGCGGGGGTCGTCAGCAAACGCTCTCCCACGAGTTCGTGCTTATAATCGGCGCGGAGGGTTTTGAGCAGGCGCGGCATCTCGTTGGTACCAAACCACGCATCGACCGTCGGCATCTCTATTTCCAGCTCGTCCTTGTAGCGGTGCGACAGGCAGCCTGTTACGTATACTTTGTCCACGATACCCGCTTCTTTGGCGTCGACGTAGCGCAGGATCGTGTTGATGGATTCTTCTTTGGCGTTGTCGATAAAGCCGCAGGTATTGATGACCACAATGTTGGCATCGTCCTTCTTCGACTCGTGCGTCACCGCCAGGTTATTGCCCCGAAGCTGCGTGAACAGCACTTCCGAATCCACCAGATTCTTGGAACAGCCCAGCGTGACGATATTGATTTTATTGGTTTTTACTCCTTTGGTTTTCAAAGCAATTGTAAGTTTCAGCGTATCGGTCTATGTCAACGCCGGGGGTCTGCATCAAAGTTCGGTACCCCGTTGGTAAAGCGCGGCATTCGCCGGATAAACCAGATGAATGGTATGAAAATGATGGCCAGCAAAATTAGAAACGTTTCCATAGAACCTTGAAGCACCAACCGTTGAACCTTGAACAAACGCCTACCTTTGCGTTTTGCTACAACTATATGACTTTATCTGCACTGACGGCCATTTCGCCGGTCGATGGCCGCTACCGGGCGCAAGTTGATGCGCTGGCCCCGTATTTCTCCGAGTTTGGCCTGATTCATTACCGAGTCCGCATCGAAATCGAGTACTTCATCGCGCTTTGCGAGTGGCCTGTGCCGCAACTGTCGGGCGTCAATACCGGTCAATTTCCGACATTGCGGGCGTTGTACGAGCAGTTTTCCGAAGCTGACGCCCTTCGTATCAAGGAAATCGAGAAAACGACCAATCACGATGTGAAAGCGGTTGAGTACTTCATCAAAGAGAAACTGACCGGTACGCCCGTCGAGCCGTTTCTGGAGTTCGTTCATTTCGGGCTGACCTCGCAGGACATCAACAACACCGCCATTCCGCTGGCGTTGCAGGAAGCGCTGGAAACCGAAATTACACCCCTGTACCGGCAGGTGTTCATGCGATTGCAGACCCTAGCAAATCAGTGGAACAATATCCCGATGCTGGCCCGGACGCACGGCCAACCGGCCTCGCCCACCCGGCTCGGTAAGGAAATAGATGTGTTTGTGGAGCGCATTGAAAAGCAACTGCATCTATTAGCAGCCATCCCAACGGCGGCCAAGTTTGGCGGGGCAACGGGCAACTTCAACGCCCACGCCGTGGCGTATCCTAACGACGACTGGAAGCGGTTCGGTAATCAGTTTGTGGAAAGTCTCGGTATGGTACGCAGTCAGTCTACTACCCAGGTCGAGCATTACGATATGCTGGCCGCCCTGCTCGACGCCTTTAAACGAATCAACACGATCCTCATCGACCTCGACCGCGACGTCTGGCAATACGTGTCGATGAATTACTTCAAGCAGAAACTAAAGGAAGGTGAGGTCGGCTCGTCGGCGATGCCGCACAAGGTAAACCCCATTGATTTTGAGAACTCCGAAGGCAATCTCGGCATTGCCAACGCCCTGTTTGAGCATCTGTCGGCCAAGCTACCCATCTCGCGGCTCCAGCGCGACCTGACCGACTCAACCGTACTGCGGAGCCTC
>Ga0123337_10000289_pt1 | contig 93228 bp, 77 predicted proteins | sample frozenSSSSmetaG_FD_89792 | JGI IMG/M metagenome (GOLD analysis project Ga0123337, IMG submission 89792) | Glacier valley bacterial and archeal communities from Borup Fiord, Nunavut, Canada, to study Microbial Dark Matter (Phase II) -... | ecosystem: Environmental > Aquatic > Freshwater > Ice >...
AACAGTAGGGGAATACCTGATGAATGAATTAAAACAGATCGATGTGCTGCAAAATGTTCGCGGACGGGGATTAATGATCGGTTTTGATGTGCCTGCCGGATTAAAAGATCTGCGTAAAAACCTATTGTGGAATTATAAAGTATTTACCGGAGAGGCCAAACCAAATGTTATACGGTTATTACCTTCGCTGGCATTACGCAAAAAAGATGCTGATGAATTTTTGGAAGCCATAAAAGAAGAAATTTACCAGGAACACAAATAACATTTTTAAAACAAATGAAAAATTTCATTTCCGTTCATGATGCAGGAGACATTAATGCGCTGGTAAAAAAAGCGCTTGCTTATAAAGCCGATCCCCTGCTGCACAATCATCTCGGTAAAAATAAAAGAATAGGATTATTATTCCTTAATCCCAGCATGCGCACGCGCCTGAGTACACAGATAGCGGCGCAAAACCTCGGTATGGAAGCGATTGTATTTAATGTTTCCCAGGATGGATGGTCGCTTGAATTTGAAGAAGAAGCGATCATGAGTGGAACAACTGTCGAACATGTAAAAGATGCCGCGCCCATTCTCGGTAAATATTTTGATATCCTGTGTGTGCGCACCTTTCCTTCATTAAAAAACAAACAGGAAGATTACAGTGAATTATATATTCACCAATTTATCAGGTACACCGGCGTGCCGGTGGTTAGCCTGGAAAGCGCCACTTTGCATCCGCTGCAGAGCCTGACAGACGTGATCACTATTAAGGAGAACCTGGGAGGTATTAAAAAGCCAAAGATCGTGCTCACCTGGGCGCCGCATGTAAAACCGCTCCCGCAATGTGTGGCCAACAGTTTTTCGCAATGGATAAATGCCTGGGGACAGGCTGATTTTATAATCACGCATCCCGAAGATTATGAACTTGACAAGCAGTTCACCAACGGAGCCACCATCACTTTAAACCAGGAAGAAGCGCTGAGCGATGCGGATTTCGTGTATGTAAAGAACTGGAGCACTTATGAAGATTACGGCAGGATATACTGTAATGATCCGGAATGGATGATGACCAATAAAAAATTAGCGATCACCAATAATGCGAAATTGATGCATTGCCTTCCGGTGAGAAGAAATGTGGAGCTCAGCGATGAGATCCTTGATGGACCTAACAGTTTGGTGACGCAGCAGGCTGCTAACCGCGTATGGGCAGCACAGGCAGTGCTGGCAGAAATATTACATAATAATGGATAAACTGTTCGTTATAAAAATAGGGGGGAATATCATAGACGATGAAGCCGGGCTTACATCGTTCCTCAAAGATTTTTCTTCAATAAAAGAAAAGAAAATACTTGTTCATGGAGGCGGCAAACTGGCTACACGCCTTGCTTCGCAAATGGGAATCGAACAGCAGCTGATTGACGGAAGACGAATAACGGATGCAGAAACGCTGAAGATCGTGACGATGGTATACGCCGGGTATATCAATAAAAATATAGTGGCACAATTGCAATGCCTGGGATGCAACGCCATCGGATTAACAGGTGCAGATGGCAACACTATAACCGCGCATAAAAGAATTAAGGGAGAGATCGATTATGGCTTTGCGGGAGATATAGATACTGTGGATATTTCATTTATCAGTTCGCTGCTAAAAGGCAGCGATCTTGTATTTGCCCCTATTACACATGACAAAAAAGGACAACTGCTGAACACAAATGCCGATACGATAGCACAGGAACTTGCCACAGCAATGAGCGGCCATTATGAAGTGGTATTGATTTATGGATTTGAAAAAGCCGGTGTGCTCATGGACGCTGAAAATGATGAAACGGTAATACCCGAAATTGACCCCGGGTATTATATTGAACTGAAGTCTGCCCGGGTGATCTCCGCCGGAATGATACCGAAGCTGGATAATGCTTTTTCAGCAATTAACAAAGGAGTAAAAAAAGTAGTTATTGGCAAGGCCGGAAATCTTCCACTGCTTATAGACGGGAAATCCGGGACCGCCATAACCAATAGTGAACAGTTATGAACAGTGACATTAAATTTACGCTGCAGTCAGATGCAATTAACCTGTTGAAAGAATTAATTGCCACACCATCTTTTAGTAAGGAAGAGGATCAGACAGCAGGATTACTGACGAGATTTTTAGGCATCAGAGGTCTTGAACACAGCCGGATAGCCAATAATGTTTTTGCCTTCAACAAACATTATGATGCTTCAAAGCCTACAATAATTTTAAATTCCCACCACGATACGGTAAGACCTAATCCTGCATATTCAACAGACCCATATATGCCGCTCGAACAGGATGGAAAAATATCCGGGCTGGGAAGTAATGATGCCGGAGGATCCCTGGTGGCACTGATCGCTGCATTTATATATTTTCATGACAACCCCGATCTGAAATATAATTTACTTATTGCAGCGACCGCTGAAGAAGAAATATCAGGCCATAAGGGTATTGAAATGTTATTGCCTTCGCTCGGAAAGATCGCATTCGGGATAGTAGGCGAGCCTACACAGATGCAGATGGCTGTAGCTGAAAAAGGACTATTGGTACTGGATTGCAACGCTTCCGGCAAAGCAGGACATGCTGCCCGGGATGAAGGAGAAAATGCGGTCTACAAAGCAGTTAAAGATGTGGATTGGTTCAGCAGTTATACATTTGACAGGGTATCTGATCTATTAGGTCCCGTTAAAATGAGTGTAACCGTAATTAATACTGAAAACAAAGCACACAATGTTGTTCCTTCCCAGTGCAGTTTTGTAGCAGATATCAGGGTAAATGAATTATACAGCTTTGAAGAGATCTTAGATATTGTTAAGAAAAACACCGTTTCACAAGTGCAGCCCAGAAGTTTGAGGATGCGTTCAACATTAATCAGCACAGATCATCCATTGGTGCGGTCAGGATTGAAACTGGGAAGAAAATATTATGGCTCACCAACTACTTCTGACAAAGCGCTGATGCCTTTCCCAGTGTTAAAAATGGGCCCGGGTGATTCAGCGAGAAGTCATACAGCTGATGAATATATTTTTATTAATGAAATAAAGGAAGGAATAGAATTATATATACACCTGCTGGAAAATATCATTTATTAAATTATTTTGGAATGAAGCTTTGGAGCAAAGAAAATACCAACACCTCGCAGCAGATAGAAAAATTCACTGTCGGTCGCGACAATGAATTCGACATGCTGCTGGCCGAGCACGATGTAACAGGCACCATCGCCCATGTAAGCATGCTTCAGCAGGCAGGGCTAATGGACGGTGCAGAAGCAAATCTTGCCCTTGATGGACTGAACGTTATTTTGCAGGAAATAAAGAATGGCCAGTTTGGTATCGAAGAAGGGATCGAGGATATTCATTCACAGGTAGAATTATTGTTAACGCGGCGCATAGGTGAGGCAGGAAAGAAAATTCATAGCGGCCGCAGCAGGAATGATCAGGTGGCCGTTGATATTAAATTATTTCTGCGTGCGGAGTTATTAAAAGTAAGGGACGATGTAAAAGAATTGTTCGATCTGCTGATTACCCTTAGCGAAAAACATAAAGACAAATTGCTGCCGGGCTATACGCATTTACAGATCGCTATGCCCTCATCTGCCGGATTGTGGCTCGGTGCTTATGCGGAGAGCCTGGTGGATGATATGGAACTTCTTTCTTCAGCGTATATCATCTCCAATAAAAATCCACTCGGAAGCGGAGCGGGGTATGGTTCCTCCTTTCCGCTGAACAGGACGCTTACCACTAAATTGCTCGGCTTTGGTTCAATGAATTATAATTCAATGTATGCACAAATGAGCCGGGGAAAAACGGAAAAGATCGTGGCGCAGGCATTAGGATCTGTTGCCGCAACGCTGAGCAGACTGGCAATGGATTGCTGCCTGTATTTAAATCAGAATTTTGGCTTTATTTCTTTTCCATCCGATCTCACCACAGGCAGCAGCATCATGCCGCATAAAAAAAATCCCGATGTATTTGAACTTGTACGGGCGCATTGCAACAGGCTGCAGGCTATTCCCAATGAATTAATTATACTGCTGAATAATCTTCCTTCGGGTTATCACCGTGATCTGCAGCTTACTAAAGAAATCTTATTTCCCGCATTCGCAAATCTGAGATCCTGCATCTCCATGACCAGCCTGATGCTTTCAAATATTACTGTCAAAGAAGGTATACTAAAGAATGAAAAATACAAATACCTGTTTAGCGTAGAAGCTGTAAATGAACTCGTCAACAATGGAATTTCATTTCGCGAAGCTTATAAAATTATCGGCGAACAGATCGAGCGCGGAGAGTTCTCCTATGACTATTCAAACGGATTGAACCATACACACGAAGGAAGTATTGGAAGGCTTTGTAATTTGGAAATAAGAAAGGAAATGGAAAAAGTTTTGTCAAAATTCAGTTCGTAAAAACACCTTTGGACTACGGGTGAGCTTAGATACTACAAAAAATCACTCAACATCAAAAAAGCATTACCATCCACTCATTTATATCTTTGCTATTTCTGATTTCTCCGGAATATCAATTACCTGATGGGAAAGAACGGCATCCTGGCAGTAAGCCTGGATGCCGTTAATAAATATAACTTCCAAAAGCGACAAATGTCCCCGTTATTAATAGTTCGAATTCTGAGTGATCACTCCCTTGCTCTCATCAACAATAGATTGAGGTACCGGCATGTAATAATTCTTCGGACGGGTGAATGTTCTTGCAGGAACGACAGTTGTTCCATTAAAAGGTTGCAGCATTGAAGCCTGCTTGGACTTGCTTACAATAGTATCCAGATTGATCAGCTTTACCTTATCCCAGCGGAGCAGATCAAAATGCCTGATATTTTCTCCGCCCAGTTCAACACGGCGCTCATGCACCAGCTGATTGAATGTAGCGTTGGTAATATCATTGAGGCCTGCTCTTCTGCGAACTGTATTTATTTCAGCATCTCCGGCCCCGGCTCCACCCGTTCTAATCTTCGCTTCGGCCATCAGCAGATAAATATCCGCAGTACGCAACAATGGCTGCTTGATGCTGGCATCCAGCCCGCTGCCATCGGATTTAAAAGCGGTGTATTTTCGCATTGAAAACCCTGTTGGAGACTGGCTTGGAAGCATTCTTCCAGTGCTTTGGCCCTGTTTGCCGGTAAACATCTGGTAAGCATCCTTATCAGATATTTCGATCAATGCATTCTGGTTGGCCACGGAATCGCCAACCGATAAGATTGTTGCCTTACGACGCAGTGAATCTGAAGATTCGAATTCGTCAACAAAATCCTTTGTAGGATGATGAAATCCCCAACCTCCCCATGCACGGTTAGTAAAATACATATTTGCCACCGCAGAACCAAACTGGTCCTTGCTCCATATACCGAACAATATCTCCGGATCATCTATCTGGGTGCTGACAGTAAAATTATCTGCGTAGCTGTTAGCGAGCGTATAGTTGGCGTTGCTGATCACCTTTTGACCAAACTCTATTGACTTATCCAGCTTTTCCCAGGACATGTATAATTTACAGAGCAGCCCCCAGGCTGAGCCCTTATGTACCCTCCCTTTATCCTCACTTCCATAAAATTCAGGGAGTAAATCAACAGCTTTCAGGAGATCCGATTCGATCTGCAAGCGGATTTCTTCGCTTGTGTTCTTGGGGATATTATAATTGGAGGTCAGCACATTATTTTCCAGTATGATCGGCGCTTCTCCGTACACATTGTTCAGCACATAATATCCGTATGCGCGCATAAAATATGCTTCTCCTAGGGACCGATTGCGTATGGCCTCATCTATTACCGGAACCTTTGGAATATAAATGATGGCATTATTACTTCGTGCAATCTGCTCGTAAGCAAAAATCCAGGTGGTCTTAATCTGGTAATCCGTTGGCAAAGGCGAAAAGTTTTCTATTCTCCAGTAATCCGCATGGTCGCCATCTGCGGAAAGATCATCACTCTGGTCATCGAATACATAATTGCCATGTCCCACCCCGTCTTCCTGAAACATGATGTTATATATTCCGGCGACACCTGCCAGCACATCGGTCTGGTTGCGCCAATAATTCTGAGTAGTATAATTTCCTACAGGTTCCGTTTCAAGCGGATGCTTTATGCATCCCGGGATGATGATTGAAAAAGAAATGATCCCTGCAGCCAGAAATAAGTATTTTGATTTCATATTGCTTACAGTTTAAAAATTAAGTGATGCGCCAAAAAGGAATGTCCGGGCTGAAGGATACTGTGCCACATCTACACCGCGCTGCCTGCTGTTGGCTGCATCGGTAAGACCAAGCTCAGGGCTGAAACCGGTATATTTCGTTACATAAAATGCGTTGTAGCAGCTGACATACACTCTTACCTGCGGAAGTTTAGTATCTGAAATGTGCAGGTTAGAAAAAGTGTACCCTAAAGTAATATTTTTCAGGGCCAGATAACTGCCGTTTTCTATCCAAAGGTCAGATGAACGGTAATTATTATTCAGGTTCCGGCGGCTCAGGCGGGGAACCGTGTTGCTGGTACCTTCGCCGTGCCACCTGTTCTTCTGGTCGCCATACCAGTTGAATACACCGGTTGCATCCAGGCCGGCAACGCGGTCGGCGTTATAAAGGCTGACCCCATTCACACCTGCAAAAGAAAAGCTCATATCAAACCCTTTGTACGCGGCACTTCCATTTATCCCAAAGACCATTTTCGGATTAGGGTTTCCAAGATATACCCTGTCCTGGTCATCTATCGTACCATCACCGTTCTGATCCACAAACCGCACATCGCCGGGCTGTATATTTGCCTTATTTCCATCATTGGTGATGCCTGCATCGTCATCGATTTGTTTCTGGTTCTGGTAAAGCCCGTTTGTTTTAAATCCATAAAAAGAAGCAACAGGCTCACCCTGGTAGGTGCGGGAAGTTTCCAGCAGTTGCCTTCCGTACAGTCCTGATCCGATATAGTTCTTTTTATCACCATACAGGAGGGTCACCTTGTTCTTGATCAGTGAAGCATTTGCGCCGATAGAATAAGTGAAAGCGCCTGCTCTGTTCTGATAGCCGAGCTCTATTTCCAGGCCATGATTATTTAATGTGCCGATATTCTGATTGGGGATACCCGCGATGCCGTACGTTTCTGTGATGGAATAGGGTATCAGCATATCCCTGGTATTCTTGTCGAAATAGGTCAGCGTACCGTTAATCTTGTTTTGCAGCAGGCCGAATTCAAGGCTAACGTTAGTCATCTGGGCACGTTCCCAAGTGATATAGGGATTAGAAAGACTGACTACCGCCGTTCCAGGCACGGGTGTGTTGCCAAAATTATAATTAACGTTAGTACCAATCACAGCCAGATACTGCAGGTCAGGCACTTCCTGGTTGCCCAGCTCTCCCCAGCCGCCGGTAAGTTTAAGGTTGCTGAAAAAAGGAACTCTCCTTGTAAACCAGGCTTCATCGGTAATGCGCCATCCGGCAGAAAATGCCGGGAAGTAACCCCATTGTTTATTAGTGGGAAATTTCGAAGACCCATCTGCGCGCAAGGTAAGTGTCAGCAGGTACCGTCCCTTATAAGCATAATTTAATCTTCCGAAATAAGAAGCCAGGCCCCGGTTAATTCCCCTTGTCCCGCTATTGAACGCATACAAAGGATTTCCGTTACTCAGGTTTCGCAGCGGGGCAGTGGTGTCGTCATATCCATTACGGGATGCCCCGAAATTGTTATTAATGAAAGTCTGTGCCGAATAGCCACCAGTGAAATTCACATTGTGATCTCTGGCAAAAACGTTGTTGTAGTTAAGCGTATATTCTTCCAAAGAAGAACTAAACTGATTAGAACTTTGGCTCAGGCTGGCAAGCGGAATGGACCGGGTCTGGTTCGGTTCTGCCGGAGAGAAACTATAATTCAAATAAGATTCCTGGCTGTATCCGAAATTAGCCCGCAGCTTTAAACCTTTAAAGACCTGCGCTTCTACATAGCCATTGGTAAGGATCGCATTTTTCCTGTTATTTATCTGAGGGCTGGTTGCGGTAAAAACCGGATTATTAATGTCTCCCAGCTCATTGTCGGCCTTGGATGTTCCCCAGGTACCATCGTCGTTTCGGACGGGTATGGCAGGATTGAACCGGAGTGCGCTCCATACCGTTCCGGTCTGGGTAGATCTGGTATCTATGGACGTTCCGCGGGTTGCAGCGTATAAAAAATTTTCTCCTACTGTAAAAATCCTGAGCAGTTTATGTTCCGAATTGATACGGGTGCTGTATCGTTTAAAATTCGTATTGGATACTAGTCCTGTTTCATCATAATAATTACCGGAAAAGCTGTAGGTGGATTTATCATTACCTCCTCTTACTGCCATGTCCGCATTATTTGTTTTTCCTTTTCCAAGCAATGCTTTTTGCCAGTCGGTGCGCTGCACGGCATAATATGGATCGTTCCATATTCCGGGCACCTGTAGTCCGTCATTTGTAAATGCTTCTTTTTTGAGCGGAACCAGTTCCGGAGCGGTGAGCAGATCCAGGTATTTGATAGTATTCGAGTTTCCGCTGTAGGCATTCAACGATGTTTTCACCGCCTCACCCAACGTTCCTTTTTTAGTGGTGACCAGCACCACACCATTCGCCGCCCTTGTTCCATAAATAGCGGAAGAAGAAGCGTCCTTAAGTATTTCAATGGAGGCAATGTCATTAGGATTGACATCACTCAGACTACCCGCGGGCACCCCGTCAATAACCACGAGAGGGTCGGAATTATTGATGGTACCGGTACCGCGTATGCGTATGGAGGGCACTGCTCCGGGGGAACCGTCTGTTCGCACAATATCCACTCCTGCCGCGCGGCCCTGGAGCGCCTGTGCTGCATTGGAAATAGGTAAATTTTTAAAATCATCTCCTTTAACGCTGCTGATGGTACCTGTCAGGTCACGTTTGCGCTGGACGCCATAACCAACTACGACAACATCAGAAAGGGTTCCTGCGACAGCGCTCAATATCACGTCTATGGGCGACGACTCAACTGCATTTAAAGTTCCCAGGTCTACTGTGCGCTTTGTATAGCCCACTAATGAAAAGACCAGTTGACCCGAACCCGCCGGCACAGCGATGGAATATCGTCCATTGCCATCCGAGGCAGTGCCTTTTGTTGTGCCCGGTACAATTATGCTTACGTTTGTAAGTCCGGTTCCACTTGAATCGGAGACTGTCCCTTTTATCATTTTCTGGCCGAATGAAACTCCAAAAATTAACAGAAGAGTAATGGTAAGCAGCAATCCTTTTTTTTGTCTCATATACGTTGCTGTTTTGGTGAATTTGCGTAATTGGCTATATAAAGTATAGTTCAGGTATTATCATTTTATTATTTATTCAGCCTGAGTGTTTTAATTACCTGCGCTGGCCCATTACATTTTCCGGCGACGAGCCAGGAAGATCCTTTTACGTTGATTTCGTCCAGGCACCTTACATCTCCGGGAATATACAAGCCCGTTTCATCGTAAGGCAACGTCCTGAAATGACCTTTGCCATCGCCTTCAAGCACTAAACCTATTCCTGCATCCATAGGACCGAACTGTACGCGCATCGGATAATAATTTCCCGCAATGATCAGGTCAGGGTTTCCATCGTTGTTGACATCATTTACAATCAATCCATTTATCATACTAACCTGTGCCTGCTTTGGCAATGGAGCGACAAAAAATTTTCCATGGCCATTATTATCGAGATATACTGAGCTGAGCATATTTATCCTGGCAACGGATGCCCGTTGTAATTGTTCTTCTGAGAACATATCCGTTAATTGCGCATCTGCGTAATCCTTGTACCTGCTGAATTTTTTCTGGAGGATTGGCATCTGGTCAAGGATTTCATCGCGCGAAAAAAACGGATAGCTTTTTCCTTTGTTATAAACAGAAAGCACCGGATCGATCACACCGTCTTCATTGAAATCAGCATAAGTGATAGTGACCGGTTCATTGGAAGAAGCATTAAATGGAACATTGGTGCCTATATTTCCAACGACAATATCGGTGTCACCATCTTTGTCGAAGTCAGCAGCTGCAATACGGCACCACCAGCCTTGTGTACTGTCGAGGCCATATTCCTTTGTTTTATTACTTAAGACACCGTGGTGGTTTTCGAATAGGGTGATGGGCATAAACTGGCCCACCGTAACCAGGTCTTCCCAGCCATCTTTATTGATATCGGTCCAGATAGCATCGGTGACTATCCCTTGCTGAATCAGCGTCGGATCTTTTTGAGCCGTATCTCTTTCAAAACGCGGTTGTCCTTTACTGCTTTTGTTCTTCAGAATAATGCATTCTTCAGATAATGGGAAACGACCAGGGCTCACACCTCCGCCAACAAATATATCCGGCAATCCATCTTTGTCAATGTCCGCTATCCTTACACAACTGCCGCTCAGTGTTTCAGCCGGCAAGGCAGATTCCGACAAAGTGAAACGGCCTTTTCCGTCATTAACATAAAGCCTGTCCTGGTAATTTTTTGAGTTTAATAAATAATCGGCTCCGCCACTTACAAGATACAGGTCATTGTCCCCGTCGCCATCAGCATCGAAAAAAACAGCGCTTACAGTCGTGAATTGTTTTGTGTCGTTCCATGACTGACCGGGTGCAGGCAAAAATTTTCCATCAGGGGTTTGCAGGTAAAGAACAGACTCCTGGCCTGCAGAGGTCCCGATAAAAAGATCCTGCAACCCGTCTCCATTGGCGTCTCCCCTGGCAAGACAAGGTCCTGTTTTCGATACCTGGTAAGGGAGTAGCGGTGAAATTTTAAAATCGACAAATGCAGGCGATTGATGCGTGAAGCCGATGCCGGAAGATTTGGTAGCATCTGCAAATAAAAATTTCTTTTCGACAATGCAGGCCGTATCGGCAACTGCGGTGGCTTCGTCTATCGTTATCGTCGTATTTGCTTTAATGTTTTTTAATAAAGATGTTTTTCCGCCGGGCCATTTTATTTTTAATGTTTTAACAATACTGTCTGCTCCCAAACCAATGTGCATCACGGGATCAACGGAAGACTGAAATCCACGGTTAGGGCACTGTTCCTGCATCTGGCTTATGCGGGCAGTGGTTACATATAATTTTGCGCCCACGCCAAGTGTGTTGCCACGGATCCCTTTTAATTTCACTCTCAGGTAATGTGATGAGTTCTTTTCCGAAGTAGTGTTCCTTAAAATCCTTGCCTCGCTTCCCAGGCAGTTAACAATAAGGTCAAGGTCGCCGTCATTATCCAGATCGGCATACGCGCTGCCATTGCTGATCAGTTTTTTATCAAGTCCCCAGTTTTCAGATACATCGGAAAAAGTAAGGTCATGATTATTGTGGTAAAAATAACTTTTGAGCGGGGTCGACGGCATTTCCTGTATGATCTGCCACATGTTGACATTATCGCCTTTTTTATCTTCAAAATGATTGCTGTACCCTGAAGTATATTTTACGAAATCAAGGTTAGTGATGTCCTTAAAAATACCATTCGAAATAAAGAGATCCTTCCATCCGTCATTGTCAAAATCCGCAAACAGCGGTGCCCAACTCCAGTCAGTGGCTGCAATTCCCGCCAGTTCCCCCACCTCACTGAAAATGGGAGTGCCTGATGAGTCCGTGCCATTGTTGAGCTGGAGGGTGTTGCGCATCTGTTGTTTATGAAATCCGTGCTCAACGCGAAGCGTGTATTTGTCATAAGCATCGGCGCCTTTTAATAATTTCTGACGGTGATTATCTTCAGGCAGCATGTCAAGCACCATTACATCCGGCCGCAGGTCATTGTTGTAATCGGCAATGTCGCATCCCATAGAGAATTCGGATATATGCCCGGCCGCTTTATCCAGCACTTCCCTGAATGTTCCGTCCTGATTGTTTAGGTACAGAAAATCCCTTTCATCATAATCATTGGTAACATATATATCTGCCCAGCCGTCATTGTTAATATCGCTGATACCGGCCCCTAATCCAAAATTCAGACCGCTGCCGGCAATATGTGCCTCTTCGCTGACATCAGTGAATCTGTTGTTGTCATTGCGGTACAATCTGTTTCCAAACTTTGGATTTCTTGCGGCCCGGAGCTTTCCCGTGTTGAAGAAGGGATTGTAAAACATGTCCGCATGATTTACCAGCAGCATGTCCAGATCGCCATCGTTATCCATATCGAAAAAAGCCGCAGTAGTGGAATAGGTTCCAGGCGCATCCACCCCATAGTTTTTTGCTTCTTCCTTAAAAAAAGGGACGCCATTTTTAATTCCCTGGTTGAGGTACAATTCATTTGCCCGCTGGTCGTCGGTGCCCGGGCCGGAATAGCATGCGTAAATATCCATCAGCCCATCGCCATTTACATCGGCCATTACGATGCCGGTTTTCCATTTCGGTTTACCGGTAAAGCCGCTTTGTTCAGTGATATCTTCGAAGGACAAATTCCCTTTATTCAGGTATAATCTGCTGCTGACCATATTGCCGGAAAAGACGATATCCTGCAAACCATCGTTATTGATATCTCCAACTGCGACGCCTCCGCCATTGTACAGGTATTCGTATGTAAGAATATTGAAAGCAGTATCTTCTTTGATTTCGTTTACAAAACTGATGTGTGACTGGGATGAGGCGACCTGTGTGAATAATATGTTATGCTTTTGGCTGCACTCAGCCAGTAACAACAGCATTGGCATGACAACATATAGTCGCGCAGTTAGTTTCATTTTAGCAGATCGCCTTGATTCAGGTGAGTGCCTGAATCCCATTGCCTATTGGTTTAAGCGATGCCTTACAAATAAAGCATTTTAAAATCAATTTAAAGATTTTTTTACGCCAAAACAGCGCCCCGACTAACTAACCTGCAAAAAACTTATCAAATATCAGGAAAAATGAGATAAGCGTTTATAAACTCATCATTTCTTTAAACTTAACCGTCTGTCTTCTGCTCACTTCGATTTTTTCGCCACCTTTTAATTCAAGTAACAGGCCTCCATTAAAATAAGGTTCCACCTTTTCTATCAGTCTTAAATTAATAATATGCTTCCTGTTGGCGCGGAAAAATATTTTTTCATCCAGCCGCTCCTCCAGTGCGTTGAGTGATTTCAATATCAGCGGTTTGTTCTGTCCGAAATATATTTTGGCATAATTACCTACGCTTTCGAAGAGTCTTATCTCCATTAATTTAACGAACCAGCAACGCTCGCCGTCTTTTACAAACACCTGGTCAGTTTCATTCAGCACTGAACGATTAAAATTAACAGGTCCAGGTATCTCCTTCTCCTCCAGTAAATGCAATTTTTGGATAGCATCCGCAAGGCGCCGGGGCTCTACAGGCTTTAACAGGTAATCCAGTGCATTTACTTCAAATGCCTTCAATGCATATTCATCATAAGCGGTGGTAAATATTACATTTGGGGCATGATCAAGCTCCGCCAGCATATCGAACCCTGTTTTTCCCGGCATCTGTATATCAAGGAAAATTAATTCCGGATCCAGACTGCTGATCTTTTCAAGCCCTTCGGTCGCATTTGCCGCTTCAGCAATAATTTCTATTTCGGGAAAATCAGCCAATAATTTTTTTAATTCCATTCGCGCCAGCCTTTCATCATCGATAATTACTGCTTTTATCATTTGCTAAGATTTAGGTATTAATATAGTCGCTTCTACCAACTCCCCATTTTGCGTAATGTCGAAAATTGCCTTATTGCCAAATAATAAATGCAACCGGTTACGTGTTCCTGACAAACCAAATCCACCTGAATTGGTGTGCCCATTCAGATAACCTGAGTTCTGAACGATCATTTCATGGTAATCGTTTTTAAAATCAGACGTCACTTTCACCACTCCACCGCTTATGCGCTTACCGATGCCATGCTTAATGGCATTTTCAACCAGTGTTTGCAGCATCATAGGAGGCACAGGCTGTGAAAGCGTTTCTTTATCTATATAATATTCCACCTGCAGCCTGTCTTCGAACCGGATGTATTCCAGCGCCAAATAGTCCTTGACAATGTTCAACTCCTTTTCAAAGGGCACGGTTTCGGATTTTTCCGCCTGCATACTGCTTCTCAATATATTGCTGAGGTGGGTCACCGCGTTCCTTGCGCGGCTGGGATCTTCGTCGATCAGGGCGCGTATGCTATTCAATGCATTAAAAATAAAATGAGGGTTGATATGAGACTTGATGGTTTTTAACTCCAGCTCTTTTACCAACGCTTCGAGCTGAAACGTATCGAGTTGCTGCCGGCGGCTCTTGACGAGGTAATGATAAAAATAATAAAACAGCACCCATGGAATGATATAGATACCAAAATTCAACATGTTTCCCAGCAGGCGGGGAAAGAAATCAAGGTTTCTTTTATTGTGATCAAGACCGGTAACAATATCAAGCCCCATTACTATCAGGCTGAACACCACCGTGGTGAGCACAACGGATATTGATAGCCGGAAGACCAGTTTCTCTATCGCCATCAGCAGCCAGTGGTTCCTGCTCATGAACCATCTGAGAACATGAGTGCTGATGATGCCGGCGGTCATGATGATAAACAGCTGCAGGATGAAATACCCGTTTATCCGCTGCTTGTAGGAGGCGGCATAGAACAGTGTCGACAGGGCCACAAGACCCCATCCAGCAAGCTGACACCACCAGTAATTGGATATTTTTTTTAGAATGCCCATTTCTCACAACAAAATAAGGATTTTGAAGGTTAATGACTGTAAATATGGATAAGTGGCTAAATTTGTCCTTTAAAGCATTATAATGGAGATCGCCCCCGGCCCTTTATTACAGCAGATCAATTCCCCTGATGATCTGAAAAAACTTGACCGCGACCAGCTGCAGCAGCTTGCTGATGAGCTGAGACAGTTCATTATTGATATTGTCAGCGTGCATGGAGGTCATTTTGGGGCCAGTCTTGGAGTAGTAGAGCTGACGGTAGCCCTGCATTATATATATAATACACCTTATGACCAGCTGGTGTGGGACGTGGGCCACCAGGCTTACGGGCACAAGATACTGACCGGCCGGCGTGATTCTTTTATTACCAACAGAAAATATAAAGGGCTGAGTGGCTTTCCAAAAAGAAGCGAAAGCGAATATGATACTTTTGGTGTCGGACATTCCTCCACCTCTATTTCTGCGGCCCTCGGCATGGCCATGGCTGCTAAGTATAAAAAAGAGAACCGGAAATCCGTAGCTATTATTGGCGATGGGGCATTGACAGCCGGCCAGGCTTTTGAAGCTATGAACCATGCGGGCGTTGCCGATACCGACATGCTCATTATCCTCAATGATAACTGTATGAGCATCGACCCAAATGTCGGTGCCCTGAAAGAATACCTTACAGACATCACCACCTCTCCCGCTTACAATAAAGTAAAGGATGAAATGTGGAAAGCGCTTGGCAAACTGCCGCTTGGCGCCCGTTTCACCCGCGAAATGGCATCCAAGCTGGAACACAGCATTAAAGGGTTCATCAGCAAGAGCAGCAATTTATTTGAATCCCTCAAGCTCAGGTATTTCGGACCGATCGATGGTCACAACATCACCAAGCTGGTCGATACGCTAAAAGACCTCAAAGACATCCCCGGGCCAAAATTATTGCATGTCATCACCGTTAAAGGAAAAGGGTATGCCCTTGCAGAAAAAGATCAGACCGTGTGGCATGCCCCCGGATTGTTCGATAAGATCACCGGTGAAATATATAAAAAGAAATATGAGCTGCCACAGCCTCTTAAATACCAGGACGTTTTTGGGCACACGATAATTGAGCTTGCCGAAAAGAATGAAAAAATATTTGGCGTAACACCCGCCATGCCATCGGGTTCCTCTTTGAAATTCATGATGGAAAAAATGCCCTTAAGAGCCTTCGATGTAGGTATTTGTGAACAGCATGCCGTGACATTGAGTGCGGGCATGGCTACCCAGGGCATGAAGGTTTTCTGCAATGTTTATTCGTCCTTCATGCAGCGCTCCTACGACCAGGCAGTGCATGATGTGGCCATACAAAAATTACCTGTGGTCTTTTGTCTGGACAGAGCGGGACTGGTGGGCGAAGACGGGCCGACGCACCATGGCGCTTACGATATTGCGTACATGCGCTGCATACCGAATATGATCGTCAGCGCACCCATGAATGAATCAGAACTACGCAACCTGATGTACACTTCGCAACTGGATTCTATAAAATATCCTTTCGTGATCCGTTATCCCCGGGGGGAAGGCGTGATGCCAGAATGGAAAACGCCTTTCGAAGAGATCACCGTCGGCAAAGGAAGAAAATTAAAAGACGGCCGTGACGTGGCGATATTATCATTGGGCCATCCCGGCAATTTTGCTGCCATGGCTATACGCGAATTAAGGACAGAAGGCATTGATCCCGGCCATTACGATATGAGGTTCGCAAAACCGCTGGATGAAGAATTGTTGCATGAAATATTTAAAAAATATCCAAAAATAATTACAGTTGAAGATGGCACCGTCACAGGAGGTTTTGGTAGTGCCGTTCTTGAATTTATGGCTGCCAATAATTATTCTGCACAAGTAAAAATATTAGGCATTCCTGACAGGCTTGTGGAACATGGAACACTTAAAGAACTGCACCGCGAGTGCGGTTATGATGCAAGAGGCATAGCTGATGCTGCCAGAGAAGTCATGAAAGATGTGGTAAGTGTGAAAAATTTATTTCAATAACTATTCCAGAACAAACTCCACGTCGTCCACCCGGTTCTCATTAAACTCAATAATAAAATTATTCATTCCTTCTCCCATTATTATAGATACGTATTTATTCTGGATCAGTTCCAGCAAAGACAGGAAAGTAAATATCGCCTGCAGTCTTTCCTCACAGCCATCAAATATTTTTTCAAATGACATTAATTTTTCCCGCTTTGCCGCAGTTAGCATCTGCTCGCGGCTTTCTTCCATTGTGTAGCTGTAGCGCACCACGGTATGGACCGGTCGTTTATTTTTTTCTTCCAGCCGCTTCATAACTTTCTCAAACGACTTCATCAGTTTGAATAAAGTGATGGCCTGAATCTCTGTTCCTTCACCGCTTTCTTCTCCTATAGAGGAGATTTCTTTTTGCAGGTTACCCCGCTTCACCATCAGCATCCTGAGCGTCTCCAGGTCTGCAAACTTTGCAGCCGCGTCTTTAAACTTTCTGTATTCAAGTATCTTATCTATCAATTCCTGGCGCGGATCTATTTCGTTGCCTTGTTCGTCAATTTCCTTGCGTGGCAGCAACATCCTCGCCTTTATGCGCATCAGCGTGGATATAAATAAAATAAACTCACTGGACAACTCGATATTGTGCTTTTCCTGTGAATGAATAAAATCCAGGAAATCATTGATGATGCGGGTAATAGGAATATTATAAATGTCCAGCTCATCGCGTTCTATAAAAAACAGCAGCAGATCGAAAGGACCTTCAAACTGAGGCAGGTGGATGTGATAGGTGGGTTGATTCATCAATTAAAATTTAGCGGATAATCCAACTCCCAGCAATTGCCTGATCTGCAATTTTCCGATAGCATTATCATCATATAAAAAATCGAGTGCGATGTTAGCGGAAAGGAACTTATTTACTTTCATCGCCAGAATATTTGTCCAGAAAATATCTACGTTACCGGGCTTATTTTTATAATTGGAAAAAGCATCGAACCTGGCTTTGTAAGTAACATTGGTCATCACATCCTTACTGAATTCAGCGCTTAAAAAAGCGCCTAGTTCATTCCTTGATTTCTTCCCGGGATCTACGCCAAATGCACCGATTGAAGAAAGAAAATCGTTATTTACTATTATCCATCTTTCAGTAATTGGTGAAATAAATATAGAGAAATAATCAACGGGTTTGTAATCGATGCCCAGGGATAATAACACATATGCAGGGGCGAATGCATTAGAGGTAAGCGTTTTCACTTCTGCGCCATTAATGTCCTTATCATACACATATCCTTTCGCAAATTGGGAGCGAAAGTTAAACAATGCGCTGGCATATGTTTTCTTTCCTATCTGGTAGCCGTATTTGGATAAAAGATCAAGGCGGTCATCACTTTTCCTGCTGCCCAGGCTTGTCGTATTAATATATCCATAGCCAAGATCAAGAGTATTGGCCCAAATGTTTTTATCCTGACGGAAATTGGCGAACAGATTTAAGAATCCTACAGCGGAAAAAGAAGATTTATCGCCGCCACCCTGCCAGTTGGACAATGCCCCCTGGGCGATATTTAAGGTGACCAGGCCACCTTTTTTCCAGCCCGACTTGTGCGTGGTATCTTCAGCAATCTTTTTATTAGCATCAGCTTTGAGCCCCGTTACAGTATTATCTTGCGCAATAGAGATGGCCGAAAAAAACATAGCCGTTGCCAGCAGATATATATATTTCATATTTACTGGAATTGTTATTGAATAAAAATGAAGGTAGCAGGGAACCCTACACCGTCATGATATCTTTCTCTTTATTTGCTAAAACTTTATCCACGGATACGATGTATTTGTCGGTCAGTTCCTGGATGCTTGCCTCGGTATCTTTACTAAGATCTTCGCTAAGGCCGTTCTTCTGGAGTTTTTTTACCTGTTCCATTGCTTCTCTGCGAATGCTCCTGATCGCTACCTTGGAGTTTTCACCTTCTCCGAGCGATCTTTTTACCAGCTCACGGCGTCTCTCCTCGGTAAGTGGTGGAAGGAAAAGACGGATCATGTTCCCGTCATTCTGGGGATTTATGCCAATATTAGCGGCTATGATCGCCCTTTCTATCGGTTGCAGCATGTTCTTTTCCCATGGCTGTATGGTGAGCGTTCTTGCATCGGCCACAGAAACATTAGCTACCTGGTTAATAGGGGTGAGGTTGCCATAATAATCAACGATAATGCCGTCTACCATGTTTGGAGTGGCTTTTCCGGCTCTGACCTTCACAAGTTCAGCTTCCAGATGGCTGAGCGCTTTCTGCATTGAATCATGCGATTCTTCAATGATCATGCTTAATTCTTCTGACATAAGGTGTTTATTGATCGCTGCAAACCTACGTCAAATTCTTTCAGTTTTTCTGCCCGAGGCTAATGTCTTTGTTGAGCGGGACAATCTTACTGGCATCTTTGTCCTTGACGGAGGAGCGGACAACAAACAGCCGCGGCTTGCGGGTAAAATACAGAGCCGCAATGCCGGAAAAAAATATCGTAATGCCTCCGAATATGAGCCAGGTACATCCGATGCTTCTGGCAAAATAAGCTGCTGCGATAAAAGAAAGCCCAAAAGTGGCCAGGGTAAAAGTGATCTTCCTGTGCGACCAGCCTTTATCGATCATTAAATGATGAATATGGTTGCGGTCGGGGCTGAAAGGTGAGCGCCGGTGAAACATCCTGATGGCAAAAACCCTCAGCGTATCCAGCAGTGGTATCATTAAAATAGTAAATCCAATAGCAGGGGCAGCGTCCACGGGAAAATTGGCCATAGGTGAAGCCGAGATGTTTATAAATTTAATAACCAGGATAGCATTGACCAGCCCAATCAGCATCGAACCGGTGTCTCCCATGAACACCCGGGCAGGATGAAAGTTAAAGATCAGGAACGCGGCAAGGCTGCCTACCAGCGCAAACGCGAACACAGCATATTCCACATTGCCGGCTTTCAGGAAATACAACCCCATGACAGACGTCGTGATAAGCCCCAGCGTTCCCGCCAACCCGTCAATGCCGTCTATAAGATTGAAAGAATTGATGATTACGATCACGGTAAAAAAGGTCAGCAACAGGCTGAACATTTCCGGTAGCTCATATACGCCCAGAAAACCGTTCATGCTGGTGATCTGGATCCCGCCTTTAGTAATAATGAGAACCGCAGCGATAACCTGCCCGATAAATTTCTTAATGGGAGAAATGATCAGAATATCATCTTTAAGGCCCAGGAAGAACATGACCAGCGCGGCCGCAAAAAAATATTGGAACTCTGCAGAAACATTCAGATGTATACTGATCAGGCAGGCCAGCATGAAGCCTGCAAAAATCCCTATACCTCCAAGGGAGGGAATATGAGCCTTGTGAATCTTTCTTTCATCAGGTAGATCAAAAAGCTTTTTGGTCTCGGCAACTGTTATAATAGCAGGAATTGCAAGAAAAGCAATCGTGAAAGAAATAGCCATTGACAACAAAACATCAAACATCAGCCAGAATTTGGTTGAGATAACAGTAGTAAGTAAGGTGCAAATTAGCTTCTGCCCGCTGCATTAGCAAGTATTTATGGTTATACTTTGGCTAAATAGAACAACAATAAAACGGATATATTGCTGTCAGAGAACCAAACTTTCCGGTTCGATCCAGGCATCACTTTCTTTAAGAAGATTAACCAGTTCCTCAACCGCTATTTCACTGTTCACCGAACGCTTGACCACCTCCTTGCCCCGGTATAAAGTGATCTTGCCCGGACCGCTGCCAACATACCCGAAATCAGCATCTGCCATTTCCCCGGGACCATTCACAATGCAGCCCATGATCGCAATCTTCACTCCCTTGAGATGGCTGGTAACCGCGCGGATCTTTGCCGTCGTTTCCTGCAGATCAAAAAGCGTGCGGCCACATGACGGACAGGATATATATTCCGTTTTGCTGATGCGCGTCCGCGTGGCCTGAAGTATGGAAAAAGAAGTGTTGTTAATGAACTGGTGATTACTCTTTACCTCCAGGTAGGTACGACCGCTCACTTTGGGATTGATGATTAATGAGGAATCGTTCATCAGCCATATTCCATCTCCCATTCCATCCAGAAACAACGCTCCCGCCCCTGTGGAAAAGTGTATCAGCTGCCCGTCAATAGTAGATTCATGGCTTTCCACTACGATAATTACGGGGCATCTGATGTGTTCATTCATCATCGCGGAAATAAAATTCCTTATTGATGGCATCGCATTTCCTGATGACCTAACACAAAGCACTATATTGTTTTTATCCCTGACCGTTTCTAAAATGCCACGCGACTGATCGCCATTATCGCAATCTATTAATATATAGCATTCATGGTTAAATAAAGAGGGCTGGTTGAGAAATTCTTCAACTTTCACCAGCGGATGGTATTTCTGTTTATCCGGAACCTGCTTCCAGGTTTTGTAATCACACAACACCTGTAATGTTCCGGGCAGGGCAAATTCCAGTATTTTGTTACCAGTGTAAATAATATCAGCTGCACCATCGCCAATGTTCCACTTATCCAGCGCCGGATCGTATTTATATCCAATAGCCTGCAGATCATTTTGGGTAACAGAAAGCTCGTTATTGTAATCAGCCACCACAACTGGCAAATGGCTCCCACCGGTATTTAAAACATTATAACTTATTCTTCTCAGATATTCAAAAGGAGAATAAGGAAGCTGCCTGTCACTTTCGATTTTTTTGGGTTGATCAGAGACCACTGAATAGCGGTTTGCAATGTCTTTGCAGACTGGTATTTCAAATTCAGGGTCTTCTGTCAGTGACACCCTGATGGTATCACCTATTCCATCCTCCATCAGCGTTCCAATACCAATAGCCGATTTAATCCTGCCATCTTCCCCATCTCCCGCTTCTGTAACACCCAGGTGCAGCGGATAAATGACGCCGAATTCATCATTCATTGTCTTTACCAGCAGCCTGTATGCCTGCACCATCACCAGCGGATTGCTCGACTTCATGCTCAGCACGATGTTGTGATAATTTTCATCGCGTGAGATCCTTAAAAACTCCATGGCGCTTTCCACCATGCCCATTGCCGTATCTCCATAACGGCTCATGATCCTGTCGCTGAGCGACCCGTGGTTAGTGCCGATGCGCATCGCCGTGCCATACTCTTTGCAGATATTTACCAATGGTGTAAATCTTTCCCTTATCCGGTCTATTTGTTCATGGTATTCAACATCGGAGTAATCGATAAACTCAAATTTCTTTTTATCTACATAATTACCCGGATTCACCCTTACCTTTTCCACGATCCTCGCTGCAATTTCCGCTGCATTGGGCGTAAAATGAATATCGGCCACCAACGGAGTGTTGTATCCTTTTTTTCGAAGGCCATTTTTTATATGAAGAAGATTCTCCGCTTCCTTTTTACTTGGCGCAGTGATGCGTACGAGTTCGGCGCCGGCGTCAATGCATCGGATGGCTTGCGCTATTGTGGCATCGGTATCCATGGTGTCGGTGGTAGTCATCGTTTGCACCCGGACGGGATGCATGTTGCCGAGCAAAAGGTCACCCGCTTTTACTTCAAGTGTTCTTATCCTGGAATATCCTGTGTTGTTTTCCAATAGATATAATTTAAATAATTACCAGTCTTTATCGGGCTTGGTAACGGCCCGGGTTCTGTTCTGCAGCATTTTCTGTTGCACCTGCTGCTCCCGCTGGTCCAGAGCTTTTAGCAACTGGTCGACCTGCTTTTTATTCATCCTGCTTTGTGTCGGTGGCGGATCTTCCTTTTTCTGCTGCTTATCTTTTTTTTCATCTTCTTTCTTATCTTTTTCCGGATCCTGTTTTTTCTTTAATTCAAGCATCGCTTTCTGCAGGTTAATCCTTGCGTCATTGTCTTCCGGATTCAGCAATAATGCGCTTTTGTATGCGGCGATGCTTTCCTCCAGTTTACTTTGTCTGGAAAGAGAAACGCCTTTATTGTAAAATGCCCGCTGCCGGAGAGCAGGATCATTTCCCTCTGCTAAAAGTTTGTCATAGGATTTTCCTGCCTCCTCAAATTTTTCTGTCCTGAAATAAGCATCTCCCAAATTATAATTTACAACGGGATCTTCTGCATTTTCTCCGGCAGCCTTTTGGTACTCCGGCAGCGACTCATTGAATTTTTTTTCTTTGTATAAGATATTGGCTTTACGGGCATGTTGAGATGACTGCGCCTGTGCGACAGTTGCTGCTAATACCAGTATGACTAATATTCCCTTCATGCAATTTTCCTTTTTCTTTCGGGCAATAAAAATTCAATGAGCAGCAACACTATTGCGGCGCCGGCAAACCAGGGAAAGTAATTAATGTACTCTTTAAACGCAGCGTCTTCCATGGCAGTTTTCTGTATGGTAGATAATTTATTCATGATCACTGCAGCGGCTTCGTTCACATTATCAGGATTGACATACACGCCATTTGTTGCGGCGGCCAGTTGCTTTAACTGTTCTTCATTTAATTTAGAAAGAACCGTATTGCCTGATTCATCTTTATGATATTGACCGGTGCCCCGATCGGGAATAGGTGTTCCTGTTGAAGAACCAATACCAACAGTATTGATCATTACTCCATTATCCGCCAGCTGCCCGGCAACCTGCACCGAGGATGGATCATGGTCCTCCCCATCGGTTATCAATACGATCGATTTAAATTTTCTTTCCTTGCTGTTGAATGCGGAAGCGCTGAGCGTTAAGGCTTCAGAGATCATGGTTCCCTGAGTGGGCACCATTTCAGGACCGGCATTCTGAACATACACCCTCGCTGCTGCATGATCGCTGGTAAGGGGCATTTGCATGTAGGCCCTGCCCGCAAATACCACAAGCCCCACCCTGTCATTTTCCAGCCGGTCAATTAATTTGATTACAAGCTGCTTCGCTTTTTCAAGCCTGTTTGGCCTGATGTCTTCCGCCAGCATGCTGTTGCTCACGTCAAGAGCGATCATCACATCAACACCCTTTCTTTCCACTTTATCCATTTTGCCAGGGCGCTCGGGGTTGACCATAGCCATAATAACTCCTGCAAAAGCAATTGTTACCAGGATAAATTTGATAAAATATTTTATGGGAGAATATTCTTTGATAAGTTCTTTGACCAGGCTGGCATCTCCTATCTTTTTTATCGCTGATGATTTCCAGCGCAATACGTACCAGAACAAAAGACCAGCCAGCGGCAGGAAGGTCATCGCCATGAAGAATTGCGGATGCTGGTACTGAAGATCCATCAAACAAATTTAGTTCATTATCTTTTGCCTAGCATGAAATCGTATTGACCCAGAATTTTTTTTAAGATCTTTAACCTTACCGTACTCATGTCATAGCCATGATCCGCGGATTCCAGCTGCAGCACGAAAAAATACGGATGGTTGTTTTCTTCTATGAATCCTATGATCCAGCCGAGGGCATGTCCTTTTTCAGTAAACCCCCAGCCGGTTTTATAGCTCAGTTTGTAGTTGGAATTTTCCTCCTGGCGCATCATATTGGCAACAATTCGCTGTGAACGCGGCTGAAAGGGCAGCTGGTTGAAATATAATTTTTTCACAAGACCAAGTTGTTCATCCCCGGTGACTTTTATAGAATTGTCCAGCCAGAAAGTATCTAGGTTGGCGGCGATTACAGGCCTTCCGTGCGAACGGGCATAGCCGACAGTGTCCAGCCAGTGTTGCATGGTGTCTTTCCCAATACGCCTGGCCAGTTCCTGGTACCAGGGAACTGCGGAATAGTGAAAAGCATTCTGCATGGTCAGGTTCTGGTTCCATTCAGGGATCTTCCTGGTGATACCATCCCAGGGAATAACGGTTGATGAATCTTTGACACGACCGGTTTCCACGCCTATTAATGAGTTCAGAATCTTAAACGTGGAAGCAGGCAGGTATGCGCTGTCCCGGTAGCGGTCCATATTATACACGGTGAACCGCCCCGTAGCATTATCAAATAAAGCAAAGCAGCCGTCAACATTATTTTCTTTGAAATATTTTCCGAGGCTGGAATCCTCTTTGGTATTGTTTAAAGAACAGGAAGAGATCAGTATTGCAAAAATTCCTATAATTAAATGCCGCATGCGCAAAGGTAAGGAGTGATCTAAGCTTTTTACCGATATTCCGCACCGCAGCCCCGTTTGAGTTTAGCCACGGCTTTTTTGCATTTCAGGCACTCCTTTTTCGCGTCTTCTCATGTGCAGTCTGTCCAATACTATCTTCCCGATTTTTTTGCCCACCTTATTTCCTTCAATAAGGTCAAAACGATAATGTATTCCGCCATACATTCTCGATATTGACGCTTCCCATGCCGCCTGGCGAAAAGAAGTAAATGCTCGTGGCGGAATACCAAATTCATTTTCAGAAGTGTCCCGGTAAGCAAAATTGTCGCCAAAAATATCTGTCATTACTTCAGCCGCAGCCGCTGAGATTACAGAATGCCCGCTTATATAAGCAGGAAAGGGAGGAGCTTGTATATAGGTTTTCCATTCTGGGTCGTAATATTTATTAATTACTGTTTCCGGGCGTATCATATTGCTGCGGAATTTTTCTTCCCAGCAGCTGATAAATCCGTCGAAAAGCGCAACGGAAGTTTTTGCATAAGCATAGACCATTTTATCAAAATCCACATTGGCGCGTTCACCTGCAATACCAACAATATTCATCCAGTGCCCGGCGGGAGAAAACTTCTTAGTGGCAAACATCACGTGTCCGCTTACATTCATTTTAAAAGGATTGTCGTCCCAGAAATCCGCCATGTGCCGCTGATCGTCATCGATACTGTCGACCGCTTTTTTCACTTCCATCAGGCACGTATAAAATTGCGAAGTGGAATCTTTTAATGTATACAGCGGAGGCGGAATGGGTCTGCATTCACCACTTGAATCCAATGCCATTGTCCTGATCTCCATCCAGTGCGGTTCCATAGCCGACATATATGAAGGCGGCGTTGGCACCCATCTGCCGTCTATATTCGTAACCGTGTATTTACTGGCTGATCTTGTTTGCAGATAATTATCTTTTTTAGCCCATGCCATTACCGCTGCAAAAATAGTATCCGAAAAAGCTATGGTATTTTCCAGCACATCACCGGGCATGCCTTCATCATCGGCCTTTTTAATCATGTCATCATAATACCCCATCATGCTTCCTTCAGGAAAAGTAACGGCATTGCCCACTTTAGTAAAAGCCAGCACGGCAGCCATTCTGTAATCGAATGGTTTGCCGGCAATAGGTTTCGGCATGGGAAGCATGTGCCTGATCTGTCCTGAAAGTGTCTGGTAGCTGTTATCTCCCGCCACCACACATTCATAGGCCGCAATGTTCGCATATACATAATTACGTGATGCGATCATCGGTGGAAAATTATTTTCCAGCACGATATCATTGAGCCTTTTAACTGTTTTGGAATACAGCAAAGGATCACCCGTCATTTTCTTATAAGAATCCTTTGCATGGCAGGATACCAGTAACACACAGGCTGCAAAAGCATGATATAATTTCATAGGTAAAAACCATTTAAATAAATATTATACATACGCAGTTAATAGTTTGATAATGAGAAATTAAATTTCGGAAGCCTGAAAGACGCATGCGACGTTTTCTTTGTGGCAAAATATAGCGCAAGCACAGATCCATAACTACCACCGCGTTCTATCCATTCGAATAAAGTATAATGCGGATAAAAAAGTTCACTTGACATTTTCCAGATAAAAATGATCAGCAGCAGGTAACTAAATGGGCGTACCAGCACCACGAAGGCCGCAACGATCTCAAAAATGCCGGTAGTTACCGCAGTATTTACCGGATCGCTGAATCCCAGTAATGCATACTGATTTATCAACGCCTTTTTTTCTATTACATTTAGCCATCCATGCCCTGCAAGCAACAGGAACACAATGATCCGCAAACAGGCAGTTACCTGTTGTAATTTCTTTTCATCATGACCGATATCTGAAGAAACAGGAGACAGAAGGCGGTTACTGTTTTTTATCTGCATGCTTGTCAGAAACAGCATAGCAACCGGCGCACCGTAGTTTCCCGCCCGCTCAATAAATTCCGCAAACGGTTCTCCCGATAATGGGCGGAGCAACGCCGTCACTACTCCCCATATCACCAGCCACCATACGGCTATTCTTACCGGGTAAATTAATATGATCACTCCAAGGATGATATCTAAAATACCTACTGACGGCATTAACCGGAAAGCGAGATCATGACCAATACCGAACACAGCAAAATAATTACACCAGATCTGCTTGGTAATGATACCGAATGCACCATGCCCAATGAAGCACATCGCCATGCCCATTCGTAGCGCGTAATACATTTTCTGTTCTGTGGTCAGATTAGTCATAATTTTTCTAATTAAATTATTCCGCGCCATCGGCCTGCGCCCTTGCCACTGCATACTTTCCTACTGCAATTCCTGTCTGCATTCCGGCATCGCAATCGCTGCGGAAGTGAATGCCGGCATATAATCTTGATTTAGATGCTTCCTTTGCCATATCCGTAAACCTGGTTCCCCTGTCAGGAAGCAAATGCGTGAGTATGGTTGCCGCGGCACCGCTGAAGTTGGCATGCCCGGACGTGTAGGCCGGGAAGTTAGGCACCCCGGTAACTGTTTTGATAGCACTGTTCGCCTGCGATGGCCGCTGGTTGAAATAAAAATATTTAGTATCCCAGCAAACGATGCCCGCATCCATTTCTGCCATATTGATCAGCGCAAAATTTCTTGCCCATCTTATTTCACTGTAATTTTCCTTGACAAATTCATCAGCCGCAATAGCGTCCCAATGGCCGGCAGGAGTATATGATCCCACACCATCTGCCCAGAAATGGACGATAGCCGTGCGTTCCCTCGTTACATTCTGGCTGTAATACAATACTTCATCTGTTTCTTTTTTAAACGCATCGGTATTGCTTAATGGCGGTGGAGGAGGGCGCATGCTGATAACCGTTAACGAATCGAACAGGAATGGCTTCACCTTACAGAACAAGGGTAGCATTGGAGGTCTTTTTGGTAAATCCAGGCTGAACCAGCAAACTTCTCCTTTGGCAGTGGTCTCGTCTTCCAGCTGTTTCCAATACGCAGGAGTACCGATAGCCGCACCAGCCCTGTCGGTTCTTCCGCGTGCCGTGAACTTCTGGGCAACAAGTTTACCCAATGCTTCTCCGGCTTCAATGTCACTGCGCACATTAGCGCCACTCATGATCCTGTACAATTCCTGTTCTGCTGCTTTCTGTTGTATAAATGCCAGCTCTGTCGGGAATAATAATTTCATCATTTCTATGGAAGCACCTGCTACAACAGCATCTTCGCTTGGATAGGAAGAAAGCATGGATTTAGGAACCAGCGCATTTACGCTGGAATCGATCACGTATGGGGCAGCACGCTTGTATACCATTTTATAGTGCCAGGCAGCAATCAGTGCATCATATTGCGCGGCGCTTACATAGGCATAAGCACGCGCTGCATAAGGAGGATTTGAGAATGGAAACTGCGGGTAAGAAAAAGGGTTAGCCGCAGCAGGCGCAGGATACGTTCCATCTTCTTTCTGATAAGGAGGAAGATTATGTTTTGCTACTAATTCTCTCAGTATTTCATTCCACCTCAGCACTGCGCCTGCGCTCCAGTATCTGATAATCTCTTTTTGGCTGGAAGAAAGATTGCGCTGGTAGGCTTTTATTTCATTGAGCTCGGCTATGTAGGCCGGAGAATTTGTTGCCACGGGGGCCGCTACCGGAAATTGGGTGGCAGAGTCCAGTAGCACAGGTTTCCAGTTGCCAGCATTCGTATCGAGATTAGACGGGGTCAGCGAAGGATAGACCATAGTCCTGTCCCCAATATCCTTACGGCACGACCAGCAAAATATTCCCACTACCGTTGGCATAAATAAAACAATAAGAATTAATTTCTTGCTCATGACTGTGTAGTTTTGGTGTTGCCGTTAGTTTTGTTCCTTCCCGAAAAATTTATAATATAAAATATGCCGCCATAAACAGTTGTGGCCTGCCCCATGTTCCTTGCATGGATAGTGAACCTGTAGCCTCCGAGCACTTCGAGGCCGGGCACCGCATGAATGGTATATTTTATATTCACTCCTGCCTGCGTAGCTTTCATTTTATTACTTGGAAAAGGCATATCATTTTTCCTGATATCGAAGCCGCCGAGCGTGGTGCTGTTTTCCACTACTCCTTCCGCTACCCAGGTGTCGCTCCGGTAACCTGCCCGCACGTTATATCCTGTGGCATCTGGCATCTCCACTTTATTAGTATAATTTAATTGCGTAGTGTAATAAGCGTTCCTGTCAATTTCAATATTGCTCCTGTACACATATATGCCGGAAGCGGTAGCGAAGAAATGCCCGAGCTGGTAATCCGCCATTAATCTTATTGAAGCCGTTTTACTTCTCATGCCAATTGACAATGGAAGAAAGTCAGCAACATAATTGGTTGTTGGAAAAGAAACACCACCAATAGCATAAGCAGAGATAATTCCTTTGCCCCCGATATGTTTTAAAAATGGCATCCATTTCAGCATGAGTGATAGATCCTGGATACCTTTCATTTTTTTTAATGTTCCGGCGGAGGCTTTTGTCTGAATATAGGGAAGATTAAAAAGAAAATTCAGTTTGTTGGTGATGCCATAGCTGCCCATGACGCTGTAAGATTGCGTGGTAACGGTTCCCAGGTTTGGATTATTCCTTTTAAAGTCCCCTTCCCAGTAATCTCTCCAGCTGCTATGGCTATAGACACCGCCGATACATAAAACTTTTTTATTCATCATAATCGCGTCCACATCTGTCTGGCCATTAGCGATATGTATGCACAGGCACAATAATGCAGCTGCACAGATATTTTTTAATACAAAAGTAGGAATCATCCGTTATGAGTTGGTTAAATTAGCACATTGCAAGACTTGCAATAAATATTTTCGATACTAAAAAATGGATGGCATCAGGCCCTGGGAGGTTGCTTTAGTACATTGCAAAGGTTATAAGTAATGTAGGCTGTTTCAGCAATTGAGTTATGCTGATGAACCGGCTGCAATGAAATAATGTTCCAGAAATTAATTTCCTGGCTGTACTCTGTTGAGAATGATTTGTATGATCCGGAACTTTTTTCTTTTCCCTGGGCCGGGTGATTCAGATCGTTAACCAGTTTAAAAAAATCAACCCTGGCATGCTGGAACCGGTTCCTGGTATCGTTGGGAAGGCAAAGCAGCACAAGATTTCCGTTGACGATTTTTCTTTTTACGTACCGGTAATGTATATCTCCGAGTTGTATTTCTCCATCATATCGCTCAAAACCGGATGAATTTCCAGATAAATAAGGAGCATTAAGCGGAATCGTTATTTGCAGGAGGTTATCTTCACTATACTCTTCCCTGTCTATTTTTGATTCGAAGGCTAGGTCTGCCTTGCGTTCCAGGAATCCGGAAACGAAGCGGTAACCTACCCAGTTAAAGGCAAGTACCGAAAGCAGCAATATAGAGGCAGTCTTCTTCACTTTCAATCAGGAAGGAAAGATAACAGATTTTTTTTGAAAACAGGCACCCGGAGGCATCAAATTCCGTAGACGCGCTTAGCCGTCAGACCGAAAATTTTATCTCTGTCTTCCGGCAGGAAATGTTCCATGTATTTTTCCAGCAGACTCTTCCATTGCACATACATGCCAGAGACGAGCATGACCGGCCAGTCGCTGGCAAACAGGAGCCTGTCGACTCCGAAAGATTCAATAACCACATCCAGACAGGGATAAAAATCGGCAGGCCGCCAGTTTTTCCACAGGGTCTGAGTTAACAGCCCGGATAATTTACAGAAAACATTGGGATGGGCGGCAAGTTCGGTGATACCCTGTTTCCAATCATTGATTTCCTTATTGCGGATATCCGGCTTGCCGCAATGATCGAGGATGAAAGTCTGACCCGGAAATTCGCCGGCGAGGTCACGGGCGGCCCTTAGTTGCCTGGGAAACAGCAGCAGATCGAACGTATATCCGAATGGTTGCAGCAGCGCCAGCCCTTTTCTAAATTCTATATTGTAATAATAATCATCCGGTTCGTCCTGGGCAATGTGACGAAGGCCAACTATTGAAGGGTATGCTTTAAGTGCGGTAAGTTTTTTTTCTGCATCCGGGGCTTTCAGGTCCGCCCATCCTACAACACCCTTTATAATGGGATGTGTATTGGATAATTCTGCAAGAAATTTTGTTTCGATTTCAGTGGAAGTGGCCTGGATGGCAATGCATCCGTCAACAAAATTCCTTTTAAGAGTAGGTTCCAGTTCCGTGGGCAGGTAGTCCTTCTGCAGGAGTTTCATACTGCTATCTATCCAGGAGTAATTTCCTTCATTATATTTCCAAAAATGCACGTGGCTGTCAATTACCATTTCTTTTTCTGTAAATATAAGATTTACCAACCTCGCCATAGGAGCGGGTTATTGCTGCCGTCGCGGAATTTTAATTCTTTGACGATGCTGATCTTTTTCTAATTCTTACCGATGATGCTGATCTTTTTAAAAGAGCCGGGCTTTGAAAAACCCGGCTTCTGTTGATCGTACCCTTTAAATATAAATTCTTCGTATGTCTTTGTTGGCCGCCTGACGATCCGGCTCCTTTTGTACGGGGTGCTGATCCTTATTCCAAAGAATATCTTCACAGACCTGATGATTTCAGCACCGGCATTTTTTTGAACCTGCAATTTTTTTGTAATAAAAATTGTACTCATATCAACGAATTAAGGTGAAAAAAATAGCCAGGCCTGGAAAAGCCCGGCGGTTTGTTGATCGTACCCTTTAAAAATTGGTAATATTTTAATTAGTTGAAGCATTGATTAAGTGCAGGACTGCTTTAATTAACTGCAACGGCCGCGTTCATAATGGTAACCGGAGTGTAGAAGACAGATCCTTCAACACCCACCACCCGCAGCCTGTAAAACAAAGGTCCGGAATAGGGCTTGTGGAATTTTTCTGTGTAGAAGTATTCCTGTTCATTGTCCCAGTCGCCGGTAAAGAATATTCCGGCTTCTTCGAAAGACCGTCCGTCCATGCTGCGCTCCAGCACATAATGGCTAACACCACCTGCGAAGGGTGCCCAGCTGAGAACAATCTTCCTGTCTGTTCTTCCTTTTATCTTGATATATGGTTCATTCTTTTCACAACTCACTGCAGAATAATCCGGTGATATTTTTTTTGTTGAAAGGCTTGCGTAAGAATCTTTCTGTGCCTGTGCAGTGCCAATAATTAAAATGGCAAGAAGTGTAGGGATCAACGTTTTCATACTTTATATTTTTAATTGGGACGAAATACGAACTGATGTGGCCCAAAGGAAGTGGAGTTATAAAGTAATTCGAGAGGAGGATTGGAAAACGAAATGGATGAAATGGAGATTTTAAACAGGTATTCCGGGAGGATTGGAAGTGTTTGTATTCTTATTGGTAGGACAAAGATTGCACCGTATTTTCATATATGCAATAGTAAAAATACTATTCATAAAAAATCCCCGCCGTATGGCAGGGATTTTTATTCAGAAAATTAATAGTAGTTATTTATACTGGGTAGCGATACCGTTCGCCAGTTCAGTCATCTTTTTAAGATTGTCTTCCGCTAGATTTCCTTTTTTGAAATCAGCCAGTATTTCAGGGAATTTATTCTCCATTTCCATCAGGAAATGTTCTTCAAATTCCTTTATTTTTTTTACAGGCACCTGGCGCAGCAATCCCTGGGTACCCAGATAAATGATGGCCACCTGTTTTTCAACGCTGAACGGTGAATACTGGGCCTGTTTTAATATTTCCACGTTTCTGGCGCCTTTATCGATAACCAGCTTGGTGGACGCATCCAGGTCACCCCCAAATTTGGAGAATGCCTCCAGTTCGCGGTAAAGGGCCTGGTCTAGCTTTAGGGTACCGGAAACCTTCTTCATCGACTTGATCTGCGCGTTTCCACCCACACGGCTTACAGAGATACCTACGTTGATGGCAGGGCGGATACCGGCATTAAACAAATTCGATTCGAGGAATATCTGTCCGTCTGTAATAGAAATAACGTTTGTCGGGATGTAGGCAGAAACATCGCCGGCCTGTGTTTCAATGATCGGCAGGGCCGTCAGTGATCCACCACCTTTCACCAGGTGCCTGATAGAGTCTGGGAGATCGTTCATATTTCTCGCCACGCTGTCATCACCGATAATTTTTGCCGCACGCTCGAGTAAACGGCTGTGCAGATAAAATACGTCACCCGGGTATGCCTCACGTCCTGGCGGGCGGCGAAGCAGCAACGATACTTCCCGGTAGGCTACGGCCTGCTTGGAAAGATCATCAAAAATGATCAGGGCAGGACGGCCGGTATCCCGGAAAAATTCGCCTATCGCAGCGCCGGCAAAAGGTGCATAAAACTGCAATGGCGCAGGATCGGACGCTGATGCGGCGACAATGGTCGTGTAAGACATCGCACCGTTGTCGGACAATGTTTTCATCACTCCTGCAATGGTGGATGCTTTCTGCCCGATAGCCACATATATGCAAAACACAGGTTTCCCTGCCGCAAAAAATTCTTTCTGGTTGATGATCGTATCGATAGCAATAGCAGTCTTGCCGGTCTGCCGGTCACCGATGATCAGTTCACGCTGTCCGCGTCCGATCGGGATCATCGCATCAATGGCTTTAAGGCCTGTCTGCAAAGGCTCCTTAACCGGTTCCCGGAAGATAACGCCCGGCGCTTTGCGCTCCAGGGGCATCTCATATTTATCGCCTGTTATGGGACCTTTTCCATCGATCGGAAGGCCGAGCGTATTTACCACGCGTCCAAGCATTCCTTCTCCCACTTCAATAGAAGCGATCTTGCCAGTGCGGCGTACTTTGGATCCTTCTTTTATCCCTGTGGCCTCACCCATCAATACTACGCCCACATTGTCCTCTTCCAGGTTAAGGGCGATGGCACGGACGCCGGTGTCAAATTCCACCAGCTCTCCGCTGCTCACATTATTCAGCCCATATACGCGGGCGATACCGTCACCTACCTGTAGCACTGACCCTATTTCTTCCAGGTCCGCGCCTGCGTTAAAGTTGCTTAGCTGCTGGCGCAATATCGCCGAAATCTCGTCGGATTTAATTTCAACCATATGGTAGTATTTATCTGATCTTGTAAATGAAATCGTTATTCAAAAATTGTTTCTTTATGTTGCTGAGGTCGTAAGAAACGCTGGCATCGACCAGCTGGTCACCGATCTGCAATACAAATCCGCCGATCAGCGATTCATCCACTTCGGTGGTCAGTTGAATGGTCTTCATATCAGCCTGGCTCCTTACCTTATCCACTATTTCATTCTTCACTGCATCACTTACCGGTGAAGCTGTAGTGAGCTTTACCAGGAATATCTGTTCATGCTTATTGTACTGCTCTATAAAAGCCCGGGTAATTTCTGGAAGGTTGGATTCACGACCCTTTTTTACGAGGAGTCTGTTGAATGATGCAGTCAGCTCACTGATATGTCCATCGGTTACCGCCTGGATAATAGCCTGCTTTTTATCGGGCGATATTACCGGGCTTTTAAGAACGGCGACAAAATCAGGGTTGCTTTTTGAAACCGCCTGGAGGTACAGCATGTCATTATGCACTGCTTCCAACTCTCCTCTTTCAAGAGAAAGATCGATAAGTGACTTGGCATACCTGGTGGCTAAACGTGGATTAAGCATATATAAGTGAACCTTTGGCTGCTGTTAATTTAATTTCACTTCGTTTGTAAGTGCCTTGATATAATTTTCCTGGTCGGCCTGGTTCGCAAGTTCCCGCCGCAATACTTTCTGCGATACTTCTATCACCAGCTGTCCCACCTGGTTCTTCACATCAGTCAAAGCAGCCATTTTCTGCTGCTGTATGGCCGCCTGTGCATCTGTAATTATCTTACTGGCCTCGATCCTGGCCTGATCCTTTGCTTCATTGATGATCTTGTCCTTGATGTCCCGGGCCTCTTTGAGCATCTGCCCCCTTTCTTCACGTGCCTTGGCCAGCAATGCTTCGTTCTCGCTGCGGAACTGGGCCATTTCTGCCTTTACTCGTTCTGCTGTTGCCAGCGATTCGGCTATAGTAGTCTCCCTTTCCATTAAAGAGGCGAGGATAGGCTTCCAGGCGAATTTCTTCAGTATGAAAAATACGATCAGGAAGGCCAGCAGCGTCCAGATGATCAATCCAAAGGAGGGTATGAGTAAATCCATTTTTAAAAACTGTTTAATTTAAATTTTAAAATACTGCATTCGCCGCCCTGTGCCTGGAATGCAGTAAATGTGTTTAAACGAACATCGCCAGGATACCTGCGATTACCGCGAAAAGGGCAACACCCTCAACGAATGCGGCAGTCAGGATCATGTTTGCGCGGATGTCATTGATCGCTTCTGGCTGGCGGGCAATTGCCTCAACAGCACCCTTACCGATCTGACCGATACCGATACCAGCGCCTATTGCGGCCAAACCGGCTCCGATAGCTCCGCCTGCATTGGCCCAGGCTACTTCGCTTAATAAAACTGTCAGTAAATGCATAATTGTGTTTTTATAGCTGATTAAAAAAGATTTTATCCACTCCGGCCGCCGCAGCATCAGCGAAGGTGGCCTTAGTTATATTATCACCGGGTCATTGGGACCAATCTGGTGCTTGTCGTGATCATAGTCGTTTTCAATGGCCTGACCAATGAACACTGCGGTCAGGTTGGTGAATATGAAGGCCTGAATGAAGGCTACCAGTATTTCAATAAGGTAAATGAAAACAGAGAACCCGATGGATATCGGAGAAAACCCCCAGCCTATCGCGGCATTCAACCCTCCGAAAATAAATATCAAGGATACAAGACAGATGATAATGATGTGTCCGGCAAGCATATTGGCAAACAAACGTATGATCAGTGCAAATGGCTTGGTGAACACGCCCAGCACTTCTACCAGCACCAGGATCGGCTTGATCCCTCCGGGAACAGGAGGATTGAAGATATGTTTCCAATAATGTGAATTACCGTTGACGGTAATTATAATAAAGGATATCACCCCCAGTACTACGGTAAAAGCGATGTTTCCTGTAACATTAGCCGAACCAGGTATAAACCCAAATATGCTGTTAATGAGGATAAAAAAGAAAACCGTCAACAGGTAAGGAAGAAACTTCAGGTAATCATGGCCAAGGTTCGGTTTGGCAACTTCGTCACGCAAAAAAGTAATAACAACCTCAATGGCATTCTGCAACCCTGCAGGGGCTTGTTTTGTACCTATCCCCCTCATATATTTTTTGCCTGTATTAACCAAGATAACGACCAGGATCCCCAGCGCCAGCAGCATTTGGACTACATTCCTGGTTAGGGAAATGTCATATACTTTCTGGTCCCGGTCAACCGGAACGATCTTATTGCCGGCCAGCCGGTAACCGTCTACCTCATGTTCACCGTGATGAAAAGCAGATGACATGAAAACCGAAAGGCCTGTTTGAGGAGAGTAAAGAATAACTGGTAAAGGAATGTTGGCGTGGTGCATGTGCCCCTCTGCATCCTTCCAGGATAAAAAATGAAACTCATGGGCATCGAGCACATGATCGAAGATCACTTCGTTCGCATCAAAAATCTTTTCTTTCTTTTTAGTGGTTATAGAAGCCCGTTCATCTCTGCCGGCATGACCAGTTTCCTGCGCTGTTGCAACATTAAAAATAAGCAGGGCAAAAACGCTGAAAACCGCCACCAATAAGGACTTTAGGCTCCTATTTAACATACCTGAATCTAATTTTGCCGCAAAGATAAGCATGGACCGATAAAAAACCGAAAAAAAAGGAAATGTTTCCCTTCGGGATGCTAATAAGATTCTTTTTTACTTTCAGTCTGCATAAAATGCAGGTTAGAATAAAAACCACCCAGGGAAAGGAGCTCTTCATGCGTTCCCATTTCCCTTATTTCTCCCTTGTCGAGTACGATGATCCGGTCGGCCTTTCGAATGGTCGATAACCTGTGGGCGATGACCACTGCGGTGCGGTCGGAAATCAACGTGTTAATCGCTTTTTGGATCAGCAGTTCACTTTCCGTGTCGATGGAAGATGTGGCTTCGTCGAGAATTAAAATGGCAGGATTATACAGCAATGCCCGGATAAAGGCGATCAATTGACGCTGGCCCATGGACAGCGTGCCACCCCGTTCCATTACATTGTAGTCATACCCTCCCGGAAGAGACATGATAAAATCATGTACGCCGATCAGTTTTGCTGCTTCAGTAACGCGCTCAGGTGATATTTCCGGATTGCGCAAAGTAATATTTTCTATAACAGAGCCTGAAAAAAGGAATACATCCTGCAGCACTACGCCAATGTTTTTTCGCAGCGAATCAAGCTTATACTCATCAACGGGCAGATCATCTATCCTTATCTCACCTTGCTGCACGGCATAGAGGCGGTTGAGAAGACTGATGATGGAAGTTTTACCACTGCCCGTATGCCCCACGATCGCAACCGTTTCTCCGGGTTCGGCCCTGAATGAAATATTTTTAAGCACATACCGGTCGTTTACGTAGGCAAAGGAAACATTGTCAAATTCAATTTTTCCTTTGATCTTACCAGGCGCGTGCGTGCCTTCATCTTTAATATAATCATCATTATCCAGTACCCGGAACACGCGTTCACTGGCTACCATGCCCATCTGCAGCACATTGAATTTATCAGCGATGACCCGTAGCGGCCTGAACAATAAGTTGAGGCACAGATAAAATGACACCATTTTTCCAATCAGGGCGGATGCCGCTGGTTCAGGCATATTATAGGCATGAGTAGCCGCCCACCATACCATCAGCCCCGTGCCTGCCGCCAGCACGATTTCTACTATTGGAAAGAACACTGAATAAGCGAAGATGGCGTCAATGTTTGCATTGCGGTGCTCTTTATTGATCCTTTTGAACTTATTGTACTCTTTTTTTTCAGCAGCGAATGCCTGCACAACCTGTATACCGGTGATGTGCTCCTGCACAAAAGCATTTAGGTGTGCCACAGCATTTCGTACGCGGATAAAGGATTTATTCACACTTTCTTTAAATACCCAGGTGGCGACCAGCAAAAAGGGAAAGGGGGCAAGACAAATAAGCGTAAGCCGCCAGTCGACATAGAACATGAACACGAGTATGCAGATGATCGACAGCAGATCTGCGATGATGGGAATAAGGCCTTCGGCGAATATATCGTTGATGGATTCTATGTCATTGATGGTGCGGGTAGTCAGCGTGCCTATTGGTGTGGTATCAAACTGGGACAAGTTGAGGTTCAGCACTTTTTCATATACGTTCACACGGAGATCCTTTACAACAGTTTGTCCCAGCCAGGCGGTTATAAAAGAAAAATAAAACCGCAGCGCGGATTCTGCCAGCAGCAGCACGATCTGGATAATGGTGATCCAGATAATCAGCTCCTCCATTTTCATTTTCACGGCAGCGGAACCCTGTACGCCCTCTCTGATGTAATTGTTTATAGTAAGCTGCACGAGGTAGGGCCGGACAGGCGAAAAAATTGCCAGCACGATCGAAAGGACCAGAGAGATAATGAACTTGTTTTTGTATGGGGAAGCAAAACGAAGTACCCTCCTGAGTAATCCATAATCAAATATTTTCTTCACAACACCAGGTGTGGACATTTCGCAAATTTACCTGTTCCGAATTAAATAGCATTTGGGATGTTCAAAGTGTTATGCCTACGGCATGCTTACAAACATTAGTCTCCCATGGATTTTCTATAGGCCCTGATAAAAATAGCACCGAGATTTTTATACGGAGGAATATAATCTTCAAACTTTTCTTTGGAGGCAGCGTCATTAAACCGAGTACCCAATCCTTTCCACATAGTGATCCAATCGATATTTTTACCTGCCACCAAATCACTGTTTATTGCCTGTAAAATAGGTTCATTAACGGTTTTGGTTCCAACCTGTTTGGAAGAAATGATCTGCGCATCTTCACAAACCGTCAGCACTTCGTTGAGATTATTGTACCCGCCACAAGATCCAAGCACCACAATTTTTGCCGAAGGCGCCAACTGCTTCAGGGTATACTGCAAATGATAGCTATGGCCGCGATGAATCACAATCGATGGCTTTAGATTTCTATGGGCTAAATAATCACTTAGCTTCGCCTGCGCCTTAGCATCAGGATCATCCTCGCCCAGCAGGGGTCTGTTTGCAAATATCCATACCGGCCGGCCTTTTGATGAAGTGATAGTGGCCCAGCTTTCATTCATCTGCACCTTCCACTCAGGCTTGCCACGAAACATCTTCATGAAGTTCTCAAAAGAGTTCTGCCCGTCCTTGTCCTCATCGCCATAAAAAAAAACCTGTTGCACCACACGCCCGCTGTCATCAGTAAGTGATCTGTAATCCTGTCCGTAAATAGAAGCAATTCCAAGTTGTTTTGAAAGGTCAACCTTTTCTGTGGTATCGGCAGACTGAAACAACACGTTGAGCAAATTATAGATCACTATACCTCTTTTATTATTGGCGGTGATATTGCGGTCGAGGTTCCCTTTTACTTCGCTGGAAATATATTTTGCCAGGGGGATATTTTTATCCATTATGCTGCTGTAGGAATCCGCAACATCCACCGCTTCTTCCAAACCATCGGTACTTTCCAGTCGTATCACAAATGCCTTCATAGTGGTAGTGGCATTTTCTTTATCCATTTTTCCGAGAAAATCATTTAATGTGTTGTATCCTGCGGCCATTTTAATAAATTTCCGGAAATAATCGCCGTTCACACTTAACAATAAACTGTCTCCGCGTGGAACGGCCATACGCTGGAATATTTTTTTATAAACATTTAAATAGCTGGAAGTATAAATTTCATCTTCCCCCAACACAATTAAATAATACAATTCCTGAGGTGTCAGTCCTTCGAGTCTTTTAAAACGTATGCTCTCATTTTCAACCGTGTGCAGCGCATTTATTTCCCTTATAAAATATTGCTTGGCCTTGCTGCTCATGCGATCGGTAAGTGCCTGCATGCCCATAACAGAATCTTTATAGGGAGGCAACAACCGGTGTGCATATTCGATCCTGGTTTTTACCATCAGCCGGTAATATGCAAGGTCATTATCTTTTACCCTGTCAATATCCGCCAGTGTGATTTTATGCTGCATTAAGTTATCGAGAAAGGGAAAATACAACTGGCCGCTCTTGCTCGATGCGATAGTAGCGATCATGCGCACCAATGAATCGGGATGATTGCGGATCCGGCTGCCCAGCGCATTCCTGGCAGCAGCATAATCGTATAATTTACGGACATCGCGGTGGGCGGCCACCTGGATAAACTGGTCGGCAAAAGGCAGATAGGGATTTTTATTCAGTTCCGGTAAGATTTCGTCAGGATGGACTTCGAGGTATTTTTTAACCAGCATAACCCTTGAGGGTTTTACGCCCTTGTTTTCAGATGGATAAATAAAACAGTCTACCAGCAATTTGCCTACCCCATACTCATTGCCTGCGATCACCGGCTCAATACTTTCTCCTTGCCTGTCGAGGTACAGACATTCTGTAAAGGCATCCAGCAGGGCGGGCGCAATTGAAGCGGGAAAGTCTTTTTTATTTTTATCCTGATTAAATAGTTTAAGCATTGTCTCCAGGCTCTTCAGTGATTTGACTTTCACCTGGCCGGTAACAGCAGAATCCAGTTCGATCTTTTCTTGCAGTTCATCTACCTGGCGTATCAGCACATCGGCCAGCTGCAGGTTTACCGATTCATCTCCGGACAAATTAAAAATACCATCTTTGCCGGCTAACTGTTTTTGCTGCCTGTCCACCTGGTCGTGAAAAAGCATCCTGTCCGTGGCAATTTTGAAAGTGTAGGAAGTTTGTGCCCTGAGAACCGCCGGCAACAGAAATATAAGAAGTACTAATAGGCGTGGATTCATATCGTATCTCAAAAATACAACTTATCTGAGCCCTTAACAATTTCATAATCTTGTGAATCCACACCACATGGAACGGAAAATTAACTTTGCGTAAATTTTGAGAAAATGGAGCCGAGCCTTAAAAAGATTTTAATTGCGGATGATGAACCCGATATTCTGGAGATCATCGGTTATAACCTTTCCAGAGAAGGCTATGAAGTAACCACGGCCAAAGACGGGGACGATGCAATAACGAAAGCCAAATCCACAAAGCCCGACCTGATCATCCTGGATATAATGATGCCTAAAAAGAATGGCATGGAGGTTTGCGAAATACTCAGGACGCAGCCCAGTTTTAAGGATACCCTTATTGTATTTCTTACAGCGTTGAGCGATGAAAGCTCTCATATAAAAGGCCTGGAAACAGGCGCGGATGACTATATCAGCAAACCCATCAGTCCGAAAGTGCTGCTCAGCAAAGTGAATGCCCTCTTCAGAAGGGTAAAAAAAGAACCGGAGGATGGCATTATCAAAATTGGCATTCTGGAGATAGATCCGGTAAAATTTGAAGTGAACATAGACGGAAGGGCCGTTGTACTGGCAAAAAAAGAATTCGAACTGCTGCACATGCTGGCTTCCAAGCCCGGCAGGGTCTTTCTGAGAAATGAAATCCTTAACCAGGTCTGGGGCAATGAAGTGATTGTGGGCGATAGAACGATCGACGTACATATCCGTAAAGTGCGCCAGAAGCTGGGCGTGGATTGCATAACAACAGTTAAAGGCGTAGGATATAAATTTGATTTAACTTAGGTTGATGTTTTCTGGTAAAAACCTGTCCCCTAACCAATTATCCGCATTGATCGCACTGGCGCTGAGCGTGCCGATCACCGCTGGTATTTATTTTTTCACCTTTAACTGGGAAACTGCAGTTATTTCCTTTGCGGTGATCTGGCTGGGCAGCTACGGCCTGATTCGCTTCACTTTTGAAAGATTCATTTACCGGAAAATAAAGCTGATCTATAAATTAATCAACCAGACCAAGGCGACGCGTAAGGAAGAAGTTTATTTTAAGTATGTGCTGCCGCAAAAAAATATCGATGAAGTGAGGGATGATGTGGAAGACTGGATGCATAAAAAAAATCAGCAGATAGAATTGCTGCAGAAAAATGAAGCCTACAGAAAAGAATTTCTGCAAAATCTTGCACACGAATTCAAAACGCCCATTTTCGCTATTCAGGGATATGTGGAAACGTTGCTGAGCGGCGCCATGGATGAAGAAGACATCAGGAAAAAATTCTTACAAAATACCTCAAAAAATGCCGACCGGCTGGTAAACTTAATAAACGATCTGGATGAGATCACCAGGCTTGAAAGCGGCGAACAGTTATTATACAAACAAAATTTTATTATTCAGGACCAGATCAGAGAAGTGTACGATTCGCTGGTTATCAAGACTCAGGCGAAGAACATCAGCGTTACCATTAAAAAAGGCTGCGAGAACCCCGTCAGCGTTTTTGCAGACAAGGAAAAGATCCGGCAGGTGCTTATGAACCTGGTAGAAAACGCCACCAAATATGGGAAACAGAACGGCCAGGTTGTTTCCAGCGTGTATATAACCGACGACCGGCATGTGCTGGTAGAGGTTAGTGACGATGGAATAGGGATTGAAGCAGAGCACCTCCCAAGGATATTTGAAAGATTTTACCGGACCGACGCGGCCCGTAGCCGCGATAAGGGCGGCACCGGCCTGGGATTGGCCATCTGCAAACACATCATTGAAGCCCACGGCCAGAGCATTCATGTTCGGAGTACTCCCGATGTTGGAACAACAATTGGGTTTACCCTGGAACTAAAGCGCGACTAAGTATTATTACTTAGTTTCCATACTTTTTTGCGAACATATACGTTAGTAATGGAATATAAATCCGAATACTAATGAAACTCACCATGGAATGGCTAGTCCTACTGCTATATATGGTCGTTCTTCCATACGCCGGAATGACTCAATGCGGAACTATTCATAAAATCACTTACGACACGACTGTTACTGGTGGAGGATCAGCTTATCCCGGATACAATTTTTCCATGTCAAAATTTAATCCCGCCCTGGGCACTCTGACAAGCGCCAAAATAGCCTCTGTAGTAACCCTGAACTATCCGTATACAATTGAAAACAGAAAATCCTCGCCACAAACCTCGAAAGTCAGAGTGGCACGCTCCGATACGATCATCGGCCCTAACATAACCGATACACTGGAGAATCAGTATTACAGTCCTCCCAATACATCCAACCTCGGCGCCTCCGACGGTGTGCCCGGATCAGGTCCTGACTACAAAGCCTATACACCATTCTATATTTTGAATAACGACACCGTTTTAAATCAAACCTTCACAAATGTCGCTGGTTACATGGGAACGGGATCGGTGGCTTTTATATATACGACAGAAATAGGGTCGCAAATAAATGGTAATGTGGCTGTTGATATCAGTGGCTCTGCAACTGATAATATTAAATTCTCTATTACCTATACCTACTGCGACAATATTGTGCTTGCCTCTGAGATCACTTCATTCAGCGCCTCCAAAAAAACAGACTACATCAATGTCCGCTGGTTCACCAGCAACGAAACAGTGGACCACACGTACAAATTGCAAAGGAGTTATGACGGCACCAATTTCGTTGCTATCGCAACAGTGCCCTCGAATCCGGGAGCTAACCAGATCGGCAACTATGAATATAATTATATTCCGCTTTCAGGAGAAACCGGCAAACTGTATTTTCGGGTAGCCCGAATCGAAACCGGCGCTCCGAAATATTCCCCGGTACGGGTAGTTGACCAGGGCGCTTCAACCGTAAAGAAAGGAGAGATTAAACTGGTTCCTAATCCAACCACCGGCACGTTTTCAGTAATACTCAGCAATAATACAGCCTCCAGCGACTGGACCATTAAATTATTTAATTTAAAGGGGCAGGTGATCAGCCGCAGGCAGGCAATGAATTCGACACTTTCAAAATTTGTCATGAACGAATCACTTAGCCCTGGCGTTTATTTTGTACTGGTCACAAACAAAAAAAATAACCAGAAATTCGTTGAAAGACTTATCGCGAATTAAAATTTAAGCTGCATTCGGCAGGTAAATATATTATCCCGGACATCACTGGCAAACCCTCCCAGTGATGTTTTTTCGTTATGGATCACTTCATACCATAATAACAATTTAATGTCTTTGGCAAACCAGTAAGTATAGCCAAATCCGACGGTATTGAACTTAACATCACCACTGTGCGTATTAGAATTTACTGCACCCACATCTCCGCCTGAAACAGCAGTATTCGGATCGTAAAAATCATACTTGATGCCTACCTGGTGTTTGCCGGAAATATTCTGCAGCAGATAAATAAAAGCGCCATTGAAATTCCTGACATAATAAGGCTCATTTAATAATATCCCCGGCGTAAGCGATTCATTGGCAGATGCACTTTGTATGCCCCACCAGTATTCTCCTCTTATTTCCGTTTTGCCCCAGGGATTATTTATTTTGAGCTGCGCATCTGCACCACGGTATCTCCGGGGAGCTTTTCTGCCTATATTATTGTCTGAAGAATCTACAAAAAACCTTTTGCCGCTTTCCTGGTACACGTATTTTGAATTTTGCACAATACCCCCTTCAAACAGCGATGCACCCGCGGTAATAGAAATTCGGGAAGAAATATGATATGGCTTCAAGGAAATTCTCCCGATAATGTCTTTATAACTGTCATACTCTTCGGGGCCTGTAAGGCCCTGACCGTTGAATACGCCAATATCAATCTTTATCAATTTAAGCTTACTGCTGCTTTTCCTGGCCTCAAAGCTTGCCATGACACCCAGGTCGCGCTCGGTCTTCATCAGGGTTTGCGACATTCTTCCGCGTTCCGGCGTTTCCCGGTCCGCAGACGGCAAATTCACCTCGTACCCGAACGGCCGGGCAAAGATGCCTGCCGTAAAAGTGAACAGCTGCCATTTATTTTCATAATACCGGCCAAAAAAATCTCTGATAAACACACCACGTTCTGACCCGTCGAACTGGAAAACCACCTGCGCCTGCGGCAGGCCGTCTTCCGTAAAATGGGCATAATCGAACCGGATGCGGGCGCGGCGGAGCATAAGGCGGTTGTCGGAAAATTTTGCAAAGTCTCCGCCGCTAAAATTCCTGGCTCCTTTAGACCCAGCTATCTGGAACTGTGGTTGAAAATATCCTCCGATCTGGAGGTGATCTGATTTCTTATATACGGCCCAAAGCCCCTTATCAGCCTTCGCTGATGTATCGATCATTTCAACCAGCAGCTGAGCCCTGACCGGGGAAGTAAAAACCCCGAAGGCAATAAGCAAAAAAATATTGTAAAAAGATACCCTTACCTTCATGCGTCAATCGTTTTGGTAGACTAAAGGTAAGAGACGGATTTATTCAAGGTTAAGAAATCATTACCAATCCGTGTGTATACAGGTGCTCGTCTATGTAATTCTAATTTTGCGCAAATTATTCTGAGATGGGATTGAATTCTATAATGAAGATATTTATGCCGAAGGATCGGGTTTTCTACACGCTTTTCGAGCAGGTAGCAGACACTATGGGAAAGATGGGAAAGGCATTGAAAGAAGTTGTAAAAGAACCGGATTACGATAAACGGGCAGGGCTCATCTCCCAGATCGAAGACCTTGAACACGTCAATGATGATTTGACTCACCAGATTTTTACCGAACTTGGCAGAAATTTCATCACTCCATTCGACCGGGAAGACATTCATTATCTCGCTACTTCACTGGATGACGTGTGCGACTATATATTCGCGACAGCGAAAAAGATAAATTTTTACAAGGTCAATCCCAACGACCAGGGCATACAGAAGATGGCCGACCTGATCGATCAGAGTTCTGAGCAGATCAAAATAGCGGTACACGAACTCCGCAACATGCGCGACATGAGAAAAATCACTGAAGCGCTTGTGAAGGTCAACAGCATTGAAAATCAGGCCGACGATATTTTTGACCTGAGTATTGAAAGATTATTTGAGACAGAACCGGACGCCAAGGAAGTGATCAAGAAAAGAGAGATCTACCAGGTGATGGAGATCGTGACTGATAAATGCGAAGATGCCGCAAACGTTATCGAATCGATCATCATCAAATACGCTTAATTACATGACCTTCCTGATAGTGATCATAGTGCTCGCACTTATATTCGATTATATAAATGGATTTCACGATGCGGCAAATTCAATAGCGACGATCGTTTCCACTAAAGTGCTTACCCCCTTTCAGGCGGTGCTCTGGGCCGCGTTCTTCAACTTTGTAGCTTTTTTCGTTTCTAAATATGTTATAGGAGAATTCAAGATAGGGAACACTATCGCTACCTCGGTGAATGACCATTTTATAACCCTGCAGGTAATTTTTTCAGGACTGGTAGCAGCTGTTGCCTGGAACCTGCTCACCTGGTGGTTCGGCATACCCTCCAGCTCCTCGCATACGTTACTCGGCGGATTTATGGGCGCGGCGATCGCACATGCCGGAGCATTGAGTGAAAATGGTATTCATGTGATCAACTATGCCAAAGTGCTTCCCACTTTCGCTTTTATATTCCTGGCGCCGCTGATTGGTATGATAGTGGCCTTTTTTATCACCGTAATTATCGTAAACATCTGTCAGAAAGCCAATCCGTACAAGGCAGACAGTTGGTTCCGGAGACTGCAGCTGGTCTCTTCGGCATTTTTAAGTTTGGCCCATGGCGGTAATGACGCGCAGAAAGTAATGGGCATCATCGGTGCGGCCATGATATTTTATCAGAAACAACATGGAATAGTTCTGACGTTCAATGAATTTGTAGACCAAAACCTTTGGGTACCCATCGCGAGCTTTTCGGCCATCGCGTTCGGCACGATGAGCGGAGGCTGGAAGATTGTGAAGACCATGGGAACAAGGATCACTAAAGTTACACCTCTGGAAGGCGTGAGTGCAGAAACCGCCGGAGCTATCACCTTATACATTACGGAGCACCTGGGCATACCCGTTAGTACCACCCACACCATTACCGGTGCGATCATCGGAGTAGGCGCCACCAAGCGCCTGTCGGCCGTGCGCTGGGGCGTAACCATTAATTTATTATGGGCATGGATACTTACCATACCGGTAAGTGCGGTGCTTGCCGCCATAATATATTATATCAGTGGGTTATTTTTTTAAAGCTTCTTCGTTATGTAAGCGTTTCTGATTACTTTGCCGGCGTGAAAGGTATAATCCTGGCAGGCGGATCGGGCACACGCCTTCATCCCATAACTTACGCGATCAGCAAACAGATCATCCCTGTCTATGACAAGCCGATGATCTATTACCCGCTTTCCACGCTGTTGCTGGCGGGAATAAAGGAAATCCTTATTATTTCAACGCCTCACGACCTGCCTCAGTTCAGGAGATTGCTGGGCGATGGTTGCCAGTGGGGCATTACTTTTTTTTATGCGGAGCAGGCTTTCCCCAACGGGCTCGCACAGGCTTTCGTGATCGGCGAAAAATTTATCGGAAAAGAAAAAGTGGCGCTGGTGCTGGGTGATAATATATTTTATGGCGGAGGCCTGGGAGAAAAGCTGGCGCGCAACACGGACCCTGACGGAGGTATCGTTTATGCATATCATGTAAGTGATCCTGAAAGATATGGTGTGGTGGAATTCGATAAAAGCAAGAAAGTGATCTCTATTGAAGAGAAACCCACGGATCCGAAAAGTGATTATGCCGTACCGGGAATATATTTTTACGACAATGAAGTAGTAGCCATAGCGAAGAACCTGCAACCCAGCTCCCGGGGTGAATATGAAATTACCGACGTAAATAAAGAATACCTTCGCAGGGGGAAACTTACCGTTTCAATTTTGGACAGGGGCACGGCCTGGCTGGATACAGGTACTTTCGACTCGCTGATGCAGGCTAGCCAGTTTGTACAGGTCATAGAGCAAAGGCAGGGCATCAAAATAGCATGCCTCGAGGAGATCGCTTTCAGAAAAGGATTTATTACAAGGGAACAACTGATCTCCATGGCGCAACCCTTACTAAAAAGTGGCTATGGAGAATACCTGATGAATGTGGCGAATGAATCTTGATAATTGAAAAAACACAACGATGAAGAAAATTCTGGTTACAGGCGGGTGCGGATACATTGGTTCACACACCATAGTGGACCTTGTGGAAAACGGCTTCGAAGTGATTTCTGTGGATAATAACTCGCGTTCATCACCACGGATACTGGAAGGCGTGGAGAAAATCACCGGCACCAAGGTAAAAAACTATAAAGTTGATCTCTGCAATTTTGATGACACCTGGGCCATTTTCCAGGAAAATGACGACATAGAAGGCATTATTCATTTTGCCGCTTATAAAGCCGTGGGAGAATCCGTGGAGCAGCCCCTGATGTATTTCGAGAACAACCTGGTGTCTCTGATCAACCTGCTGAAATGCGTACAGGAATTTCATATTCCCTATTTTGTATTTTCTTCATCCTGCACAGTTTATGGCAACCCCGATGTGATCCCGGTTACTGAGCTCACTCCCCCCAAGCCAGCAGAATCTCCCTACGGCTATACCAAGCAAATGGGAGAACAGATCATTAACGAATTTTCAAAGGCAAGTCTTTCACAAAGCATCCTGTTAAGATATTTTAACCCGGTTGGCGCACATCCTACTGCGTATATAGGCGAATTGCCCATTGGTAAACCGGCCAACCTGATCCCTGTGATCACGCAGACCGCCATCGGCAAACTACCGCAGGTGACCGTGTACGGGGATGATTATGATACCCGCGACGGGTCATGCCTTCGCGATTATATCCACGTTTGTGATATCGCCCATGCCCATACACTTGCCCTGCAATTTCTAATAGACGGGAAGTCTGAAAAACGCTGTGAAGTATTTAATCTAGGCTCAGGCAATGGCGTTACCGTTCTGGAAGCCATTAAAACTTTTGAAAAAACAACGGGAGTTAAATTAAATTATGTGATCGGACCCCGTCGGATAGGAGATGTAATAGCGATTTACGCAAACAATGAATATGCACGCAGGCTTTTGCATTGGGAAACCAAATATTCCCTGGAAGATATGATGGCAACGGCATGGAAATGGGAGCAGCGGCTAAAGGTTGATGAAAAATTTTTTCAGACAAAATCAGCTGATCTGAACTAATATTCCAGCCAAAGAGACCTAAAACAATATTCCTGGCAGCTTTGCGGGATAGCATGGAAATAGTAACAGTTACTAAAAGTTGATAAAAAAATTAGACAACATAACTGATCTGATATTTCAAAGAGAAGCGCTTACAAAGACATAACAGGCGTTTTAATATCGTGATAAAATAAAAATGTCCAGTGCTCCCGTGCGCCTTCGGCTCCCCATTGTTGCCTCAGTTGCATACACTTTTGTCCATCAAAGTCATACTTGGCCACGTATTTATTTTTCATCTGCTGATATTGCGGGGCATCATCACCGCCAAAGAAAATAATTTTATCATTTTCTTTAATTTTGAAAACCTGGTGATACCTGGTATGCGCCGCTGTCATTTCATAATAGATATAGCCGTCTATGATCCCGTCTCCATCCAGTAGCACCACTTGTCTGGCATCCTGCAGACACAACAGGTCTTCTTTTATGTAAGAGGAAGAAGTATCGTTCAGCGCAAATTCCAGCTCTTTTTTTTGAACATAATATTTTGCCGCAGGAAAGGTCAGCTTATTTGTGCCGGTGATACCCACTCCGCCGGAATGATCTTTGTGCAGGTGGCTCATCAGCACTTTGGTGACTTCGGAAGGATTAATTCCCTCATCAATCAGCAACTGATGTATCTGAGGAATACCATTTTCGTTGATGAAACCCAGACCGGTGTCCAATAAAAGTACATCATTACCGGTAATAATCAGGAAAGGCTGCACCTCAACCAGCAGACTTCCGGTGGGCCTTTCACGCAAAAAATCCTTTGCTTCATCGAATGGCACAAAAACCTTCGTTTTGTCAATTGTAAACGAACCTTCACTTAAAGGAATGATCTTCATTATGCAAATTTACGGAGGTGAAGTATAAACAAACTGCTGCGTGTAGAAATGATATAAAATAAACAAGCTGGAGAAAGCATGAACATATCAATTGCCATTGTATGCCATTTGTGTAGAGTATGGACAACCTTAAATCCCCGATAATTATCGCAGAACCATTTGCCTGTCTGCATCCAGCCGGATCAGGATCGCAAGCATGATGGAAAAGGTAAGCAGCGATGTGCCGCCGTAGCTGACAAATGGAAGCGGAATACCAATTACCGGCGCAAGGCCTATCGTCATGCAGAGATTTATCGCGATATGAAAAAAGAAAACTGATGCCACCCCATAAGCATAGCAGCGGCTGAATACGCTTCGCTGCCGCTCCGCGATCATAATGATGCGCAGCAGTAAAAATATATACAACCCCAGGAAAACGAAACTTCCCAGGAATCCGAATCCCTCCCCTATCGTGCAAAAGATAAAATCCGTTCGCTGCTCCGGAACAAAATCAAACCGTGTTTGCGTCCCCTTTAAAAATCCGCGTCCAAAAAACCCACCGCTGCCAATGGCAATCTTGCTCTGGCGCACATTATAATCCGTGTCCTTCATTTTTGAAGCTGCAGATTCTTCTCCTTCCACCGTATTTAAACTGGCATAAGGATTCTCCCGTCCGATAAGTGAAAATATTCTCTCTACCTGGTGCTTCTGTAAAACATGTGTAAACAAAAAAGGCACAGCAAACCGCTGAATGCTTACGCACACCAGCCATATCACTGCAATACCCAACAGCAACTGTTTATTTCGTTTTGCCTGTCTGCGCATTAAATAAATCGCACCTCCTGCAATGGCCGTAAGAATAATTGCCAGTATATTTTTTTCTACCAGCAATGTAGCCACCACCAGCGATGCGAAAGAAAAGCCGGTAATAAGATATACGGCAGGCAGCCCTTCCCGGAACATTACCAAAAAGAAGGCAAAATACACCAGCGCAAGGCCGGTCTCTTTCTGGGCGATGGTGATTAGCGCCGGCAACATCACAATGCCCGCGGCGATCAGCTGGGATCGGGGCCTGGTAAATTCCGTTTCCACTCTTGACAAATATTTTGCCAGGGAAAGGCCTACGAATATTTTACAGAAATCCGCAGGCTGAATATTAAATCCTCCAATTTTGATAATGGAATCCGTTCCTTTCACGGCTGTATGAAACGGAAACACCAGCAACAGCATAAAAATACCCAACGCATATAAAATATTAGCCGTCGCCGTAAAAAATTTACTGTCGGTTAATAAAATAAACAATCCTACAATCAGCGAAATAATGAAAAACAGCATTTGCTTGCCGTAATCAGTTTTCAATTTTAAAAATCCGTCCAGCACATTTTCTCCTTCCTTGTATGTAACGGAAAATATGCTCAGGATGCCGATGGCCACCAGTGCGGCATAGATCCAGATCATTACCCAGTCCACACCTTTAGATATTGTCGGATTTCGCTGGCTCATTGATTTTTCTTTTTTTGGTTACCGGCCCATAATTCATTCGCTTTAACCGGATCAGTGAAAACCTCCAGTTTTTTTATTGGCCGGGGCTTTGGCTTTTCCTTTTTTTCATAACTTTCCACGGGAACATATCTCTTGTGCAGATATTTCCGGATGTAGTTGCTGTCTCCTGTTTTATTTAACCAGAAAGCTCCTCTCGAAGAGTCTGCAATAAACTGCAGCCTTGGAAGGTAGGAAGGCATTAAATTGGCAGCAGCAATCCTTTCCACTTCCTTAACGCGTTCGGGCCTCAACGTATCATTCAGATATTTTTCCAGCAGCAGCGACGCGATAGGCGCGGCCCATGTGGCGCCGAAACCCGCATTTTCCACCACTACCGCAATGACGATCTTTGGATTTTCCCTAGGCGCGAAGCAAACGAAAAGGGAATTATCTTTCAGCTTGATCCTTTTATGATCGATCACCCGAAAATTCTCTGCTGTACCTGTTTTAGCACAAATACTAATGCCGGGAATCCTTGCAATTCTACCTGTTCCGATTTCTACCACATCCTGCATGCCACTAATTACTGTTTCATAATTCGCTTCAGGAATATGGGTAAGTACTTCATGCTTTTTTAGAAAAGGATTTAAAATGGAGTCTTCCGCTGTGGCATTTTCAATGCTTTTTACAAAATGCGGCGTATAATAATATCCTTTGTTGGCAACAATAGAAATACCATTGGCGATTTGCAGTGGCGTCGCCAGCATCATGTCCTGCCCGATACCGAGCGTAATGTTGGTGCAGCTGTTCCAGGAATTATTATATACTTTATTATATACGGATGTATCCGGAATATTGCCCTTGTCCTCACTTGGCAGATCAATGCCCAGGCGTTTTCCGTAACCAAACTTGTTCATGTATTCGTTCCATTTTGCGTAACCCACTTTTACATTCCCATATTGCGGATTATCAACTATCAGCCTGTAGGCGTTGGAGAAAAATGAGTTGCACGACCAGGCGATGGCTGTCCTGAGATCTTTTGCATGACCGGGAGCTTTTTCCGTACACTTTACCGGGCGGTTGCAACCATAATATGCGCCATTGCAGGCAATGCCGCTCGCAGGAGTGATAACACCTTCATCAAGCCCGATAAGCGCCTCGATAGGTTTATAGGTAGAACCAGCAGGATAAGTTCCTTTGATGGCGCGGTTCAATAAGGGAGATGCCACATCAAGCACCAGCCTTCCATAATTTTTTTGTTTACTTGGCCCGGTTAATTCGTTGGGATTAAAATTAGGACCCGAGACCATTGCAATGATACCGCCGGTCCGGGGTTCTATCGCCACCACGCTGCCAACTTTATTCGACATTAACTTTTCAGCGAGTTGCTGCACGTCAATGTCTATATATGTTTTGAGGCTTCGGCCCGCAATGGCGGCAGTATCGAACTTTCCATTTTCATATTTTCCTACAAGCCTGTTTTTATTGTCTTTAATTAAATTATTTACTCCCCGCTGTCCCATCAGCACACTTTCATAATACGCTTCAAGGCCGCTTCTTCCCACATAATCACCCATCATGTAAAACCCCTTCGAGCGTCTTATAATATTGGAATCTGCTTCACCTACATATCCCATGATATGTGCGGCTGCGTTAAAGGGATAGACGCGCACGGGTCTTTCCACCAATGCAAAACCCGGAAATTTCCATATGTTCTCATCAAGCCTTGCATAAATATCAGGTGGCAGCAGATCTACGTATATAGATGGCCGGTACCTTCCATTTTTTATTTTCGCATCCCGCATGCGGTTGATGAATTCCGTTGTATCGATCTGGAGCAGTGTGCAAAGACTTGGGGTATCTATATTTTTAACTTCATTAGGCGTGACCACCAGGTCGTACATAATGGTATTGTTGAGGATCGCTTTTCCGTTCCTGTCATAAATAATTCCACGGTTTGGATACACTACCTTTCTGAACACGGCATTGTTCAACGCGAGCTGTCTGTAGTTATCCGAAATGATCTGCAGATTGAATAACTGAAGTATAATAATAAGAAATACGCCAAGAAAGATCAGGCGGATAATATTGCTTCGCGACTGGTTAAAAACGGACATAGGATTGCTGGAGTTATGGGGTGTTGGTCCGAAATTTTTCTTTCCTGAAAAATAAAAGTTCAGTTACAAAGATAAGCAGCATGCTTACTCCTGTGCTTGCTAATACTTTCCCCAGAAAATAAATGAAAGAACCAAAATCTATCCATTCCAAAAATACAAGATAACCGTTGTGGATCAAAGTTAAAATGAAAACATAAGTGGCGTAAGGCGCCAGCCCCATGCTGGTTATGGACGGGGAGCCATAGTTTTGTTCTGCCCCCTCCTGCCTGATCAGAATATTGATCAGGAACGGCCTCAGGTAGGCTATCAGCGTGCAGGGCGCGGCATGGAGCCCCGGGGTTTTTGTAAAATAATCCAGTGTCAGGCCAAATAGAAAACCGATCAGGGTCAATCCAAGCCTTGGCGTATTGAACGGGAGCCATAATATGTAGAGGAAATACAGGTACGGCACGATGAACTGGTGCAGGGGTTTCATCTGGAACAGCACAAAAACCTGGACCAGTATAAACAATAGAAACCTGATTGTATTTTTCAGCAGCTTGCTCATTGATTTCTTTTGGCGGCCTCCTCCACTTTTTTCTGTTCCTCTTTCTGCAGATTATCTACTACCGTTACATATTCAACGTTATAGAAGTTAGTAGAAGGTTTAACTTTAAGCGAATAAAAATTGCTCGTCTTATCGTCAATTACTTCCGCAATAGTACCGATCATTATGCCTGGGGGGAACGACAGAGAGTAACCGCTGGTCACTATTGAATCTCCTTTTGCTACCGGTGCGCTTTTGGGGATATTGATCATCGTTACAAAGTCCGGCGAGCGGCCGTCCCACTGTATTTTACCAATTTCTCCGGATTTGCGGAGCCTGGCGCTGACACTACTCTGCCTGTTTAGCATCGTCATCACCACAGAAAAATTTTCACTGATGTTTACAACCCTTCCTACCAACCCTGCCGGGCTCACTACGCCCATTTCTTTCAAAACCCCCTGTTTTTCACCACGATGGATAGTAATATAATTATTTTGAAGGCTCACTGTATTGTTAACCACCCGCGCGCCACGCCAAACATATCTCCTGATAGTGCCGAGTGTGTCGTACCTGGTTGTGTCGGTAATAATTTGTTTGGAAGAATCCGGCGCCTGGTAATTTGAGGGCAGGCTGTTAAGCAGGTGTTCATTCTGCGCTGCCAGCGACTCATTCGTTTTTTTCAGGTGAAAATAGTATTCAACATTACTATATTTAGCGCTTACACGGCCAGTCAGTTCATTGGCCACTCCCATGAAAGCAGCTTCATGAAATTTATTGTAGCGGAACAGGAATGATAAGGCAACTATCTGCAACACCAGGAAGAAAAGAAAGTTAAAATATCTTCTGATGAAGAGAAAAATATTTCGCACGTAGAAATGTTTTTATCTCATTACAAAAGGATACCTGTCGTAATGCTTCAGGGCCAGTCCTGTTCCTCTTACTACGCTTTTCAGCGGATCATCGGCAACATGAACAGGCAGTTTGATTTTCTGACTCAACCTTTTGTCAAGGCCGCGAAGGAGGGCGCCACCGCCGGTCAAATATAACCCGCGCCTGTAAATATCGCCCGCCAGTTCGGGAGGCGTCATTTCCAGTGCCTTTAATATCGCTTCTTCAATTTTGAATATGCTTTTGTCGAGCGCTTCTGCAACTTCCTGGTAGCTAACCATGATCTGCTTGGGGATGCCGGTTACCAGATCGCGTCCGTTAACGGGCATATCTTCCGGTGCGGTTTCCAGATCTTTCATGGCTGCGCCGATGTTGATCTTGATCTGCTCTGCGGTCCTTTCACCGATCAGCAGGCTATGGTAGCGGCGGAGCGCCTCCATGATGTCTGCGGTAAATTCATCTCCTGCGATCCTGATGGACTGGTCGCAAACGATACCCGCGAGGGCGATCACCGTGATGCCGGTGGTACCACCGCCAATGTCGATGATCATGTTTCCCACTGGCTCTTCCACGTCAATGCCAATACCCAGGGCGGCTGCCATGGGTTCATGCAATAAATAGACTTCTTTGGCCCCGGCCTGTTCGGCGCTGTCGCGAACAGCGCGTTTTTCCACTTCTGTAATGCTGCTGGGGATGCAGATCATCATTCTCCAGCTCGGCGGGAACCAAGGTTTTTTAGGATAGATCATTTTGATCATTTCCCGTATCATCAGCTCGGCGGCATTGAAATCGGCTATAACACCGTCTTTCAAAGGGCGCACGGTTCGTATGCTCTCATGTGTTTTTTCGTGCATCATCAGGGCGCGTTTGCCCACGGCAAGCACGGTCTTAGGATTGTTTCTGTCAAGGGCCACTATGCTAGGCTCATTTACTACAATTTCTTCATTGTGTATGATCAGGGTATTGGCGGTACCCAGATCCATTGCGATCTCCTGCGTTAGAAAATTAAATAATCCCATTTTATTTTATCTAGGTCAGATTTTAAATTAAGTATATTGCCAGCAAAATTGACGGAAATAATCCGAATTAACAAAGTAAACCATTGACTTGCAATATAAACTACAAACCCCCCGGTTTATTGTAAATTATTTAAATATGGAACACTAAAAACATGTCGCTTCACGTATCCTGCACCTGTATAAATCCCAGCCTCCTTTCCATCTCCGCGCCCAACTGTGGTAATTTTTTCCTTTCTATGAGAAAACCGGAGAGCCTTGCTACTTCCGCGAATATATAATGTTTGTCCGCCGCGCCTTTCAGGTATTCTTTTCCCGTGCTTCCTCCTGTGCCGATGCGGGTTCCGATCATCCTGTGCACCATGTTCATGTGGCGATAACGCCAGGTACTGAGCTGTACGTCTATTTCCAGTAAATTATTCAATAGTTGAAATGGCAGCTGAAGAATGGGATAACCGCGATACAACAGGATAAAAAGCGCCGCCCTGTTGGCTTCCGGTGATAATGCCGCTCCCTCAGCCGGCTCCTCAAATATCTGCTTCAGGTACACTTCATTTTTTCGCTCCGCATCCGACAGACTTTCCGCGAAAGCGGCTTTATATTCCGCCCAGCTTCTTTCCTCATCGGTAAACGGCATTCTCTCCAGCCACTGGTTCAACAGTTCCAGCAAAGATTTTCCGGCCTCCGCATTTTTGATCATATCCACTTCCTCCTGCTTTAACTGTGACAGGTAATAATCGTGGCCGTGGCGGTCGGCATATTTAAGTCCGAGTGATGCTTCTATTATTTTAAACTGCCAGCTCTGAAATCCGGATGCCGGCCGAAGCATGTCTCTGAAATCCAGGAAATCCATTGGTGTCATGCTTTCCATGATATCTACCTGGTGCACGAGTACCTTTAATATTGTCACTACCCTTGACAGCCGGTGCACGACAGTCTGCAATTCAGCAGAATTGTCGTTAATAGCAGGTGTCTGCATGATCTGCTGTACTGATTTTATTTCAAACAGCACCTGCCTGAACCATAATTCGTATGCCTGGTGGATAATGATAAAAAGCATTTCATCATGCGCATGCTGCTGCAGCTTATCACTTTCCAGCATTTGCGCATCGAGTATCTTATCCAGGCGGAGGTAATCACCGTAATGTACCATGATGTTTATTTAGGTTTCACCCTTATAATCTATCTGAATTCCCAGCCTATATCCCGTCTGTAAAACATCCCTTCAAAATCGATCAGGCCCATCATTTCCACGCAGCTGTGCACGGCTTCATCAATATTTTCGCCGAAAGAGGTAACACATAATACCCGGCCACCGCTGGTCACCACATCCTCATCCTTTTCAATGGTACCTGAATGAAACACCATCACTCCGGGAACTTTTACATCGAGCCCTGTAATGGGAAATCCTTTTTCATATGTGCCGGGATAACCACCGCTCACCGCCATAACGGTGCAGGCTACCCTAACATCTTCCTCAACTATTATTTCGGAAAGCGTACCGTTGGCAGCGGCCATGAAAATTTCTACCAGGTCGTTTTTCAATCTCGGCAGCACCACTTCAGATTCCGGATCCCCGAGCCTGCAGTTGTACTCAATAACTTTCGGTTCGCCATTTACTTTTATAACGCCTATGAATATAAATCCTCTGTAGTCAATATTATCTTTCTTCAGCCCCTCTACCGTTGGAAGAATAATCCTGTCGGTTACTTTTTTCATGAATTCCTCATCCGCGAAAGGCACAGGGCTCACGGCGCCCATTCCGCCGGTGTTGGGTCCCCTGTCCCCTTCATTTATTCTTTTATAATCCTTTGCCTGCGGCAGCACGATATGATTTTTTCCATCGGTCAGCACAAATACGCTCATTTCAATGCCGTCGAGAAACTCTTCCACTACCACTTTTTTTCCGGCATCACCGAATTTGCTCTGGTGGATCATCAGCTCATATTCACTAATGGCTTCAATATGCGACTGACAGATCATCACACCTTTTCCTGCGGCCAGTCCATCTGCCTTTAGAACGATCGGCAACGCATGGTTTTGCAGGTATGGAATGCCTTCAGGATAATTGAATGAATCAAATTCCCTGTAAATCGCAGTAGGAATATTATGGCGGTCCATGAACCTTTTCGCAAAGGCCTTGCTGCCTTCCAGTTGTGCCGCTTCGCGCGATGGGCCTATGACGGAAATGTGTTCCAGCAACGCATCCTGCTGAAAATAATCAACGATGCCACGGACAAGCGGTTCTTCCGGTCCTACTATGACCATGTGGATCTCATTGCCGATACAAAATTTCTTAACGGCTTCAAAATCATTTGGCGAAAAGTTCACGTTAGTGCCACACTGTGCGGTGCCGGCATTCCCCGGTGCAATGAAGAGCTTTTCGCAGTATTTGCTTTGGGCCATCTTCCAGGCAATTGCATGTTCTCTTCCTCCATTGCCTAATAATAACAGGTTCATAGTTTTTATCCCCGGGATTTTTTAAGATGCGCAAATTTCGTAAATTTTATCACTACTTTGAGCAATTAAATTATCTTACCTCAACAATTCTTATTGTAATGAACCAGCTAACTGGAAATGTTAAACATCCTAAGGGGCTCTATGTTCTTTTTTTTACTGAAATGTGGGAAAGATTCGGTTATTACCTGATCATCGGTATTTTGTTTTTATACCTCACCGATACCACCGGTCATGGCGGACGGGGATTTGATACGATCACCGCAGTGGACATCGTTGGAACCTATGTGGCGCTTGTTTATCTCACGCCTTTTATCGGTGGACTTATGGCTGACAGATACCTCGGTTACGCACGGTCGATTTTTTTAGGGGGCACGCTCATGTCCATCGGTTACTTTATGCTTGCTATTCCCGGCAGCAACGCCTTATTGTATAGCTCACTGCTGTGTATCATCATCGGCAACGGGTTCTTTAAGCCTAATATCAGCACCCTGCTGGGAAATATGTATAATAAAGAAGAGCTGCGGCCTAAAAAAGATGCCGCCTACAATATCTTTTACATGGGCATCAATATCGGCGCGTTTATCTGCAATTTTGTTGCTTCCTATCTCAGAAACAATTACACCTGGGGCTATGCTTTCGCAGCAGCAGGGGTAGGCATGCTGATCGGCGTAGTATGGTTCGTTTCAGGACAGCGCTATATAAAGCACGCAGATATAAAAAAACCGCCTCAGAAAGGAGACATGCCGGTATCGAAGATCGGCCTGTATGTTTTTTTACCGGCTGCGATTGCAGGCGTTATCGGCTGGTTCATTCCGGGCAACATAATCGGATCAGATTCCAACGATGCTTTTATTTTCGCCTGCGTGCCAATAATAATTTTTTATGTGTCCCTCTGGCGCCGCGCGGAAGGATTCGACAGGAAAAGACTGGGCACGCTGCTTACCCTGTTCGCGGTTTCAATTATATTCTGGAACATCTACAACCAGAATTCCACGGCGCTTACTATTTGGGCCGAGACCTATACCAACCGCCAGACACCTAAAACACTGGAAGCACCGCTGAAACCTTTTGGTTTATTACAGACAGTAAATACCCAGCCACAGGAAGTGCCTGTGCTGGACAACCAGTTCAGGTCGAAAACAGATGCAAAAGGAAAAGTTATTACTGAAACAGGTATAGATCCATATTTTAAAAATCTTCCCAGGAATAAATGGCCCCCGGAAGGACAGGACCTGAAATTAATTTCAACAGAAATATACCAGTCCATCAATCCTTTCTGGATAATTCTGCTCACTCCCATCGTGGTAGGATTATTCGGCTGGATGCGGTCAAAAGGAAAGGAACCCTCCACCCCATCGAAGTTTGCCTGGGGAACCATTATTGCCGGGCTTTCTTCCCTGGTAATGGTATTCGCCTGTCTATCCACTAATATCTACCAGAATAAAGTTTCCTCCGCCTGGATATTCGGCAGTTATGGCGTGTTCACCATTAGTGAATTGTTCCTTAGTCCAATAGGTCTTTCACTGGTATCTAAAGTTGCTCCGAAACGCTTCACCGCACTCATGATGGGCGGATGGTTGCTGACCACTTCACTAGGCGGAAAAATATCAGGCATTCTTGCAGGATTCTGGGACCGCTTCGATGATAAAGCCGTATTCTTTGGCATCAGCGCCATAGCCGCGATCGTTGCCGGCCTTGCACTTTTTCCCCTTACTAAAAAATTAAATAAAGTAGTGGTGGAAGCAACTGCTTCGGATGATTAATTATTTATTTTAACCAGCAAGATGTCCGCAAAAAAATTCCAGCCTTTTATAGGTCCCGAACAAAACATGAAAGAGCTGACGGTAAAATCTATTTTACTTGGTTGTTTTTTTGGAGTGATCTTTGGCGCCGCAACAGTGTACCTCGCATTGAAAGCCGGGTTAACCGTCAGTGCTTCCATACCGATCGCTGTAATCGCGATAACGCTTGGCAGGAAATTTTTCGGGACTACCATACTGGAAAACAATATCATCCAAACTGCGGGCAGCGCAGGAGAAAGCATCGCGGGAGGCGTGGCTTTTACTCTGCCGGGTTTTTTATTTTTATCCTCTCCGGACAGTGCTTCTTATTTCAATTATCTCACCATACTGATACTATCGATCATCGGCGGATTACTCGGCACCTTACTGATGATCCCCTTGCGGCGCTCGCTGATCGTAAATGAACACGGCAACCTGCCTTATCCGGAAGGTACTGCCTGCGGTGATGTGCTTATCGCCGGCGAAAAAGGCGGCGACTTCGCCCGAACCGCATTCTGGGGGCTGGGGGTAGCTTTTTTATATGCCATACTGCAAAAAGTAATGCATGTTATTGCCGAAGCGCCTTTTTATGCAACCAGGCAGGCGAATAAATTTTTCCCTTCAGCAAGGATAAGCGGGGAAATAACCCCGGAATATCTTGGTGTGGGCTATATTATCGGACCCAGAATAGCAGGAGTACTGGTTGCGGGAGGAGTACTTAGCTGGCTGGTATTTATACCTTTACTTGCCACGATGATCTCTCCGGACGTGATCGCTTCGCAACTGGTAAAACTGGGTTATCTCGCAGACCTCACAAAGCCCGGCGGCCAGGGCAACTGGGATCCGGTGACACATACTTTTATTAATTTTTCTTCCGCCATTTATTACGCCTTCATCCGGCAAATCGGCGCAGGAGCGGTGGCAGCCGGCGGCATTATCACCCTTATCAAAACTATTCCGACAATTGTAAAGTCTGTAGGTTCCAGCATCAGTTCCATTCGGGAAACCTCCGCCGAAGGCGCAAAAAAAGTTGCCCGCACAGAAAGGGACCTGAATCTGAAAGTGGTAGGGTTAGGCAGCCTGGCGCTCGTTGCCCTGATCACCGTATTGCCCCAGGTGCCCGGAGAGGGCTTTTTACAAAAATTACTTATCGGTATCCTTGTGGTAATATTCGGTGCGTTGTTCGTAACCGTATCTTCAAGAATCGTGGGGCTGATCGGATCATCGAATAATCCGATCAGCGGTATGACCATCGCAACGGTGATGGGCACGAGTTTGATCTTTTTAAGCGTTGGCTGGATGGGAAAAGCGTATGAGCCACTGGTATTGGTAGTAGGGGGAATGATCTGCATCGCCGCGGCAAATGCAGGCGGAACATCTCAGGATCTTAAAAGCGGATATATTGTCGGCGCCACTCCGAGGTATCAGCAGATCGCTTTATTCGCGGGCGTGATCGCATCGGCTATCGTGATTGGTTTTACTATAAAATTTCTTGACAGGCCCACCCTTGAAATGGCACACCAGGGAATTAAACATGCCATCGGTACAGATAAATATCCGGCCCCACAGGCAACATTAATGGCCACATTAATTAAAGGAATATTATCGCAGAACCTCGACTGGCAGTATGTGTTTGTAGGTATTTTTATTGCAGTGACGATGGAACTTTGTGGAATTAATTCACTGAGTTTTGCTGTCGGTGCCTATCTGCCACTATCTACCACACTGCCAATATTTATTGGTGGCGCAGTAAGGGGACTGGTTGAAAAAAAACAGCAGAAAAACAATGTACTGGTGAGTACGGAAGAAGAAGAACTCGGCAAGGGGAATTTATTTGCAACAGGATTAGTAGCAGGAGGCGCAGTGGCAGGAGTATTAATCGCCTTTCTGGGAGGCTCCGACAGCGGATCCCTTTTTCTTGCTGCTGTAAATATGGAAGAAGGATTAACGCATATGCTGCACGAAGAAGGATATTATCTGCTTGGTGTATTATTTTTCGCAGCGATGGCCGTGATGCTGTACCGGATAGGAAAGAAAAATTAATTCATTTTAAATGGAACGATCATTTCAAATACGGGGATGTTCACATCGAACAATATTTTATTATTAAGATTTTCCATCGAATACGTTCCATGCATTTTCCCCATTTCCGTTCGCAGGTTACACCCGCTTACATACTGGTATTTTTCTGCAGGCTGAAGAATAGGCTGAACACCCACTACTCCCTCACCTTCCACTTCCCGGGTTGTTCCATTGCCATCAACAATATACCAGTGCCTGCGGTGTAATTTGACAGAAAAACTATTATGATTTTCAATGGTGATGCGATATGCGAACATGTATTCACCGGATACCGGGTTAGAATAATCCGGCTGATAAAATGTTTCCACACAGACTTCAATGCCTTCTGAAATAGTCGATATCATCAGCTTGATTTAACCTAAAAGTAAAAAAAAATCCGCAGGTACAGTATTTTCAACGAAAACACTCCAAATTGCAGGAAAATAGCTAAACTCCACAATATGAAAATAGCCGTAGCGAATGGTGATGGAATAGGGCCGGAAATAATGGATGCCGTTCTTTCAATTTTCAATGCGGCCAAAGTGCCCCTAGAATATGAGTATGTAGACATGGGCAAATGGGTATTCGACAAGGGGTTTTCCAACGGCATGACCCCTGAGGCCCTGCATTCAATAGAAAGCCTTGGCATTTTATTCAAGGGACCCATGGAAACCCCCAAGGGCAAAGGTGTAAAAAGCATCAACGTTACTGCCCGGAAAACCTGGAACACCTATGCCAACAAGCGCACGTTCCAGACCCTTTACGGCGTAGACACGGTTTTCAGCAAGGCAGGGATATCGATCGACATCACCATAGTTCGCGAAAATATTGAAGACACCTATGGAGGCATCGAGCATATGCTCACGCACGACGTGGCGCTTAGCCGCAGGTTCATTACCCGGCCGGGAAGTCTGCAACTGGTCAGGTATGCCTTTGAAATGGCCCGGCAGAAAGGCGCCCGGAGGATCACGTGCGGCCATAAGGCCAATATCATGAAGATCACTGACGGACTGTTCCTCGAATGCTTTTACGAGGTGGCCAAGACCTATCCTGAGCTGAAAGCAGACGATGTTATAGTTGATGACCTCTGCATGAAACTTGTTACCCGCCCGGATACTTTCGATGTTGTAGTGCTCACTAACCTGCAGGGCGACATCGTAAGTGACCTCTGCGCCGGACTGGTTGGGGGCCTTGGATTTGCACCTTCGGCAAACATCGGTGATCATATAGCTATTTTTGAAGCGGTACACGGCACAGCGCCGGACATCGCAGGAAAAAATATTGCTAATCCAACTGCTTTACTGCTGAGTGGTTTTGGCATGTTGCGACATCTGGGCATGCTCCATATCGCGGTAATGATCGAAAATGCGCTGCTGTATACTTTAGAAAAAGGTATTCATACCGGCGACTTTGGTGATAAATCAAAACCATCATTAGGTACGAAAGAATTTGCACAGGCAATCATCAGTAATTTCGGAAAAGTCCCTGAGCACAATCCGAGGCCAGATCTGGAGGATATTCCGGGCACCTGCACGGTGCTGGACATCCAGCAAAATGAAATGATGGAAAGCGTGGAAGGCGTCGTGGAAAAAATCGTCGGAGTGGATATGTTTATTGAAAGTAATATGCAGCCGGAAGTGATCGCGAAAAAATGCCAACGGCATGGAGGAGTGAAATTCAAGCTGATAAATATCAGCAACAGGGGCACGCAGGTATGGCCCACCGGAAGCCGTTTCACAAATCTTGTAAATCAATACAATGCAAGGTTTGAAAGTCTTGACGGAGAAGCGTTGAACCAGCAGGATATTATTGGGTTGTATGTGAGCCTGAGCGGTGATTTTAAAATCGCGAGTCTTGAGCTGCTGAACATGTGGGGGGATAAAAGAGGATACAGCCTGGCGCAGGGGCAATAAATTATTTCGAAGCGCTGTACCCATTTTTTTTCAGCCACTGCAACACCTTCGGACGCTGGTCACCCTGGATGATGATCTGTCTGTCCTTCACGCTGCCACCGGTGCCGCAGAATGTTTTTAGTTGTTTGCCGAGCGCTTCGAGATCTTCTTCCTTACCAACAAATCCTTCTGCAAGTGTAACCGCTTTACCACTTCTGTGCTTTGTGTCGAGGCGTACCCGAAGGGGTTGTTTCGCCGGAGGCAGCGTATCCTGTAGAGCAGCAGTGTCTTCTTCGGAGCGGAAAGAAGGGTCCGTCGAATATACTATTCCGTTAGAGGGTCGTTTTTTATTTGTCATATATTAAAAACTGCTTTCAAACTAAGATCGAGGCTCTTTGCCTGGTGGATCAATGAGCCCACGCTTACATAATCCACACCGGTCTCTGCGTATTCACAAATATTATCGATATTAATTCCGCCGCTTGCCTCTGTTTCTGTTCTTCCATCAATAATGCTCATCGCTTCTTTAATTAATGCCGGAGAAAAATTATCCAGCATTATCCTGTCTACTTTTCCAATATGCACTACTTTCTTTACTTCTTCGATATTTCTTGTCTCTACTTCTATTTTTAATCCGGGCTTTACCTCCTGCACGTACCGCCATGCTTTTTGAATAGCTTTTTCCAGGCCGCCCGCATAATCGATATGATTGTCTTTGAGCATGATCATATCATAGAGTCCCATCCGGTGATTGTATCCTCCTCCTATCCGCACCGCTTCTTTTTCCAGCAGCCTGAAATTCGGAGTGGTCTTGCGGGTATCAAGTACTTTTGTGTTATATCCCTTTATTTTATCGGTGTATGTCCTGGTGAGGGTAGCAATGCCGCTCATCCGCTGCATGGTGTTCAGCACCAGTCTTTCAACATTTAAGATAATATATACGAATGATTCAATTTCAAATGCCACCTCACCGTTCTTCATCTCATCGCCATCTTTTTTGAATGGCGAAAAAACAGCGGATGCATCTTTCATAAAAAATATTTTTGCGGCAACATCCATTCCCGCCAGCACGCCATCCTGTTTTATTTTCAGCGCCGCCCTGCCCCTTTTCTCTGCAGGAATGCACGACAATGTGGAATGATCTCCGTCACCGATGTCTTCCTTCAGCGCGGCATTTACCAGCACATTCAATTTTTCATCAGCATTCATCAGGTAAAATTAAAATAAAAAACCCATGCGATGGCCGTGCATGGGTTTCAGGTTGTACAATGGAATGATTTACTGCTCCAGCTGGAAGGCAATTTCCTGAACAAGCTGCTGCCCGCCTTTCTGTTTCATGTATAATTTAGTACGAAAATTACCATTTCGTGTTTGTAATAATCCTATACAGAATTGTGAACCGTTATTTTCTCCTTTGTGCTTTACCACGAAATCTTTCACCTCGTTGCTGGCAAAAAAATCCTTAAGGATCATCTCAGCCTGGTTTTTGCTGAAATTATCGCTTTTATTGGGAAGGGAAATATCCACGCGATTATCAAAATACTTTGACAGCTGTCCCGCGTCACCATTTTTTAATGCAACAAGAACCTGTTCTATAGAATAAGTTGGGGCGAAAGAAAACAGGAAAAGGGATACCGAGGCAAACACAATTCCCAAATATTTTTTCATGGCTGTTGTTTGGATGCAATTTGCGAAAAACATGCCAAATTGCGTCAGTTAAATAAAATACTACTTTTAAGGTAGTCTCCCCTTTGCATTATCTTTATATCATCATTTAAACTGAACAGAATCTGAATATGTCTAAAAAAGTTATCCTTGTAATAATGGATGGTTGGGGACTTGGAAAGAAAAAATCTTCTGACGCCATTCAGAATGCAGATGTTCCTTTTGTAAGTTCCTTGTACGCACAATATCCAAATACAACCCTTATCACCTGCGGTGAAGCAGTAGGCCTTCCTGATGGGCAGATGGGCAATTCTGAAGTGGGTCACCTTAATCTCGGCGCCGGCCGGATCGTGTACCAGGAACTGCAGCGCATCAATGTTGCCATCCGCGATGGCAGTTTCCAGTCAAATCCCAAGCTTCTGGAAGCCATCCGCAGGGCAAAAATAAATAATAAAGCTTTGCACCTCATGGGCCTGATAAGCAATGGCGGCGTCCATTCACATATCGATCACGTAAAAGCCATACTGGACGTTTGTAAAAAAGAAGGTCTATCAGAGGTGCTGATCCATGCGTTTACAGATGGGCGCGACACCGATCCCAGAAGCGGCCTGGGTTTTATCAACGATCTGGAGCAGCATTTAAAAGTAACCGCTGGAAAAATAGCGACTGTTTGCGGTCGTTATTTCGCCATGGACCGGGATAAAAGATGGGAAAGAATAAAACTTGCCTATGATGCACTCGTAAATGGAAAGGGAGAACAGGCTCCCACAGCAGCTGCTGCAATTGAAAACGCTTATTTACACAATATTACGGATGAGTTTATCAAGCCAACGATCATTGCGGCTGAAGGGGAAGCACCATCAGTAATTAAGGATGGCGATTCAGTTATTGCCTTTAATTTCAGAACAGACCGCTGCAGAGAGATCACTCAGGTACTTACTCAGAGCGATCTTCCTGATTTTAATATGAAAAAACTTTCGGTGCAGTATACAACGATGACCGAATATGATCATACCTATAAAAAGGTGAATGTACTGTTCGAAACAGACAACCTTAACAATACATTGGGTGAGGTGATGCAGCGGAACGGTAAAAAACAAATACGCATTGCCGAAACGGAAAAATATCCACACGTGACTTTCTTTTTTAACGGGGGCAGAGAAGTGCCTTTTGAAAATGAAGAGCGCATCATGATCCCGTCACCCAAAGTGGCTACTTATGATCTCCAGCCGGAAATGAGCGCCTACGAACTGACCGATGCCATTGTTCCGGCCATAGAGAATGAAAGGGCAGACTTCATCTGCCTGAATTATGCTAATGCCGACATGGTGGGCCATACCGGCGTTTTCTCCGCAGGAATAAAAGCGGTAGAAACGGTTGATGTCTGCGTAAAAAGGCTTGTTACTGCCGCGCTGGCGCATGGATATACCGTTTTCCTTACCGCCGATCATGGTAATGCAGACTACATGATCAATGAGAACGGCAGCCCGAACACCGCGCACACACTAAATCTTGTGCCTTTGTTCATCATCGATAAAGAGTGGAGAGGAAAAGTAAAAGCCGGGAAGCTGGGGGATATCGCTCCTACCATACTTACCGTAATGAATCTGCCTATCCCACCGGAAATGACTGGCAATATCCTGATCTGAATCATCTTTTTTTCTGCGCTATGCAGCTTTTTCTTTGATAATTTGTCTAAATTACAAGGGCAACTAATGCGGTTAACTGATTATGACCGAAGAAGCCATTTTAACAGGTTGTTTACAAAATGAATCGGTAGCACAAAAAGAATTGTACGCCAGGTACAGTCCAAAAATGCTGTCAGTTTGTTACAGGTTTGCCCATAACCGGGAGGACGCGGAAGATATGTTACAGGAAGGGTTTATTAAAGTGTTTTCACAGATACATACTTTCCAGAACAAAGGTGCATTTGAAGGCTGGATCAGAAGGATTATGGTGCATACGTGTATCAATCATCTGAAAAAGAATAAAAAGTTCAATGAAAGCGTGGACATTATCTACGCAACGGGAGTACAGGTAAGGGAAGAATCAGTGCCATCGATCGTGCAGGCAAAGCAGATAGTGGAGTGCATCAGGATGCTTCCCCTGGGATACCGTACAGTGCTTAATCTTTACGCCATAGAAGGTTACTCACACAAAGAGATCTCGGCGATGCTGGATGTAGAAGAAAGTACCAGCAGGTCTCAATATACAAGAGCTAAACAAATGCTTGAAGATATACTGATAAGGAAAAATATTATTCAGCCGTCCAGGCTCAGGGGAGATTGGTTCGGGCTTACTGCTACTGGTCAATAGCAAATCCTATATAATCCAAATTTATGAAAAACAATAACCTAACCACAACTAACGATGATGGAGAAAAACTTCTACCATAATGATTTTGAGGATTTGATCAAAGAAAAGGCCGACCAGTACAAGATGTATCCTTCTGATAAGGTTTGGAAAAACATCAACCGCTCATTAAAGTCACGCAAAAAATGGTACTGGACAGGTTTCGTAATATTATTATCAGGCGTAAGCTATTTATCCATTACAGAGTTAATGAAGCCGCCGCCTGCCAGGTCCTCTCTCAAAATTCAGGCGCATTCAGAATCCGGGAAAATGGCTACCGTAGAACAGCTTATTCCTTTTTCTTCCCCGCTTTCCAACAACATTTCTGCCACGCCTGACCTGGATGACACTGTATTGTCGGCAATTACCGTGGAGAACAGCGGCACCATAACCGCATCTTTTGATATTCCCCTGCAGCTTGCCGATGCCGGTTCTTCCCTTAAACAAACAGCACGCGGATCGTTGCTGATAGAAGGTCTTGAGCCGCTGGCAAAGAATGAAGTGTATAACATTGAACTTAGCCTGCCTTCAGTCAAAAATTTTCTGACACCAGGGGAAGAAAATACTGTACCGGCACAGGGAAGAAAATTAATTTTTCCTGCCGGGCAGGATAACCAGGTCAACTGGTTGCAGGACCAGGCAAAAACGAAACCGCCTGCTGGAAGTTTGAAACGTATCAGCTGGCAGCTGGCATTCTCTCCTACTGTCAATTACCGTAAACTTACCGGCGGCAATAACGCTAAGATCAGTTCCCTGAGCCGCAATATACCGCTTGCACTGCAGATCGAAGGCAATGTCAACTCCCTTGTGAACCACAGGCCAGCACTGGGTTTTGAACTGGGAACACATGGTTTCCTGTCCCTCACCGACAGGATAAATTTAAAAGGCGGTATCCAGTTTAACTATTCCAAATATGATATTACGGCTTACCGTACCGCAAGTGAGCTGGCGACTATATCTCTTAATCCATCCGCGGGCCGTAACCTCAATTCGCTGACAAGCTATACAGATATCCGCAACTTCGGGGGATCAGCGGTAGATAACCTGAAGAACCAGTATTTCCAGTTTTCACTGCCTGTAGGTCTTGAATTTAAGGTATTCGGTAATGACAGGCTGCAATTCGATATTGCCGGAACCGTTCAACCTACTTACCTGCTGAACAGAAATTCGTACCTCATTACGACCGATTATAAGAATTATACCAGAGCTCCCTCCCTCGTGAGGAAATGGAACATGAATGCCGGAGCGGAAGCATATCTTTCTTACAGTCACAATGGTGTTAAGTGGCAGGTTGGACCGCAGTTCCGCTATCAGTTATTATCCAGCTACAGTAAAGAATACCCCATCAAAGAATACCTTATGGAATACGGTATTAAAGTTGGGATAACCAAAACTATCCGCTAAAGTGTCGGTCTACAACTGATGCGAAGCTGCTGTACTAAACAGCAGCTTTTTTATTTGTTAATGGCTAATTTTGCTTTATGAAATACCCAGTTCTTGTGGCCTCGGTGATTTTTATTTTTGCCTGCAGCGAAAAAAAAACAGTGCATACCGTCTCTTTGCCTTTAAAGCAGGATAGCGCCGCAGCGCCGGCAAAATATTTTCCGGTCATGAATTTTATCAAAGGCCAGATAGCATATGTTGATTCCCTGCCGGTAGGTATTAAAAAATATATAGCGGGCACTAAAAAAGGATACGTATATATTAAGCCTGAGGAGTTTCATCAGCTCGCGGAAGAATTTATACCGGCTGAAATTTCAGATGATCTTTTCACGAAGGAATACCAGGAAACATCATTTCTCGACCAGAGTAGTAATTCCGCTACCTTTTTTTACACTACCAAAAATGCATCGTTACCAGTGAAGCGGGTAGACGTACTTACAATGAAAGGAGATGTTTACGACCAGGTAAAAAGTATTTATCTTCAGAAAAACTATCGTTCCGGTGACACGGCCTTTACAAAAAAATTATACTGGAAGCCCCAGAGAAGTTTTCAGATCATTACAGAGGCATCCGCGGGCTCAAAAAAACCTGTAACAAAAATTGTTAACGTAGTCTGGGACAACAGGGAGGACTAATGACACAAACTGAATTTCAACAGATCGCGCACACGATCCCCATTGAGCCCGGAATTTATAAATATTACGGCAGCGGCAATGAATTACTGTACGTAGGCAAAGCAAAAAGTCTGCGTAAAAGGGTGAGCTCATACTTCACCAAAACATTTACCACCTATAAGACACATGAACTTGTTCAGCGCATACTCAGCGTGGAGTTTACCATCGTTAACTCTGAACAGGATGCATTTTTGCTGGAAAATGCGCTGATCAAACAATTCCAGCCGCGCTTTAACATAGACCTGAAAGATGATAAGTCTTACCCCTATATTGTTTTTAAAAATGAATCCTTCCCGAGAATATTCCTGACCAGAAGAAAAATAAATGACGGCTCGGAATACATTGGTCCGTTTACATCCGTGGCCAAAGTGCGTGAACTGCTGGACTTTATCCGCGCCACTATTCAATTACGCACCTGTAAACTTAATCTTACAGAAAACAATATTAAAAAAGGCAAGTTCAAGGTATGCCTGGAGTATCACCTGGGCAATTGCAAGGGTCCCTGTGAAGGAAAGCAGAGCAATGATGAATATGCGCTTAGTCTCAGCCAGGTTAAAAATATCATGAAGGGAAACCTCACTCCTGTGATCGGTCATTTTAAAGGAGAAATGAGGAATTATGCGGAAAAGCTTGATTTTGAAAGAGCTGAGCTGACGCTGAAAAAAATCGATCACCTGGAACGGTACCAGGCTAAATCCGTTATTGTAAGTAAACATGTAAATAATGCGGATGTATTTTCCATTTTGCGTGAGGGTGATATCGCTTATGTGAATTACCTGACTGTTCAAAACGGCACGATCGTGCAAACGCATACCTCACAACTTCAAATTCACCTGGATGAAACAGATGAAGAAATACTGGCATTTGCGATAGCGCAGATCCGGACAACATTTAACAGCCTTTCCTCCGAGATCATCGTTCCCTTTGTGCTGGAATATCCTGAAGAAGGAATAATTATCACCGTGCCGAAGGGTGGTGACAAGAAAAAACTGCTGGAACTTTCAGAAAAGAACGTGAATTATTTCCGTGAAGAACTACGGAAGAAGAAAATACTTCAGTTGGAAGGGAAAGACGACATGGAAAGAAAACAGGTATTATATAAGCTGAAGGAGGACCTTCAGCTCTACGAGGTACCAGTGCACATCGAATGTTTTGATAACTCGAATTTCCAGGGAAGCTATCCGGTATCGGCGATGGTGTGTTTTAGGAACGGTCTCCCCAGCAAAGCCGATTACCGGCATTTTAATGTAAAAACCGTTACAGGTATCAACGACTTTGCAACTATGAAAGAAGTGGTGCTCAGGCGCTATAAAAGGTTGAGAGACGAGCAGGAAGAATTTCCACAGCTTGTTATAATCGATGGCGGCAAGGGTCAGTTAAGCGCTGCTCTGGATGCAATAAATGAACTCGGTTTGCAGGGAAAAATGACACTGGTAGGCCTCGCTAAAAATGAAGAAGAAATATTTTTTGCCGGCGATCAGCAATCACTGAAGCTGCCATTTAATAGTGAGAGCCTTAATCTGATCAGGAGGATCAGGGATGAGGTGCACCGTTTTGGCATTACGTTTCACCGCAATAAAAGAAGCACCGGTACTTTTAAAAATGAGTTGGAAATGATTAAAGGAATTGGAAAGAATACCGCTGATAATTTATTAAAAGAATTCAGGTCCGTAAAAAAAATAAAAGAATTAAGTGAAGAAGAATTAGTTAATGCGGTGGGCGCTTCGAAGGCAAAAATTATCCGCGCACATTTTAACGCATAAAAAAAGGGGCCAGGATAAAGATCCAGCCCCGTTTTTAAAATCCAATATCCTATGAAAAACCGTGGTAAAAGTAGCAAAACGTTCCAATAAAACAATACCACTAAAGGAGTATTTTTAAAATAAATTAATTTTACTTTGAAATGTAATCTCCTGAAACTCCCGCCCTTACCCGGTTTCAGCTCTATCGCCATTCCCATTCCGGGATTTTTTTTATTAATGGGAATAATTAATTAAAATAAAAAGGCGCTATAATAATACAGCGCCTCTTTTATTTTAATTAATGTAGTATTAGTAAGACCAGAGATCCTGCTCGTAATTAAATATTTTTTCCTTTACATTCTCACCTTCCAGCAATGCAAGAATAGGATCCTTTACATACTGACTAATATAAATGTCGTTAGGATTATTTATAGTTGATTTGATTATCCTACTGGCAAACATCCTGCTTTCAAATAATTCTTCCCAGCTCATTTTTGCTCCATAGTTTTTACCATTGTACACTTCATACTTTGCAAGCATAGGCCTCAGGTCGGGATAATATACCCAGAAGATCGGGGTAACGGCCCTGAAAGAACCATCTTCATTGAGGATAGTTTGTAAAGGAGCAATCCCTAATATCCTGGTATACATCCTGGATGATTCCTTGTCGAAAATAACGTCTTCCTTTAACCAGTATCTTTCAACAAGATCAGGGTTGAATTCGGAGTTGATAACAGTATCTTTCATTAATCCTTTTGAACCATCGGGATCAGCAACCCAGTCAGTAATCTGGCGTGTCTTTGGTTTTCCTACCAGCAATTCAGCAATGTTGCTGAAAGGAAGCGGGGTGGTGAACCTGTCATCGCCACCTACGGCGCTGAATGCAGTTACGTCGCCCTGCTTGATGGCATTCAGCAGGATCATGATAAAGCGCTGGCTGCCATTATCATTTTCGGCTTTGTAATTGAAAGGAACATTAAGCTTCTCATGAACATCTATCTCGCGCCATACACGCTGCACATAGGTGGCATCATCTTCGCGGATATTTTCATAATCAAGAGGTGTTCTGTCCTTTACAAGGTTACGCTGAATAGCATTATCATTTCTTAATGACGGACGCGGTCCTTCGATCTTCAGATCTGCAATGGGAGCCACTGCGGTATCTTTCGGAGCGGTGTTCAGCGCTGCACTGGAGGTGTTTTTATTTCTGTTGGTGCTTTTCTTTTTAGCGATGGTTGACCTTTTGCTCTTTGGACGGGAAGGCTTCTTCTGCTGCGCGTCTGCAGATTCAACCATCACTCCCAGCGCACAAGCCAGCAAAAACAACCTGATAATGCGATTTTTCATTTGGTTCCTTTTATTAAATTATTTCAAGTTAAATGACATCTGTGGAAGGTCCCTGGATTTACCATCGGGTCCGACAACTTTGATATTATCAAAAAATATGCTTGTTCCCGGAGATGCGCCGTTGATAATTGTAGCGGCACTTCCGTCCCATCTGTTACCATTGTTAGGAGCTGTCTGGTAGGTGGAATATTTGCCACCCAATGCGCCTACAGAATAGCTAACCACTCTGAATGAAGCTTCGAAATCAGATTCCAGCAACCTCGCGATCATCCCACCTTGTGCCTTCAGATCGGCAGCAGGAATTGGTCCGCCTCTTTTATTAGCTACAAATGCAGCAGGATCAGGAAGATATTTTACACGGTATCTTACCGGGGTAGCTTTGCCGTCAACGATTACGCTGATCGTCTGCTCACCGGGAGTTTTCGGTTTGGCAATCCATTTAGGACCGTTCACGCGTTCGATGCTTCCGCCAGTGAAACTTGCGTTTACTTTTTCAGCGCCTACACCTGCGGTGATGGTTAAAGGGTTATCGACACCGATATACAATACATTCATCTTGTCAGCAGAAACGGCTACACCTGAAGGCTGGCCGACTGTATACTCGAGTGGTTTTGAAATAGTCTTTTCAATGCCATCCTGGTCCTTGTAACGGATCAGTACATTTACAGTTCCAGATCCTGATACCGGGAATTCGGTAGAAGCGATTCCATCAGCATCAGCTGATACGGGCTTCCCATTAATTGAAATACTTGGTGCAGCTCCTGAAGAGGTTGCGCCTAATGCAGCATACACTTTCAATTTTTCACCTGGCATGAGGTAGCTTGAGCTTAACCCACCCACAAAACCGTATTTATCAAATCTTACTGCTACTTCACCGATCTTATTATGGCAATAGGTTACTATTTCATTCTCAGAACTTTTTACATCATTCTGAAACTTATTAAGAATAGTAAGTGCCGCGATAGCCGGAGTCATGTGAAAATAAGAAGTTGTCCAGGAAATATTGGTATTGCCTGCTTCTGAAGGTGGTATTTTAGTATCTATAGGTAACTTTGCAGCAAATTCTTTTGCAATTTCCGGATCGATGTTCAGCAGGTCCTCTTTTAGTTTAGCAAGTTTTTTCTGAAGCTTTTCACCTTCGCCTTCTTTATCCATTACACGGGTGGACGCATCCAGGTTACTTTCAAAGCTGATACTGTCCTTTGCGCCGGCCTTATATCCACCAGCGGCTTTAATTTTTTCTTTCAGTACTTCGATATCATCATATACTTTCTTGGTAAGCGCCTGAGCCTGGTCAGCTTTGGGTTTCCATTGCTGGGCCTTTACTGCTGTTTTAGGATCTGCCAGCTTCGCTATAAAGGAACTGTAGATAACGTCGTTATTTTGCTTGAGAATGCCATTGGCATTGTCAATACTTCTGTTTACTGTTTTGAAGGCATTAAGAATTTCAGCTGATACATTTAGTGCAAGTAATGCTGTAAGCACCAAATACATCATATTGATCATCTTCTGCCTGGGCTCTTTGGGTAGAGACATGGAGAGTCGTTTTTCGGTTTTAAAGAATACTGTTCATAGAATGGATTATAAAACTACCTGCCCTGCATTGCTCCAAGCATGTTACCATAAATGGTATTCAGGCTGCTGAGGTTTCCGGCAAGTTTGGATATCTGCTCATGTGCTTTCTTCGCATCTTCAACGCTATTCTGCATTGTCTGTGAAGCAGCTGAGAGATTACCATAAAAATTATTCATAGCCTTCAGGTGATTATTTGTATCCTGGAGTTCAATTTCATATATAGCATTCAGTGAACTTAAATTCTTTGTCAGTACCTGTACCTGCTCGTGGAACTGTTTTGTTCCATTTGCGGCAGCATTGAAATGACCGATTGTTGTTGTCGCACCCTGGTAAGCGTTCTTCATGGTATCAAGGGCGGCAGTTGCTTCTTTAGTTTTCGCAGCGTAGTCACTTGTAGACTTCACTACATCAGAAACATCGGCGATCTTATCTACCTGTGTTCCAAGTTTCTTAAATCCTTCGCTCAGCTTGGCAAGGTTAGCAGGATTAATGTCCGCATCCTGTAGCATCTTGTCCATCTTTGCGAGGGCGGGATTGCCGGAATTGGCATTGTTTGCCAGTTTTGGTAACGCTTCGGCTATAGCGTGCATTTCCGAACCCGGAGGCGGGAGGAATGCGTATACTACGAATATGATTGCTTCAGTAATCAAACCAGCGGTAAGGAAAAAATCTGCAAGGGGTTGGTGAGTGATTTTTTGCCATGCGCCGAAGATTACGATTGCGGCGCCCATACATACAATGATGTTTACAACTCTGTCGGTGGTCTTAGAAACTCCAGCCATAATAATAGTTTTTTAGGGTTTTGAACGGATTTTAAAATGGATTAAAAATATAAAGTACTTGTGCTGTTTTTATTTATTTTTTCTGTGTTGCCGGAAGATCGATCACACAACGGAAACCGATATATGATTTAGTCGTATCCTGGTATTCGTAGCTGCGTGTGCTGGTTTGCAGGTAGTATCCTACATCTTTCCAGCTACCACCGCGGATAACCTTACGCTTCATCCTGGGAGGATCTGAATCCTTTGCTCCATAACGGATATCAGGGTTCATATCGTGCTGGAAGTTGTAAGCGCCTTCATAATATAAGGAAGATGTCCACTCTGCAACGTTACCAGCCATGCAATACAGACCAAAATCGTTGGGCCAGTAAGCATCTGCGCGTACAGTATAAAAGCCGCCGTCTTCAGGATAATTACCACGGCCTGGTTTGAAATTGGCCAGTAAACAACCCTTTTTGTTTCTCAGGTAGTAGTTACCCCATGGAAACATGGATTGTGAACGTCCGCCCCGGGCTGCGTATTCCCATTCTGCTTCTGTTGGCAGGCGGAACCCGGATTCAGTAGTTCTTTTCTTCGATTCCAGGAAAGAGTTCAGGTAATGCGTTCTCCATTCGCAAAATGCGCTCGCCTGTTTCCAGTTAACCCCCACTACAGGATAGTTACCGAAAGCGGGGTGAGAAAAATATCTTTGTGTAGCGGGTTCATTATAAGAATAGGTAAAATCGCGTATCCACACCAGCGTGTCGGGATAGATCTTTTCGTCACGCTTCACCATGAAGGTTGAACGTGATTTGCCGGCATTTTCTCTTTTGGCAGCTTCTTTCAGATCGAAAGTTTCTGAATGATAAATAAGCTTTGCCGGATCGATGTCTTTCTTTCCGAAAACCCTGTTTTCAGGAGAAAGGATCATCTGATCTACCTTTTCAACGGTAGCCTTATCACCCCATTTAATAGTCTGGGCTTTTTTCCAGTCGATGGCAAAGCGGCCATCAACTTCTTTTCCCAGTTGCATGAGCGTAGCAGCCGTTGAATCACGCACCCAGTTCACAAACTGACGGTATTCGTTGTTCGTGATCTCTGTGGCATCCATCCAGAAGCCATTTATCGAAACTTGTTTATTACGTGCAGTGTATGCAAAATTTACATCCTCGTCGCTGGGCCCCATGTGAAAAGTTCCGGGGGGTACATAGACCATTCCGGGGGGCTTGGAGAGATTGTACTTGCTCGCTGGAGCAACACCGTGAAGTTGTCCGTCATTAGGCAATCCCTTCGATGACTTTTTGAGTTTGCCGCAACCTGCTGCAGAGACAGCTACAGCGAGGATTAAAATAGCGGACAGATTTTTCATTTTCATAATATTAAAGGGTATTGGGCAAAAATAATTTGTTACCGACTTTATCACAAGTTTAGAATTTTATTTTAAAACTGCAAATAACAGCATCTGCCAAGGCTTTAAACGGTCACGGATTCCAATATATTGTATCCCAAAACTATATAATTAGTATCCTGTCACCGTCATTTTATACATGCCTTCAATCAATTTCTGAAACGCAGACACTTCATTTACAGGCGTTTGACAGGCATAGTTTTTACATAAATAGATCTTTGGAGATGAAGAAAACGATTTTCCCGCAAATAAGGGGAAACCCGTAGCTTCCGAAGGGGAGGATTGAATAATTCTGAAGGGAATGAAAATACGTAAAATTTCTTTCAACACAGTTTCGCTGCCGCCACCGGTGATCGCAATTTCAGGAATTCCAGTAGATAAAGCCTGGATTACCATGGCCCATATACCAAAAGAACCCGGATATTTTTGAACCACTTCCTTTAACCCGGAACACATTCTGAAAGCCCTTTCACGCCATTCTGCATTATCAAATACAACGCCACAATAGTGTAAATTCCACGCCATTAAAGAATTTCCTGATGGCACGGCTCCATCGTATAATTCTTTCTTTCTTACAATCACATCCTGTTGTTCATTATTTGTATAATAAAAATAACCCCTTTCCGGTTCACTAAAATGAGTCATTACCCATTTTACCAAAGTTTTTACCTTTTCTAGATAAGAGGTATCTGCGGTGATTTCCTGGAGATGCAACAACGCATGTATGAGGTTTGCATAATCATCCAGAAATGCCGGATACTTAGCTATACCGTTCTTATAGGTATGAAAGAACTTTCCTTCCTCACCATCACTGAAATGCTTCAGCATGAACGCCATATTCTGTATGGCCAGCACCCGGTATTTTTCGTTACCGGTAACGGCGAAAGCCTTACTGTATGCGGTGTTCATCATTGCATTCCATCCCAGCAGGATTTTATCATCAGTCACCGGCCTGACCCTTTCGGATCTTTTCAGCAACAATTTCTCCTTACAGGTACGTAAAATATCTTCGAGGCGTTTCAATTCAATGTTGTTTGTTCCGGCAAAATCTTTCGCAGCAGATGTAACGTGCAAGATATTGGTGTGCTCCCAGTTGCCGGTTTCTGAAATGTTGAAATATTTAATAAAAACAGCCGCGTTCTCACCCAGCATTTTTTCGATTTCTGATTTACTCCATACATAAAACTTGCCTTCGACCCCTTCGCTGTCCGCATCGAGCGCCGCATAAAATCCTCCCTCAGGAGATAATAATTCTCTTTCAATAAAGGTCAGCGTATCGTCTAATGACTGAAGATATTTTGGATCGGAAGTAACCTGGTACGCTTCGCCAAGCGCCATTGCCATCAGGGCATTATCATAAAGCATTTTTTCAAAATGTGGAGCCAGCCATACTTCGTCTGTCGAATACCTGGCAAACCCACCGCCCAACTGGTCATTGATCCCGCCATCGATCATTTTATCCAGGCTAAGACAGGCCTGCCGCAACGCTTTTTCATCTTTCGTGAAAAAATAATTCTGCAGTAAGAACCGGATGGTAAAGGTTTGGGGAAACTTAGGTGCACTTCCAAATCCACCGTTGATCGTGTCGGCTGTTTTAAGAATATTCCCGGACATGCCTTTGAGTTCCTCTGCAGACAAAAGAGTGGTGGTAGCGGCGCTAAAACCAAACTGGTTTGAAGCTTCTATATGGCTGGTAAGGTTTTCGGCCTGTACCTCTATTTCATTCCTTTTATATCTGAAAGCCTCCGATACGCCTTTCAGGGTGTCAGTCCATGAAGCACGGTTGTACAGGGGCGCTGGCGGAAAATAAGTACCGCCATAGAAAGGTTTTTTTTGTGGGGTAAGAAATACGTTGAGAGGCCAGCCGCCACTCCCGCTGATCGCCTGAACAGCTTCCATGTAAATATGGTCAAGATCCGGACGTTCTTCCCGGTCTATTTTTATGTTCACAAACAGCTCATTCATGAGCGCCGCGGTTTCAGGATCCTCAAAGCTTTCTCTTTCCATTACGTGGCACCAGTGACAGGCCGCATAGCCAATGCTGACGAGTATAGGTTTATCCTCCTTAATAGAGCGTGCCAGCGCTTCTTCACCCCACGGATACCAGTCTACAGGATTATGTGCATGCTGCAGCAGGTATGGACTGGTTTCATTTTTAAGATGATTGGGCATATATAGATATTTACGGTATATGTGTTTGTTATTGTAAATCTAATTATTGGTGCGATAGCGTCCCGTAAGGATGTTATGTGTGTATAAAAAAACATTCCCCATTTCGTCACGCTTTGCGTGACAACGATCATCAAAATCATTTGTGTGCTACACACATGGCGTACCTAAAGGGATCTACTGGTGTGCGGCGTGCCTAAAGCGGTGCAGCGGTATTGGGTGTACCTAAAGGGATGTAAAGGAATTCGGCATCCCAAACGGATGCACCCGTAAACGGAATGCGAGGGCATCCGGCATACCTAAAGAAATGCACCATTACTTCTTTTTAAGGGAAGAGAGATATTGCTCCAGGGCCGCCACCATTGACTGTGCCTGGGGCTGGGGAGCTTTGATTTCAAGCGTAAAGCCGGCAGATTCAATAGCCTTGGAGGTATTGTTTCCAAAAGCGCCGAGCCGCGTGCCATTCTGAACAAATCCGGGAAAGCTATCCAGCAGGCTCTTGACACCGCTGGGTGTAAAAAAACAAATGATGTCATAATTTTTGTTCCCAAGGATACCCGTCACATCATTACTGATGGTACGATACATAAATGGAGTTACAAAACCGCAGTTATTGGCTTTCAGCCAGTTTACAATTTCATTATCCTGCTGGTTTTCCGAACAGGGATACAAAAAACTTTCATTTTCTTTGTGCTTATTGATCACGTCGAACATACTTTTGTTCGTTCCATCGGCGCCATAAAAAACTTTTCTCTTCCTGTACAAAATAAATTTCTGAAGATAAAGCGCCACCGATTCAGTAATGCAAAAATATTTTGTATCCTGGGACACCGTAATCTTCATCTCTTCACACATACGGAAAAAATGATCGATGGCATTACGGCTCGTAAAAATTACAGCAGAATATACAGGAATCTCTATTTTCTGCTTGCGAAACTCTTTGGACGGAATTCCTTCCACACGTATAAATGGATGAAAGTCAAGATCGACATTATATTTTTTCGCCAGCTCGAAGTAAGGAGACTTCTCGGTTTCCGGCTTAGGTTGGGTGATCAGTATGTTTTTAATCTTCACTACCGCAATGCGAATGTTGATTCCGTTATTAACCATATCTTAAGTATGGATTTATTTTAAAATTTACTATCCACCTGAGCTAATAACACCTTGTAAATCAATAATAGAGGTGCTATTTCAAAAGCGCAAAGGTAAAGAAAAAAATGCAATCTGTTTAGTTTTATTTCACTCTTTACAGGTCTGTAAGATATTATGAACCTGTACAATATCATGCCGCCCAGTAATATATACGAAAGAAGCAGTACTACCGGCAGCAGTTCCGGGCTGGGAAAAGCCATCAAAACAACGATAGGAAGTAAGAATATTCCTATCATTTTGTTAATTAGGAACACCAGGAAAATGTATGTTTCCGCCACCCCCCTGATACCGAATATCCAGCCCGCAATGTTGAGCAAAATAAACTTACCCGCATAGATCATCGCCACCAGTATTGTAACCCAAAACAGCGCCGGCCAGAAATTTTCCGCAAAAGATAGTTTGAAAAACCGCGCCAGGAAAGTAAAATAAGTAGCTAAGACCACCACGAAAAAAACGTTCATCAGCAATGCCGGCAGAGGCGACTGTAGCAACTGTTCCCGCAATTGCTGCTGCCGGAGCGTGGCGCGAAAGAATAAGGTGAACAGCGTGCTGACGTATTTATAAAAAATGATCCTCACCAGGGCAACGTACGATATGAGCCCCAGTATATAATAAAATATACCCTCGTTGGTTTGTTCATTTCTAATTTCAATGACCAGGGACACCGGTGTTCCGTAAAAATTATAATTCGGATTTGCCCTGAATATTTTCTCTGTTTTTTGGAAAACTAATGCCGTATCCCTTACGCTGGTCTGCGCAAAAGTATTTGACGATATAAATATAATAAGCGCTAATAGATACTTCAACCTGTTGTGTTTGCTGTGCAAAAATAGTATAAGCCTAAAAATAATTCACATACCCCAGATGTATCTTTGACTGCCTGAGGTTAAATTTCTGATCGTCTCTTTTTCCGGCGGCGTAAGATATATTAAAAATACCTGCTTTTGTTTCGAATGCCATCCCTACTCCTGCTCCAAGGAAATTATCATTTATAGTTGTGCCGCGCGAATTATTGGTTGTTTTCCCATAGTCGGCAAATGCCGACAAATAAGAGTTCTGGCCCAGCAAATACCTGAATTCCGCAGTGGCCACACCGTAAGCAGACGCAAAAATACTTTCTTCATCAAATCCTCTTAATAATTTATACCCCCCTATCTGAAAGAGTTCATTCCTGAAAACAGACGGGCTCTGGAACCATCCCGCATTGAAAGCAGCCTTAAATACCGATGCCCTGCTGATAGGAAAATAATGGGCGCCATTGAGCTTCACCCTGAACTGATAACTTTTTAACTGGAAAGTATCATATAATTTATTAAAATTAAATGCCGGATCATTGTCGTCAGTAAGCTTCACGATCACATTGTTCTTTTTAATATTTTTTGTACCGGCTGAAGTGCTGATGCCGAATTCATTCCCTCTCCGCGGATTGAACCTGTAGTCTGTAGTGTACACTTCATAGTTCACACCAAGATTTACTGAACTGATATCCGCTTCCGCTGGCAATCGTTTGCTGTTTTTGATCGAATTAGTGTCAATGGTCAGCAGGTTAGAAGAAAGCCGCTGGATGAAAACGCTTCCGGTTTGCCTGGACGATACGGAATACATTGCGCCGGCAAGTATGCTTACGTTTACATAGGATGAATCTTTTTTGAAGAGGTTAAAGTTGAAATTCAACCCGAATGGTGACCCGAATACATAAGGTTGCTGGAACACCAGGTCGAGCCTGGGAGATTTAACCTGGATCTGCTGCCAGTTGAGCCCAATGGTTTCCCCTCCGCCCAGTGAATTTTTCAGATTGATCGTTGCCTCCCCGGTTACAAGCAATTTATTATTCAGCGTCTGGCCGTTGGCGGGAAGCAATCCAAGCAGAACATTTATTTCGCTGCTTTTTTTGGTGTCGAGGTATACATTAAGTATGGAGCCGGTGCCCAGCATGGTTAAACTCCAGGGCTGTTTTTCCTGTAAATAAGGCAGTTCCCGTATCCTGTTGCCGATGTCCTGCAATTTTTCCTTCCTGTATATACTACCGTTTTTTATGCCCAGATATTGTTGCAGAAAATTGGCAGTAATAGTTCCCTCACCAAGATTGCGGATGCTGTCTATCTTATAAAGAGGACCTCTTTCTACTTTGAGATCTGCCAGCAGGCTATCCCGGGTAAACCGTATGCTGTCCAGGCCAATGCTGGCAAACGGGTATCCTGAATTTTCCATGTAATTAAGGGCTCTTTCCTGCACGGGCCTGAATTCCAGCAGGTTGACTGGCTTGCGTGACCTTCGCCCTATTCCCATATTTTCTACCAGCGACTGGTCCGAAGAATCAATGTTTAGATAACTGTACCGCAAAATCTCGCCGGTATATAACAGGCAAACAGCCGAGGTGGTATCGTATCCCGTGCTGTCCACTGAAGCAGTAGAAAATCCTTTTGCCCTGAGTAACGCTGGCAATTTATTCACGTAAGCGAGGCAAGCCGGCAGGTTGGGAAAATGATCCTGCAGCTTTAAGGTGTCGTTAAGAAATGAATCCGGCCTGTCAACGCCGCGGATGATAAGTTTATATTGGCAAAAAGAAGCGGTAGCGGTCAGCAGAACGATAGCAACCAGCGCAGATATCTTGTGATATACGGTTAACTTTGCCATCTGTTGTCAAATATACAGGTTGAATGGCGGGCATTTATATCCATATTCCTTTCTGCAGGCAAGCCTGTCACTACTGTAATTTTCATTTTTCCACGTCCTTAAAGCTACAGAACGATTTTTTGGATGCTTTATTGAAAGAAATGATTTTACAAAAGAATTATATGGCCGGGGAACCGGTTGACACGATTTATTTTGGCGGGGGAACGCCTTCACTGCTGACAGCTACCGCCCTGTCAGCGATCATGGAAACCATTTATTCCACTTATACTATTGCGGATACGGCAGAAATTACTTTCGAAGCCAATCCGGATGACATTAGTGAAATTAATCTGCAATTATGGAAGAAGTCCGGCATTAACCGCCTCAGTATTGGGGTGCAGTCATTTTTTGATGAAGATCTGGTATGGATGAACCGTGCGCATACTGCCTCCCAGGCCAATGATAGTATTATGCGCGCCCAGGACGCAGGATTCGTCAATATGAGTATCGACCTGATATATGGAACACCGGGATTGAGCGATAGCAGGTGGGCAGACAATATGCAGCACGCCGCCGAACTTCTAATTCCTCATTTGTCCTGCTATGCACTGACCGTGGAACCCGGCACCCCTTTGGATAGCATGACTAAAAAGAAAAAAGTGCAGCCAGTGAGCAATGACGCCCAGGCGCGGCAATTTATGATAATGACGGATTTTTTCCAGGAAAAAGGCTATGAGCATTATGAGATATCCAACCTTTCGATGCCTGGAAAGAGAAGTATCCACAATAGTTCTTACTGGAGTGGTTCAAAATATCTGGGTCTTGGTCCCTCTGCGCATTCGTTTAATGGAAGATCAAGGCAATGGAACATTGCAAATAATGTCTCATATATCCAGTCACTGAAAAACGGATCGATTCCTTTTGAAATAGAAATGCTTACTGAAACGCAAAGATATAATGAATACATCATGACTTCATTGCGAAAAATGGAGGGGGTGGACGTCGGACACATTAAGAATTTTTTCGGATCGGAATATTCAGAAGAATTAATTCAGGCATCCAAAAAATTTATAGATAAAAAATGGATCGATAAAGACAAGGCAGATAATTTACCAGGCACATTAATTCTTACACGCGAAGGAAAATTATTTGCTGACCATATTGCATCAGCGTTGTTTGGATAACGCAGCCTGAATACTAAATAACTTAAACCAAAACCTCCTCAATTTTCCTGAACTCTCCTGCAGGCTGGGCATTTTCCCAAAGAATACGGTAAATGGCGTCGGCAATCGGTATACCCGCATTAATTCTCCTATTAATCGAATAAATGCATTTACTCGCAGTGTACCCCTCCGCTACCATGTTCATTTCAAGCTTTGCCGAACTTACCGAATATCCCTTTCCGATCATATTGCCAAAAGTTCTGTTCCTGCTGAATAAAGAATAACAGGTTACCAGCAGGTCGCCCAGGTATACAGATGCCGCATAATTGGGACTTTTTTTATGATTCACCTCATCTTCACTTTCATGCACGCCGACTTCCATGTGCGGAATGCCGGTCTTTTGGAGAAAACCCGCCATCTCATCCGCACAATTGGCGATCAGCACGCTTAAAAAATTATCGCCATATTCCAGGCCATGTGCAATGCCAGCCCCAAGCGCATATATGTTTTTTAAAATTGCCGCGAACTGCACGCCCGTCACATCATTATTCACAACAGTATTTATGTATTCTGTAGTAAATTTTGCCGCTATTGCCCTGGCAGTAACGATATCCGTTCCGGAAAAAGTAAGATAGGATAATTTTTCCGCTGCAACTTCCTCCGCATGACAGGGGCCCATCACCGTAAAGTAATTATTTAGCGCGAATCCGAATTCGTAGTGCAGGTATTCATTCAACAGTAAATTATTCGAAGGAAGGATACCCTTAATAGCGGAAATTATTTTTTTGCCTTCCAGATGTTTTGCTGTAATTCCACTTAGCGTATCCATCGCATAGGCAGAAGGAACGGCTATCACAATACAATCTGCCTTTGCAAATACTTCTTTAACATCAACATGCAACCGGATATTTTTCTTGTTAAAATAAACGGAACTTAAATAATGCGGGTTATGATTTCTGTGGTAAAGATGCTGTACTATCTTTTCGCTTCTTACCCCCCACTCGACGATCTGGCCATTGTCGGTTAATATTTTTGCAAGTGCTGTTGCCCAGCTGCCGCTTCCTATGATACCGAATTGCATTAAAAAAAATTTATTGAAAGGTTATTTAGTAACGGTAAACAACTGGTCCTTCGGAACAACTTTCACTTTCATACCATCTTTAAGGGTTTTACTGATAACGTTATAAGGAGCAGCGATCACCTCCCATCCTTCTTCCAGACCTTTGCTGACTTCAATATAATTAATATCCTGGATGTCTGTTTTTACGATATACTTTTTTACGGTGCCGTCTTTTTGCAACACGAACACTACTTCATCCAGATCGCTGGAGATGGTTGATTTTTCTTGTTCCTGCAATCCCGGATTTTTTTCTGGCACGTCCTTCTTTTCGCCGGCGACATTATTGGTTCCTTTTCCCCTTGTAGTTACTGCATTTATTGGTACTGTTATCACGTTATTTTTAGTATTGGTCTGAATATCAGCACTGGCGCTCATTCCCGGACGAAAAGGAAAAGCCTTCGGGCGGGAGGGATTGATGAGGTCGCTATACGATGCAGGCAACAACCGGATATAAACTTTATAATTGGTAACATCGGTAGTGGAAGTAACCGCCGCGGATGAAGCCAGTACACTGCTGCTTGCTATCTGAGTAACCACTCCTGTAAATTTCCTGTTATTGTAGGCATCCACTTCTACCATGGCAGAATCACCGAGCGACACTTTAGGAATATCATTTTCTCCTACATCCACCCTTACCTCTATTTTACTCATATCTGCCACGCGCATCATTTCAGTACCCGCCATCATGGAATTACCCACCACGCGCTCACCTTTTTTTACACTTAACAGGCTCACCACACCATTCATAGGAGCCAGTACAGCGGTCCGGCTAAGATCTTTATCCGCTTTTGAAAGGCTGGCACGAGCACTTGCCACGCCGGCCTGTCCACCTCGGATCCCTTCGAGGGCGGCATTATAATTAGCCTGTGCCGTCTGCAGGTTACTCTGGGCCTGTTCAAATTCTGCCCTTGATATTATCTTCTGATCGAGCAGTTGCTTTTGCCTGTCGAAAGTGCGCTGGTTAAAATCGAGCGCTGCTTTTAAACCCGGCAGCTGTGCCCTGGAATTTTCTGTACGTGCCTGTTCCTGGTTTACAATGGCAGAGGCCTGGTCGCGCTGGGTGGTGTAGATGTCCGCATATATTTTTGCGAGCACGGCACCTTTAAGGACACTGTCACCTTCCACCACGTTAAGTTCCGTTATCTCTCCTGAAATGTCAGGGCTCACCTTCACTTCAATCTCAGGGTAGACCTTACCACTGGCGTTGACCGTTTCGGTGATAGATCTTTTTGTAACCTTTTCAGTGGCAACTTTTACGCCTTCGTCCTTACCGAGAAAGCCTCCCTTTTTCAGCGCTACCAGTATGATGGCCACTGCTGCAAGACTTATTATTATTATCCAGGTTTTCCTACCCATGATGAGAACGTATTTATTGTTTTACTCCAGTTTCAATCCCTGGCCTTTATAAAATTCTAGCAATTTCAACCGAAACACGTAATCAACACGCGCCTGGGCAAGTTCTACTCTGGCACGGTTAAGATTATTCTGATTGGTGAGCAGGTCTATTGTTGACAACAGCCCCAGCTCGTACCTTTTCTGGGCAAAATTGTATGCTTTCTCTGCAGTTTCAACACTTTTCTTCCCTGCGGAATATTTCTGAATGGCAGTGGCGGCATCATTATAAGCCGTGTATATATCCTGTTTGAGCGTGAGTAATGACTGGTCCTTCACGAGATGCAGCGAGGAAACGTTCAGCCTGCTTCTTTCCAGGGCCGTTCTGGCGATACCATTATTAAACAATGGAATATTAACCTGAATACCGACATTCTGCCGGAAATTATCATTTATCTGGGTGCCATACGGGATTCGACCGGCGGAGATCACGTTATTGAACCCGGGCGTGAGCACATCATACAGCGAGCCGTTTACCAGCACTTTTGCTCCGGTAGTATCCAGCTGCCCGCTGGGCGTACGGATCACGGTGGGTATTTTGTTGTTGGCGTAATTAGTCCCCAGACCGGCAAACAGAGAAAACGACGGATACATCTGGCCCCTGGCCGCCAGCACATATTTTTCAGCAGCCATGATGCGCAGGTCGTTAAATTTTTGCTGTGGCAAATTTTGAAGGGCCATACTATATACGGCTTCCGGCTGAAGTTCTGCCAGCGATAACACCGGTATCCGATCAAGTGGCGGCGATTCGACGGCAAATTTTGATCCGGCATCGATGGCCAGGATGGCTTTCAGCTGAAGAATATTTTGTCTTACTGTATTATTTGCAGTGATCAGGCCTGAACTATCGGTGGCAAGTTGTGCCTCAAGTTCTGCTGCATTCAGTTCGGGAAGCGCACCTGCATCTACCCGTTTGCGGGTATTGTCAAGATTCTGAAGGGTTTGCTGCACCGCAACCTTGGCGATATTTGCCTGCTCATCCGATACCAGCACCAGCAGGTAAGCCGTGGCCACATTGAGCGCGATATCATTCTTTATTTTATCTACATTGATCCTTGCGGCCTCCTCGTCCAGCCTGTTTCCTTCTATATTATGCCTGAGGCTGAAAAAATTAAACACCGTCATCCCCGATGAAAGGCTGAAGCCGTTGGAAAGCAATTGCGTGTTCGTGAACAGGTTGGTGGTGGGATCAATGGACCGGCCCGCATTGACACCCACGCTTCCGGAAATTACGGCAGTTGGAAACTGCAGCAGGCGTGTCTGCTTCAAGGTAAGGGCAGCAAGCCTGGAATCGATATCAGCCTGCTTAACGGATATATTATTTGCCAGGGCATACTCTACTGACCGCTTCAGGTTCCACGTGTCCTGCGAACAGACCTGTAAAGCCATCAATAATAATGATAAGGTTGCGGATACTATCCTCATGCCACAAAATTAACTGTATTTGAAAATCATCAAACAGTATTTTTTGGTCAGTTGCTGGTATTTTAACGGTATCCCTATAGATCATCGTGCTACCAACATTGCATCCTTACGGGATGCTAAAAACATTGCATTCTTATGGAATGACGACATCTACGCTGCCTCCCGTAGGGATGTTCACGGCGTTGCCTTCCTAACCGAATGCTACCAACATTGCGCCGTTACCTGCATTACATGCCAGGATGGATGCCATTACCTTCATTATACCAGGCGGGAATATAGTCAACTACATTGCATATCTCAACGGTGCTTATCTTTACACCGATTATCTTTACACTTATGAAGGCAATTTTAGCGTGTGTGGTTACCGTAGTTGTGAATTTTCAATTATTTGCGCAGCAGCAACCTGTTATTAAAGACCCATCCGATACCCTGGAAGAAGTGCTGATAAGGGCATACGAAACAAACAGGAAACTAATAGATGTCCCCGCGGCGGTAACAGTATTAAACAATGAACAACTTTTAAGGTTCAGCAATACGAGTTTAGTACCAGCAATAAATACCAGCCCCGGCGTAAGAATGGAAGAGCGGTCACCGGGAAGCTACCGCCTGAATATCCGTGGCAGTTCACTCCGGTCTCCTTTTGGCGTTAGAAATGTTAAAGTTTATTATAACGATATACCTTATACAGATCCTGGAGGAAATACTTATTTCAACCAGCTGGGATTTTATAATATCGGTTCGATGGAGATCATCAAAGGTCCCGGAAGCAGCTTGTATGGGGCCGGTACCGGTGGTGTGATATTATTAAACAGCGAGGGAAATAAAGCAGCAAGGGGCGCAACTCTCGATTATGTAACGGGAAGCTTTGGCTCCAACAGTGTGCATCTCAACGTTCGTGGCGGGAATGAAAATTTTCACAGCTCAGCAAATTATCTGTATCAGAATAGCGACGGATACAGGGATCATACGAATATTCAAAGGAAAACGATCAGCTGGGACGGCACGGCAAAAGTGGGCACTAAGGGGGTACTTAAAGTGCATTTCATGCAAGGAAATCTTTTTTATCAGACGCCTGGCGCGCTGACACAGGCCGAATACGACGTCAACCCAAAAGCCGCAAGGCCACGCTCAGGTCAAGCACCCGGTTCGGAAGAGGCTCATACGGCAATCACGCAAAAATTATTTTTAGCAGGATTTAATTATAGCATGGCATGGACCGACCACTGGCGAAGCTCTACCTCTTTTTATGGCGCCTATTCAAAGCTGGAAAATCCTACGATAAGAAATTATGAGCGTAGAACGGAACCTCATTTTGGCAGCAGGAACGAATTGCAGTATACAGGAAATATAAACCAGTCAAAGATTACAGTGCAGGGTGGCTTAGAATTGCAAAAGCAATACACAGCCTCCAGGGTATATAAAAATAAAGGTGGTAATCCGGACACCCTGCAGACGGATAACGAAATAACCAACAGTCAGGAATTTGGTTTTTTGCAAGGAACAATAGAACTAAGGAATGGCTGGATATTTACCGCCGGAGTAAGCCTTAATTTACTTAATGTGGAACTGAACAGACTGTCCTTTCCAATTTCCGACCAGCAGAAAACATATAACAACCAGGCGGCACCAAGGTTTGCCGTGTTAAAAAAAATAACTCCGCTGGTCTCTGCTTACGGAAGCGTGTCCAGGGGTTTTTCGCCTCCAACCAGTGAGGAGTTGCTACCCTCAACGGGGGTGATCACAGGCGACCTGCAAGCAGAAGAGGGGTGGAACACGGAAGTGGGCGCAAGAGGAAATCTGTTTAACGGAAGACTATATTTTGATTTCAATACCTTTTATTTCCGGTTACATAACACGATCGCCCAGCGAAGGGATGCCACCGGCGGGGATTACTTTGTTAATTCAGGCAATACCAATCAAAATGGAACTGAAACTTATTTATCCTACAGGATCACCGATAAAAGCAATCCTGTCTTTGATAATCTAAAAATCTGGGCGAGCCATACCTGGAGCAATTTTCATTATAAAAACTTCAAAAAGGTAACCAGAGACACGGCGGATTATTCGGGCAGGCAACTGCCCAGCGTACCTAAAAATTATATTGCCGCGGGGCTTGATGTTATTTTGAAAATGGGCGCATATGCAAACGTTACCTACTATTACAGCGACCCGGTTTATTTAAATGACGCCAATACATCAAAGGCTTCCGCTTATAATTTATTAGGCACGAGAATAGGATTCAGAAAGTCAATCTGCAAAGATATTTATGGTGATATATTCGGTACCGCAGACAATATATTCAATGTGAAATATAGTCTTGGTAATGACATTAATACTTTGGGCGGAAGATATTTTAATGCTGCTCCCGGAGCAAATTATGCCGTTGGTATTTCTTTACGGTTTGCCTGGTAATTAAAAAATACTATACATTTACCGCTGTTACTGGTTCTCATTTGGCTCTTGGGCGAAATGGGATTAAAAGGGAAACCGGTGAAAAACCGGTACTATTCCCGTAGCTGTAAGTGCTTTTCCACAGGAGGAAAAAACATCTGGCATTACTTCATTACCACTGTCCGAATTCCGGATGGGAAGGTTAGCCGGGTTGGGCACAAGTCAGAAGACCTGCCAATGACAATAACATCAACGAGCTTTCGGGAGAAAGGCCAGGATGAAAATTGTCTGCTGCAGGAGGCATTTCATTGCTATTATTTTCCGGGGGCTCATAGTTATCAAATAAATAAAACTATGAGCAAAAAAAATTTATTTTTCTTTTTTTTACTTTCAGGGATTACCGCATTTGCGCAACAAGACAAAATCACCTCTCTGGATGAAGTAGTGATCACTTCAAATAAATATCCAAAAAAACAAACCGAAACCGGAAAAGTGCTTACCGTGATCACCCGCGAACAGCTTGATAAAAGCGGCGGCAAAACACTAAATGAAATACTGAATAATGTTGCGGGCACAACGGTCATCGGTGCACAAAGCAACCCGGGCACCAATCAGACCGTAAGCATACGTGGATCTACAGCGGGCAATGTATTGATCTTAATAGATGGCATACCGGTAAATGATCCTTCCGTGATCACCAATTACTTTGACATGAACTTTTTTTCCGTTGACCAGATCGAACGGGTAGAAGTATTAAAGGGTGGTCAATCGACCTTGTATGGATCAGATGCCGTTGCCGGGGTGATCAATATAATTACAAGGAAAAGTAAGGAACCGGGCATCCATGCCGGTCTTGGCTTATCTGCCGGAAGTTATGAAACAGTAAGAACAAATATTGGGTTAAGGCAGCAGTCCGAAAAATCATTGTTGTCGGTGCAATACGGCTACACCACTTCGAAAGGATTTTCTTCCGCATACGATTCTGTAGGCACCGCAAATTTCGACAAGGACAGTTACCGGCAGCATAATATAACCGGCACCTGGCAGGTATCGCTGACAAATAAATTAAAAGCTAATATTTTTGGTTTCTACAGCAGGTACAAAACTGGTATTGATGCGGGGGCATTTAAAGATGAAAAAGATTATACCGTCACTACTGATAATTTCCAGGGTGGCGCAGGTTTGGCCTACCAGTTAAAAGATGGGGCAGTTAAATTTAATTACCGCTACAATGATGTTAAAAGAAATTATCTGGATGATTCCGTTTTTAATGCACCTAATTATCTTAAATCGGATTATGAAGGAAGGACCCATTTCATGGAACTATATGGCAATAAAAAATGGAAACATATTGAAATACTTGCAGGCATTGATTACAGGCAGAATAATATGTCCAATGAATCTGTTTCGGTTTCCTCATACGGGACATACAAAAGTTCTTTATCGGACACATTAGCGAAAATGTCGCAGGTCAGTCCTTATGCATCGGTGGTGCTGAAAGCAAATAAAGTATTCAACATTGAATTAGGCGGAAGATGGAACAGCCATTCAGTATATGGAAATAATTTTACTTACACGATCAATCCGAGTGCGTTCATTAATAATAAAATAAAAATATTCTCGAACGTATATTCTGCTTTCAAAACGCCTACGCTATACCAGTTATTTGATCCGTTCAGTGGCAACAGGGCTCTTATCCCGGAAAAATCATTTAATGCCGAAGCTGGTGCGCAATGGTTCATTACAAATGAATTCAATGTGAGAGGTATTTATTTCCACCGGGACACAAAAGACGCAATAGAGTATACTTATACTGATCCTGTAAATTTCATTGCTCAGTATACCAATATCGATAAGAAAAAAGCGGGTGGCCTGGAATTCGAGGCGGTTTTTACCGGCAAGAAATGGAACGCATCGGCAAACTATACCTACACGCGTGCAACGTTGCACTCCAGCCTTGACAATACCGGGTTACCATTGGGCAAAGACACCACAGTGAACTACCTCTTCCGGAATCCTTCGAACGTTGTCAATATATCCGCGGGGCTGCAGGTCGTTTCCCGGTTTTATGCAGGCCTGGAAACACATATTGCCGGCAAGAGGCTTGAACCCGTGTATGCCGGATCACCATTGAAGCTGGGTAGCTATTACACTGTCGACCTTTATCTGGAGTATACCATCTGCAAAAGCAGTAAGATATATACCGCGTTCAGGAACATCACGGATCAGCAGTATTTTGAATTGCGTGGCTATAATGCCAGGGGGTTTAATTTCACTGGTGGTTTGCAGCTTAGCTTATAAAAGGGGACTATCTTTAAAAAAAAGCCCATGGCCTGGAAATTCGAAGATCTCCTAACCATCACCTTTACGCTATTCGCTATCATCGATATCATCGGGTCGATACCCTTGCTGATCACGTTGAAGAACAAGCTTGGCGGAATAAACGAATTGAAGGCTACCTTACTGTCGGGTGCGCTGATGGTGCTATTTTTATTCCTCGGCGACAGATTCCTGCGGGTGCTGGGGCTTGATGTGAAGTCTTTTGCGGTAGCGGGCTCGATCGTCATCTTCATTCTGGGGCTGGAGATGATACTGGGAATAGAATTTTTCAAGGGGGAGGGCGATCCGAAGTCGGGCACGCTGGTGCCGATCGCGTTCCCGCTCATTGCGGGCTCGGGCACGCTGACCACGATTATTTCATTGGGGGCGAACTACGAGCGGACACCTATATTACTGGCGATTCTGATTAATCTTGGGATTGTTTTTATAGTTTTAAAATCTCTTAACTATATTGCGCGGCTCCTGGGGCCGGCGGGATTGCTGGCGGTCAGAAAGTTCTTTGGTGTAATTTTGCTGGCGATCGCCGTCAAGATCTTTATTTTAAATGTGGGCGGTCTGATCAGGTAGAGATGATTATTGGCCTCGTCGTACAATGGATAGTATAAGAGTTTCCGAAGCTCCAGATACAGGTTCGATTCCTGTCGAGGCTACATAAATATATTGTAAAAATTTGATTTACAACCGTTTATATCATTTTTGATTTCTTTAGGTGGCAGATTAGTTGTCAATATCTCC
>Ga0123337_10000300_pt1 | contig 90967 bp, 92 predicted proteins | sample frozenSSSSmetaG_FD_89792 | JGI IMG/M metagenome (GOLD analysis project Ga0123337, IMG submission 89792) | Glacier valley bacterial and archeal communities from Borup Fiord, Nunavut, Canada, to study Microbial Dark Matter (Phase II) -... | ecosystem: Environmental > Aquatic > Freshwater > Ice >...
CCCCCCCCCACGCTTTGAGCCCTCGTTCCATACCCCCGGCATACCGTCTCGCTTGTCTGTTTTCCCCCCCCCCTCTCCAACCCCCCCCCCTAAAAATAAAAAAAACAAAACCCCCCCCCCCCCAACCCCCCCCCGCGTACTCATCAGATCGCCCAACCTCAGCGTCCCCCCGTTCACCCCGAAGAACTGCTCATCGTCCAGCGTCGCATTCACGCCCCCCCGGAAACATGCTCGTGCTCCCCACCATCGCGTCCCGCCTCGTCGCCAGATCCTGATTCTGCCAGATCCACCACACCAGATCGATCTGCGCGTGATGCAGCCAGAACCCCGGGTCGCCCGGGACGGACGTGCCGGGGCACTCGACGTGCTCGCCGTCGCCGCCGAGGCTGTACTCGGAGCCGTCGAAGAGGGGCGAGTTGGCGGGGTCCCGGGCGTACTTCCCCCAGTTCCAGTACGGCTGGTGGCCGGTGTAGCCGCACTCGCGGCGCAGGGCGGGCCCGTAGGACCACACGAAGGAGCGGTGCCAGGCGAGGAAGTTGCCGGTGGAGTGGATGCGCAGGGTTTGGTTGATGTGCGTGCCGACGAAGTCGTCGAAGCGGGACTTGGCGCCGGGCATGATGGAGGGCGGGGTCAAGGCGGGGAGCTTCTGGAGGCAGAGGACGGCGTCGGTGTAGGCGCGGCGTTCGGAGAGGGAGAGGGAGGACCTAAGTGGGGTTAGAGGAGGGTGAGAAGTAGCTAGGAGAGAGCCTACAACCAGGCTTGAGACGGAGATGAGCATGATGAAAGATAAAATGTAGATAGACAGCAACTACCTATTTGGAAGAGAAACCGGCAAGGAATCGCAAGAAAAAGGGTCAAGGTGGGACGGAGAGAAGCAGCTCAGCAGCCATGGCAACACTTATATATGCCCATCTGGATGTTTACCTCGAACAGCCGCGAGATCTTGGGTCGGCGGATTCTTCGCCGCGGATCTGCCAAAATCAACCATAGCAGAAGCTGTCTCTGTGAACGGGATTAGCCATGCTATAAACAAATCTACCCTATACGCAGACAATACATGCATGACGCCGAGGACTGGGATGCGACTCTCAGCCTATTTGTGGCCAGCTAGCGAGACGAGCGAGACGAAGCTTTCTCGACCCCGCGCGAAGGGACATGCAGTGGGAATATGGTAGAACTGGTAGAAGTGAGAGAAGGGCTTAAGATGGCGACGAGGTAGGGCTTAGTGGAAGCCACAATATGATATACGGGAAGGATCAGGATGAGGAGGAGGGGAAGGGGAGACGGACTCCTCACCGGACTCTTGGGGCCAGATCCTGGAGAAATCGGACTTCTCAAAGCTTGCAACTGCGGCAGGATGATATCTGCAAGACGTTTATCAAATCCTCTCGCAATACTGTCTGACGCCCTTTCAATGTGCATAGTATTTATTGGCAACAATCAGGGCAGTATCATGCCGACTACATAACTTTGTGGTACACATGCCACTGGACCGTTGAAAAAGCAGAAGTATACGACAACTTGTTGATCATATTATCTTGCCAGGCGACCAGATTGGTGGCGAATTATCCCGAGTACTCTCGATAGAGATTCAGACATTGAACCAGGCTTGGGAGATGGGGACATTCTGGTACACGCTTGCGCGGTCAAGCCCGACTGGCCTCACTATGTCTTGTGCAGCAGCAGTACATAGGACGAGTTCGGACTTCGGAAGCTAGGTCAACCTCGCTGGAACCACTTATCTTCCAAAAGCTCTTGGGCCGTCGGCCGGTCTCTTGGGTCGAGTTTCATCACCTTAAGCACAAACTCTTTATCCTCTTGACAAATTTCTCGGGCGGTTGTGAGATGGAAAGGCCTCATCGACTCTGGAGGGGTGTTTTGCATTATCCATACTAAGACCGCTAGTCTTTCCTGGTCCGCAATCTGCTCGTATGATTCGGGAAACGGTCCGAAGCATCTGTGGTGTCTCGTAAGGATTTTGATCTCGTAGTCGTCATGGTCTACCGAAACGTCTGGTTTAAAGATGTGGAAGCCTTCCCCATACATGAGACTGATAAGCTGCAATGCCGAGGAAATTAGACTTCAAATGACATACTTTAGTCCAGTAGGGTAATTCGAAACTTGCCATTGCACCAAAGGACCAGATATCAGTTGCAGTACTCCAACTCATTTGCAGATGTGCTTCTGGACTCCGAAAAATCGGTGTTCCTATAGGGTCTCCATCCCGGGCATAAGAGGAATCCATGCGGACCGTGCTCCCAAAATCAGCCAGTTGAACATCCTCAAAGCGAACTTCACCTGGCCCATAATTCGCAAGTACGTACTAGGCTTGACATCTATAATGCGTCTCAGTCAGAGGGCTTCACGTAGACCTGGTGCAAGTCACAATTGGAAGCAGACCTGTGTGAACGAAACCTTCAAGATGCAAGACAGTCAGTGCTTCTAGCACTCTTTGAGCAACATATTTAACTTCGAGACGTGTGAGGCGCCGGGTGTTGGACGCTTGGAGGATGTCGAGGTCCAGGTATCTCAAAACAAGACTCGGGGGACTGTGGGGGGGTTTGAACCTCGTCAAGCAGCGGGCGGATGAATGGCGTTCGGTTTTGGAAGCGAAGTAGAACGTCGCGTTCGTTTTGCAAGCGAAAATGGTCGACACTCTTAATCACTACATTCTCCTTGTTCTGGTTCCTGTAATGGCGGCATCAATCAAAAGCTGCCTTCAGAGGTGTGAGTCAAGAACGTACATACGTTGCCAGCCAGATACAATCTTGCAATTGCTTCGTAACTGTATAAAGGCCTAGATTGCCCCTGAGTGTTTGGCCGAGCTTCATTGTAGTGGCTGGCCATCTTTTGGATAGTCATCGCGAGAAGAAACGGCGTTCCGTTTCCGTTTCGGTGTCGGTGGCATTCCTTTAGGTGAGGTGAGGTGAGGTGAGGCAGACTAAGGCATGTCATGTGACACATGAGTGACACACGTGAATATTTCGGGTAGATGTCTGGTGTCACGGGAATCGATAGGGATCCACTGAGAAGGCTGTGAATTCCACGTGGTGACATGTTACAAGATGATAATTGCATGATGTCTGCATGAAGCACAGCACATGCACGTGCTCTGACAGTTGCGCTCAGATGGGCAACGGAGCTCTTGCCGATGCGCCGTCGCCGTCATCGTCATCGTCATCGACGTGTACCTTGGGATGAATGTTGGATCAATTATGAAATAATGAATTAATGAATTAATGAATTAAGAATGAATTAATATCTAAAATTAGAGGTGGAGGGGCATCGAGGGGTTCGAGGGCCATGATAAGGGGAAGGGCCCGATAAGGGACGGAGAGGGGACGGAGAGGGGACGGAGAGGGGACGGAGGAGGGGTAGTTTAGGCCTAGCACATAGCTAGCACATAGCATACATGTAGCATACATGTAGCATATGGCATAAGCGAAGCGAAGTGGCATGACTGCTTCGGTCCTTCTAACCACTTTAACCACCGAGGACATCCTATTCTTCCTATTCTTCCTCTTCTTCCCATTTTTCCTATCCTATTCTTCCTATTCTTCCTATTCTTCCTATCCTATTCTATCCCTATTCTTCCTATCCTATTCTATCCTTCTTCTCCCATCCCATTCTATAAGGACAGGGACATCATCAGATCGACAGGCCTAGACTGAGGGCCTAAGCCAAGAACAACAGAGAGGAGCTAGGGCTAAAGATTAGTATGCATCCGAAGTATACGCCATCTCTCTTAGTATCTATGAGTATGGATGGAGTATGGATGGAGTATGGATGGAGTATGGATGGAGAAAGGAGCAGTTCTACATATACATATACATATACATATACATATACATATACATACATACATACCACATGGACCAGCACACTGGATGCATACTGGAATCCAACTGGATGCACACTGGAATGCGGTCCGTCTCCCAGGCTTCTTCTCTCTCCCCTCTCCCCTCTCCCCTCTCCCCCGCCATACAGTGTCTATGATATGATACAATATATAATGCAATACTCTACTCCACATATTGGCTTAGTGGCAACATACTGGAAGATACGTATACGTACAGTATGTGTAGAGGATAGATAGAGTACATGGGCCAGGTGCTGAGGTACATACTGCGCAAGGTTACAGTACGTTACTGCCAAGGTCACTGCCAAGGTACATAGCTACATAGCTACCTAGGTACATATACCATATACCTGCATCATCGCCATCAACTCAACATTCCTGTTTACTTCCAATCCGGATTCTGCAGCTTGCTTGCGCCCACCCAACCACCTTTTATCCCTCCCCTCTATCCCTTCCCTCGTATAGAACGTATAGAACGTAGATAACGTATATAACAGCCATCCCTTCATTTCATTCACTATTCACTACAATCCTCCCCTCCACTTCACTCATCACTTGTGACTAGCTACAATCCTTCACATCTTCCCCGCCATCATTACCTCTGTCCAGTGTAGAATCGCATTGGAAGAGAAGAAGAATTCGACTCCGTTCCATTCCATTCAATCTTCCTCCCTTCTTTCTTTTATCATCAACTCACCACAAGTCACGATAACACAGCAGCAATCATGGCGACACAGCCAGAGACTGGCATTGCCGTCAAGAGCATCTCGCCCTATGGACTTGCTCGCGCAACCGTTCAAGGCGCGCCCCTCACGCCCGAGGAGCTCAGGAAGACAGACGACTACATGAAGGCCTCCCTATATCTCTGTCTCGGCATGCTCTATCTCAAGCAGAACCCCCTCCTCAAGGAGCCCCTCAGGGTCGAGCATCTCAAATCCAGACTACTAGGACATTGGGGGTCCGACGCCGGTCAGATCTTTACCTGGATCCATATGAACCGATTGATCAAGAAGTACGACCTCGATGCACTCTTCGTCTCCGGCCCGGGCCATGGTGCGCCCGCCATCCTGTCGCAATCCTACCTCGAGGGCGTCTACAGCGAGGTCTACCCCGACAAGGCCGAGGATGAGGAGGGCATGAGGAAGTTCTTCAAGCAGTTCTCCTTCCCGGGTGGCATTGGAAGCCACGCGACTCCCGAGACACCGGGCAGCATCCACGAGGGCGGCGAGCTTGGATACTCCATCTCGCACTCCTTCGGCATCGTCTTCGACAACCCAGATCTCATCTCGGTCACAATGGTCGGAGACGGCGAGGCCGAGACGGGCCCACTGGCGACCAGCTGGCACAGCACGAAGTTCCTGAACCCGATCACCGACGGTGCGGTTCTCCCGATCCTCCATCTCAACGGATACAAGATCAACAATCCGGCAATCTTGGCTCGCATCAGCCATCGCGAGCTCGAGGCTCTGTTCATCGGCTACGGCTGGCAGCCATATTTCGTCGAGGGGAGCGACATGGAGAGCATGCACCAGGCCATGGCAGCAACCATGGAGCAGTGTATCAAGGAGATCAAGGGCTACCAGAAGCAGGCTCGCGAGTCGGGCAAGGCCTTCCGTCCCTTCTGGCCCATGATCGTCCTCCGCAGTCCCAAGGGCTGGACAGCACCACGCCAGGTCGACGGGCACTACCTCGAGGGCTTCTGGCGCGCGCATCAGATCCCAATTCCCGACGTCGCCAAGAACCCAGCGCATCTCGCCATCTTCGAGAAGTGGATGCGCAGCTACGAGCCCGAGCGTCTCTTCACGCCCGAGGGCAAGCTCATCCCGGAGCTCAAGGAGCTCCCACCGACCGGCCTCCGCCGCATGAGCGCCAACCCAGTCGGCAACGGCGGTCTCCTCCGCAAGCCCCTGATCGTGCCCGACTACCGCGCCTACGCCCTCGACGTCGCGAAGAACGGCGCCGTGATCGGCCCCTCCATGTCCAACATGGCCCAGCTCCTGCGCGACGTCGTCGCCAAGAACCCCACCAACTTCCGCGTCTTCGGCCCCGACGAGACCGAGTCCAACAAGCTGGGCGCCATCTACGAGGCCGGCAAGAAGGTCTGGATGGCGGAGAACTTCGCCGAGGACGCCGACGGCGGCAACCTCGCGTTCGCGGGCCGCGTCATGGAGATGCTGTCCGAGCACACCGTCGAGGGCTGGCTCGAGGGCTACCTCCTGTCGGGCCGCCACGGCCTGCTGAACTCGTACGAGCCCTTCATCCACATCATCGACTCGATGGTGAACCAGCACTGCAAGTGGATCGAGAAGGCGCTCGAGATCGAGTGGCGCGCCAAGATCGCGTCGCTGAACATCCTGCTGACCGCGACGGTGTGGCGGCAGGACCACAACGGCTTCACGCACCAGGACCCGGGGTTCCTCGAGGTCGTCGCCAACAAGTCCCCCGAGGTCGTGCGCATCTACCTGCCGCCCGACGGCAACTGCCTGCTCTCGGTGACGTCGCACTGCCTGCGGAGCGAGAACTACGTCAACGTGATCGTGGCCGACAAGCAGGACCACATCCAGTTCCTGTCGATGGAGGAGGCGGCGACGCACTGCACCAAGGGGGCCGGGATCTGGGACTGGGCGTCGAACGACCAGGGCGCGGACCCGGACGTCGTGATGGCGTCGTGCGGGGACCTGCCGACGCAGGAGGCGCTCGCGGCGACGGCGCTGCTGCGGCAGCACATGCCGGCGCTCAGGATCCGCTTCGTCAACGTCGTGGACCTGTTCAAGCTGATCGCGAGCAACGACCACCCGCACGGGCTCAGCGACCGCGAGTACACGGCGCTGTTCACGGCGGACCGGCCCGTCATCTTCAACTTCCACAGCTACCCGTTCATGATCCACCGGCTGACGTACAAGCGGCCGGGGGCGAGCGCGAACCTGCACGTGCGCGGCTACAAGGAGAAGGGCAACATCGACACGCCGCTTGAGCTGGCCATCCGCAACCAGACGGACCGGTACTCGCTGGCCATGGACGCGCTGGACCGCATCGCCGAGCTGCACAACTCGGGGGCCGGCGTGCGGGAGAAGCTGCTCGAGGAGCAGATCCGCATGCGCAACTGGGCGTTCGAGCACGGCACGGATCCCGAGGAGATCACGAACTGGAAGTGGCCGTATTAGGAGGATGGATGGATGGATGGATGGGTAGGGAGGGAGCGGGTTAAGCGGGTTTCTTTAGATATGGGTCACGGTTCGGAAGTGTTGGACAGTTCTGCTTCCCCGGCGAGGCGTTTAGACCGAGCGAGATGGCGATGGCGATGGCGATGGCGATGGCGGTTTTGATGACATTATGAACTACATTATGAATGAACACTCTCAGAATCCTCCAAGAGCCCGTGTGCGTGAAATCTCCTAGCCAAAGCTTCCTTTCCCGACTCACCATCAACCACGGCGGCAGCCCCCCCCAACGCCCCCCTGGCCGATCAAAAGCCTCGACGCGGCCGCAGGGAACAGGCCGAGAAGGGCCTGAATGACCTTAAGCAAGCGACTAAGTAGATAACGTGCACGTGCAAAGGCAACCCTCTAGAGTCTAGGCAAAGCCCTTCACATCCGTACCAGCATGCTGCCAGCTTCATGCAGCACAACACAACCGGATTCCCAAAACCGTGCCGTCACGTCCCGCGCCGTTTACCGATTTGCAGATACGACGAACTGTGGTTAGGACTACATTCTGTAAATTCCATTTTCGGCCGGTTGGATCATGGATGCGCCATTCTGGAGAGCAGGAAAGGTGCCGCGTATTACTAGGGTCGTCCTGCGCGTTATAGAGATGAAGTGAGTAGCGTGAGGGAGGCAGCGATCGTCATCACTCTCCGTGGCTGCATGGAAACCTCACTCAGACGTGTCTCTCTCCCCGCCGGCCGGGCCGGCGCTGAGTTTCCCGGCTCCTCCACCCGCCACGATCCTTCTCAGCCTCCCTCTGAAGGCGCCTCGGCGCACGATGTAGGATGCTTGCTTCCGATACGCTCGATCGGGCAGCTGTGGCGTGTTTCTCGGTTCGGGAATGGGAGTGGGAGTGGGAATGGGAATGGGGAGTCGCCGAGGCGATCGATGGAGAAGAGCAGTGGCGATGGATGGTGAGGCGACGTTTGGGCGGGTCGTTGTGGTGACGGCGCTTGTGCCTGCGGTGGTGGGCGGCGTGTAGTGTAGTGGATGAAAAGACGGCAGCTCACGAGTCGCTCTTCAATTTATACCGTCCATGAGTGAAGACAGGCTGGGTGGCGACTGCCCCTAGAAACAGAGAATCACTTGTTGGATTTGCATTTTGCGTTTTGGCAACCGCCTTCTGGACCTTTCGACATTGTATGTTGTACCAGAGGTCCAGGAACCGGAGAGTAGTTTCTACTTCAGAATCGAGATCGTGAAAATCCACAACGGCGTCCACTCAGATTGGTGGTGGTCTTGATGGCCGTTAGACCATCAAGGAAGTTATCCTTACAAGGACGAATAGAAACTAAGGACTAGTACCCCTCTCTTCTTGCGAATTCTAGAGCTAGCCCCTGTAATGTTGATGCTTAGCTTCACCATAATGCCAATGCCAGTCCCCTCATCTCCAGTTACGATAGACATAGAGCTGCTCTAGCTGCCTTCCACAAACTCATTGTTTGGTTCAGGCGAGCACGTATCTTCTCCAAGCGCAACCACGCAAGCCAAAGTCCCAGCACCGCCGCGTGAGCGGGAGGGTTATTGCCCAGTAGAGCCAGAACTCCCGAGAGACAACGATGTGAGACTCGTCTGTGGTATTGAGGAATGTCGACATGCTAAACATCGTCTACACAAGGTTCCACATCTGTTAAGAAGGGACGTCAAGGGCAAAAGTAAGAAATTCTAAGTAAAAATACATGGAGGTAAGTAGAGGGGGGATTGCATACTACTGCTGTCCCTGGAAGGAAGAACATAGTAAGCACTGCAATGGCTTTCATAGAAGAGCTGTCCTGCTTACTAGCCACCGCAATCTTAGTAGATTGCTCAGCAATGTCTTGTCTGATGCTATCGCGCTGCTGCACGAGATTATAGAGCTGAATCCCTGCCGAGCAAGCCACGAGACCTTTGACAGGAAGGAAGCTCTACCTACCACTTTCAATTGCATGTCCATTCTCGTCAACAGTCGATGACGCATGAAACAGCCCGTTGGAGACCACGTTCATGAGTTTGATGCACTCTTTAAACTCGTCGGTCATGCTTTTCAGCGCTTCCTCTCTCATCGCAGAAACCGAGTCAATACTTTGGAGCGCCAGCTTGAGATCACGGCTCGATTATCCGATGAAAATAGCCATGGGATTCGATAGGGTATTGTGCGAGATAACGAGCTTCCTATGGGCCTCGTGAAAATTCTCGCCAGCCGTGATGCTTTCAGTACTATTGTTTCGGTTTCTACGTTTGTACCCGGTCATTCGTCGAACCCTTACCAGTTCTTGATCCTGAGCATAGGGTTCCAAACGAATGACATATATGTCGTTGTTGAGGCAGGGCATTGGGCATTTTGGACTGCCGTCCCACCCATTTGAGCCCGCCGCGTTCTCGCGTCCTTTCGGGCAACTTCCTTTCCGCTTTGAGCTTGGCCAATGCCGGGCCTCGAGGATGCGGATGATTATTAGTGCCTGCGGCAACCTGCGCGTCGTAGAGCTGGATTACGGCTGCGACGTGGCACTTGACTGTGCCGTAGGAGAACAGATGGCCCTGCTCATCCTGCTCCTGGTCGGCCTGCTCCGACTCGGCATCTTCGTCATCAAGAGTGGGCTCATCAGGGTTGATGGCCCCGTTTTTGCCTCTCCTCCGCTTCCGAGGAGTGCCATTAGACAAATGGTAGGCAGACGAAGGGTAGGCAGGGACCTTGACACGGCGGTGGAGGATGTCGCCGTCGAGCCAGTGAAGGAGCTTGTCTTGGGTTACTATGAAGCCATCCTCGTATTCTTAAGCTGGGCAGAATTTCTAAAAGATGGTGAATATGTTCGGTCCATGGCATTATGATAATGAGCGTTACGTACTTTCCATACCATCTGTTTTGCGCCGTAGATGTGATTGCTAGTTGCTGGGTGGCCCCTTACTTCTGAAGAAGCTACCAGGTCTCGGGCGCCTTCGAGGATTTGAAGATCATCGTCTGTGGTTCGAGGCTTCTATTTCCTCTCGAGGGAGTTGAAGTGATGGGCTTCACTGATAATATTTATGGAGGACTAACTTAACGCGTTTATGACGCGTTATCTTAAAATTACGGCCCATCTCACATAAACACAGGGGCAAAATGATAGATGTAGTCACGTGGGTCCGCGATCTGTCCAGGACACCAAGCGATTAATAAGATGAACAATTTTCGTTAAAAAAACCCCTCCTCTCCTCCAGACCCCTTTACTGCTCTCCCTCCCTCCCACATTCCAGCGTCTCAGGACCCCGCTCCCTTCCATCCATCCCAAGCTGCACGAGAAAATAAACCCCAGAAAATCATAGAATCAGAGAGGGGGGGGAAAGAAAATGGCAAAAAGATATCCGTTTCACGACATTGGCAGGATTTGAACCTACGCGGCCGAAACCATATGATAGCAGTTGCTCTCTAGGGGAAGAGACCGGTTCTAGTCATACCCATTAACCACTCTGGCACAATGCCTATTGGATGGAAGGATGGTTCGTATTACGGATGTTATACGAAACTTCTTAATGGAATCGAGCTCCTGCTGGAAATTGGTGGGTGCGTGCGGAGGAAGAAGAAAAAAACGAGGCCTTTGTTTTCTGAGGATTTAAATGTATATTTACTTTATAAATTTACAATTTCCAACCCTCGAGAAATTCTTAAACTTGATACTATTCGACATTTGTTTTATTAAGATGTCCATAATCTTCACACTCTTCACCTTTCCTAGATCGCGACGTCACCATCTTAAAGAAACAAGATGCTAGATAATGTTTTCACATTCTGCTCGGTCTTGTCATATAACAACGTAATATATGTGTACTCTTACATATTTAAATACAATATTACAACACTAAATTTTCCAACAAACAAAGACGCCCAAACTGCTCGCTCGCTCGCCAACCACGTTGAGTGGCCCATACAGTTCCTTTTCTAAATTCCACAAAATCCGGTAGGTATATTGCTCGTTGAAATGCCCAAATCCCCGCCCACCCACCCATTCACCGCATCATCCACGGTCTCCCACTCTTCCCAAGACCTAAGCAGTCACACCCTTCTCACCACCCACCAGCGTCTCCACCTCAGGCGACGGCGAGTCCTCCTTCCCATCTACCACCACATTCACATCAACCTCAGCAAGGCTATCCTCGTGCAGGGGAGGCCCGCTATAGAAGCTCTTCCCGCGGAAATACCACCAGATGATCGCAAACACCACGGCGCCCACCAGATACACACTGGCGTAATTCATGTTGTTGGGGGTGACCGGCGAAACCGTCGGCAGCAGGAAGATGACGCTGACGAACAAGGTCCACAGACAGGCCCAGGCATTCACGAACTTGCTGGCGCGGCCCAGGTGCCACGGCCCGCGCTTGAACTTGCCGAACATCAGCTTGCACACGATGGGGATGCAGTAGGAGATGTCGAGCGAGATGGCGCAGACGTTGAAGACGCCGGCGATGGCGGTGTAGGAGCCCAGCCCGATCAGGTTGATGAGGATGCAGAAGAGGACGCTGAGCCAGACGCTGGTGAGAGGCGTGCCAGAGCGCGTGTTCACCCTCGTCCAGGTGCTGGAGAAGGGGAGGAGGCCGTCGCGCGAGAAGGCGAAGACGGTGCGGGCGGTGGCTTGCATGGCGGTGAAGCAGACGAACTTGATGATGATGAAGCCACAGAGGGTGTAGAAGATGCCGCCGGCCTTGCCGAGAGAGTTGTAGTAGATCTGGGCTACGGGCTGGTAGATGGGCGTTGCGAGGATGTCGAGAGGGTCGGGGCCCATGCAGAAGCAGAGCACGATGTTGAAGAGGAAGCCCCCGACGTAGGTGAAGACCATGGCCGCGGAAATCGCCCAGGGAGCTTTGAGACCGGGATTGCTGATTTCTTCGGTAATGTGCGCGGTGGCGTCGTAGTCGGTCATGGTCCAGGCGACGGAGAGGAAGCCGAAGAGGAAGGAGAAGCCCTTGGGCTCCCAGCCGGAGTTTGACTCGATGTTGGTGAAGACGTACTCGGCGGAATTCTTGTTGTCGGTCTTGGCAAGCAGCGCGATGCAGCACGAGACCAGCACCGCGATGTGGAAGATCACGTAGCCCTTTGTGAATTTCTCGATCCAGTAGGTAGACAGCGAGTTGACGAGGCCAGTGATGACGGTCAGCGCGGCCATGACGCCGATGGTCACGTCGTTGGTGATCTCATACTTGAAGTCTGTGCCCATCGATATGGCCGCAAGGAGCATCTGGGCTGCGCCGTACTCGGAGGAGGCGACGCCAGCGATCTGGCCGAGGAGATTGATCCAGCCGGTTAACCAAGATAAGATTGGAACATAGCGCCTCGGTGCCAGGCGTGAGACGGTGTAGTATAGCCCTCCACAAGTTGGATATGCAGACACCAATTCGGCGACAGAGAAGGCGAGACACATGCATCCCGAACCGGCGATGAGCCAACACCAGACGGCCGCCGCGGAACCACCCGCATACAGCGGGTATGAGAAGGTGGTCATGATGGTTGCGAAGAGGCCCGAGATGGACACGGCGAAGGAGAAGGTCGAGAGGTAGCCGAACTCGCGCTTGAAGACGGGCTTGTACCCGAACTCGGTCTCCAGCTGGGCATCGTCGCTGTCGTTCGCGTCCTGCAGCGTTGTGCTGCTCGTCCTCTCACCGTCGGGGCCGTTCGCGTCCAGGTGCCCGACGCTGCGGCTGCGGTGACGCACGACGTGGTCGGCGGTCAAGGACACGCGCGGGGTGCCATTGGCGGATGCAATGACATCACCTTCAGCCTGTGTTGATGTTGCCATCTTGTCGCTGTAGAGGTGTAGAGCTGTCGGCACGTACTGACTCAAGGCTATGTCGATCGTGGTCGTGATCGTGGGGCAGCAGCTTGAGACGGAGACGGGAGAAAAACGAGGAAAAGGGACGGGAGACGGGGTAGTTAAGGAGTGACAGACGGTAGGACGAAGAGGGTACCTAGGTAGCTCAAGAAGTCGTCTGGAGAAAATATGGAAAATACTTCCTTATCCACCGTCTTTTAATAACATAAGCCCTGACTAACCTTCATCCAGCCTAATCCACAGCATCTCTATGGTCCATTCAGTCAAGACGGAGAAGTCTAAACTCGAGTGGGACTCATAATATGGTGGGAGGACGGTTAGCCTCGTGGGGAGCATTCTGTGAGGTAAGAGTTTGGAAAAAACTTGAAGGTTTTGCGTGTTGACGGCGGCGACAAGGGGCATCAAGGTCCACTTAGCTCAACCTTAACCGCTGTTCGGGGATACCTCCTCACGTGAGCCATCTCCTCATTCGCAAAATGCATGTGATAATGTCAGAAATGAGAATACATACATGCATACATACATGCATACATAGCAAACAGAGACGAGAGAAAGAGCACTGTGAGGGTGGAAAGGATGGAATGCTTATGAAAAATATACTTTATATATCTTGTCTATTCTCTACCCTATCTATATCCGCTCTTCTATGCAGAATCATCTGTGAAATCAGCACTTGATCCACATTTCTCCTCCTTCCCCGTCCTCCATGTTATATTATGCTACCAACCTACCCCATTCTCGCCCTTTATCACAGCCTCAGCCTTCCCCTCAATCATCTGGGCAACCTCCTTGACTTCCTCCACAGCTCCCATAGGCTTCCACACGATCTTCCCAGGCTCAAGCACCACTTCATTCTCCTTCCCCTCGCTCTTTCCAACGCCTTCCTGCTTCCCCACACTAGACCTCCTCGCGTCCATCTTCCTCGCCCTCTTCTGCTCCTTCTTGCTCACCTGCGACGACACCTGCTCGCCCTTCCGCGCGCCCATACCCGCAGCCTTACCCCGCTCCTCCTCACTCAGCTTCGCCAGTTCCTTCTTACTCAGCGTCAGACTCCCCTTCATCACCGCCTCCATCGGCAGCGGTCTCACATGAGGCTGGCACACCCACCACGGCCTCCTACGCTCCCTCACCGCCTGAACACTCGTCTGATAATCCTCCGATGGCTCCTCCAGCACCTCTGCGATCTCCTCGCCCTCCTTGTTCAACCCCTCGTAGCCGGCGGAACTCAGCACGTTCGGTTCTTGCACCTCGTCGTGATAGCTCGCGCCTCCGGTGGCTTCGTACTCCCTAATCCCCTCCTCCACCGCTTTCTCCACCATGCTTAAGACATTCTCAAACGCCTCGATGTCTCCCGTGCGAGTGCGTCCGAGGGTATCGCGCACGTTGTGGTGTTTTGACACGAGCGCACGGAGGAAATGGAAGCAATGAGCCTGCATACCCACTAGATTTGGATTCGACACTCTCTCGGCTTTCTTCTTGTTCTTGTCCTTCTGCTTCGTCTGCGCTCCGCCATTCGTCGACTGTGCCGGTTGTGCTTCAACTACCGCGTCCTCCGTCTTTGACTCTTCGCCAACCTGCTCTCCGATCCTCGCTCTTTTCCTCGGTGGCTCCTCGCTCTCCTCCTCTGCTGGCTCAGCAGCCGCTTGGCCAGGCACGTAGAGCGGCTTTCTCACCGGCGGAGGCCGTTCCAGCACGTATTTGTAGAGGATATCCATATAGCGCCTGAACGCATCGTCCATTCTGAATCCACCCTTCCCATCCCTCCCCCTCCAATACACGCTCCCCTCCTCACCCACCCTCGGAGCCTCCGCAAAGATCGCCGGATCGTACAGATTCCCCTCCGCAGACATAACCGCGTCCGCCCCCGTCGCCTCCAGACACCTGTCAATATCGTCTCTGCACAGGATGTTCCCATTCGCGAAGATGACGGTCTCCTTCGGAAGGTTCTCCCGCAGATATCTGATGACGCTCCAATCCGCCAGCCCGGTCTTGTGGCCCTTCGCATCCCTCACGCGCCCATGCACCGTCAGAATGCTCGCGCCCGCCCTCAGCACCATCTTCGCATACTCCAGCGTCCTCTCGCGCGTCTCCAGAACGCGAATCTTCGCCGTCACCGGCACATCCAGCTGCACGTGCAGCTTGTTAATCAGCCTGTAGATGAGCTCCTGGTCCTCCTGCAGGAACGCGCCGTAGCTCCCCTTCTTCGCGATGCCCTGCGGACAGCCGAGGTTCAGATCCACGGCGTCGCAGAAGGGGGCGACGTACTCGGCGGCCTCGAGCAGGTCCTCGGGCTTGTTGGCGCAGAATTGGACGAAGAGCGGCCGGTCGAGCGAGGGGTTGCCGTCGAGGTAGATGTCGGCGGAGGCGGGGTGGGGGAAGGCGGGCTTGGTGGGCAGGCCGGTGCGCAGCGGCTGGAAGTGGTTGTGGCGGAACTTCTCGGTCTCGGTGAACAGGCGCGAGTGTAGCATCGGCGTGTAGGCGACGAGGGACTTGTTGGATTCAGGGGTCAGGTAGGAGCGGGTGAGCATGCGCCAGGCCTAGAGAGAGTCAGTGGTTATGGTGGTAGAGGGGCAGAGGACGATGGATGGAGGGAGGCGTACGAATTCAGACTGGTCGACCATGGGTGCTAGGACGAATTTTGGACTTCCAATACTCTCGTAGAACGCGCGTCCATGCAGCTTCTTCGGTTTAGCTGTCGACGATGCCATGTTGTCTGCGAGTATGGGCTCTGGCGCAGATGTTGCAGTCGAGCCATTGAGGCCATTCGTGGCGGCTGCCATCGTGCGAATCGTTGAGACTGGACGAAGAAAAGCGCGTCGCACCCAGCCGCTGAGGCTTCCTTTCAAGAGCGCCAGGGTGATACACCGGTGGTAAAATGTACACAGTGATTGCAGAAGGTTGGTAGTCCTATGTATCTTGAGACCTTCTTGGTCTTGATAATTTTTGGACATGGTCTGTGCACGCCTCGTGGGACAAGGCTGAAGGTTGGGGCGGCACTGATTGGCTTCCTCATGGGCATCAATTCTCACAAGTACCATGCAAAGATGATAAACATGATGGCCAATACTTTCTATGCAATACAGTATGATGAGCTTAGTATCACAAACCTAACTGAATATCGAACATTATTTCTCTTGCCACCCAGCCTAGCATTCTGCATTCTCATCGTCATGGGCATCTGTCCTCTCAACCGTATCCGTCCCCGCCGCTCCATCTCCCTCTCCTGCCAGAGAACTCACTCGCCCTCCTCCATCCCTCTCCTCACGGCGTCCCCATCCGCCGCTCAGTCGCTCGCAGCCCCACGCTTCCAGGAGAGCTTGAATCGTCCACGCGCAGAGCTAGGGTGTCCGGACCTCAGTGTAAGGGGTCGTTTGGATAGGACCGACTATCTTCTACAATTTTTCGCCTGATCGGTAATTCCACATAACCCAAAATGAATGAGTGTATGGTCCACCATCCCATAGATGCCCATTGATGTCGTTTTGGAGCGCTGACAGTCTGCAAAAACCATGAAAACCAGCAAAACTCAAGTAGACAGGCCCTTCAGTCTGGCTCTCCTGGCCTCCTCTTCTCTCTTCCCCTCCACCCTCTCCAAGAACTCCTTCTGGTGCATATAACTGCCCTTTGCTTTCTCCGCGACCTCGAGCTCTTCTCTGATACCCGATTTATCGACAAATCCTGCCCAATCCATCTTACTCTTCTCCACCGTATTAAGTTTCCTGCCCTTGTCTACTCTCGCCTGTATAACCAACCTCTCCCGTATTGTGCCTACGCCGAGTTTCAAGTCGACTCGTTGGGGCAGCGGTTCCGTCAGTGGTTCAAATATGGACCGTCTGGCCAATTTCGTCGGCCGTCTTGAAGGAGATGTGGATGTGGGGGCCAGTACGGGAGTAGGATTAGATGCAAGATACAATTTCGCTTCCGCAGAATCCCTCGGCACGATTTTTGTCTCCGTATGTACTTTCCCGGCGAAGTTATACGTGCGATGGATTGTCACGGTGTCGTCGTCCGCGGCTGGGTTGGGGATACTTTTGAGGCTCGAAGCTGCTGCTGCTGCTGTTTTCGACACAGGCGCTGCTGCTTCGACAGGTTGCCCATCAGTGGTTGGGATGGCGACGGGTACGTTGGTAGGTTTGGTGAGAGGACCGGAGATCATCGAAGCCCACAGGGCGTCGACATCGACGGTTGCGTTTTTTGTATCTGCTAGTGGTGCTCGCTCTTCCTCACTATTCTAGCATTAGCCATCCGCTGCCACTTCCAGCGCTCGGCTTGAACGGAGGACAACTTACGCCTGCGCAGCCATCCTCCTCGTCTTAACAAAACCTCCCTCCCCGCCCTCATCATCCTCCTCCTCGCCCCTTCTCTTCTTCCTTCTCTGCTTCTTCAATCCCTTTCCAATAATCGCTTCATCGCCAGAATTTTCAAATCCCACATCCTCTGCCTCTTCATCTTGACCATTTACAAGCTTCCGTTTCGTCGGCTTGGCCTTTTTGGTGACGGTGGCGTCTTCGGCTTCCGATTGCGAATCTTCGGACGCTGAGGCGGATGCTGCTGCTGGTGCGGCTTCGGGAACAAAGTCTTCATCTTCGGAAGAAGCGTAATCTTCGTCTTCGACGTCTTCGAGTGTGGGTGGCATTGTGATAGATTGAATGTTGCGTGACTGGGGAGGAGTTGACCTGGAATGGCTATTGCTATTGTGCCACAAGGTCGTTGACGAGGCTGAACTTTGAAGGCACCCTAACATTATGTAAACCTTATATGTTAGGTTGAAACAACAAGGCTGAGATCACGTGCACATAGGGGTTTCAAATTGCCATGCATTTTCGGGGGGGAGAGAGAGGGCTATGAATTGGGTATAGGAGAGAATCTGGAAGATACGGGATAAGATCAAATAAAGATCGCCGAAACTGCCTCAAATGCAGAAGATGTTCCCATCGACTGGGAGGCTCAGAATACTCTATCAAATAATCTTCACGGAGGAGAAGCCTATACTGATTCTTGCCCTCGAAGGTAGCTCGAAAATGCTGTGGTCGCTTCGTGAGTACATACATACATACATACAGACTCGGATAGTCCGAGGGATCACCAGAAATCTGCTCGAGGCCAGAGCAGAGAGTAACACAGAGACTAGTGCCTGGAATGAATGATGTGAGATCACCGTTCTCGAACATTGCTTGGGATCAAGCCATATTGATCAGTGACGACAAGTACATCCGTCTTATCCAAAAGTCCACACTGTCCTCACCTACTCCTCGTTTTGTCCAGAAGATGCTATTGCGAACATGATCCATGCATGATATGTACAGTACAGTACATACAGTACATGATCCATGGTGCATGATCCCAGTGAAAACGTACAGGGTGACGAAACTCCTGTGGCACGAAGACCGACGAGATCTCGGAGCTGTTACCGTTTAACCTATCTGTTCAACTGTTGTGTTACACCCTCCCTCACTTTATAATAATGCTGACGAGCAAAGTGCAATCAATAATCGCCGTTCCCGGAACTCTCCCATATGTTGTTATACAGGAGAAAGCTGTGGACACCGGATTCTGATTTATGACAGCAGCCACCTCGCAAGGATTCCTGAGAGGCATCAAGACCATTTCATCAACAGAATCTTGCTCCGTGTGGAATATTTGATCTGTTGCTTCCAAACCAAAGTCACCAGAGACGGCTTTGAAGGTTGAGCTCCACCTTTTCGGACTATTTCGTCCCACTTGTAATTTTGTGGACTTTGGTGGATTTTGTGGATTTTTTGGCGGGTGCGGCGATTGTGTTTCATTGCTGGCCCAAGCACCTATGTACTGTGCAAGCACAAGTCAAGTATCTACTCCTCTACGCTGCACAAGCACGGAGAAAAGCGATAAGATCAAAGAATAGAGGATGAAATCGTGTGATAGGGGCGATCTGTGGGGAACCATGATGTTTTCATGGCGCCATCCCATCTCCACTACTGAGCTTGGGTCAAGCAATTCTCCTGTCCCTGTCGGAAGCTGATCAAAGCTCCGAGTAATTTTTGGCCGCAATAAATATTTCGATGGCGGCGTCTAAGTTCTTTTGTTTGCAGTAAAATGAAATAAGATGAGGTGAGTGAAGTCCACGGCCCAAGGTCTTAGACGCGTGCCATTTGCGAGTTGTCATGTCGGTGGCACCCAAATGTCCAAGGCAGAAGCGATCGGTACGGCTCAACGCTTCCTCGTGCGCAACATTCCAGGAAATATTTTTTGGGGGCCGCATTATGCGTTTGTGACGTCGTGAGTGAGGAAATGGAGTCTTGAATTCCATCGTGAATTGAAGGTTTACAACAGATGGCAATGTGGAAGACTCAAGAATCTCTCGATCCTGAAGAGCCAAAAACGAATGGCTTATGGCTTTTTGGTCCAGCGCCGAGATCATCGTGGCGTCTCAGCCAAGGGCATCAGCGGGGCAGCAGTGGCCCGACACCATGCAAGCGATTGATGTCTTGGCTAATAATGCATATGGTGTTGCATTAGTTGAACGGAGAAGAATACATACTTCGTACAGTACAGCACCTTGTACGGAGTATGAGCGAGTGTATGAGCCGCGATTAATCCACCACAGGTATTTTGCCCCCTGTTTTGTGAGCCGAGTCCAGAAAGAAGAGATTCGCAGCTTATGATATTTGATATGAGTTCGCTGTCCGACGACGGCGGCAGGATAGGCAAGAGGCTGCTGAGTGAGAATTGAGCGGAGAAATCGGAGGTCAGTATGCAGCGTGCAACTCTCACTGTTGTACAGCTACGGAGTACAGGGAGAGAAGCAGCTATACTCCGTAGCGGGCAGAAAAGTGCATTAGGCACTACATCGAGGATACCTGCAGAGATTATTGTCCCCTCTGCTTGCCTCGACCGTCTCGCCTGCTCTTCTGAGCGTAATAGCATTTCTTCTTGCAAATTGTTAGCACGATACGATACCCATCATACCCGTACCAAAAAGCAAGATATGGAAGATAATCAGCTTGACCTTCTTCTCGAATCTGGAGAGTTAAGGATCTTCCGCACAAATAGGATACCTAGGTATACATACTGAAGTCCTCCAGCGATATGATTCGTATTCGATTAAGTGCGTCATTAGATTGCATTCCCAGACGGTCTAAACGAGCACTTTACCGATTGTCGTTGCTGTCCCTTTTCGTTTCTGGAACGCCGATACGCGTCATGCATCCTTGTGTGTTTCGGCCTGAGAGATCCTCCTCCATTTCCCTTGATTCGACATCGCCATGGCAATATATGTCCAATATGGCTCCCTCAGCGGTAAAGTGTCCAATATATGATATGGCTCAACATCTTTGTTATGTCGACTCGCTTTGTAGAGTTTTACTCTCGTGTTAGACAGGTTTGAGCAAGGGAATGGGAAAGCGATGCTGATGCTATGTATGCTATGCTAAAGCTATGGTCAGCATGGCTCCAGAGCCCGTACGACGTCAGTTACGAGACATACCTCGGAATTTTACGATTTCATAGGTCAGAGGGAGTATGACGGGTGAAAAACACATCATGTCAGGCCAGGAACAAGCGGAGTTTAGATGCACAGTAGCGTAGAGTGAATGTTCGGTACATGGCGGATATGCTAAGCTACCTATTGATGGAGGATCAAGAGACGGGACGAGAGGGGTGAGATGGACATTCCGAAGACTGCTGCTCTCGTATTAGAGCCGTCATTTGATCCGCCGTAGGCTCTAGAGAAAACGATCTCCATATATAAGGTGCAGGCACGTAGGTACAGTACATACCATGGTAGATCCATTACTGAAGCATCAACTGCATCAGGATTCAGGATGGAATATCTCCCTCCGTCTTTGGGCCCTTCACCCCTAAAATATGCATCGGGTGGGCCTGCACACCTGCACACCTGCACATCTGCACATCTTCACATCTTCACATCTCCACATCTGCACATCTCCACATCTGTGCCTCTGCGTGCGCCTCTGATGCCGGATTGCGTACATATCCGTATTATGATCTGGCGTGTGTGTACCTGTCCGGATGCGTAATAGACATTCTGGCTGAATGGGGGAATTCAGACTGTACAGCTAATGTCTGCTGCTTGAAGCATCTACACTCCCCCTGGCCCGTGGCCAATCATGCCTTCTGAACAGAGGGCAGAGTGTGCAGTTGGCCTTTGGGCAGCCTCAAATAATAATAGTAATAAGAATAGTAATAATAATAATGTCAATAAATGCCCTGCACGCCATTCCGTCTTTGCCTCATACGACGGTAGGCAAATGCAGATGACCTTACAGGTACACTCACTCACGGAGTCCGTCCGCCGTACCTGACTGCTGCTACGGTGTACTGCACGCTAGAAATGCGATGCGAGTACCTACTTACCTAGGGACCTAGGTACTAACCACTGCTGAGCTTGTGCTGTTCCTCTTCGCTTGCTGTGTGTGCTATCGAGACTCTACCTATCCTCAACTCAACTCACCTCACCTCACCATTCGACATCCATCGTCGTCGTCGACCTTCGACTTCGTCTTCGTCTTTTCCTGCTCCCTCTCCATTCACTGATCCCCTCGCTACTAATTCTACTTCTTCCTCGACATCATCTTGTTCTTCTCCTTCTTCTGCTTCTTCTTCTTCTACGCATTTTATTCTCCCAATTGTTCCCCTTTCTCTCTCTGCATTTCTTCGCTGTTTATCCTTCTCCTGTCCTCCTGACCCCAACCGACTGCTTCGAATCACCACCGCGCCATCCCGACACCTTGCCACAAAGCAGTGAGATAGCAGATACTCCTCTCTAGACCTCGACTGACCTTCATTGAAGCTATTGCGGACCCCTCTCACGAACGAATAAAGGAGAACCCGAAGAGAGGCTCACGGTAACAGTGGACCCTGCCTGGAAACGAGCAGGAATCTCTCCGGCAATCCTTTTCCATTCGCTATATTATTCACTGTCGATTTCACCTCTTATTCGGCGTATTATTCCTCAGCGTGCTATAATTCATCAAGGGTTCGTCAGACCTCCTGCCTTGCCTACCGACGCGTTTTGTTTAGCGTAGCTGGCCCAATGAAATTGTACAACTCTGGGACCACTCTCTATTTACCACCACAACAAAAAGTCAACCATAATTTATCTTACTGACAGCAGCTTCAGCTTCAGGCTCATTCTCCCGCCTTCTATTCGACCTCGCTACAGTACGACCATCTTCACGAATGGGATCTCAATAGATTACGAATCGAAAGCTGCTTGCCTTCGCTGCCCGGCACATACTCTCGACACTGGAATTCAGCATGGCTGCTCTTGTACAATCCTTCCCACAACAGTCAAGCACTGTTACTATGCTTCAGACTCGTCCAGCTTCAGCTTCTGGCATTCTCCAGGGTACCTCCCAAAACCAGACCCCTCAATATGGACAAAGGCCAGGACACCTTCATCGAAATAGCTATCATGGTATTGGTAACGGTGCTGGCTTAAATACATATCGTGGACAATCTAGTATTGCTCCCATAGCTCCATATGCGTTCACTAGCACTCCAGCCTTGACTGGCTACCGTCAACAGCAGACTCCATATGTTCGACAAGACCTGAGAACAACATCAGCTCCAGCTGTGCCAAATGTGCATGGTTCTCAACTTGGGCAGTCAGGCAATCGCCTGTCACGTTATCCAGCATCTGCCTCCGTATCCACGACTACGTCGTCCTCTTCATCTGAGATGTCCGCTCCAACAACAAGAGACGATGGTTCAGACAACGCAGTTGTTTGGGAGGCTACTCGTGTCCGTCCTCAGTCTACAATCATTACGTCCTCACCAGTCTTGTCGGTTTCAGGACCTTCCACGCCAACCAAGACGGCTCCTGATCGCTATCGCCGACCTGCCAATCGTCGGGCAGACACCGCACCTGCCCTGGCTAGCACACAACTCACAGGCGCACCAGCTGTCTTTGGATCAAATGCGAATTCTATCTACCAGCCGCTTCAGGTTGATCAGAATGTTGGATTTCAGTTTGGAAACCGTTATCAAGCTCCACCGGCTTTGGTACAAAACTTCAACTCGGGCAATACATTATTTAATGGCTCCCGGGGTGCTGTCGATGACATGTATCTTCAAAAGCATGTAACCAAAGACGACAGACGCCGTCGCAGCATCCATACAATGGATGGCACCTACGCTGAGAGTGATCAGTTCTCGAATGTCGGCCAACAAGGTTACCATCTCATCGGCCCTAACCAGCATCCTTTGAGGAGTTCTCCCGTCATTCGGCCCACCTCCTCACCGGAGAATCGTGAGAAATACGAGTCCCTTGCTAATCGTCAGAATCAGCCACGACCGTCTTCTGTAAGTTTATCCACATTTGGCTGGTCGCTCGTTGCATAAGGAGAGATTATATTTATCCCGGCCAATCGTAAACTTGCGGCCCTTGCTAGTCTTGATTCGCTAACATGTGTTGACAGGCCCCCAAGCGAGTCTCAGGCGTGATAGCCGCAGGAATAAACCCCGCCCCAGGTTCCGTTGCGGCCGTTGGATCACTGAAACATGACCAGCCTCAGCTTGTGAATATACCTGTTCGTGGCTCTTCTTCCGATGCGACAAAACGAATCGCCAGCCCCTCGCCGCTCTCGAAGCCGATGACAATGAGCACCGAACCAGCTGTAACCAAAGATACATTTGCATCCACAGTCACTGCTGCTTTGCAGACACCGGTGAAGGCAGATGGAGCGAGGCCACAGAGCCCAGCCGCGCAGAAATTGGCAGCGCTCAATGATAAGGGAGGCAAGAAGCCATCCCGATTACGACGAGCCTTCTCCTTCGGCAGCGCTGCCGAACTGCGGAAGGCTTCAATCGAAAACAATGCGAACAACTCTGGTGCAGCGGCTGATCGGGCGCGGCTGCGCAAGGAACAATTTCAAAATGAACAGGAAGCTGAGCAGGCGAGGATTGCCCAGAAGCAAGAGGAAGGTGGCATTGGATCAGGAATATACTCTGGTCAAGGCAACTTCTTCTCCGGATCGACTGACAATCTGTCCATTTCCTCTACTGCATCGTCTGCGTCAATCATGATTCGCAAGATGGGCAAGGGAATGAAGAAATCCACTCGCTCCCTTGTCGGACTTTTCAGGCCAAAGTCTGTGATTGGAGTACCGGCTGCCGACTCTGCTGTGCCTGAAGCGAGCGTTGGTGAAGTCTCTATGGTGAACGTGGAGGCCGAGCGACAGAGAGTTAATGTCAACAATGTTTCAAAGGAAGACAATAGCAGCGGTACAGGATTCCAGAAGCTTGAGCTAAACTTACTCGATGCTGCCAATGCGCCTTCTGCAGGAGCATCTGGCACCACTGACAATGTTTCTGTCGGCTCGGATTCTGCGCAAAGAAAGAGTATGCTCAGCGGTGACAAAGAGCGTGCCGAGGTTCTTGCAGCGGTGAAGAAGGGTATCCTCAAACGTAAGTATCTGTGCCATTCAATTGTAGTCAATGTGCTAACTGTATAAGGCTCTGGCACAGATTCAGGCAGCTCATCTCCAGTCGTTCAACCAGCAGACAGCAAGGCATTGAATTTGAACTTTGGTCTTCCACAAATCCCACATGTCGATGATTCTCCGCAATCATCCGCGCCAAGCACACCCAATGATGATGCTCAAGGACATAGAAGAACTGGATCAGTGACCCTCAGTGGCGAGGACTATTTCATGTCTGCATTAAACTTCACTAGCAACGCGAAAAGTGTTACAGTGACACCAACTGCAAAGCGTAATATCTCATGGAAGAATACCACCAATTATCACGATACTTGGGCAAGCTCCGAGTATGACCGACGAGGTGAGATTGCAACCTGCAATCGTCTGACTCCAATGCTTGCGCAACAAATCAAGGAAGAGCTCAACACATTCAAGATGGCAAGTGTTTCCATGTTCTCCTTGCTATTCATAGCCGTAACTAATATTCTATAGGAAATGGAAGTGCATGAGAATTCCAAGATATATACACACTTTTTCTAATGATACAACACGACTACGACATATCGTACGGTCCATGAGACCTATCTCCATCGCAAGACTTGTTCAGCATCCAGCAAATGGTCTAGTTCAGACTTACATTTTCCACACAAATCATCACGGCGTTAGCAAGTTTTCCACGGGCATTTTCTAGGTGTAGGCGTTTTGAGCACATTTGAGCGACATTGCGTGCATTGAGAGTTTTTATTTATCCCGTTTTCGAAAAACTGGAGGAGGAAGTTGGAAGTAAGGGAAGGCCTCACGCACCCCTCTCTTCGGATACAAGGTACGGCACTGTACACACGGCACACGGTCTTCGTTGGATCCACGGCACAGCGAGGGGCAAACTACTCTGGCATCTTCTTGTTGAGGCTGATTGTGTCTGTCTTTTGTTTTCTACTCGTGTTTCCGGAAGAAGTCTTGTCTTGATAACATCTGAGCGCAGAGCTTTTTCCCTTTTTTCTTTTGCTTTTTTGTCGGGCTGTTGTTTGGTTTCCGAGTGTCTCGTTCGATTGGATGGCACGAGGGTGACTAGATTTTTTTCTGCAGGAAGAGAAGAGAGATGCAGGGAGGAGAGGCATAGCGAGCGTGGATTCTGACAATGCGAGCGAGCATGAGAGGGAGAGAGGGGGAGTGCATGATGCGTGGCGTGCGGTAATCTTTGAGTTCGGCAGGTTAGAGCGAGCGAGTGAGTGATCTGGGAATTCGGATGGTTCTTGAGAGGTTCTCTTGTTGATGTCTTTTCGCGCTCTGGTTTGATTTGACGTGTGATGTGTGATGTAATATGATGTGATTTGGCTCCCGTGACTGACCGCAATAGCGCCAGTATTGTGCTGGGTCTTCTCGAACTCCTTGCCCATCCAGATCTTCCTCCCTGTCTGGTGGTCTATACGCTGGGACGGGCGGGCCGTGCTCACCAGGTAGTGACGCCGTCCAACCTACGCTACTGTGCTGAGGATCCTCGTTCTAAGCTAGTGTGCTCTATAGAGTGTCCTATGTCGTCCCATTCTATCATATCCTGTTAGAGGAATATTTGAGGAGTATCTGATTCTGAGAGGTCTAGATATTTGTTTGCAGGAAAATAGAAGGTAAAGACGGCTGCTAACGGAAAGGCTTTCATCAGTGGAGAAAGTTCATTGATGGAGGAATCTACACTGGTATAGGAGCCTACACCACTACTAGCAGGAATCTTCATTGATGTAGGAACCTATACTGGTATAGGAGCCTACACCATCATAGCTCCGCTGTCAACAGAGGATACACTGATAGCATAGGATCTTACATGACGAGATTGTACGTTTCCAAAATGAATTTCCAAAATATTTATTTTGTTTTGGTATTTTCTGGCACTGAATGTGTGCCCCCGCCACAACACACATATGAAGGTGCTGATGCTTAAAGTTTGTGTTCAATGGGAAGAGAACTGGATACTTAGGAGATGGAGAGGAGACTTTATAGTGGTCTGCTTTGTTCACTGAACTCTGCCAAGACGGCAGAAGGGAAGCAGAAGGGAATGCAATCACGTGATAAGACCATAGTGGTGCACGTGATTCCAAGTCCTGTGCGATTTCAAACTTCAAAGCTCGAGATTTGGAGATGGGGACTCGAGTCATGAAATGGAACCCACGAAGGTGAACTGGCAACACTGGCAACACTGGCAACACTGAGAGAGAGCAGCTAATTGGGCGCATTCTCTCTTAGGAAAGCATTTGCATCCCGAGAGAAGCTGTTGATGTATACCAATTGCTGGTGAAGGCATTTGCATGTACAATGATTTCAGATTTTCGTACAGCAAGACAAAATCCATTATACCCTCAAGATAAAGATATGCATAGATTGTTCCATCATCCATGAATTGCGGTGCCATGCCACATGCCACACACCACACGTGATGAAGGCGGCTGAACCGTGCCGTCATTGCTTCCCCGCAAAAGACGTCAGGAACCATGCGATGCGATGCGACGCGACGCGACGGCAAGCATCTTAGCAGATAAGCTTCCAAGCCGCACTAGCATCTTTGAGGGGACAGGACAGAGGAGAGAAGATGCCGAAATTCCTGTGGTCCTGCTGCAGGTAATGCCCTCCCAAAGAGGGGTGGGAAGTTGCTTAAAATGGGCAATTTGAGTCGCATAGTCCCGGGCAAGCCTCCGTCGGAGTCTGGAGACCATTCTGATGTTCTGTGGTTGAGATATCATCAATAGGGCCTTCATGGCATTCGAGATGTCTTGATTGATGTTCTCGCCTGAATCGGGTTGTCCTGTGATGAATCGCCTTGGTGTTGACGCTAATTCCAGCACTAGCGCCAAATGTCCATAAGCGAGGGAGGAGAGGGAGAGGCACCGAACGCGACAATGCGCAACAAGAGAGCAGGAGGCGAACGAGCCATCAATACAATGCAATACAATACAATATACATAACACAATACGGCGTCCTTACCATTGTTGACGATTGAGGCCTCACTACAATTGTCGCCACTTGACTGGTCCTCATCAGGACTTCATATCAGACGAATTCCAGCCAGATGGACCTTCGTTATTGACTCAAGATTTCAACATTTCACATTTCAGACAAAGCGCCGAGGAAATCCATCACAGATCAAACGTTTCGGAACTCCAGATTATAGACTCTATACACTGCATATTTGCTGCATTTACAAAGCGAAAAGGTAACTATCTCAGGCCAATTCCAGGGCCTTCTCAACAGTGATGGCCTTCTAATTCGTACGGTGCTAGTTATCTGCGATGCTTCTCTGTTGACGCTGCATCGAATCTATTCCCGAAGTTCGCCTTCCATCAACTGGGCAACGAAGCATATACCCACCATAACCCTCGTTTGAATCTTTCCTGCCCAACATGCCTGTGAAGCGCAAGCTCGAGACCTTCGACCCGAACAAGTCGGACTCCAACGACGATGACTATGAGTCCGCACCCGACCGTTCTCGCAGAACTGGGCGCAAGTCGGTGGGCAAGTCGAAATCAAGGTCGAAGGGCGCACCAAAATCGAAGAAGAAACGGACGAGATATCGTGGCTCCGACATTAGCGGCGATGATCTTAGTGACGACAGTCTTCTGGAGGATTCCTTCCATGACGACGACGATGAGGAGGAGCCTGAGCGAGATCCAAAGACGGGAAGACCTGTGCGGGGCGCGAAGAAAGAGAAACACTATGAAGAACCCAGCGAAAGCGATATCGAAGAAGAGGAAGAGTCTGGAGATAGCGATGACGCGGAAATACTTGCATCAAAGCGAGAAAAGAAGCCACACCAGAAGATTGTAAAGCTCAAGCTCACCCTCAACCGCAGCACCCCGCCACCTGTGGTTCGCAGCACCAGAGCTGGTAGTATGGCTCGCAGCGCAAAGGGAACGAGCGTGGAGCCCACAGGTGTGAACCGACTTCGAAGAAATACCAGAGCCCACACGGAAGAGATTGACGAGCCACTCATTGCCCTGTCAGGGTCTGGTCGCCACGCAGTCGTCCAAGGCTCTGTAAGCCCAGAAAATGAAGCTATTCGGGCAAGAGCGACTCGAGGTAGCAAAGGTTTGAAGAAGCCTGGTGCATCCATCATCGTCGAAGCGTCACACGAGTCAACTTCATTTGAGGAGGTCACACATCACGATGATGATGCTATGGACATCGAAACTGCGGAAGTAGCCAAAGATGAGGAGATCGAGATCCATGACAGCAATGAGACAAAGGAAGATGATTCTGAGCGTGATGAGCTTGCCGGCGACCACCCACCAGAGCAAGAAGTAACAGCTGGTGATGCTGCCGATGATGATGATGAGGATGACGATATGCCAGTCCTGCGGACTCGTACTGCCCGGGCAAGTGTATCAGAACCTACAATCAACGTGGCAGAAAAGCCTGCGGAGGAGGAAGATGATGATGTTCCAACGGGAAGACGTAGTTTGAGGAAAAGAAATGTACCCAAAAAGGTCGGCGTTGAACAAAGCAGTGATTTCGAACCTAATGACGAGTCTGAGGCAGAAGAGCTTTCAGGGTCCGATGCTTCTCCCAAGAAAGCGAAAGGAAGTACTGATACTGATTCTTCACCTGGCCGTCGAGGAAGAGGATCCCAGCGTGGTGGCAAGTCAAAGAGTGATCGCGGCTCTCGCAGAAGAGGCAGCGACACCGATGATGAAGCTGAACTTGATCCAGATGAGCTTCTTGAGGAAGCTTTGGAGCTCAAAGGTAATAGTCGCCGCCGGGCACGACCAAGGAGAGATCCCGAGATTCTGTATGAGCCGATCGGGAGACGTGAGCGCAAGCGTGTCGATTATACAATCAAGCCTATGGATCAGATCTATGCAGCTGATGAGGATGCTGAAGATGCGGCGCCTGCACCCTCTCGTGGAGGTGCTAGACGTGCTGGCGGAAGCCAATCGAAGTGGGAACGCAGCCTTCATACAACGTATGGCCCGTTTGGCGGTGGCGGAGGTCCAACACCAGTCACTGGCCCTGGCCCTTGGGGTACTGGTGCTGCTGGAGGCGTCGATTCTGATAGCAGTGATGAAGAGAACATGGCTCGTCCAAATGTCAATGGCAACGTTGGCATGACGCCGACGTCTGCCATGCCTGGCGGCTTACTCCCAGGAATTACTCAGACCAACCCTATGGACCCGATTACTGCTGTTGGTGGCACTCCAGCCAATCTTGGCAAGATCAAGAGCCAAAAGGCTTTGGCTGATGCCGATCCACTCGGCGTTGATCAAAATGTCGACTTCAGCAAGGTTGGCGGTTTGGCAGGCCATATCGACCAACTCAAGGAAATGGTCCAGATGCCACTGCTCTATCCAGAACTCTTCCTCAAGTTTCACGTTACACCGCCTCGTGGTGTTCTTTTTCATGGCCCTCCCGGTACTGGTAAGACTCTTCTTGCCAGAGCTCTCGCAGCAAGTGTTGGTTCTGGTGGCCGAAAGATCACTTTCTACATGAGGAAGGGTGCCGATGCCCTTAGCAAGTGGGTTGGTGAAGCTGAACGACAACTCCGACTTTTATTCGAAGAAGCGAGGAAGACTCAGCCGAGTATCATCTTTTTCGATGAGATCGATGGTCTTGCACCTGTCCGATCTAGCAAGCAGGAACAGATTCATGCTTCCATTGTTTCTACTCTCCTTGCACTCATGGACGGTATGGATGGTCGAGGACAGGTCATCGTTATTGGTGCCACCAATAGGCCCGATAACATCGATCCTGCTCTTAGGAGACCTGGTCGTTTCGATCGCGAGTTCTACTTCCCTTTGCCGGATATCGAAGGCCGTCGATCTATCATCGACATCCACACCAGGGACTGGGGCATTGATGATAAGTTCAAGGACAGTCTGGCCCATATCACGAAAGGCTATGGAGGTGCCGATCTTCGTGCTCTGTGTACTGAAGCTGCCCTAAATGCCATTCAACGCACATATCCACAGATCTATTCTTCGAACGACAAGCTCATTGTTGATCCGGATAAGATCAAGATTACTGCCAAGGACTTTATGCTTTCAATCAAGAAGATGATTCCATCTTCTGAGCGTGCCACGTCTTCTGGCGCTGCACCATTACCCAAGGTTGTCGAGCCCCTTCTCAAGGATCAGCTCAAGTCCATCGAAGGCATTCTCGATGGGCTTATTCCTATGAAGAAAAAGACTACTGCTCTTCAAGAAGCGATGTATGAGCAATACGACGATGCCGACCAAGGGTTTGGTCGCGAGACTCTCCATCAAGATTTTGAGAAGTCCAGAGTCTTCCGACCAAGACTGCTCATTGGAGGCGAGCCAGGCATGGGACAGACATATATTGGCTCTGCATTGTTGAATCATTTCGAGGGACTTCATGTACAAAATTTTGATCTACCTACTATCTACAGCGACTCTGCACGATCTGCCGAGACTGCCATTGTTCAGCTTTTTGCGGAAGTCAAGCGTCACAAGCCGAGTGTTATCTACCTTCCTGGCATTGATACTTGGTACCATACACTAAGCGAGTCGGCTATCACGACATTCCTGGGTCTTCTTCGTGGCATTCCTCCTACTGATCCGGTTATGGTTCTCGGTATCTGTGACTCGGAGCCAGATAAGGCCAGCCAGGATATGTTGCGCGATCTGTTTGGGTTTTCCAAGAAGAACCGCTTCCTCATCACTCGTCCTACTAGGGTAAGTCTATTCATTCTATCAAGTTTCACACCATGCTAATATTATCCAGGAAAATCGTGAGGAGTTCTTCAAGAATATCATCGAGTATATTAAGAAGCAACCAAGAGACTTTCCTGATCCAGTCAATCGGAAATTGCGCAAGCTGGAGACTCTCGAAATCGCGCCACCCCCTCCACCTCGCGTACCAACGCGGGAGGAGATTAAGGCGCTGAAGCAACGCGATCATCAAACCCTCAATGCTCTGAAAGTAATGATCCAACCTATCATGGATCAGATTCAGAAGAAATACCGAAAGTTCCGCAACCCAGTAGTTCCACAAAGTGTAATTCAATATCTCTTCGACGAGCAAGAGGAAAATTATGTCCGTCCTGATGTTGTTCAATTCCGTCCGTACGAACTTGACAAGGATAAAGATGGTGTTCCAGGTCTCAGAGACAATGCTACCGGGAAATTTCTCTACAACCTCGAGACGACAATGATCGAAGAGCGTCTATCGAATGGATATTATACCCGACCGAAGGATTTTGTCGCTGATATACGCTCGCTGGCGAAGGACGCAAAAAACGTTGGTGACAGGGAGCGCGCATTGAAGGCGAATGAGCTGCTTGCAAATGTCGAAGTAGACGTCGCACTCATCGAAGCCAATCCAGCCATGGCCGATTGCGAGAACGTGTATCAACGCCAACTCCAGCGGACCAAGGAAAAGGAAGAGAAACGCCGGAAGAGAGCAGAAGCGGACGCCCGATTAGTCGGTTCAGACATCCCCGCCGATCAGAACGAACAGCCGGAGGATGGTCCTGTGATTCTCGGCGAGCCACTACCAAAGACTCGCCCTGGTCTCTTTGAGTCGTACAGCACGCCGACGTCATTATCAAATGGCCACGCCACGAATTCTTCGCATTCGCTGGAAAGCCAACAGCGTCTCAGCAACGGCTCCTCGATCCCTAGCACGCGCCACAGCGGCGAAGACGTGCACATGGGCGGCACTGACTCGCCCTCGCAACTAGACTCACAGACCATGCCACCACCACCGCCAACAACAACCGGCGCGAACCTCTTTTCCCGTAGCCGGAACACACAACCGTCGAATGTCACAGGCATCAGCACGCAACTGAGCCAAATCAGCCAGCGCAGCGCCTTTCAGAGTATCCCGCACGACGTATCGCCCAACGCACTAATCAACGACGCCTCGACGACCACATCAGGGAAGAAAACGTCCGACCCGTCGAACCGCTCCTCGGGCGATGCGTCGACGCAAATCACAAACGGCCGCGAGCTGAGCCAGTTCTTCAGTCCGCCGGCGGGGGCGCGCGAGGACGGCGACAGCCAGCTGCCCGACACGCAGAGCCAGGAATTGTGGATGCACTCGCAGGCGCATCTCCCCGCCCTGCAGAGCACGCCGACGTCGCAGGCTCAGGCGGGCGCCGGCGGGCCGACGTTCCCGAGCACGCATGTGGGCAGCGACAATGATCTTGCGTCGACGGCCGGGGTTCCGAGCCAGGGCGGGGACGGGACGCAGATGAGCAGCCAGAAGGACACGATTGTGGACGAGGGGTATCTGAGGGAGCTGCTGGAGCTCTTTGTGGGCAGGACGAACGCGTGGACGGTCGAGGAGCTGGAGATGGTGTACAGGGAGTGCATGGAGTGTCTGTGGAGGAATCGGGGGGAGTGGAATCGCAGCCGCGTGGGCGCGGACGTCGCGAGTGTGTTTGGAGAGGCGGTGGGGGAGGTGGAGAGCGCGAGGGCGTTGGCGCGGTTTGAGGATAGCGAATGAAGGGGGGGAGGGGGTGTAATGATTATGGAATGCTTTGGGCGGGCGAGCGAGGCGGACTGGGATGGGTTCATATGATGTTTTATTTGGCGTGTGCGGGCGTTAGAGCGGAGCGGACCACGCGCGGCCTGCACGGTTGGCTGGCTGGATTGATTGATTTGTATATATGCATATGGTATGGAATGGATATGCTGGATAGATTCGGGTTTGTATCAGACAATCAGATTCATCAGAATGGAAAGAATATAGAGACATAATTCAGCATACATGCATGCAAGCATTCGACAGTGTCGAAGCGGTGGAGCATCAAGCGTTAAATATCTCTTGCGTTGGTATGTGTGTATATATATATGTATATATCTATCTATCGTATCATCTGCGCGTTGCCTAGTGGAGTATCTTGTCATCAAATGTCCTTCCGTTCCCTCAACCAGACCGTGAAACGCCGCGCCATGCCATCATATCATGCTATGTATGTCCCTTATCAACATATCCAACACCGAGCTCCTTTCTACACGTTCGGCGACAGGAGATCGGACTTCACACATCGCTCGACCTGTTGTTCTGTGTCAGCTCCTCTTTGCACCCAGCCATCTCTTCTCACAGACCACGGTAGCGGAAAAATGGGACACTCACATCGTCAATGCTCGCCTGCAAGAACTTCCTCGCCTCGAGTCCCGCCCACACCTTCAACATGCTAAAGTCGCCCTGCCTGATCATCCCAGTCCCACTCTGCGCGCCCAGCTGCCGCAGGATCGGCAGCGCGCTGGACAACAAATCGATGTCCGGGTTGAGCTGGCGTCCAATGCCCTCGAGGAGCAGGATCGAGATGACGACATTGACAAAATCCCCCTCCATGCGCACGTGGTGCAGGCGCACCATGCTCAGCACCTCGCTGAGGATATCGCCGATCTTCATGTTCCCCAGCGCCAGCGTCCGCGATTTGACGCCCAGCACCAGGTGCTGCATCTTCAAGGCGAAGACCTCCTGGTCGCGCACGGCGTCGGGCTGGCGGCAGCGCTCGCACATCAGGTGCCCCGCGCGGTAGCCGTCGAACTCGGCGACGGCCTTGAAGAGGTCGAGGAAGTTGCGGCGGTTGGTCGCGTTGAGCTCCGTCACGAGGCCCGTGTCGATGAAGATCAGCTGCGGCCGGTAGCCCTCGGCGTCGATGGCGGCCAGCTCGGCGACCCAGCCCGTCTTGTCCTTCTGCTGCCGGAAGGGGCGGAGGCGCGCCAGCACGGTCTCGGTGGCGTCGGGCTGCCGCACGGGCAGGGAGTCGGGGGGGTTGGAGAAGGGCAGGTGAGGCTTCGAGGACTGGTAGAAGCGCACCATGATGTTTCCCGGGTGCAGGTCCGCGTGCACGAAGTTGTCGATCAGGAGCATGCGCAGAAAGGCGTCGAGCCCCTCGTTTGCGAGGTCGGCCTGGAAGACGCCGCCGCCGTACTCCATGAAGTCCGCGAGCGGGATGCCCTGCGCGAACTCCTCGACGAGGACCTGCCGTGTCGTGAAGGCGGTGTAGGGGTAGGGGAACGAGGCGGTGGTGCGGGAGGCGAAGTGCCGCCGGAAGAGGAGAAGGTTGGTGGCTTCGATGCGGAGATCGAGCTGGAGGCGCATCATGGAGGCGAATTGGGAGACTTCGTTTGGGAGGGAGAGCCATTCGATGGTGGGGATTACGTTGAGGATGGAGGCAAAGAAGCCCATGATGCGTAGGTCGCGACGGACGAGGCGCTCGATGCCGGGATGCAGGACTTTGATCGCGACATAGCTCGAGGGGACGCGCTGCGGGGTGCGCTTGATGAGGGTTTCGACGTTTTTGCGGAAGCCGTAGCGCTTGGATCCATCGAGCAGCTCTGGATCCCCTGGCACGGCGAGGTCGGGTTTCAGTTTCGCCTTGTAGACTTGTGCGATGGCGCCCACGCCGAGGGGCTCCTCGTCGAATTCTTCGAAGATGTGTTCGAAGGGACGGTTGTCGAAGGCGCGGCTGATGATGCGCTTTGTGGCCTGGAGGGAGTGGGCGGGGGCGTGGGAGTGGAGTTGGGACATTATTTCGCACATTTGAGTTGGGAAGATGTCGGAGCGGGTGGCAGCCCATTGACCTAGCTGGGAAATGTTAGAGAGAAGCTTCACAGTCGTACGACGGAGTATGGTATGTACCTTGATGAAAGCTGGTCCGGCACGCTCCATAGATCTCACGAGAAATCTATACCACCACAGCGTCCCGGACCTCTCGTTATCCTGCTCGGGATCCCTGCGACCAATCCATATAGCAGGTACTCCCACTACGAGTGGGACGAATATGAGAACCAAATGCACGAATCTGATGCCTGTACATAATGGTTCCCAAATGTATAAATCCAGAAAAAATACTATGGTGTGTCCAACTCTCGACAATCCCACATCATCGTCAGACAGTCTATTCTCTAACTCATCCCGCGAAGCCGCCAACATCCGACCCTCCACCGTGTTCTCTGTGCCCTCATTGTCTTTCTCGGAGAGCTGTACAAAAGCTGCTGGTGTAAGGGCCGCTGCTGCCCACAAGATTTTTCGACCGTGGCTTGTAGGTCTGGAGAATTGGCATCTCACGCCTGAGAAGCGGTTTGGGACGAATCGGAAGTTGCGTATTGATGCTTGAAGACTCGACGGTTTTAATCGAGGTATGCTTCCACGAAGACATAGTCGTCCAAATGTGAAGACGGACCCCATCTCCGCACGAAGATGATGGCCTTGACCAAATCAATAGGAGATGGTTATCGATGCTCCATGAATGGTGAGCTGCAATGGGCTTTTGGTGTTGTCGGCCTGCGCAATCGAGAATCGAGGCCGACGCCGAAGCCGTGACGTCAGGTATAAGATTGAATTGAAGTGCCTGAGGCCGAATGCGGTTCCTGATCCAGTCTTAGAATATCAATATCATATTGAGGATATGACATGAGAGCTAATTAGAATTATCTTTGTAAATCCTTTTCGGAGATTGGGCATTGGCACGTACTTGTGAAGTTTGCATGTGGTGTCGAGCATCTCTCACAGCCTTCACAGCCTCGTCAGGGGAGGAACTTCCGAACCATTCCGGAAATGGTAGCGGAAATGGTAGCGGAAATCGCAGAATTTATTTCTGGCTGCCTCGACTCTCATCTCTTGTGGTTGAGTTGTTGATGACGTGCCGATAATATATAATATATCAACATTCTTTTGGCGATCCTGCTTCTTCAAAGCCCATAATACACCGTCGTCTAATACCCTTTTAATTCACGACAGCAAAGATGGGATGGTTCTGGGCTGATCAAACGCCTGCGGCTGCATCGGGAGCAGCACCTCATCCCATGCCCAGAGATAAAAGCCGCTCGCCACCGGTATGTGTTGCAGGCATCGAATATCCATTATATCTTGCTAATATCCACTGTAGCCAGAATGCCCCATGCACCAGAAGACCGCCGATGCTCTCAAGCCAGCCCCAGCGCCAAAGCAAGAGTCCGCCTGCCCCTACACACCTCCATCTGCCAGTGCATCATCAGCTCCATCAGAAGCCCCACAGAACAGCACAGCATCCAAATTCGCGAAATACAACCCTCTGAACTACATGTTCTCCGACATCTCCCAGGAACGCGCGAAGAACCAGACGCTCGCGCTCCCCACCGACCGTGAGCCATCCACCATCCCGAAGGGCGCCGGCGAGGGCAACTGGGAATATCCATCGCCGCAACAGATGTACAATGCACTACTACGCAAAGGATATCATGATACCGACCCTGCGCATGTCCCGAGCATGGTCTCGGTGCACAATTTCTTGAACGAGGGCGCGTGGAACGAGGTCAGAGTCTGGGAAGGGCTGTTCGCGAGAGGTTTGGGAGAGGGCTGGAAGCACTGCAAGAGAGGAGAGCAGGGAATTGCGGAGAGCGGCGTGGCAGAGGAGGCGGATCCGAAGTTGATGAGATTCAAAGGGAGGCCGAAGGAAATGACGCCCAAGGCGGCGATGGTGCAATTTTTGGGAAGCATATACCCTAGCAAATTCAAGTAAGCATAAAGGCGAAACAAAATGCTGAATACCTTTACTGACAACTACATTAGGACTGCGCCACCATTTGATCGTCACGATTGGTATGTGGAGAGGAAGGTCGGTGATACAGTCAAGGAGGTCAGATACGTCATTGATTACTACGACGCACCCGACGACGAGAACGGAGAGCCCGTGTTCTTTCTTGATGTTAGGCCTGCGATTGATAGTCCGACTCTCGCTCTCGAGCGGGTGATGCGGTGGGGTGGAGATTTCTGGTACAGGGCGTCAGGAACGGAAGCCCGCGAAGCAGCAAGGGCTGAGAGGAATAAATAAGAGGAACGATTCGAGCAAGAGGCCTCTTTTTGGAGTATTGGATCATTTTGGCCGTGTTTGGGGTTAAAGCTATGGGTAATGACGGAGGACGATAAGCTGTATAAAAGTGTGCCTGTGCCTGACGATGGGGATTGAATCTCTTCTCACGATGATACTTAGGTGGACAAGGAAGGGTGTTGGTTGAAGCAGATACTGTTCATCAATATGATTCTTCTGTGCTTATTGTGATCATCATCTTTTTGGGTGCCTTTCTTAGAAGTCTGTTGATAATGGGTACAGGAGATGCCGAGAATGAGCAGTGGGGTTGAAGTATGCCGAGGCTGTTCTCGATGTCGTCGGTACCTAGGAGCGAGCTTGATTACAATTCTAGCTTGATTACAATTCTAGCAGACTTGATGACCAAGCGGCCTTGCCATCTAATTCCTTTATATTTATTCCTCTGTGAAATTCAATAAACACATCACAAGCCTTTATCTCGCAATTGTATATCACATTGTTAACTCGGAAATTTTTCTCACTATGGCTGTTGAACTTGTGGCCATCATCTTTCCCAAGGCTGACAAAGTCGATAGAGTAAGTCCATAGGCCATTATCGAAGCCCTTCTTGACCATCCTAGCCCTCATCCAGTCATCCTTTGATGAAGTTCAACTCTGAGAGATTATTTAGGTCGTAGAACTCCTCAGCAATCACGCCAAATGGGTCGAAGCCAATGAGCCAAATACGCTCAAGTATGAGCTGAAGCGTGAGATCAACAAGAAGACGGGAGCCGATGAGCTGGTCATGCTCGAGAGGTAGTCTCAACCCAGTTCCTTGCCAGCTCTTTCCAGCCATACTGACATCGCCAGCTATGTCGACATGGAGGCCATAAAAGCCCACGGAGGAACGAAGGAGTTCCAGGCATTTGAAAAGACGGTGAAGGAGGAGGACCTTGTGGCAGCGCCTATGCAGCTTAAGTTCGTGAAACATGTCGCCGGCTTCTCGAGGCTTTAAAGATGACGACATAGGTCCTCGAAAGACGCCGGAGCGGGCACATGATGGGATTCTGTATAGCTGCTGGGAGAAAATGGAGACAATCACAGCGCTGAGCCGCTTTTACCTTACTAACAGTGATTTGAACTGTTCCAGTGTGCTTCCGATATTTCACGATTGCTCCTTGAGTCCAATTCCTCTTCTTTTATGACGTGCAATAAATCTCAATTCGTTTGTTTACTATTTCATGCTCTTAGCAACTCGCGCTTTCCCAGTCAAATCTGAAGAGCTTCATCTTCCACTTTTCTTTTCCATACCTGATTTCTTCATTGAATACACTTATTATACTGTACCCGGCCTTTCTTCCTTTTTATTCTATAAGCTCCTCGCCCTTGTCATTACAAACTGAGAGACTAGGGGGAGCAATTCAGAGAGCCATCGACATCAACACCACCATCCAGTCATACTTCTACGCATTCTCAGGGTGTTGGTAATGTTGCCCAGCCGTCCCGTGTGTCAATGTCAGACGATATCAAAGAACAATCTCAAATAGAGCTCTTAGGAAATTTGAAAAGTCTCCAGCAACAGACAGCCACGTCGATGATGACTCCGCCTCTCAGATAGCTCAGACATAAAAGAATTACCAGGAAAGATATCGATCAGACCCCAAAAAGTGTCACCGTCCCCGCAAAGAGCCTTCGTGCAATAGAAGCAAAGCTCGAAGATGCCTTTCTTTGCATTGAGAATTGGTATGGCTAGGCTAGGAACTGCGACTGATGCTTTGCTATTGGAAAATAGTTTCGATCGAAATTACGAGATGTGGTCTTTTACAAAACGGATGATGAGGCGTCTGGAGATGATGAAGAAGATACCCGACCGCTTGCCATCCGAAATCTTTCAGCTTGGGATTACTCTTCATTCCCTCTTAGTCCTGGTCTTAGTCCTGCCCCATCGCCAGATGGAGGTCAGATCGTTCTTGTCTACAATGGGCCACCGAGGATTCTTGAAATTGCATGTGGGGATGGTTCATGGTGTTTAGCACTATGGAACATCACGAAGATTGGATCATTGAAGGGATTAATAATGCCGATCATTGGACAGAAAAACATCCAGAATTGATCTTTCGGTAAGAAGGCCGACCTAAATATGCATATTAATTAACAATGTTCTAGGGATTTTATCTTGCCTCTCGCTGCCAGTGATTCTGCTATACTTTCCCCACCAACAGATTACTTCAAGGGGCTTTCTCTCACTCAAGAGCATCCAGAGTTCACTGTTCGCAATCTCAATTCACTTTTGGCACATGAAGAACCTATCTCACACAATCTCTACACGCTGATCCGCGGTCGAGATATATTTGACCGCATTGAAAGCTACAAAAAGTTTCTTGATGATGTTCGTCTCATTCTCCAGCCCGATGGAGTAGTGCAGTTTGTAGAGCTTGACCCCAAGACCAAGAATGGAAGTCATTGGCGAAGAAGACAGAAAAACTAAGAGAAAGAATAGCAGCAGCTGGCATAGCAGTGGCGCTGAAATAGACTGGACAGACAAGATAGAGGACCGATTTAATAATCCAATTGACGATGAGTTTGCCACCCTTGCGACAACTGTCCCACAGTGGAGCAGCAGAGTAGAGGAACGTCTAAAGGCAACGTTGCGTCCAAAAGATGGTGTTCCAGCGGCGCATTTGAAATCATGGCTAGAAGGCGCAGGGTAAGCTTTTCCAACTTTTATCTGGACCAGAAGTTAACATAATAGTTTCTGGGATATGAAGCAGAGCGTCTTTCGACTCCAAGTCAGTGGCGATACCATAGGCGGTCAGCGTCTTTTGCAGACTTTGCTGGATCAGATAGAGATCTAGAACGGGATTCCATTGGTAAATATGTCTAATTCGTGCTGAAGGCGATATCTAACGAAGGATTAGCTCGCGAAGGAACTCCCGCAGACCACTCGGGATACGCTCGCCTCTGGGGAGTTCTTGCTCAATCTACACATCGTGACAGGTCGCAAGCCAAAATATCCGCGTCCCGGCGACCTACTGGTGGATGGGACTCGTCAGGAGATGACGAGCTCCAAGTATGACGCTATGGCGAGGCTTAACGATGCTAAGAGCAACCAATGGAAGCGCTTCGATCTTGATGGCAAGCTGAAATGTATGATGAAGAGCTTGAGTGCGATGACTGGCGGCGGGAGCACGACAGCGTGCGGCGGAAGTCCTGTCAAAGAGAAGGAGGGGCCGTCCGGTAGGGAGACTGAAAATAGTGAGGCTGCTCTGGGAAGTGGGAGTGCTGAGTGAAGAGAGAGGTGCTTCGGGTGGGATGACGGGATCATCGGGGCCTAGTCTATAGGGAGAGATATGACGGTTTGCCATACCGGCAGAGTGGAATTATGGAAATCTTTTGAGATATTCGACCCGTCTTCTCCAATCAACGTCGAATCTTTCGCACGATGTTGATCACAATTCCATATACACAAAACCTCAACTTCTTCTACCTTCCATCCTTCCCGTTCCTTACCATCCCTATTTCCTATTTCCATCCCACTGCCTACCAATCCAGCGAATTCCACGCTTTCACAGGCTTCAAGATAAAGTAGCCAAGATCCAATCGTCCTTCTGCGGTAACCTTGGGCGCGTATCCCTCTTCGCCTTCTCCTCTTCCTCACCCTCGCTCGCCTATCCATCTCTCTCCTCCAGCGGCTTACGGCAATCGAAAACGAGGCCGAAGACTAGTTTCTCTTCTTCTTCGATAGTATATTCTCTAGAGACCTCACGTAAGGGATTAAAGACTGCAACTTTGGGGGGATCAGCGGTAGCGGCTTGTTTACGCCGTGCTCGCACTGTTGTTTGTCAGTCTAAAGGAAAGGCAGAAAGGGAAAAAGAAACGAGGAATAAGGACCCGCACAATCCCTTCGCCTTCACAGTAAAGCGACACACAGACGTGAAGTTGCTTCTTCTTCATCTCCCTTGCCGTCTTTTCCATCGGCTTTACAAATATCTAAATTTCCGGTTGTTGAGATGGCTGGATCAGCTTGCTGTGCGGCATGTGCTGCAAGATTAGAGGCAGCTACTGTTATGGTTGCGATTCTGATGGTGGTTGTGGTGACGATGATATTGATGATATTGCTGTGACGTGGAGAAGATACTCCCAGGGAAGGAGGGAGAGTTGGGGTTGTAGGCTTAGAATCTGAGTCTGGTTCACTCAGTACTTGTAGCATTCGATGGAGAGGCGATGCTGGCGGCTAGGACGGTGTGGATGAGAGAATCTGTGATGGGAGCAATTGACCTTTATCTAAGCAGAGCGAAGGTGATAGAAAGAGATGTAAAAGGAAATAAATAGGGATTGGGAGGTGACTTAATGGTTCTCGGCATTTTTCATAGGAGTGTGGAGGAGCATCATCAGGTAGATAAAGACTGAGGATAATTGTGGTCAGAAAATGGCAAATGGGAGATCAGGAGGTGGTTGAGAATTCTCCGAGGCACTGCGCAAGGACAGATTGGGGATTCACCCCCAGATCCAAGACCATGACGATTATAGTTTATCATCAACAGCGAAAGGCTGAAGGCGGAAGGATAAGAGAAGATAGTTTGGAGATGTCAGAGACACTTCATAGGAGGAGCTCGAGGCATCACCGACATGATGAGAAGCACAAATAGGCACAGAAGGACGAGAGTTATCATAATCTCATTAAATGATTAATAGCAGAAACAAGAACTAAGAAAGCTGCAATATAGTCCAGCACTCTCAAACATGCTGTGCAATTTGTCTGAGGGCAAAGGGGAGAGATCAAGATACGAAAAGAATGAACGGAGAATCTTGCAAGACAAAAAGACCATCTTGGTGCTTGGCCACCGGCTTGCTTTAGGGTTGAAATTGTGCTTACCAATAACATTAGAGGACATCAGCAAGTATCCGATTTGTAGGAGTCAACATTTGAGTCAGGTGTCAACATTTGAGTGAGTGAGGTGATTCGTGAACGCTATTCCTGTCCAGTGGTTGCTACGACGATGGCAAGCTGATGACAATCTGTTATCACCCACACTTGATTAGGACAGCGAACATCCTCAATCCGACAGGGTAATCACAAATTATGCAAAGCCCCAACTTCAGTTCCGTTACCGTTGCAAAGATCTGGATATAAAGAACTATGCAGCGCCTCCTCTCTTCCTATTCTCACGTTGTCTTACTTCTTTCTTCACCTCCTTCCGTCGCTTCTTCCACGCCCGATTCGTATCCCCTCTATGCTCATAAAACCACTTCTGGAAATCCTGACTCGGATCCGTCTCCTCCTTTCCCTTCTGCTCTCCCTCAGCTTCTGTTTTTTCAGCTTTCGCCACAACATCGCCCTTCCTGGTCGGACTACTATGTTGAATTCCCACCCCATATTCCTCCTCCTCGTCCTCCTCGTGGGCCGGCCAGCTTAAATGCCCTTTCAGCGGGTGTGCCGTATCCGGTGTAGGCGCCGCGCTCCTCATCCCCCTCAGCGAGAAATCCTGCTGTGTGAACGGCGTCATTGGCATCACATGCTCTGTCTGGTCTTCGTTTTCGATGTCAGAGTTCTCGTCGCCGCCGAAGAAGGTGAAGCCAGTAGCGGGTAAGCTGGGAACATTGGCATCTGGTTTGCGGCGCTTGTAGAGCGCCTCCAGGGGGTGGATGGCAGTTGTGGCGGCGGGAGATGGGATGGAGATGCTGAGGGCGGGCGCGGTAGTTATTGTTGGTGGGTTAGGGGGTGTTATGGGGCGGTCGGATGTTGATGTGGGTAGGGCGGATTCTTTTTCGGATTCTTCTTCGGATTCTGTTGATGATGAGTCGTCTTCATCTTCTGAGGATGAGCCGGAGCTGGAAGTCTCTGATTCTTCGAGCGGAACCGCCGCTTCATTCATGACGATATCCGCATCTTCTCCGTCACTTTCCTCCTCAGACGAGTCCTCCTGGACCACCTCAATAGGCGGCTTGACGACCTTATTTTTCTTCGCAATCTCCTTCAGAACATCATCGTTATGCTTCGGTTTCGGAGGCTCTCCCTCAACAACATTTCCATCTTCATCCACCCACCCCTTGCCCTCCACATATTCCGCTGCCGGCTTCGCCTTCACGGGCCCTCCTTTACTCCTCAAAAAGGTCGCGAACTTCTCCGTCTTTGCAAACTCATGCACCACAACATCCTTTCCCTTCTTTCCTTCCCTCTTCTTCTTATCCACAATAACTCCTTCCATTCCCTTCGCAGGTATCACCACATTTGGCGGCAGCGTCGTGCGGAACAAGCACTCCGCTTCAGTTGTATACTTCGACTTCTCCCTCTCCTTGTTTTTATCCTTCTTATCCTTATCTTTCCCCTTCTTATCCTTCTTCTTCGCATCTGGATCCGTCCACCCACGCTTAATCTGTCGGTCCAGCACCTCCCCGCCTTTAATGGGTTCCTCATGTCTCTTCCTCTTCTTGCTCTCCTTCCCCCCCACCAGCTCCACCTCACCCTTCTCCTTCCCTTCCTTCTTCCTCTTCCCCTCCTTCTCCGCCATCTCCGGGTCCGGACTGACTATCCTCCTCTTCTCCCTCGCCTCTTCAATCACAATCTTACTCCCCCGCAAAATCGCACCATTTAGCTTCTTCCTAATCTTCGTCGCCTGCTCGGCCGGCAGCTCCACGAACCCATACTCCTTCTCCGGAAACGCCTGCAGCTGGTGGAACGAGACATTTCGCGCCGAGCCCGCCATTGACGGCGGCACAATCGCTGAGAGCAGCGCCGCGTTAAACGGCGTGATGTGGAGGCGCGTGTATTCGGATTCCGCGCCTGTCTCCGAGGAGGCCATTTTTTCGGGCGCCATCGTATCGATTGACTTGCAGCTGCGCGCGCTGCTATATATTGCCGGGCAATGGGTCGCAAGTCGTGCTGGTTGGGCGCTTAGGACCCTGAGGGCGCTTCGACAAACAAAAAAATATCTCGCTTCAACGATAAGATTAGGAAGCGAACCAGAATAGCGCAAACGAACAAAAAAGAGGCCATTCAAACACAAATATCACCTTATATAACCTTATATAAGATACATAAGCCAAAAATAACACTTAGAAAACGATTCAAAAAATTATTCATTTCAATGTACTTTCTTTCTGTGCTGCGAAAGTAAAATTAACAGCAAAAACAAAAGAATTGGACACTGTGGGAATTGAACCCACGACCTTCCCCACATTGATTATCGATCATTGCTGATCTGATGATGCGAAGGGGAAATCATACCCCTAGACCAAGCGCCCAGTTGTTGTTATGTGATGATAAACAGTTAGAAATACCACGCAAAAAATTCCTACCTTGCTTAAAGAAGGCAGGCCAAATACCTTGGGATATTTCCATAATTCCATTCGTTTTATTCCGCTAGTAAGACATCTGACAGACCTTATCTCCACTCATATCCCTATAAGCTAGGTCCCGACAATTCCGAGATCCGTCATCCCATCGAACTCGCAGTGCCTCTCCGTCGGCAAGAGAGGACATACATAGCAGAAGAAAATAGCAAAGTTGAAAGGCTGCAAAGCTAATGTGATTTGGAGCACAGGTACCTCGTATATCGTACACCATCGCTTTGCATCTAGCTAAATGTTTCCCTTTTGATCGATCCCCTAGTAATAAAACGCCAATTTGTGATGCAGCACCCTACTGCCCAGCCTCTCCCACTCCAATCCTCCAATCCACGTATCATTCGTGCCCACCAACTTCGCAAAGACGCTCGCACCCTTCCACGTAACAACCTGTCCATCCATCTCTCTCGGACTCGTGCCGACGAGGACCTTCTCCCCCAAATCCGGTCTGAGCTTCTTCAATCTATCCTCCAAAAATGGCCCAAAGCCAGGCGTCTTGGCTCCACCGCCAATAACCATAATCCCTCCAATCAGATCGCGCAGTTTCTTCTCGTCGCCACGTGAAGCAGACGTGATAGATGTCAGGATCGCAGTATCGAGCGGCGCAAGCGGCAGCACGGTATCCCTGTCAATCGCCAATGAACGGGCTGATAATTGATCGGCTACAAACATGCCCTGCGGCGCAGTGCTGCTGGCGCCGTTCCCGAACTGGAAAGGCGCGGGACTGCCGCCGTTGGCAGCGGGTGTACTCGTGCCCTCTGGCGCAGGAGACCCAGCGTGAGACGTCCCGGGCGTGGCTTGTGCTTCGCTGTCAAAGCGGGAGAGGAAGCTGAAGGGGTTCGGCTTCTCCTTCATGGGGGTGGAAACTGCTCCGCTTTCGTTTATTGCAGCACTTGGCGTCGGCCTTGTGACGGCTGCGGCGGAGGGCTTGATGGCGCCGAGGATGGAGAGTTGAGCTGCCGAGATTGGATCATCTGGGACCTCGGGATCGTAGACGTTGTACGAGCGATCGATGAGCTTGCGGCGTCCGTCAAGCTTGTCGCTGTTGTCAAAGATGGATGGGTCGTAGAAACCCATTGGCGCGAGGATGACTTCGTCATAAGTCTTGAAGTTGTACTTGCGGGTGTATTCTGAGGGTGCGCGGAGATGGAAGTTGTATAACTGCACAGAGATCTCGGCTTGATTCATGGTGCAGAATTTGGTCTTGAGTTCTTCGGCGAGGAGGAAGTCGTAACGCCGCATCAGGTTGATCTCGGGGTAGGGGAAGTGATCGAAGAGCATCATCTTGATAAATGTCTCGGTCACGTCGAAGCCGCCGTATTTGAGGTTGATTCGCGAGTCTTCGATGCATAGCCCATCTTCAACGCAGCAGATAGACGTCTTTTGCGCTCCTACATCGACGATGCAAGCAGATGTATAGCCTGCGCCGAAACTTGCGGCGAGAGACTCTTGGATGAAGCAGACTTTGAGGAAAGCATAATCTTTCAGAAACATTTCCAGCATCATCTCAACATACTTCTTATCGTAGAGATCAGGAATAACAAAGACACAGCTATAATCCTTCCATGAACCTGTATTCTGAATTCCAAACTCTGACTTCAGCGCCCCTGTGATAATAGTATCAATGGCCATTTTCAGCTGTTCTTTGCTCGGAAAATCTGCCTCATTCAATCGCCCATGCTGTATTGGCCAGAAAAGGCGATAGGGCGGATCTGAATCATCTGATATCCTCTGTGCCTCGACTCCAACAAAGGTCACCCCTGACGAAACGTCAGTCCATTCTATCCTCACCGGATCATTATGTTCTGGAATCTTTTCAGGAGGCGTCCGCCTGTTGTAATTGACCACCAATTCTTTCGAGTTTGGCAACACTTTCCGCTTATTTGCTCGCATATCTTTCTTTAAGTCTTCACACATCTTCGAGTACTTCTTCGCCCACTCCTCACCAAACTCCTCTTCCGGAGTATCGTTCATCTTCTGCCGTTTCGGTAGCGGTGGCTTGACATCGGATTCGGTTTTTGGCATCCTCCATGCTGCACACATTGGCACAGTCTTGGGTAGCGCATCACTGGCAAGTCCAATCCGCATATTCTGACTGCCCAGATGGATGACAATGATTTTCGAGGCATCGAATCCATCAGCACCTACACCCGTCTCCTCATCGCCAAACTCGCCTTCATCTGGAATAGGGCCCAGTACATCCGTCCCGCCTGTTCTTGCCAAAGCGCGATCCCTATCTTTGGCATTGCGGATCATCTTATCTCTGCTGGCCTCTGCCTGGAGACGAAGGGGGAGAATTTGGTCATCCCGCTTCATATATTCCCTGACACAATGTTAGCCTGAGCATTGACATATCATTCGTTCAAAAACGAGTGTATAGACGCTATGAGGTTTCTCCTCATGGCCAAAAAGCCTGGCCATTGTGAGGCGTGTTACAAGAGAGGAACGCCTGTCTAGGGGAAGGCTACAGGCCACTCCGACTCGGAAAAACACAATTAGACTCACGTATAATAATTCTTTTGGTTGATCTGTGAGACCTCGGGAAAACTAGTCAACTTCATGCCATTATCCGTCCTTTCGAGGCCTGTGGCGCTGATCAGCACAACTGTGTCCCGTGACTATAAGATATATCCCTACCTTCCTCAACCTGAAGGGCCTTGGCTGACTTCTTCCCCGGCGCCATCTTGCCTCGGCCAGTCTTGGGAGTCTTCAGAGTGACGTCGTTATGCTGATATACTCCTTGTTGGTCTCTTTGTGTTGTTTTCGTTAAAAGTGGCGGTAGATTGTTGAGCGCGTTTATGGATTCGGCGCTAGTACAGCTAAAATGCGATTGTTTTGATATGATTGGATATAGAAATACTTCTCGTGAGCTCAATTCATTGTACGATACAGTCGATACTCCTCATACAGCCACTTTGCTGTTCATACCTCAGCGGCATGGGCATTCACCGCGATTAAGCGCGACGGTAATAAGCGCCTAGCGCGACAAATGCTCGACCCTAGAGGGACCTTCACAGCAGCTTACCTAATAATGCCATCTGTAGCCCAGACAGAAATCTGGGGGAGGTATGCGATTTGAAATTCCTTCTTTATGCCACATTCTATCAATAACGCTCCCACGACTTCTTCACGAAAAATCCGACATTGACGAGTCTCTGCGATCACGATCAGAAAAAAATACAAGAGCAAAGTCCCCTTGACACAACAGACGGCGGCGGAATTAACCCTGAGAAAGCGGCTTCGGCGACTCTAAAGGACACAGAGACCGGGCGAACAAGATGGGAGCGTCCATGTCATGGCTGTCCGGCCTCCTCTTCTCAAAAAAGGAAATCCGGATATTGATTCTGGGCTTGGTAAGAGTCACATAATATTCACCAATATCCCATATTTGCTTGGCTGGCGCGTTTGTGAATGCTGTGTATTTACTAACAATGCGCCCCTTTCAGGACAACGCGGGCAAGACAACTCTCCTCTACAGACTCAAAATCGGTGAAGTGGTCACCACGATACCCACAATCGGCTTCAACGTCGAGTCGGTCACATACAAAAACCTGAATTTCAACGTCTGGGTACGTGCCTCACTTCCCCTCTCCTCCCCACTTTCCCCCACCCCCAGCTAACCCGCCAACCCCCAGGATCTCGGCGGCCAAACCTCCATCCGGCCCTACTGGCGCTGCTACTACGCGAACACCGCCGCCGTGATCTTCGTGATCGACAGCACGGACCTGGACCGACTATCGACCGCCGCCGAGGAGCTGAGCGCGATGCTCAACGAGGACGAGCTGAAGGACGCCGCGCTGCTGGTCTTCGCGAACAAGCAGGACCAGCCGGGCGCCAAGGGCGCCGGCGAGATCAGCGAGGCGCTACGGCTGGGCGAGTTGAGGGATCGCAATTGGAGTATCGTGGCGTGTAGCGCGGTTGATGGAACGGGGATCAATGAGGGTATGGATTGGTTGGTGCAGACGGTGCAGAGTGAGTCGTAAACAGGAAGAGCTCGGCCTGTGAGGGTCGCGGGAGGTGGGTGGGAGAGTGGGGAACAGAAAGAGGGCATGGAAAGGGATCGCGAGAACGGAAAGGGAGGAAGGGAGGGGGCTGTTTGCATATATACCTACCGCGCGTGAGGAGACGCAGCGGCCGCAGTTTGAATCCGGTGCATGCAACGAAATTACAATAATACCATAATTTTACCCGATCATGATGGTATCTCAACTGTCAAGATGCACTGCGAGTGAGATGCCAAATAAATGTCATTTATGATTTTCCATTATCATTCCCAGTCGCCGTTACGCCGGATGATATGCTCCTGCTCTCTAATCTAACAGTAATAGCACAAATAACGCCCTCCAACTCAGCATTTCGAGACTAAGCCTTCCCCAAATCAAATGCTCTGATTCCCGCTATCTCGCTCTCACAAACGCATTTACTCGCTCTCCGCCTCCGCATCCTGGTCCTCATCATGTTCGTTCTGTGCCCCATTCCCATTCCCATGTCCATTGCCCTGCGGCTCCCCTTCCTCTTCCGCATCCTCCCACCCATTCGGATGCTCGCCCCACATCCTCCTCTCCCTCCTCTCCCCATCATCCGGCTCCCTGACGCTCAAATCCAGGAAATCCACCATCTCCTCCTCCTCCCCACCCCACTTCGAGCGATCGATATTCTTACTCCGCTGCGGACGGATCGTCGTCCGCAGCAGCAGCGGATACACGTACGCCGCCTTCTGGTGCACCCCATCGCTGCCGTCGCTCACCGCAATCGCCACTTCGCGATTCCACCGGTCCTCTCCTTGAAACTGCGTATCCTGCGCCGTCTCGTATGCGCGCACGCGCTTGAAGCGGAAGCAGCGCGCGCCCGACGAGTTGGTCGACGTGTACAGCTCGTCGTTGTCGCGGCTGTCGAGGTCGAGCACGTCGCACTTGCGCTTGAACTTGCCGGCGTCTGAGGCCGTTTCAGCGAGGAAGAACTCGTAGTCCTGCTGTGGTCCGGGGTGTGGGTGGCGATCAGGATGGCGCTCATGCAACGAGAGCGCCGCTGCATGCGCCTCGTTGCGCGCGTCGGAGCCGGTGAGAGGTCGTAGGATGCCTGTCTCCAGACGCACGTCGTACGTGCTTGACGGTGGCACTGGGTTGTTCTGGAACTTGACGGAGATATAGCCGCCTGAGTCATTCATGGCCTCGAGATCTGGAATGAGTGGGTGCGAGGAAACAAGTTTGACGTTGCGCTTTGAGGGATGGCGCATGCGCAGGGGGTTGGCGAGGTTAGCGGCGGTCAACTCGAACGAGCGTAGCACGGCCTTGAGAATGTATTCGGGAGACTCTTTGTCCATGTCTCTAGGCAATGGCGTGAAGCGGTCGGTGGGGCGGGGGCGCTTGACGATGGGCTTGGGGGCGATGTCGTCGTGGCGCGCTTTGGGCGCGTTCGAGATGTATTCGGTGCGTCGTAGGAAGGAGGAGCCCGTGTCGGTGACTTTGGGTTTGCCTATGGAGTTGAGGGGCCGGAGAAGAGCGCGGTCGTGCGGGTGAGGTGCTGGTGTGTTTGTGGATGCTTGGATGGCTGGAGATGCGGTTAGTTGTGCACTGGGAGAGAGGAGGCGTGTACTTACAACTCTCATCGCCATCGAAGACTCCTGGCATTCCCACTAGGTCCAGGTGCATACCGAGCTCTGCATCCGCCTCGATGTTCAGTGGCTGCTCACGAGCCAGTCTCGACGCGAAGCCAGGAGCCGTGTATTGTCCGCTTGAGAGACCGGTATTTGGGATGTCCAGGAGCTTAGGGGGATTCGGTGGAGGTGGAAGAGTATTTGAGTATCGTATTCGCGCAATGTAATCCTGATGAATGGACCTCTCTGGCCCACGAGAGCTTGAGGTGGCCATGATGGCGATGTTGATTGAATGATCGAAGTTGAAGTTGATGTTGCTGATTCAGGAAGGCTGAGGGCAAGCAATTTCGAGGTGTTGCGCGGACCTGAATTCACTAGCGCCTATTGAGACACAAGGCTACGAGGAAGCACAATTGGAATTCTTGACATTATATTAGATATCTCGTAGTCACATATATATCACTCCAGACATCATGTCTTGGATAGATGCATTATGTATTATGTAGAACTTCAATCGTAATTGAAGATTTATTTTAAATACAAGTGTGAATTGCACGTTTTAAATCATAATCTAGATAATAGGCGTCACAAACTTTTGGACTCTCAAGTAAGTTTCATTTGTCCCATTAATGATCATTCTATTTATACAAGGCTGCCCAGCCTCATCTATGACCAGTTTCCCTGCCCTAAGTGATTCGTGCGATCGATATGAAATGTCATTAAAGATAATACTTTCGCGATGTGGCGACACGCAGCCGCCCGTCCATTGAGCCAAATCGCTTTACACATGAATACACGAGCACTAAGCTCTGAAAGCCTCGCAGGGAATTAAGCAAGACCGGTCATTCAATCCGCGGAATAAGTTGTGCCGTTTACGAGCTATTCTTGGTGTACTTGGCCTTGCCGAAGGAGAAAGGCACGTAACGGTACTTGATCATATGCTGGATCTGTCTCCTCACTATTCGCAGGTATTAGCACCTTCTTAGAAAAACCGCATATATATATCTGGAGCACGTACTCGTCAGGGTGAACAGGATGAGCCAATAAATGACCAGCACGGGCCAGAACACCGGAATGTCGAAGATGGAGAACCAGGTGCACGCAAAACCGATGGCAATCGCCCTCGTGGCCGAGTGCCAGAACTTGAACTCCGGCAGCCGTCGGATGAACGGTCTGAACTCCTCGTCTTGCTTGGTCGGCAGTCCGCCAGCCTCGCCATCCTCCATCTCGTTGTCCACAATCTCATTTGACGGGTCGAACTTGGGCTGTAGGAAGGCGAGAAAGAGGTTGAGGAGATAGATGCCTAGAGAGTATGCCACTGCAGATTGCGTTAGTCGGTATGCTCGCGACCAGGAGAGAAGGTGCTGTACCGATGTACCAGCCTTGCGCCACGAATATTCTGAGGAAGAAGATGACGAGGAGCGATCCTGTGCCGATCCATCTGTAGGTGGTAAATGGTGTGGACTTGTCGAGGTATGTTTGATAGAGCTGTATATCCAATGTCAGCGATCCATATGCCACCGGTCTTCCAAGAGAAACTGCCACATACACGCTGAAGCTTGGAGGTTTGTGCAGACACAGCCGCAAAAGGGGTCTGCTCCGGCTCGATTGAATCCATCTTGTCTTTGTCTGTCGCGTCCGCTCAAATAGTGTTTCACTCCTTCTCCAGCGTTTCGTAAATATATCAGGCAGCTGTCTGTTCGTATTGTGGAGCGAATGTAGTTGGCGCGAAGATAATCCCTCGATACAAAATTATCATTGAACTTCCCGATATGGAACAGGACAACGCGGCATGGCGAACTGTTGTTGTACTTGGCATATGAATCACATGACGCGGCCGAGCACATGTTTGTGCCTTGCGTCCCTGTCCTGTCCTGTTCTTGTCATTGGCCAATCACGATGACCAGGGTAGCTCGCCCCGATAAAGCACAGAATGAGCCGTTATCCTCGGATGTGGGGAAGCTTGGTTTCCAACTACAACCGGCAGCACGACTCTATACAAGAACGCCTCTTCTTCTTTAATCAATAGTATTCTGTATATTAGATTTCTGCGTAAGGCTCAAGTGAAGAAGATTGACAAAATGAACGCTCTCAAATGCATGAGACCCAGAGTCTCCCAGTTCAGATCATGCTCTCTACCCAGAGTAACACGACCATTCTCAGCGTCAGCGAGCCAACAATATGAGTTCATCCTCACCTCTGAGCCTCGCCCAGGTGTCGGTCAAGGTACGCCTCCCATCATTCCATACTTTGGATCTGTTTTCCCGCAATTGAGATCTAGAACTTACGGTCCCCTTTCTCTACCGAATCCCATATGCTAATCACCTCCTTTCAGTAACCCTTAACCGCCCCAAAGCCCTCAACGCCCTCTCCACCCCACTCATCACCGAACTAAACCAAGCACTCCGCGAGTTCCAAGCTTCCCCGACCATTAAAGCCATCGTTCTCACTGGCTCAGCCCGCGCCTTCGCCGCTGGCGCCGACATCAAGGAAATGGCACCACTCACCTTCTCCAAAGCCTACACCGAGCAATTCATCCAAACCTGGTCCGACCTGACCGTCTTCCTCACCAAGCCTCTCATCACTGCCGTCTCCGGCCACGCCCTCGGCGGTGGATGCGAGCTGGCCCTTATGGGCGACATCCTGTACTGCACTGAGACGGCAAACTTCGGGCAGCCGGAGGTCAAGCTCGGCACCATCCCGGGAGCAGGAGGATCGCAGAGATTGACGGCTGCGGTTGGCAAGGCGCGCGCGATGGAACTGATCCTCACCGGGAAGGGCTTCAGTGGTGTGGAGGCCGAGAAATGGGGGGTTGCGGCGAGGAGCTTCAAGGATTATGAGGAGCTGATCGAGGCGGCGCTGAAGACGGCCGAGACGATCGCGGGATACAGCAAGGTGGCGGTGCAGGCGGCGAAGGAGGTGGTGAACAAGAGCCAGGACCTGTCGTTGAGGGATGGGATTGAGTTTGAGAGGAGGGTGTTCCACAGCTTATTTGGCAGCCAGGATCAGAAGATTGGGATGAAGGCGTTCGCGGAGAAGGCCAAGGCGGAGTGGACGGACCAGTAGAGCATTGTACGAATATAGACATTAAATATTTGCTTCTTAGCAGACTCTGTATGTCATCTTGTGTAGTTGTCATTGTCGAAGCTTATGGACAAAGCTGCGAGTTGTCCAGCTCGTCATATCACGTGAAAACGCGACATGCTTTTGATCCGCCTGGTCGCTTCGTTCCCAGTCGGAGGAAGCAATATGTGCACCAAAAGCGTTTTGTCCCGCGCCAAATCCCATTCTCACAATCATGTAACATGAAATGGTAGCCTGTATCTTTACACTTTATTTGGTAGGAAATGTACATAATTAAATTATATCTAACCTAAAGAATTGAGCACTATCACTCTCACTTCCTGACTCTTCACTACTGTCCTGAACTGCCTCCGCCTCCGCCTCCGCCTCTGTCTCTACCTCCGGTTCCGCCTCCGTCTCTACTTCCGCCTCCGCCTCCGACTCAGGATGTGACAGCTCAGTCAAGTAGATGAAAGCTCTAGGTCGGTATGGTAGAAAGCTTACTTAATTACTTACCTTATCTCTTTAAGAGACTTAAGTATAACACTTAGCTAGAGTAATGCTAGTCTCTTTAAAGTTCTTACAAGGCTTCTACTATCATTACTTAAACATAAGTAAACTTAAGATAGAAAAATAATATTAAAGAGTAACAACTTTAAGTAAATAGATTAGATAATAGCTATAGAGTCCTAGGAGTTTGAAATAGTAAAAGGTGTTATCTCGTTATTAAACTTTTAATTTTATTTTCTATAGTAAAGCTTAGAGCGGGGCGCTAGAATTAAGTAAGAAATCATAGAAGGCCAATGATCATGAAGCAAATACCTGACCCGGAGGCTTCATCTGCCTGACCGAGCTGTCATCTCGCAGAAACGCCCTCTCTTCCGCTGGCCGAACACGAGAGCGAAAATCTTGCATGATTTAGCACACGGCACACGCAATCTAACGATCGGCTCTCCTCGATTCCCAACACTGACGGATGATCCTACGCATCTATACATCCGGCGAAACTTCGTCTTCGGAACGGGGCGAGCTGCACTTCGCCGAAAGGACGGTCAACGGTCAACGGTCAACAGTCAATGGTGCCCTAAGCAATAGCATCTCGGAATCCCCCCGCCCTGCTGCCCCATCCATCTGTTGTTCTTCACCGCAGAATCAACAATCATTAGGCTTGAAGATTTCCTCGCTCCTCATCTTATATGTACTGTACATATTCGCAGTGCGCACCGCACGCCCAACAGAAAGCGGCGACCCGTGCAATTACGAATATCTAGACTCCAGACGTGAGGATAGGAGATACATCGGTGGGCACTACCCACCCAGTACGCGGCTTACCTGCCCACTGGGGAGGCTCGTTGGGTGGGTAGGGTGGTGCTCTGTTCCTACCCATCAATGGGTAATACCCAAGGCCAAATACTCACCGTCTGGGTAGGTCACCCAGCTGGGTGGGTAAGACGACCAAATACTCGACTGGTGGGTACCCATTGCGCAGCCTATACATCGGTAGGTATTGATGGAGGTGACAGCTCGGTCAGGTAGACGAAACCTCCGAGTTAGGTATTTGCTTCGTGATCATTGGCCTTCTGTGATTTCTCCGTGCGATGGCTAGGATCGGCACTTATAAAGCCAGGGGAGGGGGGGGGGGAGACGCACTCGCACACGATAAGAGCGTCAATTGGCGTCATCGAGCCGATTAGAGGGAGATGGCTGTTTGTCCCACTTTAGACACATGATGGCTCCGCTTTGTCCTGTTAAAACTGCCTAAATAAGTAAGTTTGGAGTGCCAAGATAGAAGACTTGGTACAGTACATCATTAGAAGATGGAAAGGGAAAGGGAAGGGGAACGGGAACGGGATTGGGTAATGGTGAGCGAGGCTGATGTGAAGAAGGAGAGAGGAAAGGAAAGGGGGACATGGGCGGATGGGTATGATACGATGGGAAGCCAGAAAATAATATAAAGAAAATAATATAACGTAGTGATGCTCAAAATAGAAGAAGCTCCAATAGCTCGGCATATCTTCGCTACATAGCTACACAGCTACTACATGGCTACATGGCTGGTCCTGGTCCAGACGTCGACAGACAGCGAGCCAGTTCTACCCCGTAGACGCTTTGTAATGCTCATCCCCTCATCCCCTCATCCCCTCCGACCCTGCCTCTTCTGCTTCCATGGATGTTCCGTCGAGCATGGTTGGCAATGGATGGCCACGATTGGCCCAGGATACATGTACCCCGCTTGAAGGGTGATGGACGTGGCTTGCGTCGTTCGTTCCTTGAGGGATTCACTTCAGGACGCAGGACTCAGGACTCAGGACGCCAGTTACACAACTATGTCCCGGCAGGTTACTAAGATGAGCTGCCACTCATTTCCACTACATATACCAAGCTATTCCGCTGTCAGCCCCTTCTTCTTCCCTCTCTCTCATCAAAGAACTTCTGTTCATCCAGAATTCATCCATTTCTCACCTTCCACTGCTCTTACCGTCAATATAGTATCACTTGCGCGCCATTGAGGAACCCCAACTCAACAGCACCATCTAGACTTCATATACATCAACCGCAATCATGGGTGCCGACGAGAAGCCCGCCTCGACCTTCAAGTACGACCAGCAGCCAATCTACACCACCTCCAATGGAGCTCCGGTCCAGCATCCAGAGGCCTACCAGAGAGCCGGTGGCCCAAATGGTCCTCTCCTCCTCCAGGACTTCCACTTGATTGACCTGCTTGCACATTTCGATCGTGAGCGTATCCCAGAGCGTGTCGTCCACGCCAAGGGAGCTGGTGCTTATGGCGAGTTCGAGGTCACACACGACAGTGAGTTATATCCACACTCTAGATCATAATATGCCTTGCTATAGCTGACTGATATATTCCAGTCTCCGATATCACTGTCATTGACATGCTCAAGACTGTCGGCAAGAAGACCAAGGCCGTTGCCCGTTTCTCGACTGTCGGTGGTGAGAAGGGCTCCGCAGATACTGCCCGCGATCCTCGTGGTTTCTCCATCAAGTTCTACACTGAGGAGGGCAACTGGGATTGGGTCTACAACAACACGCCCGTCTTCTTCCTCCGCGACCCAACCAAGTTCCCTCTCTTCATCCACACACAGAAGCGCAACCCGCAGACCAACCTGAAGGATGCCACCATGTTCTGGGACTACCTTTCCACACATCAAGAGGCTATCCACCAGGTCATTCACCTCTTCTCTGACCGTGGCACCCCATACTCCTACCGTCACATGAATGGCTACTCCGGCCACACCCACAAGTGGCACAAGCCAGACGGAACCTTCAACTACGTCCAGGTCCACCTCAAGACCGACCAAGGATCCAAGACCTTCGACAACGAGGAGGCCGGCAAGCTCGCATCCGACAACCCCGACTGGAACACCCAAGACCTGTTCGAGGCCATCGAGAAGGGCGAATACCCCACCTGGTCCGTCTACGTCCAAGTCCTCTCCCCCGAGCAGGCCGAGAAGTTCCGCTGGAATATCTTCGACCTGACCAAGGTCTGGCCCCACGCTGAGGTCCCATTGCGCCCAATCGGCAAGTTCACGCTCAACAAGAACGTCGAGAACTACTTCGCCGAGATCGAGCAGGTCGCCTTCGCGCCGTCGCACTTAGTCCCCGGCGTCGAGCCGTCGGCCGACCCAGTCCTGCAGTCGCGTCTCTTCTCCTACCCCGACACGCACCGCCACCGCCTCGGCGTCAACTACCAGCAGATCCCCGTCAACGCGCCGCTCCACGCATTCAACCCCTTCCAGCGCGACGGCGCCATGGCCGTCAACGGCAACTACGGCGCGAACCCCAACTACCCGTCCTCATACCGCCAGCTGTCGTACAAGCAGACGTCGCCCGTCACGACCGACGCGCACCAGAAGTGGGTGGCGCAGGCCATCGTACACTTGAACGAGGTGACACCCGAGGATTACGTCCAGGCCAAGGGGCTGTGGGATGTCCTTGGCCGCCAGCCGGGCCAGCAGGACAACTTCGTGCATAACGTTGCGGTGCACCTGAATGCCGCGAGGGAGGACACCAGGAAGAGGACGTATGAGATGTTCACGAAGGTCGACCCTGAGTTGGGAAGCAGGATCCAGAAGGACACGGAGGCATTGGTGCTGTCGCAGAGCAGATTGTAGAGGGCATTTGTGGGGAGGAGTGGAAGATGAGATGATGTGCGATGAGGTGCTGAGATAACGCAATGTTATGAGATGATGAAATTGAAAATTTGTATTTCTTGATGAAAAGATCATATATCCAATTCCTTCCAACAAACCCGCCTGGGTAGCTCAATCGGTAGAGCGTGTGACTCTTAATCTCAAGGTCGCGGGTTCGAGCCCCGCCTCGGGCTCAATACCCGAGTTCCTGCAAAGGACTCTTCACTTTTGCATCTTTCGACGACTGCTGCTGCTGTCGGGGAGCTGTTTTCCTACGTGTTTTTTTATCACTTTTGCGTGGGGCTGCGTGGGGCTTGGCAAGGCTGATGTGGAGCCGGGTGGAGTATTTTCCTCTATCACCTGAGCTCTGTCTTTTATGTAAAGATACCTGCGCAATATTCTGACACGATCAGTGAGTGGGTTGGTACAGCAACGAAATGACGGATTAGCCATTAACAGTCTCTGAAAACAGCCAAAACCCATAAATTACCTATTCTGACCTATATGACGCTAAAGTGTTCGTCTCAAAATATTGCGTCGAGATTGTATCTCTAAAACAAACATAAAGTATCTGGACGTTTAAATTTTCACATCAGAACTGAATTAGATCCTTCTCCAAATACATCAGAGGCCTCAAGTCACAATAACTCCCTCATAGAGCATCGCAACGTATCTGGCGACGAAAGGTTTCTAAGATCTTTATTCACACTCCGCTTGATCATATTACCTCTGGCCTTAATGCAGCAACCTTAGAGCCAATTCAAGACCTCGATGAGGATGACAAGGTTACAATTGATATCGAAGGTGGCAAGAGAGAAACTTTCTCTAAGGCCTACTTGCATGGTAAGAATCGGTTTTAGGTTACCTTGCATAGATAGAACTAATACTTAGTTAGGCTGGATTATTGCACAAGTTACCGCTAGCAAAGACATATCGAATATCACAGTAACAACATTGATCTAAAATGGACGTCTGAAAGATATTGTTCCTTATAATGAGATCTAGCATACTTCGCTGTTGAGAGGACCATGGAAGGCAGATTTTCAGCAGATTTGGGAAATCAGCAACCACACCATGTACGAACGAAACAAAGCGCTTAAAAAACTACATGCGATCCCAGGCTTCAACGAAAATGCTAAGTTGTTCATTAGGGATCTTCGTTACTTTGGCAAGGACATCAAAGCACAGAATCGACTTAACGAAACGAAGCACGAGTACTTTCTTGGTGGAAAGTACTTTTTGCCAAGCACAGTCAGTATGATTCTACAGCTTCCTATGGGGAAGTCGACGGTTAGGGACGAGCTTAGGAACCTTGCAAGAAGAAAGATAGAACGAGAACAGGATGAGATTTGTGCTTCTCATGATCTTTCTCCTCTCTTTGAGGCCACATTTGGGTTGGATTGGAAGGAGCTGAAGGCTGAAAAGGCTAAGGCTCGAAAGAACATGGGCAACTAGAAAGGCGAAAAGAAGAATCTTGGTGGTACGATGGGCAGAGGTCTGAAAAAAGCCCAGAGCACTTTGTTTGGCAAGAAGAAAGACGGCGGAAACTAGTGAAGGAATCACCATCCATGCATGATAGATTCTCAGCTTTGCATTTCGACCATTAGAAGGGCATAAATAGATGCTGTCCATTCCTTTCCATTTTCTTTTTCGCTGTGTGTCCTAAAAATAATGCCCCGAGCGACATCGACGCGCAAACAGGCATGGTCCTTTCCGTTTTCTCTATGGAGATCAGTATCCCGGGTCAACGACTATCATAGCCGGAATGCAGAACGACCATCGCCAGAGGGCATTCTCCAGAAGACATTCTCCAGAAGGGCAGTGGCGAAGGGAATTCTCTGGAAGGGTAGGCGACATGACGCAAAAGTACTTTTGAGCCGGAGTCGCTCGACAGCATTGTAAAGAAAGGGAGAAAGGAAGTAGGGATTCCTTCTTCTCTTCATATGTTTATTTTTATTTTTTACGTGCTAATATGTAGAAATAATCGACGCTGCCGATTTTGCTTAGATCGCGGTCGGTGTATGCTTCGCTCTTTCTCAATTAGACACGACCCTGCCTTCCTCTTTCCGGTTTCTTTCGTCAACAAGACATTGCCCTATTCTGTTTACCTCTCCGTCTTCATCACCCATCGCTCATCAGCTATACCCATCACCTATCACCTAGCACCTAGCACCCATCAATTTCATCCTTTAGCCTCCCTCATCCTTTATCCCCTTAGTGTTCAAAACTTATCGACCTCATCCTTCAACATCGCCTAATGTATCACATTGTATTAATACCTACCTCTGCCGCCGAGAGGCCTAGCATCATTATCTACCGCCCTCCTATCGTCCTCGACCCTCAATCATCATACCTAGATCCTCAGACCCAAACTTTCGCCTCCTCCTATTCCCCTCTTCACAACCAAATCACCTCCTCAGAGGAGCAGCAATGGCGGCAGGCCCAGATCCGCCAGCAGACGCGGACACAACTCCGCCTCTCGCCTCCCCCAACCCAGCAATACACGCGGCTCGCGCCCGATCCCCGACTCTGCCAGCAAGCTGGGAGACAAATGAGGCCTCCGCGGCCCTCGACGCGCTATCGGGACCGAGACGAGCGGGATCGCCAGGATGCGCGGCGGCGGAGACGAGAGGGGAGAGCGGAGAATGGGCTGCTGGACCTGCTGTACCGCAGTTTTCTCAATCAGTAGGGAGGCTTATTGCTTGTCGATTGGCGCCGCAACGACTTGGAAGCTCGGGTGAGGGAGCTGGAGACAGCGCCGAGGAAAGTTCGGGTGGCAGTATACACAGCAGCGGCTTTCTGTCGCCTCAAAGCTCACCTCATAGCGACCTCCGGCCGAAACCGACGACGCCAGCCCCCGGCGGCGATCCGGTGAAAAGAGACCCCATCAAACGCATAGAGACCATGTCATGGTTCCATTTCCCTCTCCCGAACCTACATCTGCCGCACTATCAGACCAAAGAATACTGGTGGCTCCCCTGCGCCAAAGACTTGCCGCGAATAGCACATCTCCACCATCCTCCTCCGACCAAGGAGCCCGGTACCAAATCCGTAACCTTCATATATCCGGATCAGATTACGGACTCTATCAATAGGATGCGCTCACACACGGCAACGCCGGCAATCTCTCAACGCTGGAACTCCACGGGCCTCGACGACCCCCGTCCACCCGAACCAGAGAGCAGCACTTCTTCGCGCCGCAGGATTGTAGCCACGGATAGTGGCGCAGACGCATTATCTGCCATCCGCGCGAAGCTTACACGACAAGGAAGTCAACGGGGAACACCGACGATTGTGACGCTCCGCCGCGCGAGCGCCGTGCTAGACACGATTGCGCAGAGGCAGCTGTGCGTGGCCGACGATTTCACAACGGCACTACCATTACACACAAGCCGGGGGAAGATTCAGGACAAGGTGCCTGTGGCGTATCTGGTCATGCGAGAGGAAATCAAATTACTGCAGAGCCCGAGGCAGAAAACGGCTGCTGATGGGCTTCCCAGTGGTGGCAAGACAGCGAAGACGGTCAACGGCGCAAGTCTCGTCCCCCGTCCACGACTCGCCGCTGACGTCGCGCTCACGGTCGCGGACGTGCATGCGCACGCTAGATTTTCACGGTCGAGGTCGAGGCGGAGAAGATCGCGCGTCACATCGCATAGGTCGTGCGTTATCACGACGGGCGAGAGAAGGAGCGTCCACGATATTGTTTGGGAGAAGGATGGCAGACCACAGGAGGTGCGGTCACGGAGTGAGGCGTGGAGTTTGAGCCCTCGCCCCGATCAGCCCGGGAGGAGGATGAGGCGAATGATGTAGTCTAAGGCTGTTTTACGACCTGAGGCGAGTCGTTGGGAAGGCAGAACGCGGGATAGTGGGGGTGGTGGCGTGGTGTCTTTCCCGCCGCTCGTCGATGGTGGTGGGGAGGAGGAGAGAGAGCAGAGAACGTTGTATCATTTTGGGGTTGATGCTACGCGGGGATTTGCGGCCGTGGCTGGGACGTCAAGTTTGGAAAGAAGGTTTCATACAGAATGGTAGATTGAGGAGTGAGCGAATTAGGGGTTTCGAGGTTTACAAGCCACCTCTCCTACAATTGAGCGAAATCCTGCAGCTGCATCAATGAACCGCTTGCTTCCCATCCATTCTCGGAGTGTTTCTTGCTTCGTGGACTACTCCACCCGAACATCTTCGAACAACTCACCGCTATTGATCAGATCCCATAACATTACGAGAACTTGTAGCTCTGCGACATCAGCTCCTCTTCCCCCGTATGACTACGGCTCGGCTCTGGCTGAATTACAAGAGATGAGGAGGTATTCAAACGAACCGACACCTTCTCCACATCTAGCCACTTCACAGCAGCTTAGAGCCAGCAGTCCTTAAGTCCAGCACAAGAATTCCCGCTCTTGTCTGGATCTTATCCTGCTAATAATCACAACGAGGCCAGACTCGCCTTCCTTACATATCCAGACACCTTTAATGGCTAAGGACTTGATGAGGGGCGAAATGCGCGATATACCCGTGGTCGACCTTGCACAGTTCCTACGGCAATGGCTCTTCCCCGGGCTTTGCTTCTTCATAGCTGGTACCGCCAAGCCTTCCCCGCGCCACCGCGGGGGCGTTGCTGTGTGAGGGCAGGGATCGTAGGAAATACCTGACTGTTTACGAGAGTACGCTTTCTGTTGCGGCTTTGGATCGGCGTCGAGGCGCGCCACTCACTTATTCGGCTTCGGACGCTGAGAAGCGAAAGGACGAGGCGGAGCGGGTGGACGAGGTTCTGAACGCCTTCGGGGGCCAGAGGGATAGGTGAGGTGTATAACGAAGTGAGAAATGAAATTGGGAATGAGCGGGGAAGAGCGAGGCAAGTTGGAAACTGGCTCTGCCTGGAGAAAGTACTTCTGTGCGTGAGCTTGCTTCATGATGAGCTTGTATAGTTATCACAACGGGTCTATACTGGATACTACTGCACGAGAGGCAACGGGATTGATGGCCACGAGACAGAGATATCCAGCGAGCCGTACGCATCTACGGATACAGAGGCTCTACGGACACCTGGCCGACTGGCGAAAAGTCTAGTTCCCTTAGCGGGATGGCGTCCCTCTGACTCGGAGCTCGTGGTTCAGCAGAACGGTTCGTTTCTCATCCCCCGAATGCTTCGTTGAGCAAGATGGTGGAACCGATTGGAGAACATGGGGGATGCAGAGGCAGCATGTGTAACGGCCAACGGGCGACTGCTTGGCTTCTCAAAGGGGTCGATGGGCCATGCCGATGTCGCCCCGTGAACATGGGAGACAATATGGACGATGGCATTGCTGGAATCGTACGAGAGGGTCGACTCGAGTGGCTCTGACTTGCGCTCAGAGCATCTGCAGAATGGAGCTTGCAATCAATGTATCGTTCCCGTCGAGCGATTTGGAGACTCCTGCCAAGTTCTTCAAAGGGATCGATCGGTACTTCACTAACCAGTCCTAAAACCTCTCTGGGGAGGGGTTGAACCAAATGTTGAGTCGGTTTTGAAATCGACTACGATTTGGCCTGTAAGGTTGCTTCTGGCAATATGAGGTCTAAATATGGCTTCAATCGATTTCAACCGACGGTACTCTTCTCATGTGCGAACAAGACAGTAAAGCGACGCACCAACACTGCCACAGGTGCTGAGTGAATACACACGATGAAGCGCAAACGTTATATATTAATCGCTCAACTACGATCTAGAAAGGCCTATGAGGGATGACTAAAAAGGTCGAAGTACCGTATTAGTGGGACCTAGACTTCCCAGACACGCATTCAAAGTCCTTTTGGCAGCGCTATAACCAGTGGTGACATCATTCCATCCGCTCCTCATAATAACACCTTATGTAGCAAAGGCTTTCTGCCTTCGAAGAAAAGAAGGCTGCCGACCTAAAAAGTCTTAGGAACAGGCAGAAGCTCTGGCTTCTTGTCGGCGTTGTCACGGATGAGATGATCGAAAGAAGGAGACCACTCGACACGCGGAGTGAAAGGAGTGAAATCCCAAAGGTAGCCCAGAGTCTTCAAGATAGAGGTAGCAGAGTATGCGACGCTCTCTCCGGCGCTGTTAGTACCGAGCTGCTCGACCTTGCCGGAATCAACCCAGGGGGAGATAAGCCAGGTTGGGACACGGCCACCAAGACGGTCGAACTCGAAGGTGTAGCCCGCGCCGTCAGGTGTGGATGTGGTGTAGGTGAGGTTATCGGGGCGAGGTGCAAGTGGTGGAGGGACGTGGTCGGCGAAGCCTCCTGTCTCGTCGAAGGTGACGACGAACAAGGTGTCCTTCCACTGGGGGCCGTTACGGAGAGAATCGTAGATCTGTTTCAAGAACACTTCGCCGTCGGAGACAAGACCAGTTGGGTGCATTGAGTTGGTTCCTACGCCACAGCAAAGAGGATTGAGGTAGGAGAATTGAGGGAGGCGTCCCAAATAGGCATCCTGGTAGAACTCCTCGATCGACTTGACCTTGCCGGTGTTGTTACTGTCGTACAACCATTTGAAGTACCGGGCATCGCCTTGCGTAGCGACGGTGGCATAGTTCTTCCAGCTGACACCGATCTCGGTCAACTTCTCAAAGATGGAAAGCTGAGTGTTGGTGTGGGCACCGTAGGAAGCATCGTTGGTTCCGTGTCCGAGAGACGTTCCAGAGACGACGTAGGCTCTGTTAGGGTTGGTTGACTGGGAAATGGCCTTCTCAGCAGATGAAGACTTCATGTCAAGGGACTCAACTTACACCAGGATGGCCAGAGAACCAGCTGTTGAAGGTAACGAATTGCTTGGTCATCGCGGTGAGGACGGGAACTTGCTCCTCAGTGTAGTAGTTCATGACTTGAACAGCGAGGTCTGAGGCGTTCGCCTTCGTACCATACGTTCGGAGATGCTCCTGGACGAAACCCTTCATAATTGGCTTCAGCTCTCCTGACTGGATGGCAGTGTTGTTTGGAGAGAAGGTTCCATAGAACTCGAAGTTGTTACCGTAAACGGCGTGACCAGGGTCGTTCAGGATGGAATCAAAGTTGCGAGGAGTGCTGCATGCCTGTCCCAGAGAGGGGTCGGTGATGTTGATGGGGTTGCAGAAGGGACCATTGTTGATGGGGTTGTCGAGGCCCTTGATCTTTTGTCCACCGAGAAGATTGTCAACGGAGCGATTCTCCATGACGAGGACGACAACATTCTTGATCTTGTCCTTGAGGTTCGCGATGGAGGCATCTGAGCCAGCACCGCTAGTCGGCTTCGTGTCGCGAGGAGAAGGGATAGCCTCAATTGTGGCCGCGAAGGCCAAGAGACCGAAAAGGGCGGGAGTGAGCTTCATCTTGAAGGGAGAGGGAAGTGATATTGCCTTGAGGCTTGTAGATCAATCTTGAGAGGAATGAGAATCTTGTCTTACTGATGGTGAAACCTACCTCTTTATGTCTTGATATGGCTCGTCGAGCGTCAATTCCCACGAGATCCATTTCCCCGACCCCGTCCTTCCGGTGTCCAAGTCAGACAAGATGTCCAGCCAAGACCTGCACTTCTTCCTGGAATTGTAGGAAAGCGGATGGCGGAGCATCATCTTCGCCAATTGAACTTCCACGTGTATGTGAACATTGCGTGGGGATTCTGCTTGGATGAAAATAGTGAATTTGTAGTGTAGAACGTGCAAAGAAGGTGCATTATGCATAGAACATAAGAAGTATTTGGTGCCTTACCTCACATGGCTACGTTGGAATAATGGATTGAATTCCTCTTGCTTTCCTCTTGGCATCTTGCCTTGCTTTCCTCTGTGGAGTATACTCATAGCAATAGTGGCCTAATGATAGGTAATGGAGCAAAGTCCAAAGAGTCCAAATATCATCAATCATCGATATAAGCGTCGATATAAGCATCCCGTTAGTCGCTCGGCGGAACGAGGTGCTATTCTCGTCCTCTGTAGGATCCGTACCCAAGCACGTGGGGGATCACGTGCAAAAGGGGGGGTCAGGGCTTCGGCGACGACCCATACCGTTTACGGATCCAGGGAGGGAGCTTTGCTAGGACGTGGCCATCTTGTCTATGGCGGGCAAGATGAAAATGAAAATAAGGAGCTTGAGAAGGCCTGCCAGCTCTCACTTGCCAAGGACGACGGCGTTACAGGCGCAGGCCTAGAGATCAGATTCTAATTTCTCAGAGTCAGTAGTGGCGAAATCTCCGAGTTGGATTTCAAGGCAGTCCACGCACGTTGCAAATATGGGGAAGTAGCTCTGCGTCTGCTGCGCCGAGCTGAGGAAAGCTTATCGTCGAGGAGAATGCTTGTCGTCGTTAGACATGTTACAGGTGAAAAGCTTGATCACTTCGATGAGCATTAGAAGATGGTAACAATGGCCAGTTGATGGGATCCTGGGAGGGGGTAGAGCTGAATGTTTAGCTGGGCGTGGCGGGGAGGCGCTTTGGAGGAGGGGGGAAGAGGGAGGAAGGAAGGAAATGTAGGCGCGCGAATGGCGGGCGTAGGAACATGAGATATTTTCCGTCAAATCGCCCGGTACAAGAGTGTGATGCTTCCAAGAAAGCGTAAATCCGAGATGCAGGAGACGGAGAAGAATGAGGAGACACCCCTTCTCGAAATGGCTTGAGCAAAGGAGTCAGATGAGGAGGAAGCCACAGAAGGTGGAGAGGAAGCCGATCAGTCGGAGAATTGCACGAATTCCTAGAAGTGGGAAGAGCTGGATGACAAACAGCAAGGAAGGCCTGAGAAAACGAAGAAGGCAGCAACCCAGGAGCGGAAGCGTGTGCTGAAGACGACTGGAAAGAAAGAGATTAGAGAGCCGATAGCTTCTGATGCCGCGATCCATGCGATCATGAAGTGGCCAACCATCGATTTCTTTGTCCCTACCGAGAACAACGAGAGGCGGAAGCAACATGCTGTCGAGGGACCTGCTGAGAAGAAAGCAAGGACCGGCCGATCTAAGACCATCAAGAACCAGATCGGAGACATGAGTTCTGCTGAGTATGTTCAGGTAAGCGACAGGTTGGACCAGGAGGTCAAGAGATTGCTACGAGATTTCACAAACAAGAAGCCAAAGATGGATGTGCATGGTTCTAGGGAAGGAGAGACGACGGTGGAGAGGCACGTGGGGAGAAACGGCGCTAACAGACGCGGGGCTATATTGGAAGGTGGTGAGGAGGATGAATGATGACGAAGATGTGAAAGGGAAGAGAAAGAGAAAGGAAGACGAGAGGCAGGTTAGAGACACAGGTAATGAGGCAATGACTTAAATATCGCAGGCAACTCGGGTCATAAAATGGTTGAGTGTTGTTATGGATATGCTTGATGGAGTTGGAAAGGAAGGAGCAGTCAGGAAGTTATAATATAATTAAAGTGACTCGATATTCACCTATCCACGTTTACCCTGTTACCTATATGCATATCCCTACCTTCCATCACAGATAGGTTTTCTATTTTCTAATTAAAGCAATTCTTGCAATAGCTCCCTGTGTAGCGCAACAGTTGGTATACATAGCGAAGGAACGGAAGTGCGGGCATGTATTAGAAGATCATGTAGTGGGAGTGAGTGCGTTAGCATCTAGTACCAAAGTCATCCAGGTTGATGTGAGCAAGCAGGCAAGTATAGAGACGAGTGTCGTTCTCAATTAGAAGCCAGAATGAAAAGGAGAGTTGTATAAACGGAGCACACCGCCCGCCTTTCTGAGAAGTCAAGACACAATCACTACCACGATGTATTCCATAGACGATGCCAGACTCCGCCAGCTGATCCGGCAAAGAAGTCTTCAAGATCCACGCCAGCAGAGAAGATCGAGAGGGAGGAGGCGCCGACAACAACAACAGGCGACCAGCGAGCAGAGACAACCACGACACAATAACTCGCCACAGCGGACTCACCATCGCCTCGACGACGACAGCCCATTTCCGTATCCAGCGACGAAAGAAAGTCCACACCTCTTCATGCCCGCCGGCCCCCTTTCAACTCGTGCATCCTCGCCCTCCCCCCCCCACCGCGGCGCCCACGCCCGCTCCTGCTGCTCCTGCGCCGCTCCCGCTCGCGGGACTCGCTGTCGCTGTCGCTGTCGGCGCTTGAGGACGCTACTCGTGCGCGAGAAGTTGGGGATCAAACAGAGGGAAAATGGAAAAGGGAAATATCCCGCTCATGGCCGGTTCGCCGCTCAGGCGTGGAGGAGGCGCACGTGGGTGCGGATGCAGATGGAAGAGGGTCTGATGATATATGTATATGATCCTTCATCCATCTCCCGCCAATTCCTATCAGGCTGGCTATGTATTGGTATTCCTTTCCCTTCCCTTCCCTTCCCTTCCCCTCCCCACAAACACCTTCCCACTCCCCACCCCCCATAACATTCATCCCACATCGTCATCCATCCTGCTCTCCTCATCACCTCTCCCACTCCCCCATCCCCCCTCCGTCCCTCCCCTCCAAATTAAACACCCCCCAAAATCCCCCATTTTCCCAAAAATAAACAAAAAAATGTGTATATGCCTCAACACATCTTCCAACGCCGAAAAGATGCACGCACCCTCCATCCATCAATCTCTCCCTAGCACCATGCATGCATGCTCACAGCTACCAACGCCACACATCCCTTCGTAGGCCCCCGCGGGACATGACATCTCTCGCCAATCCCAAAACAAAACGCCATTGTGCTGCAACGCTTTCACCTGCTCAACCGCCTCGTCTGCTCGCTCGCTCGCTCGCTCGCTGTCATGACAAATCAAAGGCGAAAAAAAAATCCCTCCCTCCTGGACGCCGGCTCACGAGCTGCCACTCACAGCACCTCGTCGATACTCCTCACAATAACACTCTCCCCCTTCATCGCCGGACTCCTCGGGTCCACCCTCGGCAGCGGCGGCAGCGGCTTCTCCGCCGCCCTCGCCCGATCGAACACGAAACTCCGCTTCTTGACCACCCCCAGCCCGCCGCCCAGCTGCGGCCGCAGCCCCGCCGCCGCATCCATCGAGAACACCGCGAACGGATTGATCCCGAAGTCCCCGACGCGCGGGCTCATGATGCTCGGCGTCGGCGGCACGTCATCCTGCTGCACCGGAGCCAGCGCAGGCGCGAACCCGAAGCCGTGCGTCGCCATCGCTTGGATCCGCGGGGACCAGAGGCCGGGCGTCTCGGGCACGTTCTGCAGCGCGAAGGCTGTGAACTGCGGCCGTATGGAGCCCATGGCGTTGAGCGAGGGCAGCGACGGCGCGGGACGCAGCGGGTGCGCGGGCTTGAACGAGAGGGTGGGCGCGGGCTTGCGCTTCGCCGTGTGCCCGTCCCTATGCGCCGAGAAGCCCAGCGTGGGCGGCGGAGAGGCGGGCTGGGAGTTCGGCGGCGTGTCGATGGCGGCTTGAGGGGTGAAGACCGAGGGTTGGGGCTTCGGAGAGTACTTCCTTGGCTGGAGGAAATCGAAATTGCCCAGATCGGTCTTGGATGGCGAAGTGGACCAGGAGCCGGCGTTGGGCGTGCGGTCGGTGGAGGAACGCCAGGCAAATGACGAGGGCGCCGAGGAGGGGCCGGGAGATATATCGCAGAGGTTTGGTGTCGAGTTGCCTCTGGCGTGTGGCGGGGTCCCACTGGGACTGATCGTGCGTCTCGACGTCTCCGATGACAGAGGCGCCGTCTGGGGAGGTTCTTTTGACGGGAAATGGATTTCGTCGACCGAGAGCGCCATCCTGTGCTTCGCTGGGCTCCGTCCCGTCTTCGGGGCGCGGAACTGCACCGTCTTGCGGAAATCTTGCAAGGCGTACATGAGATTGATGTTGGGGCTGATATACTTGCTTCTTGCCTGCGCAGCATTGTAGGCCGCGTCGACGGTCAGTGACGGATTACGGTACATTCCATAGGCGATTATCAAGCTCGCTGAGCGGCTGGCGCCTTGCTGGCAGTGAACCAGCACCTTCTTCCCCTTATTTACCCTATCATCGATGATTTCGCACAGGCCCATAAGATCCTTCGTGATGTCCGTGTTATGCTCCCATGGAATATGGATATACTCAGGCTGCTTCGAAGGTGGTTTGGGCGTTGTAGGCGAAGTATCGGTTGGCGTTGCTGATGTATCCATCGGTTGCACTTCGAATGCCGTCTTGAAGGTAGCTATTGATGCCGCGGTCATCGGTTCCGGTATGTCGTCACGGTCAATATCCATCGAGTCGAATGCCGACCACGGTAGCGATACCGAGTCTTTGCGTTCTTCAGGCGCTGAAAAAGCCTTGAATGGATTCTTCACTTCCGACGCAACATTCATCACAACGTCAAACCTCGACGCCTCCTCCGCACTTGGTTCGAGGTATAAGAAGACATACGGTTCGTATATCGCAATTGGACCTTCGGGATAGCCGGGTGATTTGGCATCCTCATTAGCTGCGCAGTCAAACGCATCACCGCCGATATCTCCGCCAGACCTTGTTGCCAGCTGCGTCCGGATCGGCGCAGCTTCCTCTTCGATTTTATCTTCAGACCCAATAGCTGTTGACTCCATGATAGGCACTGGCTTGCGGAAAGCGTTGGATAGGCCTGAAACCTGAGACCGTTCAAAGGTGGGCAACCGCATTCCACCCTGAGGACCGAGAAACCCGCGTGGATCTGGGCTGGACATGCCAAGCTGAGACATGGATGCGGCATGATGGAGCGATGTAAGGCGTATACTTGGTGTTGGCGGGGGTTCCGAGGCAAGAGGACGCAGGGAGATGGAATTGAAATTAGACGTCGTCTGCAGACTGAGATTGCTCGGTTTCCTCCTCGGCTTGGGCAGAGGAGGCTTGACAAAAGCAGCAGGGGACGCTGGAGCAGAGATCTGCAGTAATGGATCGTGAGTTCCAAGCTTCAACGCTAGACCCTTCGCGTTCCTTGCTTTCCTCGGTGATGGGGACGTCATCGGCCGATCAAAGGTATCTTGAATTATGGGATTATCCGACATGGTAAGATCGTGCAGGGAATGGATCCCAAAGCCGGTGGATGAAAAGGAAGACAAGGGTAATATAGTGACGGGCGACTCTGGAGATGAGCTTGGTGATGGGTCAGTAAGAGCCGATGAGTCGGCTGTCGAGATGGTTGTGGTTGGTGATGAATCGGTGGATTCGGATGCCTGCGTAGATGTACTGTCACGGTGTTTGTGGTGTAGGCGTTGCGTAGGTGCGCTCTCATCTTCTTGCGGTGAGTCTGTGATGCCGGCTACCTCTGATTCCCTGGGTGATTCGACCTGCTTGTTCTCCATGATTGGGACATTGCAGCTATAGACTGACATAAACGACGGGAGTTGGCCGTGGTATGCCTGCGGACCAGCTGCAATGGGCATGTTTGGCAAACGCGGATGGGGCGTGATTCGGCCTTCTCAGAGGAGAATAATATGCCTCTCGCCTTGGTGCCTAGAAGTCGTCGACGACGTGTCAAGGGCTGTTGGTGATTCTCCCAAGCTGGGTGATGGTGCTGGAGGTGTTGATCTTGACACGGCAGCGAAGGACCTCTTAAGAGTTGGAGCATTAGCACATGGCGTCTGAATATGTACTGGTATGATGAAAGAGGCTGAGGCGGCGGTGGATGACAAAGGTCTCTGCTGCGCAGACCAGGCAGACAGGATGAGAAGACGGGGTCCCGAGACTACTTCTTGGTTCCAGAAAGCATCTACTTAGATGACGAAAGCAGACGCATGATCTGATGTTGAGTTTCTGCTTCTGTACAAGCGACCCGAAGACAAAGCTGGCTCTACGATGGGACTCGAGAAAGGAATTGTATTTACCATCAACAGCCGTGAAGCGCCTCAGTATCGCGCAACCCCAAAACAGAGGTCCACCTACGCGCTCAAGTATCCCCTTCTGCGCGTATTATTCGGTCGCTGGAGCGAGTATTGACGTGAGATGGCTCGACGAAAGCCAAAGAGCCGACCGAATATGAAAGGCCGAATATGAAAGGACGCAGGCGACGGGCGCCGAGCAGGCTGCGCGAGATCGCAGAGCGCTGCGTTCAAGTGGTGTAAAGGTAGAGCTGGAAGGCGCTGGGGAAGATTGAAGTGTGCGTATTAATGTCGTCTGGTCGTTTGCTGTTGGTGTATTAATGTCGCCAGATCGTTCGTTGTGGGTGTGGTGTTTCAGGGCGTCGCCGATTAAGCACAAGCTCGTGCGGAGGTAGAGAGAGAGTGCCCGTCGAGAAGCAGCGGCCCGTCGCGAATACCGAATACGCTCAGCGCAGATGGCGACGACGAATGCAATGCGGAAGGGAAATGGAAGGGGAAAAATAAACTCGGATAAGAGTACAGCGACGCGGCGATGGGGACGGCGACGGCGACGGCGACGGGAAGTGTGCGTTCTGTGAGAAGGGCGGAGTGAGGAAGAGAAGGGCGCGTTGATTCGATTGAGTGATTCGACTCGGATGGGAGAGGGAGAGGGAGAGAGAGGGAGAGGGAGAGGCGAAGGGAGAGGAAAGCGGTTATTGGTGATGGGTGGATGGATGGATGAATTCTTCGAGGGGGAGGGAGGAGCGAGGGTGTGAGGGAAGGGAGGGAGGGCAAGGTTGGATGGAGGATGGAGGATGGAGGTTGGAGGTTGGAGGTCGAGAAGCACAGCACCACAGCAGCACAGCACCGCAGTACATACCCGCACCCAGCCAGCCAGCGACCAGCGACCAGCGACCAGCACCGCCGTGGCGTACAGTACGAAGTACCGTACTGTACTGTACTGTACCGCACACAGTTAGTAGTACGTATTAGGTATGCACGGACAGAGTAGGGTGGATGGGTTAGAGTTGTTTTTATCTATATTCTATATTCTATATTCTATATTACTAGTATTATGTATATTATTAGTAGTATCTATATTATTACTACTACTACTATTATTACTACTACTACCATTACTACCATTACTACTATCATCATGTCTTCAATTCCACACACACATACACACATACATACCACATATGTACATACTTACATACATACATACATACATACATACATACATACATACCACACGACTCAATCCCTCCTCAGGGAATGTCATTACTCAGTCCCTCCGCCCACGAAACGAGCAAGGGGCCAACCGCCGACAGGCTCAAGCATCCGAACCGTTTCAAAGACGTCGCCGCCGTCCATTGGCTGCACCCGACAGCGCTAGCCACCCTCCAGCGAGCTTTTCGCTCTATTTATAGCACCCAGCTGCATTTTCCAGCGCTCCTCAGCGGCAATCTCAGCGAATGAGAGGCGTCTCAGCGAATGAGAGGCGTCGACATGGCTTACACACGCCCCCGTTGCGGTGCATAGATTCCTGTGTACATATGTACATAGACACTATATACATACTCCAACCAAGACAAAAATACTCTACACACACATCCATCCCCGCCCCACCACCCGCCTTAAATCTCACCAGCCAGCCCTGGCCAGGCCTGGCCACATCCCCCTTCCCCTTCCCCTTCCCCTCCCAGCCACTCACTGCTCACCTCGCTGAACGATGGAGTGAGTCCGAGCCCGAGGCGCGGCGTCGAGGGAGATCAACGACGGCGTCTGGGCTGGCTGGAATTGCAATATTTGGCTTTCTTCTATATGTGTGTATGTATGTATATATGTATATATGTATATAAGCTGCCGAGGCCGGAGAAGTAGGGGATACAGAGTAGTACCTATATCATATCATACTCTACAGACACGGCGTGCGTGGTATCTTGCGGAGACGGACAGACGGACAGACGACAGACAGACGCGAATACGGCTTGCGATCTCTAAGAACGGCAGATGCGTACTCTACACGGCACAACTACTATACGCATACAAGAAGAACGATGGATGAGAGTAGGCGGCTCAGACCTCTCTCGCTCTCTCTCTTCTCGCCTCGGACACTCACTTCGTAGATGTATACTCTCGCGCGCGCTATTCACTCTCTGACGACATGACATGAAATCGCCCCTTTAACTCCACGATATGCCGATGCCAACTACTCCCTGCGTATATGCAATCCCAACCCCGGCCTGCCAGGTAGCCAGACAACACGGCACTCCACCTACAACTCCTTCCTCCCCTCCCCCTCCCCCTCCCCCTTCTCCTTCGCCGCCGCCGCCGCTTTCATCTTCTTCTCCCTCCTCGCCATCCACCCCTCCCCCGCCACCCCCGCAAACACCAGCCCCACCCCGACCCACTGCCCCCGGCTCAGCCGATGCCCAAACGCCACCACGCTCAGCACCATCGTGCACATCTTGCGCGTCACCGTCACCGTCACGAGCAGCACGCTGTCGAACACGCTCAGCGTGTAGAAGATGAACAGCTGCCCGACGGCCCCGCACGCCGCGAACCCCAGCACGTCCACCCACGCCGCCGGGTGCCGCCGCAGGAACGCGACCGCCGCCGCCGACTCGCCGCCCGCCCCCGACGCGCTCGACAGGTCCAGCCCGAAGTACGCCCCCAGCGGCGTCGCCGCCGCCGCCGGCGACACCGCGAGGTACACCGACGTGAGCAGCGTCGCGAGCATGTTGGTCGCGCACATCATCTGCGGCCCCGAGTACGGCCGGAACGCCGTGAAGATGTGGTCCTGCGTCGTGTTCGTGAGGCCGTCGAGCAGCAGGTTGACGCCGAGCAGCAGGAGGCCCCACGCGGGGCTGCGCTCGAGCGAGTGCGTCTTGGACGCGTGCTTCTTGGCCGACGCCGCGTGCAGCGTGAACACGGCGACGCCGGCCGTCACGGCGAGCACGACGAGGTACTTGTGCCAGGGGTAGCGGCGTCCGAAGAGCGTGATGTGCAGGAACATGACGGGCAGCAGCTTGCACGATTTCGCGAGGATGAACGTGATGTAGTCGATGTGCGCGAGGCTGGCGTAGCCGAACGGCGAGGCGAGCGAGGACGTCAGCGCCACGGCGATGAGCGGGAGCGTGATGGCGCGCGAGGGGAAGATGGCCGGTGGGGCGGTGCCGCGCGGCGTAGAGAGGTAGAGGTAGGAGAGCCCGGTGAAGACGGCGAAGAGGGATTGGATTGTGTTGAGGAAGACGGGGAATTTGAAGACCTCGGGCGAGGTCGAAGGGCCGTAGGGCGTTGTGGTGAGGCGTTCTTGGAGGTAGGCCCACGTCAGACTATTGTGAATATATCAATATCGCATTTCAAAGTGAGCACATGGGGATTGGAGGGCCGTACAATGAAGCGTAAATGCCAGAGACGCCGATGACCAGCTCCAGCAACCCGGCTTGTTTCTTCTGCGCTGCTGCCGGCGCAGACACTGAGACCTTGCCATTCGCATGCCCGCTGGTCTTCAGCGGCGTCACCACGACTTCGCCCTCGCGATCCAAGTTCCTCGATCTCTTGCTCGGCGTGCCAGACCGATCTGCCTTGCTGGTATACTCGGACGACACCTCGCGGCGCAACGGTGTAGCTTGTTTCTGGCGCGCCATTGGTCAGTCAATTCTAAGGATCTTTTAAAAGGAGTGACTGCAGTTTGAAATATTATTTTATGACAAGAGGAGAAGAAAGAGAGATATGAAAAGAAATAAGACAGGTGTTGGGAGTGTCGCAAGATTATTGACTTTCATGCCACATTGCTATAGCTGGGGTTGTACGCGCTTTGCTTGATAAGGCGATGGTGAGGGCGGTGGGAGGCGTCAGAATGCAATTAAGTGGATACGACGGAAAGATATCGACAGCAAGCTTCAAGAGTCTACATATATAAACATTATGCGCGGGAGAAGTTCGAAAACCTGAATTTAACCAAAATTTCACTTCAAACACCGACTGGAGCTGGAACCATATATAGAATCCATTAACAGGAAATATAATGTAAATTGTAAAGCCGAAGCAGTCTTCTCAATTGCTTGTAGTAGTGTGCAGCATATGTATGATATTGATGCTTGTTCTTGGATGCATTTTCCAAACGATTGAAATCAGCATTTCAAAGACAAGGTATCCTATTGCCTATCCAGACAGGGAGTCAAACATTGCCAACGCTTTCCAACGCCCAAAGCAAAACGCTAATCCTTTAAGCATAACCCACCCTCAGCGACCATTACAGTTAGGCAGTATATCCCAACTTCCCGAACAGACTATCCATAGCAACCCATTGCCTACCGCACTTATCCAGATATCTCTCCACGACGCCCTTGAGCGTTCCAAATCTAATCCTGTTATGTTCTGCCAGTGCAAGTACTTGATCTATCAAATAATGTTAGTAATCGTCAAAAAGCAAAGGAGTGTAAGTAATTGTACCCTTTTCAGCCCCCTTGGACTTCTCCTTAGCTTTCTCGACGTCAAAAAGACTGGAGAAGTAAAGCAGCTGATTATACATCATCTTCTCCGTATACTCATAGCGCATCTTCCCGAGACATCCCTGTGCCAGTCCTCTCGGCCCCAAACAACGATGCCCATAGACACTCATCTGCCGTGTCCTCGCACCACAAGCCTGGTCGTCGCACACCAGCCAGCCTTCATAGTACTTGGATGTCTGCTGCCGAATCTGATGTTCCAACTGCGCGACGACCGACAGATTCCTGAGCGTTGCTCCGCACCGACAAGTAATGCCGTTCGGCGAGCAGATCTCGAGGCTGCCGATGAGACCCTCAAAGCCGAAAGTCCCTTTGCACACGCGGCAGCTGAGCTGCAGTCTCGCTGCATCCTTGAAACGCACTTCATCATCAATCTGAGACTCCAAGGGCTGGATTTCCGTCTCATTGCTCCCACTAGAGGCGTTATTGTTGATGCTGTATTTCCGCACATCAAGTCCCAGACAGTCGGCTAAACGCATGGCATCTGTGCCAGAAATGTTGGCGCACAAACGCTCGACCGGCGGGAAGATCTGTTTGTACAGGTACCACTCGACGTCCGCTTTGAGGCCTGAGTCACTTTTCATCACATCGCTTGGGATATAAGAGCGCTTCGCTGCACTCTCGGACGCGGATCCCTCTCCAGTGACGATATATGGGATGACATCGTCTTTACGGACAGTCTTGCCACGGGACAGCTCGCGAAGAGCAACCTGAACCTGTGGCATGCTATCTGCATTCGGATAATCCTTTGGGTTCTTTCCAAGCTTAGTGTAGATGGTGTATTTCTGAGGAGGAATATTGCCTTCTCTCATTTGGGACGAGATATCACGTAGGTAGTCGTGGATGGCGGTTATGACTAGCTCCGTTTCCTTACCGGATAGAATCTCATTCAGAAGTTTGGAAGAAACTTCCTTGGACAAGGCACAGTACTCGCGACGCTTCATATCTAGACCCTTGATTTCCATTTTCTCGACAAACTTGCCATCGACCTCGACCAGGTTGATGGCGGCATACTTCTTTTTGGCTTGGAGCAAAATACGACGGAAGACATTGTCGATGTCGATCTCGAGGAGCTTATAACGGTCGTTGACTGCACGCTTGAATTCATTGCCGACTTTGAGGGCGTCGGCCACGTTGTCGACGTTCGCGTTGATCATGACGGAATCAGTATCTCCGTAAATGACCTGCAAGGAGTTGCTCTCGGCCAATTCTTTGGTGCTTCTAAGAATCTCACGACCTTTGTAGGTGGTCAAAACAGCCAGTGGGCGAGCATAGAATCGCGACTTTGTGTATCCCAAACAACCATACATCGAGTTGGCGGTGAGCTTCAGGGCTAATTGCTTGATATCCCATGTTGCAAGTTCCTCTGCAGTTGCTGACTTATCTTTCATCAGGCTCTTGACTTGACGACGTCGACTAACAAGCGTTGCGATCAGCTTTGGTAGGATTCCTTGGTCTTGATCTTCAGGAACTTCTGGCACCTTGTCCTCGTCATCTGATACTGATGTTCGATCGACTGTGGTGAAGCAAATATTGTACTCCTGGATAATGCTCGGATACAGGGAGTTGAAGTCCATGACCAGCACGAACTTGTCGTAAAGCCCCTTTTCAGGTTCGAAGACCAAGCCTCCTTTATATTTATCCTTCTTCTTAACATCTCCATTCTCCTCATCCTGGTCTTCCTGTTCGATCTTCTGCCTGCCCTTGTATGTAGCCTTATCCGGCACAATATACTTATTCCGGTGGAACTCATGGAGCAAAATGTACTCGTTTCGTTCGGCACGAGTGCCTGTCAGAGTTCTTGCCCATGAATTTCCAGCCAGATTCGTGAGTACTTTGGTGAGAGGAAGCATCTGAACTTTTAGAGCCAGAGCAGCAATAAAGTATGTGTCTGCTTCGCAATGATTGATATAATCAAGCAATCCATCCTTGGTAGCCGCCCATGTCTTTAGTGCCTGCTCATTATCAATTTCTCGACGAGAAGCACCGCCCAAGTAGAGACTACACATTTCAGTCAAGCTCCAAGATTGACATTTCGTCATTGTCGATTTGCCAGCATCGTTGGCGAGGTCACAGAGAAGGCGTCCAGAAATCAATGTACGCTCGGCGAAGAAATTTCCCCCAATCTTACTCATAGAACCGGGCCAGTCGGTGCGTTTGAATCTCCCAATCCTAGACCAACCAGGAGTCTTCCTAGTTTGAAGACGATTGAGTAGAATGCTGTAGTCGACACCTTCGAGCTGATGACCGAGAATAACATCAGGATCAACTCTATCAAGCTGTGCTAAGAAAAAGCTGAGAATCTCCGATTCCTGCTTGCACAATTTAACAAGACCGCGGCTCTTTGTCTTGACGAGATCTTGGAATCCGAGAGGAAATGATGTAGTGACGGGGCGAATAATTGTAATAGTCCGAGATGGGATCTTATCTGCTGGAGTTGTATCGCTAAGAGCAATATTCTCGTAAATGCGGGCACTTATGGCCAGAATTTCCTGCTTGTTATCCTTGACATTCAGAACTGTTCTCATGGCAAGACTCATAAGAGTCAGTGGGGGAGGTTCCATGTTATCTGACTCGCTCAGAGGAGTGATGAGACCTGGTCTGGTGACCTGAACCTCAAGCTTGCAATGAGAGGCATTGCTTAGTGAGGTAAAATCGGCTCCCTCGATCTTTAACCAGCAGGGTCCCATAACATTCTTCCAGAGAACGAACTGCTCAAATAGTGAAGTGTTGCTACCAAAAATATGAGAGAATGTCTCGCCAGTTTGATCGATGCTCAATGCTGGCTTGGTATATGGGTAGAGCAGTTTCAGATAGTCGCCTTCCTTTGGAACATCCGCAAGCTCAAAGGCGTACTTCCTCGAGCAAGGTTTGATCTTGTGCATGTCAACCTTCATTCTCGTCATCAACCCGTCCACCTCTTTGTAGACGTCCTCCATGCCAACCTCATCGGAGGTTTCCCGGCCGTGTTTATATCGGTGGCTCCGGGGTAAAAAGAATAGCTTGCGGAGGATGTTGTCTATCTTCAAGAAACAGCTGACGTAATTTCCGGTTTTCTTATTTTTGGTCTTTCCAAAAAGACACAGACTGCCGTGGATTTCGGTATAATCGGTCCAGAACATGTTCAAGCTCCCGTCCTCCTCGATAGCATCTTTGAAGTCGAGCTTTCCAAAGGTTCTAGTATCTGTCGGAGGACTACTGCTGATAACATCTAAGCGTGAAGTAACATTATTCCACGCAGACGCATCCACTTCATCTGCTGGTGGCCTTGTTGGCGAGGAGCTTGCAGGTAAGGGATATGGATCGGGCTTTGCAAGCTTCGGCACAGGCCGCGTCCCGGACATATTGACGCTTGCGGCAGCAACACCATCGGTGTGGGCTACCTCCATAACATCGTCCTCTTCCTCCTCTTCCGCTTTGATGGATATTTGCGCCTTGCGCTCCAGTGCCTTCGTCACAGGTGACGACGGTGCTGGATCGCTCATTGGCAAATCGTCATCATCCATACCACGCATATAATCCCCATCGTCGTCATCGATATATGAAGGAAGGTTGCTGTTCGAATCTTGAAGCTTGACTCGTTTTGCTGACTGGTATGTGACATCTTTGATCGGCGGCGAAAGAGCCCTTGGCTTGCGGCGTTCTTGAGGTCTCTGCTGCTTGGGAGGGTGATGTGAAGCTCGAGGAAGGACGTTTGTTTCGACCTCAGCGAGCAGATCTCCCAAAAAGTCGTCATCTGCTTTTGTTTTGACAGGCTAAGTAGCCATTAGCACATGAACTCGAGAATACAATGTGTGTCTAATGTCACCTTTGGTTTTGGCTGGGCAGCAACAGGCCCCTTGGTGAAGTAATTGCTTATGCCCTTGTCCATGTTCTCTCTTTTCGCCTTATCTTCTTCGCGTTTCCTCTTTGCAGCCTTCCCGTTCTTTCCCTTAGGGCGGATCTCCTCTTCACTATCTGTACCATAGTCCTGCCGGCGATCCCAGTCTTCTCTACCGTCATCTGCATATCCTTCACCATTGTCGTCTATGACAAAGTCGTCCTGGTTTAGTCGGTCACGGATGACCTTCTTGTAGCCCTCCTCATCGACTTCTTCGTACAGATCCTCTTCCTGTTGCACTTCGTAGGTATCGAGTCGTTTCTTTCCCGACTCTCGTAGAGCACGAAGCTCCGCCAATTTCGACGAGCGGGATGCTTTCGACATAGTAAATTTGGTAATGGCGGCCAATTTTATAATTTCATAATGTTTATTTTCTTCTATCGTGGAATCAATACACAGCAGTCAATGTTGAGAAAGAGGAGGAGTTGAGTGAGTTGTGGCTCAGTGGTGGGCTGTCGCGTAGAGATGTAAAGTACTACGCGTGAAAGACGCGCTTCTTCGCGTACCCCTGTCTTTCTCCAAAGCACTTCCGTCACCCTGCGATTTTCTAATGCAGCGCTAGTCTAGACCAAATAAAGTTATAAAGGGTCTGATCACGTGCGGATAGGATATCTGAAAAGTTCCTGGCGCATCATCGTACATTTCCTACAAACTCAACCGAATCGGCCATGTTGCACTATCGGCCTTGTATGAAGCGCTACGTGTCGAATATCCTACTGGACTCACTCAATGCCTCCTCTTCTCGAACTTGTGCTCCAATTTCAAGGAGGTCGACGTCCCTAGTTTGCAGGACGTACGGCACCCAGGGCGAATCTCCCATCAAAGATGACAACTCCAAGATAAGAAAATTCGGAAGACATCGAGATGACAACCAGAGAAGCGATCGGTCTGCATCGACTCTACCGTCGTCATCGACTCTACCGTCGTCGAAGCATTTAAAGAGTGCTGGTGCAAGGGGCCAGGCTGCCGAGGATGACACCGCAATCACTCCACGGCGGGTCTACAATCTCAAATATACCGATCCCCTGAGACTGGCAAACGATACTCTTGCGAAGTTGAAGAAAGACAAGTTTGAGGAAGCTCTCGAGATCGTTCGAAAATCCAGTGCTTCGCTAGAATGTACTGTTAGTTGGAATCATCTTATCGACTGGCAATGCAAGAAGGGAAAGGTCAACAGCGCCATTAAGACATACAACGAGTTGAAAAAGAGAGGACAGACGCCAGATGCATATACATATACCCTCATATTTAGAGGCCTTGCGCAACAGGCCCATCAACACCCATCTGCAGTCGCCCATGCGCTGTCGATATACCATTCTATGGATGCAGCCAATGCGCCTGTGACGCCGAACATCATCCATACCAATGCGGTTTTGAAAGTATGCGCGCAAGCGGGAGATATGGATGCTATGTTTGGAATAGCTGCGAAATTAAAAGACAAGGGGTTGCGAGCTCCGAACAATCTCACTTTTACGATCATATTCAACGCGATTCGCGAAAATGCGATCAAGAGAGTTTCCAAGAATATGACCGCCGAAGAACTCCAGCCTCTACGGACCAAATCTGTGACGGATGCAAGGCGTATGTGGCAGGATATTGTCAATCGCTGGAGACGTGGAGATCTTTGGATTGACGAGGAGCTTGTCTGCAGTATGGGCCGGATCCTGTTGATGGGGGATGATAGAGACAAGAATGATGTCCTCGCCATGCTCAGGCAGGCGATGAAGATCCCTCAACTTTCAATGAAAAATGAGAGGCAGTCTCGACCTATTGCGGTGCCAAAGGCCGACGGGAACCTCGAAGAGTGGGAGGGCCAAACCACAGAAGCGAAGTTTAAGGCTGAGGGCGAAGGTGTCTCTGCCGAGTCCCCTATCCCGCACGATCAGTTCAAGCGGATAGTCCCAGCCAAACGCAAAGATACATATGGCAAAGGATTAAGTTCTTTCCCGACGCCTGGCCAGAATGCCCTTTCTCTTCTTATGGAGACTTTGCAAGAGGCGAAATTTGCTCTGCCTGCAACGTTATACTGGAAAATCTTCACAGAGCACTACGGAGTTAAGCCAGATAGCGCAAATATCCACAGTTACCTTCGTATCCTTCGACAGGGCCGTCTCAGCGACGAGACGACTGCCGTACTCGAGCAGATGCCTACCTATATGCTCGAGAAGAAGACGTTCCGCATTGCCATCGCGTCCTGTGCGCGTGACAAGCAAAATCCGAATGCTTTCGCAAACGCGAGCAGGATCGTGGATCTGATGCAGAAAACCATGGATCAGATCGACCTCCCTACGCTCCACATCTTCCTAGATGTTGCGCTCGACGCGGACACAGATCCAAAACGTTTCCAGCAAAGCCCCAAGCGCCAGCCCTCACCTGAGACCATCGAACGGATGAAGCAAGCTCTGTCCGAAGCCGACCTCTCCTCTCTCCATTCATATCTCGACAGCCAGACCTTGCCACCTCCATCGTCCTCGATCGCCTCGATCGCCTCCCCTGCAATCCAGCGCGAAGAGAAACACGCCAAGGGCCAACAAATCCTACACGCCCTCGCCCGTACCAAGCCTTCAATCCTTAACATCAAAGCCACCCTCGCCTATTCCGTGCCTAACGAGAAGCGATCTCTCGCCCCCGAAGGCGCCAAAGATTCCCTCACCATCAACGCCGCGTACCAGCAAGACGCCCTGAAGCTGGCGCAGCGCATGATTAGCGCTTACGACCAGCTCATGAACAAGGGCATGGCGCCGCGCGACCAGTTCAGGTCGCTGCATCAGGAGCGTGCGAAGCTTGCCGCGATGGTGACGAGGTACAAGGACAGGTACCAGCCAGATAACTGGCATAAGTTCAAGGCGTCCAGCTTCAAAACGTGGAATAAGGAGAGGCCCGAGGCTTCGGCCCTGGAGGAGACCGTGGAGCCAGTTGACGAGGAAAAGGCTAAGGCTGAAGCAAATGCCTTGTGGTAGGCATGCTTTATTCGCAGCCAAGAGAGACTGCAGTGACGGAGCGAATGCCAAAACATCTCTGCATATCATTTATATGCTTGCAAATGAGAGAATGAGAAGACTCGGGCTTCTATTAGCGTGCGAAATACCATGATCAGCCTCAATGGATGTTCAGCAAACGCCTAACAGTCTCTTGGCTGCCATGGTCACAAATCATGGCTCTCAGCTACCATTTGATCTGTACCAACATTTACGAGACTACATGACAAAACTCTGTACAATACTTGTACCATTAAATAAAGCTTCATTGAAGCACAGCATAGGCGTATGGAGATAAGAAACAGCTGTATAATGAGAATTTGTTCACTTATACTTCTTCAGCCTGTGCTACAAATACAAACGAGTGTCTACTCTAAGACAGCGTACTTGCTCCTGCTCAATGATTGGCAACATACCAGCTCCATCAGGAAAACCGCTATGCTAATAATATTCTGTACCTTTCTCAATACCGCCCCGCTCAATGTAAAAGAACGCCACAAATATCAATATCGACTTAATGTTGATCACGCCGCAAGATGAGTGAATCCAAAGTTCGGACTAGCCATATAGCATGAAGTTTCTCCACCACCTCTCTTCTTGCTCTTTCTCGTCCTGCTCCTCACGAAAATACCTTTCCAATGGTTCGCCAAATTCTTCATCGATCTCAGTCGGAGCTTGGCTGAAGAGGTGACTCTGTGAAATCATGCCTCGTCGTTTGGTGTTGGAAGTGCCTTCGTGCAATGGAGTCTTTAGATGCTGGGTATTGAAAGTGCCTTCTTGTAATGGAGCTCTATGAGGTCTTTTATAGCATCCTCCTGGAATTATCTCAGCAACTTTGGTGCTAGTGCTGCTGTAAAATGAAGGGTTGAAGCCGTTCTCGACCTCAAATCGCTCGAAGCTACATGTCCGCACAACTCTCTTTGGTTCTTCTGACTCTTTCTGATTGAGTAGAGGCAAGTAAGATGGTTTGGCCAGCTCAGCTTCTGCTGAAGGTGCAGGTGAAGCACACGGAAAAACGGTCTGGCGGTCCGCCATGGGTGATACCCACTTTCCCACCACAATGGCCGTCTTTTCAGTTGATTTGGAAGTCTGGCCTTGTTCTGGAGCTTTCTCGGCTGTCTGAGAAGTTTGCCCCAGTTCTAGAACGTTTATGACCGCTGACTGAAACTGAACTGGAATTGCGGTATCAATCTCTGCGTATCCACTGTCTCCGCTGCCTCTACGGCACTCTTGCATGGCAGCATGAGGATATGGCGCCGCAATGGTCTTGCTCCTACTGCTTTTGGCAGAATCCATCAAATTCTGTTCTATCCGTCGCCAACGGACACCTCTTGATCTCTCATACTTTGCAAGTTCTTGAATATTCGCAAATGCGGCATCTTCGCTCCCATCTCTGTCTCGAGACCAGACTTTCCGCTTTGATTCAATAACTATGTCATCGTCGCTAATAGACTTGCCATTAGCACGGAGAAAATTACTTATTGCCTCTTCTCCTCGACATCGAGCGTCAACCTCTTTGCGTGGACCATATTTATCGTAAAACTCCTCTGCAAGTTCTGACCAAGTCTTTATCCGCTCAGCATTGTGCTCTGTATCCAGAACCCCAGCTGTGATGTCTTCGTCCGTCCCCCTCCAAAGAGGATGTTTGGCGTCAAATCTCTCAATTTCCTCGGCTTGGAATGTTAAGAGATCTTGAGGTATCGTTTTTGTACCATTTATAGCCGAAGACTGTCCGGGATTGGCAGCATCACTGGTCAATTTCTCCCTCTCGGATATGCCAAAATACATATCATACAAGGAATCATCAAACAAGGAATTATTCGAAGGTGTCGTCGCTTGGGATACGGTATCAGAAAGCCGTCTTAGTGTAGCACTTGGAATCTCCTGTGGTGCCGTGCCATCTAATGGAGAATCCGTGGCCATTGGTTTGGCCAGATCTGGATCGAGGCTTCTGTCCGGAAATTCTCCACGTTGCATTGGAAGCCAGAAGCATTCCACGTTAAGCGGCCAATTCTCAGGCTGGAAATTATACGTCTTGGGAGTTGGATAAAGCGTGTTCGTGGCTGGATCAGAGATGACATAATCTGAATATTCGCCATTAATCTCAAACAAAGCTCCAATAGCCTCACTCTTGGATGCATGTGTCTCCACGCGGCCGGACTTGAATTCGGTTGGAGGAAACTCGATGTGCCAAGGGCCCAAAGAGCTAATTCTCACATTTGATCTTGGCCATCGTCGCTCGGTTCGTTGCGTACCTGATTCTGCATTGGGAATCGTGTAACCAGACGTTTGTTCCCCCCGCTGCATCCGCTGTGCCGTTTTCTCAACTGCGAGTGTTCGTGCACCTTCCATGTCGGACGAGCTTCCTTTCATGTCGCCTAGGTAATACGGATCCAGTGTCGTGCAAGCCGCAATATTTGTAGTGTTAGTCGACACCAGACGGTTTGACAGATTGTCTGCTTCGTCGACAGTAGATTGAATTTCCTATTGTTCGTCAGTTTTGTGGTTGATAATCAAATGTTGATACTATGCTCCCACACTTGAAGCATACTGGCGGGCTCGGCGAGAGAACTCTACTTACCATATCCGAGAGGCTCGGTGTGCTCATATCGTCAAGAATAGTATTGTTTTCTTTCCAACTGTATCTTGATACATTTCTTTGAGACTCTGTGCCATTAGCCATGGCTCCACGATGCAGATTCTCGGACATTCTCGCCGCGTTTTCAAGAATGGAATTCTGGATATGCAGATGCGTTAGCCTGGTTTGCACTTTGTCAAGTGAAGACTGGTTCAAAAGTTTGTTGTATCTATCGTCTCGCAGTTGAGCTCTGGTAGTAAAGGAAGGGTCGAGGTCGATACTTGGCACATCTCCAGAGTCTGGCAGAACCTCGGTATAAGAGATATTCGTAGGCTTCCGGTTCATGGAGACTCTATATGTTGTCAGATCTTGATCGAGAGCGTCTGATCAGCAGTAAGGAACGATATTGCCTACCTCCGTTGATTATTCGCCAATCTCTTTGGACTTATGTCACCCAGATAATCAACAGGCTCTGTTGGCTGAAACTTTTCCGGAGAAGGCGCTGGTAATGCATTTGCAAAGTTACTCCCAATATCACTTGTGCGAATAGCAACAGGTGTTATCTGTGATGAAGGAGTTTCTGACGAGTCCATTGGCTCAGAGAAGCGGACATGCAGAGAGACTTTCTTTTTCTCCCACCAAGCGTCCGGAATATCATTTACCGGAGTGTTGGGAGGTGCTGCGGGGGCCATTTTGATACATGTGCTACCTGGTGAGCACGGCTTCGAGCCGCCATCTTCAGAGACTTGCTCAGCATCGTCTCCTTTCATGGCCGTGCAGAGAACATTCTGCGATGTTTCCGAATCCGCTGCTGATTTGTCGGAGTCCGATTGTGCGACAGGAGGAACATCGCCAATGTCAACCCAGCTCTCGGCCATGCTTCTTTTCTGAAGAGAATTTGGCATACCGGATCGGCTTTTACGTACAGAACATCTTTTTCCAATGGTGCCAAACAGGTTATGCAGACTCTTGCGATGCTTCAACTGAGCGACGCTGCTGTCATCCGTACCTATATGGTCAACATCATCGAATTCGCTATCCAAGAAGTACTTACCACTATCCACAGATTGTTTGGAAGGAGAAACACTCCGTTCTCTAAGTGTAGAGAAACTACCGATGGTGCTTCTTGAGCCTCGTAGTGAAGCGAAGGAGTTCCAGAAACTTGGTGGGCCAGAGCTACTCGGAGGTTCCGCGGCTGTCTCTTCGGAAGAAGCATTGAGCCTCAGTTTGAAGAAATTCTGAGCGAGAGAGATTATTGATTTGCTGCGATTTAGGCGCCTTGGCTGTTCTGGAGATGCCTGTTGCACTATAGGATCCGTCGAGGATTGCTTGCCCTCAGGCAATGAATTCTTAGACAGCCTCGACATCCCTGCGCCCAGCCAGTTGGCTCTGTGATAACACTTGGATGGATAGCTGAAGGCCTTGAGCAAATGGTCGACCGGGACTTAAGTCGATCAGTGCTGTCCAGCACTTCCTTTGAGAAGTTTTGAGGATATGGATGTGATTCAGGGGCAAGGCTGAGAAATAGTGGAGGGATAATTACACCAAAACGTCTTTGAAGAACAAATGGGGGAATCTATGGTTAATCTATGAATACCTGAAGAAGAGAGAAAGGCCTTTTGGCAGATAGAAGCCCGTTTTGTATAACAGGTATAGGGGGAAGGAGAGACGCAGCCTCGCTTACATAATATATATATATTTTGAGGAAAGATGGTTCGCGTACAATTGGGAGGGAGTAACGACGCGCGCCAGTTTGAGACCCTTCGATATTAAACGTCAGTTGCGCTTTACTATTAACCCGTTAAAGCTTGAAAGCTTGACAAACTTGTACACAGAGAAAGGATACAGAACGGTTTTGACTGCTGCTACAAGCGTAAGTGAGACTAACATCACAGATCATCATGGCACCAGGTCCCAAAGTCGCCGTCGACTTCGACCAAATGATCAAAGCAGGTATGTTTGGCCTTCCATCACTTCAGCGCTTTAGTTTCCATGTCGCCGCCCTCTCAAACGACTTCCGACCTAAGCATACTGATTTTCTTTCTCCTAGATCGCGAGAAGCGCAAGAATCAGACCTTAGCAAAAGAAATATTCGGCCGCAAGCGTCGCCAAAGCGCTCCCACCGCAGGCGCCAGCCGCAAACCAGGCAGTGGCCCTTCTCTTGCCAGTAGAGTCGGCGTTGCCAAAGCCAGCACACCCAAAGTAAGTCCTGAGCTCACATCGCATCTTCACCTGCCATCTCCTGTCGCGAGGAAAGATAGTCTGACAGTCTTTCAGCAAACAGCCAGATCTACAGCCGCGCCCGCGAAATTTGGCAAGAAAGCCCAACTCCCTGCTGGCAACGTCGACGCAGACTGGACACACGATCTACACGCCCTTAACAACCCTTCTTCATTCATCCCAACCGGTCCCAGCGCCAAGAATGGAAAGTTTGGACGTAAAGCACATCTGCAGAACTTACTGAATGCATCTGCGTCCAGCCCGAACCTGAATGCACAGTTCAACGTTGTAAAGGGAAGCGGCTTGTCTATCAAGGGGATTGCAGGTCCATGTATTGTGCAGGCACAGAACTTTGCGCCAGGCACGACGGCGGCGGATATCGAGAGCGCCATGGTGGCTGTGGGTGGCAAGATACTTGCATGCAAGCTGATTGCGACGAGCCCGAGCGTCATTGCAGAGATTGTGTTTGAGACGAAGGAGGGGGCGAATTGTGTCATTGATACTTTTCACAATCAGACTGTGAGTACTTTTCTATTATTTTGATAAATTGGAATAGAAGTTGATAAATATGATAGGCTGATGGACGTGTCCTCAACCTCTTCATCGTGCCCGTCGGAGCCTCCCTCAACGACATCCAATCATCCCCGCCAGCTGTCTCCGCAACGCCAGCTATCCCTCTCGGTCCACGCGCAGATATTGAGCGTTCTAATGCACGATCGACCCGTTATGGAGACGCTGATCGGTATAGTCCGCGTGACGACAATCGCAACCGGCGTAATGATAGCAGAAGCGAGGTTGTAGATGGCCCGTATGGCTTCGATGATGATCGCATGGATACCGATGAGTACGATAAGCCCAGACCGCTGTATAGCGATAATGTGGGGGGTAGGGATAGGGGTAACTACCGTGATGGGAGGGACAGAGGACGTAGAGGGGATAGTAGGGACAGAGGCCGTGGCGGCGACCGTGGACGCGGCTACAGATGAGGCATTTCACGGACGTCACTACATCACTAGTCTCGGGTCGTATAAATGGTGCAGGCTCTGCAGATCTAAGGATCCCACGTCCTGCTCTCAGCGCCTGGCTTTTCTACATGGAATTGGAGTCGTTGGGCTCGGTGATATGAGTTATGGCTCAGCCTTGCAGCACTTGGTTACTTGGTGCCTTTGATACGATACGATATGAAAGAGGAGAGGTAGTCTTTGTCGCCTTGAAACACGGAGCCTGATGACCAGGAAACAAGAAACAGAATACAGACGGTGCGTATACCATATGGACGAGGCATTTAGCCTCTATGTACAACAGATAGCAAGCATGAATAATTCACTTGACGGCCACATCATGCTCTCTCTCAAGATGACCCTAAAGCCTGGCATACGAGCGGTCTTCCAAACTTTATCTCCTATGCTCTTCTCCGCTCAAACGGCCTGTTTATTCCAGAACAGCGATGTGGTTTCCTAGCACTGCGGCTATTTGAACCCATCCTGCGGCCGTTTACCCCGTTCGTTCGGACTCCATTTCTGGGCAGCGCTAAGCTATTCTGGGACGACAGGTGCCGTGCGGCTACTTGGTCTCGACTACTTTAATGTTGACCTCGCCAGGAACATGTCAGATTCCGTCTCAAAAAGATATAATCTTCCTACCCTACAGGCTTTGTATATTTCAGTCTATTTTCTGCCTGTATCTCTCTCTAACTTTGCACTACACATTATCTATCTTGCCGAAATCCACGTCTTCATCTCTTAGCCTTTCTCTACTGAATCTGTTTTTTTTTTTTCATGTCTTTCCTTCTCTGTACAATACCAATGCGTCACTCCAAGGACTTGAGAGACAATTGGCTTGCACTTTACTCGTCCCGAGACTCCTTGAGTCCTTGTGCACTTTGCCTGATTTTAGAAGGCATTAAGGAAGAAATTCTGGTGTAGAAATGGTTGATAATCACTACGAGTACTCGGGAAGGGTTACTTACCGCCGAAGGTAAATACAGCCGTCAACTTAAAGCCCTGAAGATGGTATGACAGTTGAGCAATCCGGGCCGCCTTGAACTTTAAATACTGGTAGCCGTCAAGGGATGCAGATGATAAATACCTAGCACGTCGTACTTTAAGAATAGCAAAACGCGCATGCCCTCTGTCCATTGAGTAATGGAGTAGATCCCTTTGTCAACAAGATGCTTCCCCAATTTCCGAGACCCAACTCGATAACAGGAATTGTACGGACTGTCGTCTCCGTGGCCATCACGTTGTGCAGTTTGCACCTTATTTTTGTCAGTCCCAACTCTGCACACAGTATTCCAAAGCTAACGGACCATAAAGGCATTGCTACCTCCCACATTCGTGTCGGCCTCCTCCCTTCCGCAAGTCTTGCCACGGCAAACAAGCACTTCCAATGATCTCCTCGTCATATATGTTTACCACGAGACTGAAAACGCCCTAGCCAATGCGCGATACTTCATAGAACACGGCCTCCACTCCAAAGCAGACTTCCTCTTCGTCATCAACGGCGAGAGCACCTTGGAACAGGAGATCCCGACACAGCATCCAAATGTCCAAGTGCGATCGCGGGACAACACCTGTTACGATCTAGGAACGTACGGACAGGTCCTCAACGAGAATAACGGAGAGAGGATCCAGAAATACAACAAGTTCATCCTGCTGAACGCCTCCATTCGGGGCCCTTTTGTTCCTGCGTGGTCGAAGACTTGCTGGACTACTGCATATACGAACATGATTACTGGCAACGTCAAGGTGAGCCATCCTGAGCAGCAGACGGCGAGAGGTGTGATCGAGATGTGCTGACAGCTATGCTTTGGAATAGATGGCAGGGATGACCTATAGCTGCCAGCCTCCTTGGCCACACCACATCCAATCCATGATTCTTGTTACGGACCAGATAGGCATCAAGATAATGCTAGACACGTGCTTAAGCGTGTGTGCCGAAGATCATGGACAAGGTTGACTCTCCAGGCCCTCTGTGTTTAGATTCCGTTACACTGACTCTCTGATTAGGCGTCCAGTGCGAGACAAGCCTCACTGAAGGTATCCGCAACGCCGGGTACGGCGTCGACGCGATGATGGCTGCATACCAGTCTGGAAAGGACACGGGCTCGTATGACAGCACTTGCACACCGTACGATCCCAATTTCGACAAGGCGTATTATGGATCCAACTTACATCCCTACGAGACTTTGTTCATCAAGGCCAACCGGAACATAGATCCTGCCATGATTGAATCGTTTACAAAGTGGCATGGACAGATGAATTATCCGTCTTGGGACTCTTGCGCCTAGTTCGTAGTGTTGAATTTTGAGATGGAGTAATTGTTTGCGGAATCGGTAGTATAACACAATGGAGATCCTCGTATGGAATGCAAGTCTGATTGTCTCAGGCCTGAAGACTGAATAGAATGCCTGCTAATTATGAGAATATCAATACAACCAAGAGAACTCGGGCATATGAGAATAAAATCAGGAGACATTGTTCCCTAAAAAGGGGCTGTGGTGATTTTCCTGCAGAGACAAAATCGATGGGCGATAATCAGTTAAGGAGTTCGGCGCCAGAGACAACATCTTCTTCTCCAATGAGCGATTATACATATATAGCGAAAAACATCCTACCCACTAGCCTGGATCTGATTCATCTTCCTCGCCCAACCCCAACATCCCACTTTCCCGTCTCCTCTCCCTGGCATTCCTTCATCTACACCTGACCTGTTCGACTCCATTGCTCATCTTCTCCTCTTCCCTCTCCACACCCAAAGAACCAACAGACCCCATCCATCCCCACCACATCACCCCTCTCAAGATCCGCCGCCTTCCCTCCCAACCCAACCCCCCCCCCCCCGCACCCGCCCCCCCCCCCCCCTCCCCCTCTCCCCCCACACCATCCCCCCCCCCCCTCCCATCCCCATCCACCCCCGCCTCCCC